>Ga0194044_10000897_pt1 | contig 15033 bp, 15 predicted proteins | sample JunL4417m_MetaG_FD_155460 | JGI IMG/M metagenome (GOLD analysis project Ga0194044, IMG submission 155460) | Anoxic zone freshwater microbial communities from boreal shield lake in IISD Experimental Lakes Area, Ontario, Canada - Jun2016-L442-17m | ecosystem: Environmental > Aquatic > Freshwater...
AGAGACAGAGCATACCCAGCCAAGGCCAAAACAAACTCAGCCAAAAAAGCACATAGGCCAGTGTGAGTAACAAAACAAGGGGTAAGGGGTAGGGTAGAAAAGGAATAATAATCAACCAGGCCAAAAGTGCACCGCCAACCACCATTATAGGTGATTTTAGGCTTTGTATTGACAATTTTAACATTTTATGTTAAGGTAAAGAGTATTTATTAAAACTTTAGTTTAAATATCGAAATTTCACTTGACCGTACTAGATAAAATTTACCCTAATTTTATGAAAAAATCAACTATATCCGATATTGTACTTGCCGTAACCTATCGCTGCAATTCCCGTTGTCGGATGTGTGGTATTTGGCAAATTACCGAACATAAACCAGAATTTTTACCGTCAGTGCTTGCTAATCTGCCAAAAACGCTCAAAAGTCTTAATTTGACTGGCGGAGAACCGTTTTTACGTGCCGACTTACCAGAATTCATCACCCAAGCCAAAAAGACCTGCCCAGGGGTAAAAATTATTATTTCAAGCAACGGTTTTGCTACTGAGCTTATTTTAAAACAAATGACCCAAATATTAGCCATAGATTCAACGGTAGGTGTAGCATTGTCTTTGGATGGTGTAGGCGCTCGACACGAGGCAGTCCGTGGCATTGAACACGGTTTTGATAAAGTCATGGCCACCCTGACTGGGCTTAAACAGCTTGGGGTTAAATCGCTTAAGCTTGCTTTTACCATTGCTGATTATAATTATGATCAGTTGCAACCAGTGTATGCATTGGCCAAAAAACATCAGGTTGAATTTACTGTTGCCGCGGTTCACTCGGGTGAGGCCTATTTTAAAAAGGATAATACCCTTGATTTAAAAACTAAAATTGCTGACCAACTTATTTGGTTAAGTAAACAAGAGTTGGCTACTTGGCAGCCCAAGCGTTGGGTGCGGGCTTTTTTTGCTTACGGTTTGGCCTACTATGTTAATACTGGTCAGCGCGTGCTACCAGATTATTCTGGTCAAAAAAATATTTTTATCGATCCACAAGGCAATGTTTACCCCAATGACGTTACTAATATGGTGATTGGAACGATATCAGATATGACTAAAATAAAAAGTGAGACAAATACTTTGGCTCCGAATTGGATGATTTGTACGGCCAGAGAAGCCATTCGTTCCCATCCATTGCCAGTTATTGCTTGGATTATTACTCATAAATTTTTAGGTAAAAAAACTTCCTATGAAAATTCTCTTAGTTAATAAGTATTATTATTTAAAAGGCGGTACCGAACGTCATCTCTTTGCCCTGGAAACACTTTTAAAAGAGCAGGGGCACAGCGTGGTGCCTTTTGCTATGGCACACCCGCATAATCGCCCAAGTGAGTACAGTCCTTATTTTGCAGCAGCGGTTGATTTTGATCGGTTTTCGGTTAAATCTGCTATAAAGTTTTTCTATAACTATAATGCCGTTAAGCAATTGAAAAAGTTAATCAAAGCCGAGCGACCAGATGTGGCGCATATTCATAATATTGCTCATCAGTTAACCCCGGCAATTATTAAGGTTTTGAAAAAAAATAATATACCGGTAGTGCAAACCTGGCACGACTATCAACACTTGTGCCCTAATTATCAGCTATTTACCAAGGGGCAACAATGCGAGCGCTGTCGCCAAGGGAGCTACTTCAAGGCTTGTCGTTACCGCTGTGTTAAGAATTCCTTTTGGAAAAGTTTAATGTCGGCCATGGAAATGACCTGGTATGCCAAAATAAAGCGTGCGTATCAGCAAGCTGATGCCTATATCTCACCGAGCAAATTTATGGTTGATGTGAGTCAGCGCTTCGGTTTTATTGGTAATCAACATCACGTTGAAAATTTTTTAACCGAAACCGAATGGCAGTCCTATCGTCAGATACCAGCCATTGCGGAAAACGGGTATCTTCTTTACTACGGCCGTTTATCCACAGAGAAGGGAATTATTCTATTACTTGAAGCATACGCTAAAAGTAATATTAAACGACCGTTGCATTTGGTGGGTAGCGGTCCAATCGAGACCGAAGTCAGACAAACCATTGAAAGACTAGGCTTGTCTAACCAGGTGTTTTGGCAACCGCATGTCGATCAGGCTGGAGTGCTTGAGGCTTTGGCTGGTGCAGCCGTAGTGATTTTACCTTCACTCTGGCCAGAAAATTTGCCTTATGGTGCCATTGAGGCATTGGCAGCTGGCCGACCGCTTTTAGCAGCAGCCACCGGTGGTTTGCCAGAATTAGTGACTGAACACAAGAATGGCTGGTTGTTTCCAGTGGGTGATGGTGCTGTTTTAGCACAAAAATTGGTTGCAGTTGATCTCTGTGATCACGCTAGCATGAGTGATGCCTGCCGTGCTTCAGTAGAACGAATGCAAAGTCATAATTATGCCGCCAAGATTGAACAAGTCTACCAATCATTAATAAATGGCTAATATTTAACATAAAATAAGCAAAGCCTAAAAACCGCATTTTTTATTGACAAAATTATAGAAAGATGCTAATATATAAAATCCATTTGATGTGTTTTTAATAATCAAGGGAAATTTTTATCACAACCATATGAGCAAGTTTTCTACTCGCTTAACCGTATTATTCATTATTTTGGCTATCGCCGGTGGTTTTTATTTCACCAGCAATCACGCCACCAGTAACAACCAAGCCTATTACTCTGGCAAGGCGATTAGTTATCGTGGCCAGGTCATTTTTGGCACGGTTAATCGTGACCAGATGGAGTTATTCCGCATGCAAGGCAATGGCATTAGCCGGGTGGCTATGTTTGGTAACTTAAGTGCTGACCATCGGTTTAACGATCTTGCCTTTAATCAAGAGGGTAGCGATTTGTACTTATATTTAATTGATGGGTTCTCGATTTACAAATATCGTGTTTCCGAACCAACTACTCCAGTTTTAGTTTCCCAGACCGCACAAAAAGAAACCAATGAATGGTTAAAGACAATTCGAATTGCCGGTGATCGTATCGTTACTGTTGGCAATAATGGTATTAAAACCTGGAGTACTGATTTGCAGGCCGTAGTCAGCACTAAAATAATCACTAACACTGTGGCTGAAAATGTTAACTTCAGTCCTGAGGGGGCATTTGTATTCAGCCAAGAAGGCACCATGCTTTCTATTTATAATATGCCAGGGCGCAATGTGAATATGTCCAGTCAGAAATTATTGGATTATCAGATCGGCGCCACTAATGACTTAACTATTGATCAAGCGAGCGTCCACAAAGTCTTTAATGACACAGAGCGATCAATGGTTTATATTGTCGACGACATGGATTTGCGCAAAATGGATATGAGCGCTAATACCTATAAAACCTTTCGTCATATTTCTACCTTGGGATACGATGTAGCCGGTACTCAGGCTGCCGACCATTTATATTTTTCGGATGGTATTGGTGTAGTTAAATTTAATAAAGATTCCTTAAAGCCGATTAAATGGCGTTATACCACTAACTTAGCTGACGGCAATGGCTGGGCCATGGGCATGGAAGTGGTTAATTACGGTTCTGGCGAACGAGTTATCTTGTTTAATAATGCCAATATCGTATTAATGGATGAAAATTTGAAAGTTTTAGATACCTTTGTCTTACGAGAAAGTGACCCAATGCCAATTGTTGAGCCAATGAGTTTGCGTACGGATAGAAACCGGGCCGCTGCCAATTCAGAAGTGATGGTGAGTGGTACTGGCTTTAGCGCTGGCGAACAATTACGAATCGATTTTGTCAGCTCTGCTCGCGGTGCGTATCCGTCAACGGTAACCGTTGCCACCAGCTTTGCTGGCACCAATGGTCGTTTTGCTAAAATAGTTTCCGTGCCCAGCACGTTAAAAAAGGGTCAGGTTGATATTATTGTGACTGGTTTGGCTAGCGCTAAACATTACAATACCAGCTTTACCATCGAGTAAACTTACGCATATGCGTGTAATCTTTATTGGTCAAAAAGGCATTCCGGCTATTTCCGGTGGAGTTGAACGTCATGTTGAAGACTTGGCTGTTCGACTAGTTGAACTTGGCCACGAAGTGATTGTCTATACTCGTCGTAACTATACTGACCAAAATCTGGCCACGTACAAAGGCATTCATCTTATTAGTTTGCCTAATATTCCAACCAAACATCTTGATGCCATTAGTCATACTTTTTTGGCTTGCCTAGATTCATTGCGTCGCAAGCCGGATGTGGTTCATTTCCATTCGATTGGACCGTCATTCTTATTGTGGATCGTTAAATTGTTGAATCCACGAGTAACAGTTATTTCCACTTTTCATACCATGTGTTATCACCACCAGAAATGGAGCCCATTCGCTCGTTGGTCTTTGCGTTTGGGTGAGCGAGTCTGTTGCCAGTTATCCGACGCCACTATTGCCATCTCAAAATCTTTGACTGGGTATGTTAAGCAAAAGTACGGTCGAACGGCCCATTATTTACCAAACGGTGTCAATGTTAGCCGTACCGATAACAGTGATCAACTCAAGTCGTTTAATTTGGAACCACGCGGCTATTTTTTAACTGTTTCGCGATTAGTTAAGCATAAGGGATTGCAGTATGCCATTGAGGCTTTTAAACGAATCGATACTGATATGAAATTAGTGATTGTTGGAGATGGCGCCTATACTGATGATTATGTGAAGCACTTGCATCGTATGGCCAGAAAAGACAGCCGGATTATTTTTACCGGTGCGTTAAGTGGCGAGCCATTACAACAACTGTATAGCCACGCTTATGCCTTTATTCAACCATCTGAAAGCGAAGGTTTGTCGATATCACTATTAGAAGCTATGGCGTATGAACGTCCGGTTTTAGTTAGCGACATTCCAGAAAATCTTGAGGCCTTGCCAAAAGGTGAATATGTTTTTAAACAAAAAAGTATCTTAGATTTACGGGCTAAAATGGAGTGGATGCTTAAGAATTCAGGTTTAATTAAAAACAGCGGGCAGGCCAATCGTAAGCACGTGTTATCTGAATATAGCTGGAATGATATTGCTGCTGGCGTGGTTAAGGTGTATAAGCAAACCATTACGGCCAAGAAAAAACAACCAACCTTTTTTCCACGCTTGAAAGTGGTGGGCAAGATGATGCATTTGTTGTTTTAATTTTTGTAATATCGTATTTATTGATATACTTAATGCGGTACTAACCGTATTTTTTTATGAAATTAATTATTAACACGTCTAATCCGCTGGAAATCAAGCTCGGTTTGATTGAGGGTCGAAAGCAATTAGCTGAGATTTGTCTGCCGGCCGAGCGTCGTCAGACTGAAGAACTCTTACCGGCTATTGAGCGTATCTTGCGAGAGCAAAAATTATCGTTAACTGATATTAGTAAAATTGTGGTCGCTAGTCAGGGACAAAGTTATACGGCTTTACGAATTGGTATTTTAACCGCTAATGCCTTAGCTTATGGGTTAAATATTCCTGTTGAACCCCTAGAGGCGGACGGAAAGACACGTGGACGAGGCAAAAATGCGATTGTATTACCCACTTATGATCGGCCACTAATATTACAAAAGAAAAAGCCTTTAAATATTGGCTAATTGTGGATAAAACTCAATATTTCTGAGTAAAAATTAACCTAAAAATATATAGGTTAATTTTTTTTGTTTAATATTAGAACTAAAGATTAGTTTATGTATGGGGTTAAAGTGGTTGACCAGACAACTGTAGTGGCGTATAATGAAAGTAAGATGGTGAAAAGTGGGGAATTGTGGTGAAAATAAGATGTTTATCGGAGAATACAAACACACGCTTGATAGTAAAGGTCGCTTAGCCGTTCCGGCCAAGTTTCGGGCCTTGCTTACTGATGGCGCTGTGGTCACCAAAGGCCTAGATAATTGTTTGTTCCTTTACCCTAAGAATGAATGGGAGCTGTTAGCTAAAAAATTAGCTGCTCTGCCAATTAGTAAAGCAAATACTCGTGCCTTTGCTCGTATGATGCTTGCCGGGGCTTCAGCGGTTGATTTTGACAGCCAAGGGAGAATCGTTTTACCAGAATATTTGAGAGAGTTTGGACATTTACAAAAAACTGCCGTGATTGCTGGTTTGTACGACCGTTTGGAAATTTGGGATGAGGCTTTATGGCAATCTTATAAAAATGAAACAGAACAAAAGAGTGGAGACATTGCAGAGGCATTAGGCGAATTGGAAATTTAGTATGCCATATCAGCACATCCCAGTTATGCTTGGGGAGGCAATGGAGTGGCTAGCACCTTCCGCCGGGCAGATTTTAGTTGATGCCACTTTAGGTGGAGCAGGCTATACCAGGGTAATGAGCAAGGCAGTTGGACGATCAGGCAAAATTTATAGCTTTGATTTAGATCAACTAGCCCAAGCGAACGCAGAGACTCTTATCAAGGCAGAGAAATTATACAACGTACAGCTTATTAAAAATAATTTTGGCACGTTAGCAGAAAGTTTAACTGGCTTCGGACTGCCTCAAGTACAGGCAATCGATGGTATAGTCTTCGATCTTGGATTATCATCGGCCCATCTGGCTGATTCCAAGCGCGGCTTTGCCTTCGCCACAGATGGACCATTGGATATGAGTTTTGGCGACCTGGGGAGGAACGACAAAACTACAAACCAATTGGTCAATGAGGCAACCGAGGCTGAGTTGGCTAAAATAATCAGACAGTTTGGTGAAGAGCCAAGGGGCGGCCAAGTTGCCCGGGTGATTGTTAAGGCGCGACAGTTAGCGCCCATAACCACCACTGGTCAATTAGTAGATATTATCGCCGGTGCTTTTTCGCCAAAAGAACGACACAAAATAGGTAGACACTTTGCCACGCGCGCTTTTCAGGCATTGCGGATCGCTACAAATCAAGAGCTTGCAGTTTTAGAACAAGCTTTGTTAGCAGCTGTCCCCTTGCTAAAGCCAAATGGTCGGATTGTAGTGGTGAGCTACCATAGCCTTGAAGACCGGATTGTTAAGCAGTTTTTTAGAGAGCAAAGTTTGGATTGCATCTGTCCTCCAGAATTGCCAATTTGTAGCTGTACGCATCGCGCCACCTTGCGCACCTTAACGAAAAAACCAATTTTGCCAACCTTAGTAGAAATCGAACGTAATCCTCGGTCACGTAGTGCTAAACTGCGGGCCGCACAAAAAATTTAAATCAATATGTTCCGCACCCCATCAGCCATTACACTCAAGCAAAAAAAATATAAACGATTGAATGTTTTGGTCTTTTTATTGTTTATTATTTCCTCAGGTGCATATTTGATTGGGGTTAATGAATACTCAATCAAGCAGCTCGAGGTACAGCAGAAAAAACGGCAAGCCAAAGCGATAAAAAGTGAGATAAATCAACTTGAAGTTCAAGCCATGGCCTTAAGTTCGCTAAATAGTCTTTCACCTCGAGTGGATAATTTAAAAATGGTAAAGGTTGACACCATGGAGTATCTCGATGTTAAGCCAGTGGTGGCCTTGCGATAAATCATAATTATCATGCACGCGCCTTCTCGCCGCAAGGCAAAAACTTCTTCTTTCACATTACGCGCTCGTTTCTTACTGGCGCTTGTTTTTATATTGGGCGGTACAATTATCGGCCAGCTTTTTCGTTTACAAATTATTAACCATCAGCAATATGTTGATTCAGCTACTTTTCAGCAACAAGGCTACGCCCAAGTTACCCCGGATCGCGGGCGAATTTTTATACAAGACAGCGCCGGATCTGAAGATGATTCAGAGCTTTTCCCCTTGGCGACCAATAAACAATATGCTTTAGTGTATGCTCGGCCAAGCGAAGTGACTTACCCTAGTGGTTTAGCTGAAAAAATTTATGCTCTTATTAATCAAGCAGACGAACAAAGAATTATACAAGCAAAAATATCGGCTAGTCCGGAGTATGCTAGTACTACGGCCGAGATAAAAAAGTTAAAAATTGAAGCAGAACTTAAAAAAATTCATGATGAAAAGGTTGGCGATTATGTAGCTAGGCTTGCGCGCAAAGACGATCCATATGAGCCAATTGCCAAAAAAGTAGAAATCAGCGTGGCAGAAGAACTTAAAAAGTCTGGTTTTATTGGTATTGATTTTTCTTTAGAACAAGATCGTTTTTATCCTGAAAAAAATATTGCAGCCCATGTATTGGGCTTTGTTGGCTATGTTGGTGATGAGAAGCGTGGTCGTTATGGCTTAGAGGGATATTTTGAAGATGAACTTGGTGGTAAGAGTGGGAAAGTGTTTGCAGATCGGAATGGCACTGGTGATTTAATGATTAATCAGAATACACCCAGTGCAGTAACGGAAGGTAGTGATTTAATTTTAACTATTAATCGTTCCATTCAGTTTGAATCTTGCAGGTTGCTCGCCAAATCAGTTGCAGAGCATGGTGCAGAGGGTGGCAGTGTAATCATTATGGATCCAATAACTGGAGCCATTATCGCCATGTGTGCCTTTCCTGATTTTGACCCCAATGATTTTCGTTCAGCACCAGACATGAACGTATTCAACAATCCAGTAATATTTGATCAATTTGAACCAGGTTCGACCTTTAAGGCAATTACCATGGCGGCAGCTATTGATCAGGGCAAGGTCTCGCCCAATACTACCTACGAAGATAAAGGTTCAATTATGATTGAGGGCTGGCCCAAGCCAATAAAAAATTCTGATGCGGAATCCTTCGGCGGGCACGGTAAAACCACAATGACTAAAGTGATAGAGTTGTCATTAAATACGGGCTCAATTTTTGCCATGCAATCAATTGGCGCGCCAACTTTTGTGCAATATGTGAAAAAGTTTGGCTTTGGTGTTTCGACTGGCATCGAATTGGAAACAGAGGGTAGGGGGGATATCGCTAATTTATCCAGCAAAAAAATTAGGCCAATTAATGCTGCTACGGCATCATTTGGTCAGGGCATGACCGCCACACCGATTCAGATGGTAAATTCCTACGCGGTAATCGCAAACGGCGGTATTTTAATGAAGCCATATATTGTTAAAGCCATTGTCGCTCGCGATAATCAGCAGATTATTACACAACCGAAGCAATTAAATCGGGTAATAAGTCAAAAAACTGCAAGTTTGATGACTGCCATGATGGTAAATGCGGTTGAAAATGGACATGCGAAGCGAGCTAAAGTGCCTGGTTTTTATGTCGCGGGTAAAACAGGCACTGCACAGGTGGCTGCTGCAGGAGGAAAGGGGTATGAAGAAGGAAAAACGATTCAAACCTTTATTGGTTATGCACCTGCGAGTAAGCCAAAATTTGTAATGCTTACCCGACTAGATAATCCGAAAGATCGTTTTGCTGAAAGTTCGGCTGTGCCTCTATTTGGAGAAATTGCCGCTTTTATGTTAAATTATTATCAATCTCCTTTGGAACGAGCCAATGAAGTTAAAAAATAGCTAAAATTAAATAAAAAATGAAAAAAATAATTCAATGGTTACTCAAGATTTTGGCAAAATGGATAGTTTTGCGTTACCAGCCAGAAATAATTGGTATAACTGGTAGCGCGGGTAAGACTAGTACTCGTGAGGCAGTTTTTGCGGTGTTATCAGTTAAATACAGCACAAGACAAACAATAAAAAATTATAATAACGAATTTGGCTTACCATTAACCATTATCGGCGTCAGTTCACCCGGGAGTTCCCTGTGGGGCTGGTTTTTGGTTATTCGTCGAGCAATTAGTTTGTTGTTGGTTAAGGATAAAAATTATCCAGAAATTTTAGTTTTAGAATATGGTATTGACCGGCCAGGTGATATGTTTTATTTATTATCCATAGCCCGTCCGCAATTTGGCATTTTAACCTTGATTGGTCCGAGTCATTTAGAGTTTTTTGGCAACCTAGAGAAGGTAGAGCGCGAAAAAGGCTTATTGTTAAAATCCATCACTCCTAACGGGTGGGCGATTATTAATGCCGATGATGAGCGCTGTCGCTCTGTTGCCAAAAACGTGTCTAGTAAAGTAATCAGCTTTGGCTTTAATGATAAAGCAACCGTACGTGCTGTTGAAATATTTTTTGGCTTTGAGCATGAGGCTTCTGGCAGTAATTTAAGGGGAGTAAGTTTTAAATTGAGCTATGACGGATCGGTTGTACCCGTGCTTTTACCACAAGTGCTTGGGTATGGGGCAATCTATGCCGCACTGGCGGCAGCAGCTATTGGTGTTGCCAAAGGTATAAATTTGATTGACATTTCTCAAGCATTACGAAATATTGAGTTACCAAGGGGTAGAATGACATTAATTGAAGGAAAAAATAACACCACAATAATTGATGACACTTATAATGCTTCTCCAGAACCGGTCATGTCGGCTTTACGCTATTTGGGCAAGGTACCGATGGGTATTAATGCTCGTCGAGTGGCCATATTAGGCGATATGAAAGAGTTGGGTAGCTTTAGCGTGGAGGGTCATCGCTTAGTTGGTCAAGTAGTTTATGAAAACAGTATCGATGTGTTGATAGTAGTTGGTGAGCTGGCTAAAGAGATTGGGGCAAGTGCCAATAAGGTTGGCTTGTCTAAAGAAAAATTATTTCAATTTGATAATGCTACGACAGCCAGTGAATATCTCAAAAATCATTTAATTGAAGGCGATGTGATTTTAATTAAAGGTTCGCAATCTATGCGTATGGAGCGGATAGTAAAAAGTATTATGGCTGAACCAACTAAAGCTAAAGATTTATTGGTTCGTCAAGATTGGACAGATGCATAATATTTATCGTTTAAAAAATAAAACCAGCTTTTAAAAAAGCTGGTTTTATTTTTAGTAGCGCTACGGAGAATCGAACTCCGGTTACCAGGATGAGAACCTGATGTCCTAACCACTAGACGATAGCGCCATATATTATTTTGCTGGTACTATAATATCGGAATCTGGTAATTATGTCAAAACACTATGAATGACTGTTGGGTAACCGCGTAAAAACTCATCGGCGTCCGTTTCTGTTCGACCCTCCAATTGAACTTTGTTTATTTCTAAGGCATCAATGCCGCACTGTATTGCCAGTTTGCCGTTGCTTAGGGTAAATACCTCAGCTAAGCGATATTGATCAATGCGATGGGGTTTGGGATTAACAGAAATTATTTTAAGTTGTTTATCGTTCCAAATAGTCCAACTGCCTGGCCATGGCAACATAGCTCGTAAATGACGTTCGATTTCAATTGCAGACTGCTTCCAATTGATCCGACCATCTTCTTTCGTAAGCATCGGAGCATACGAACTTAGGCTATTATCTTGTGCGACTGGTTTTATTTCACCACCAACGTAACGCTTGAGTACGTTGGTAATTATCTCACCACCAAGAAGTGAAAGTTTGCGGCCGAGTGAAATTGTTGTTTCGTTGGCAATAATGGATACAGGATGTTGACTAATAATCGGGCCGGTGTCGAGCGTTCTATCCATCTTCATAATGGTAATGCCACTTTGTTCGTCTCCATGTAAAATTGGTGCTTGTAAAACTGCTGCTCCTCGATATTTTGGTAAAAGGGAAGCGTGGATATTAATACAGCCAAATTGAGGTAAGTTTAATACTGATTCGGGAATGATTTGAGCATAAGCAACCACCACAATTAAATCTGGTTGCAGCTCGGTTAAAACTGGCAGGATGTCTTTTATTTTTTCTGGTTGAAAAACCTGTGCGCGATGACGAAGCGCAACGGTTTTTATTGGGGTAGGGGTTAGTTGTTGTGTTCGACCAACTGGTCGATCGGGTTGACTGACTACAGCCACTATTTCAAAGTATGGATCAGTAAATAACGCTTCTAGCGTCGGGATACCAAAGGCCGGCGTACCGATAAAAATTGTTTTACATCGTGCCATATTATTTTTTGGTCTTTACTCGATCAATAAATAAAATCCCATCTAAATGATCTATTTCGTGTTGCAAAACACGTGCCATTAAGTCCTCAGCTTCGATTAATTTTTTTTCGTTCCATTCGGAAATATAGTGACAACAAACTTTCTTATGTCGGCTAACTTGATCAAAAATTCCGGGTAAAGATAAACAACCCTCTTCGGCAGTTTCCTTAGCCCAGGACTTTTTAGTGACAACTGGGTTAATTAGGCAAAGCGGTTCGTCAGGCAGATTAATAATAATCATGCGGATGTTTTTACCGACTTGAGGAGCTGCTAAACCAACGCCATCTTTTTTAATCATGGTTATCTTCATGTCCCGAATCAATTTTTGCATCTCTTTGGTATTGATTGATTTTACCTCAATTTCGCTTGATTTTTGGCGTAAAATATTGGACGGGTAAGTTATGATTGGTAATATGTTAGGCATAATATATTGCTAGGATTATATTTAAGCATTTTAGTCTAATTATGTCAATTGAATGGTTTTGACTTAATGCTATAATAAAAACACTATGGAAATAAATCAAGGCTTTCAAGCTTTTGGCGAATTAGCTAAATCACGAAAAATAGTCAAACCACCGGCACATGAGTGGCAAGATTTGGCGTTACGGATCATCGCAGAATTGGGAGTGCCACCGTTTAAGCGTAGTGCGGTTTTTAAAGTGTGTAAACAGTTTAGTAAAATCGAGATCGAACGCTGTTTGAATGATACCAAGGAATTGTGTCAAACAGGCCAATGTTGGCGATATTTTTTTAAAGTCATCGATCAAATTGACAAACCAATAATGGAGGTTAAATCGTAAACTGCATAGTCAAATAACCTACGCCAAACGGAGTTTCGTAGGCTAACGTTTCTGCTTTGTAATTAATACCATTTAAAATCCCCATCAGAATTATAATTGATTTTAACCCGCATTCACTTGCCTCTACAATTAACTGGTGGCTAAGATTGATTAACTCTTCAGGTTGTTGACGAATTAAATAGTCAATAACCTTTTGGTCGAATTTTTGGCCTTTATCTGAATAGCCAGCAGGCGAAGTGGGTGACAGACGATGTGATAAGTCGCCTGACGCGATGACAGCGATGCGCTTAGTAGAACGCATAAGCTGTTTTTTTAATTCCAGTCCAAATTCAAAATGCGATTGCAGCTCGAGTCCTGAATAGTATAAGGGAATAATTTTCGTGAGACTATTTGGTGGTAATAAAAAATATAATGGTATGCCGGAACCATAATCAAGTAGCGGCTCGGTGATTAATTGTAATGGCGCGGTAGTTTCGAGTTGCTCTTTAATTTGGTAGGCAAGACCAACATCACCTTGGACGGAAAATTTGGTAGCAAAATCACCAAAGTGCTCAAAATTTATATTAAATTCAGGTGCTAGATTCATGGAAAATGCTTTGGTTTGGATTAAGCCGTGAGGAGAAATGATTAAAATAGTGTCAGGACGGGCAACATAAAGATTTTCTTTAAGTCGCTCGAAAGCTGCAGCAGTAGCTTTAAGCTGAGCAGCATGGTCTTTGCCGATGTTTGGCACGAGTAATGGGGGGTGGGGTACGAGCGCCGAAAAGACAATTGACATATTTGTTATGAAATAACTGAGCTAGAAGTAGCATTTGCTTGGGTGGGGACGATGTCTGGTGTAGAGGTAGATATTGGTTCAGGTAATTTAAGTGGTTGTCCTTCTGGGTAGTTGTAGAGAATTTTAGGTGAAACCACTAATATATTTTCAGCTTTGTAGCCAAGTCGGGTAAAGATTTGTTCGGAATTGATGGCACACTTTTTACCGTCAGCTATTACATAGATTGTGCTGCCAATGGTTGATTTTAAGAGTTCGCCATCATCGAACACAACTGGCGCTATAGTAGGATAGCCTGCCAATTCCTTAGTACTCACCTTAGTTGCCTTACGGTTTTTAAATTTAGTCGTTAAGAAGATGCGGTCAATAATCGGTGCTTTTTTACCATCCATGACCCAGTAGATACCTCCAGATTTTTTATCTTGTAAAAGCGCGCCTGTAGGATAAGAGGAGGTGGCCGTGATAGCAGGTCCATCTTTGTAGGCATTAATATCTTCCCAGCTGGCGGTAACTACTTCTTCCGGATTAAAACCTACCGTGCGGAAAACAGCTTTTGAAGCGATACTTCGCTTGGTCATGCCTGATATTAAATAAATACCGCCGTTTGGAGCCTTAACGAGAGCGTATTGAGGAAATTTAATCGCAGCGCCTTTTACGTATTGATCGAGTTCTGATTTTGGCACGGTGATTATTTTATTTGGATCAAAGCGGCTGGTTAAAGCTCCTCGGGAAGCAAAGGGGCGCTTAATGCCGTCTTGGATAAGCCAAACGCCTTTATCGCCGCTAACTTGCAATAACGTGCCATTGGGATAATATTTAATATTTTTAGGGAAATAACGTTGCCAAATGGTAAAAAAATTAAAATTTCCGTTGTAAACATGCGGTGTATAGTTGTATAACGCGGCGGTAGCAAGATTTTGTGGAATAACTACCATGGGTTCACGTCCGGTATTGGAAACAGTATAAGTTTGGTTTGGTTGATAGTTGTAAAGCTGGGGATTGTCCATGTAGTCGCGAAATTGCAATGAAGCACTATTAACTTGTTTCCAAAAACCTTGCCAGCGTGGATTACAGGGCGAGCCGTCAAAACAACCATAGCCAACTGCCCAATCTAATTGGGTTTGGCTTGGGCTCTTTTTCTCAATCAAGCTTTGTTCTTTTTGCAAAAGTACGATTAAAAATTTGGGATTAACCTTATTGGTAACCGCGCGATCATAAATTATCTGGGCAGCACTCATTGGTACGCCGTTAGGATCGTTAGTTTGATAAGTGGCCAAAAAACCGCCCTTGTTATTTAAAAAATTCTGAATTTCATCCAAGTTCATGGCAGTGTAATCCAAAATTTCAGCATCATCAATGATGTAATGTGGGTTGAAGCCAGTAACATCAGTGGAAGTAGCGGCAATTGTTATTTGTGGTATTAAAAACCAAAATAAGACAAAAAAAGCTGTCCCCGTTAATGGAAATAGGTATTTTTTCATAAATAATGTTTATGTCTTAATTTTACCAGAATAATCACATTTCGACAAGCAGATTTGTGGCTTCAGTAGTGTCAAAACGCCACAAAATTGGTATACTGTAAACAGTACACAATAAATAGAAAAAACATGAATCAAAAAATTGTTGATTATTTAAACCAGTAT
>Ga0194044_10000900_pt1 | contig 15001 bp, 10 predicted proteins | sample JunL4417m_MetaG_FD_155460 | JGI IMG/M metagenome (GOLD analysis project Ga0194044, IMG submission 155460) | Anoxic zone freshwater microbial communities from boreal shield lake in IISD Experimental Lakes Area, Ontario, Canada - Jun2016-L442-17m | ecosystem: Environmental > Aquatic > Freshwater...
GTACTCCTTACCCTCGGAGACAAATTCCACGGCTACTCGCGGACTGAGTTCTCTACCCCAAGGTCTAAGGGCTTCCACATCGCGACCCGATGAATTGTGGCCGTCTAGAAAGGCACGTCGCAACGCATCAAAAATGGTGGATTTCCCGGTTCCATTGGGGGCGTAGATTATGTTAAGGCGATCATCAAGAGACCCGAGGCTCAATGGATCAGCAAAACAACGCCAGCCTGAAACAGTGATGGACCTGATGATCATTTTGGCACCTCATGGGAGATTTTGTAGAGTTCCAGGAGAGCCGCGGCAGCCACTTCAGGATCGTTGCCCGGCTCAGGTTCAGATGCCATTTGCCTGAGACGTTCAGCCGCACTGCGAATTACTCCGACAGGAAGGTTAAAAATCCAGGAATCGTCGGCGGGAGATGGCAGTAGATGGGAGTTCATTTGCCCGAAGAGGAATCGGGACTTGACCATGTCGGAGAGATCATCGAGCTGTCCATACATTTCCGGATGGAGTAGGCCTGCGAGTGTTACGTCCAGTATGGTACGTTTCGGCATGATGATGTCTTCAAGCTCTTTTTGCACATTCTTGAGGTCCTGAGGGTTGCGAATTTGGCGCGCAATTGTCTTCCACGAGAGTTCCCCTGTCCGGAACGGTGTTATGATAGGTGTAGCGTTGCGTTCCGGTATCTCTACCAGGAGAACGTTTCCGCTGTTTCGTTCGCCGAATGCTGTTGTTTCGTGGGTGCCTGAATAGGCCATCCGAGTGACATTGTTCGGGGCTGGGAACAGATTCTTGGAATGCCAGTGACCCAGAGCGAGATAATCAAGCCCCGACCTTTGGGCCGCGTCAATGGGGATGGGGTACTCCATGTCTTCCACGCCTATGCCATCCACGCTGCCATGGGCAATTCCCACGCATATTGTGTTTTTGTGGGAGGCAGCGGAGATCCAGGCTGTAGGATCGTCCAGGGAGTACTTCGAAAAGGCGGGGCACGGAAACAGCATTCCTCCAGGAACTTCCACGGGACTAGCCTCGCGAAGGATGGTGACGTTGGAACACGCGTCCCAGCACGGGTCATCCCAGACGGATCCTGGGATGAGTGGGTCGTGATTGCCGGGAATTACAAAGACTCGTCCCCTGAAGGAGTTGAGGATTGATGACGCATTTCGCACCAGTGACCGGTCGACCGCGTTGTCTTCGAAGAGATCACCCGCTAGAAGAACCCATTCAGCTCCATTTGCGTTTGCAAATTCTACAACACGCCGGCCAGCGGCCAGCCTCTCGTCCCTGATTGTTGAAGCTGCCGCACCGCATCTCAGGGCCTTCATGCCTACTTGCCAATCGGAGGTATGCAAAAATTTCATGCGCCTACCTGTTCCCCGTACTGAGAGTTGTTGGATGAATTCAGATCAGGCGTTCGGTAGCGTAAGAATCCTATGAACGGGCTCCTACTAGCTGATTGCTCCTATAAGGGCCACCTTGACAATATATTCCTGGCGGCATTTTGCAGAGCAGAACCCCTCGTCTCTGGAAACCTCGCCGAATTCCTCCTCGAGATCTTCGTCCCAGTCTTCCTCAAGGTCTTCATTGTCTTCATTGTCTTCATTGTCTTCATTGTCTTCAATATTAGGCTGTTCGCCAAGCATTTTTTCACCACAATTCCTGCAGTACATTTTTCGACTCCTTTTGTTTGTAATACTTTCTGAAGAAGAATCGGTTGTTCCTGTCGCACAATGAACCAGAGAACTGCGAAAATTACAATTACAACAACGATAAAACAGAGAATGCTCCGACCGCAAAACCTTCGAGGACCATGATGACTTTATTGCATTACCCTTGAAGAAGACACTCCCCAGCGAAGGCCACTGTTCAGCCTCTCGGTGCCAATCAGGGCACCATTCCTATCGCGTATATCCATCGATCCGTTTCGGTAGGTCCGCTTGTTTTCAGGGTTCCGTTCCTGTCTCGAATCTCAGTTGAGCCGTTTCTATCGTGCCACGTCTCCACGAGATTCCCGTAACGGTGACGCACCACTTTGTCGGCAAGCGCCTTACAGGGCAGGAGTAAAATCGGAGCCGAAAATGCAATCACGAGAAGGCCTTCAATGGTCAACCTTTTATCTGATTAAGAATCCAACCGGTTCCGGAGCGCTACTCAGGAGGACTGGCAAGAGCCCATTCCATGCAGTCGTGCCAAGAGTTCGCCCGACCCTTCATGGCCTTCATTACAGTTCTGCTGAAAAATTTTATCCGAACTGTTGAGAGGATCTCTGCCAACACGTGGATCCTCTTCAAACCAGTTATCATCCAATCTGAATTTCCCACTTGCCTACTTGGTCTGAATCTGTCAATTCCCATTGCATCATCCGTGCCAATCGCTCATCTGCCCAATTTCGGTCAATCATGCTTCCGGTAAGCGGGCAAGAAAATTCATAGGTTGGCCTGGAAAAGCAAGAGCAAGCCTTGATGCCACTGTTCCGATAAGTAACACCGGAAGCATAAAATATCTTGTGTTCTCATAAAATATATTTTACTGACTCTTGTATGGCTAAGATACTGATGTGCTGGATAGGAATCACTGACATCAGAGCGGCTGAGTCAGCTGATGAGGTTGGCCTGGGTCCCATTGCTCAGACGCTGAATACCTTTGAATATGACAAGATCGTTCTGCTTAACAACTTTCCCCCAGAACGCATCGCCAACTTTGTCCGATGGATCAAGGCTCGCAGCAGTTCAGAAATCTCCATTTGGCAAAAGGAGTTGTCCAGTCCGACGAGTTTTGGAGAAATCTATCAAGCTGCGGCAAATGTATTGGAAGAACTCACTAAGGACACCGCACAAGATACGGATTTGTCTTTTCACCTCAGTCCCGGCACTCCTGCCATGGCAGCAGTCTGGATTATTCTGGCCAAGACGCGCTACCCGGCAACGTTGATAGAGTCATCTAGGGAAGCAGGTGCTCGAGTGGCCTCCGTGCCATTCGACATATCGGCTGACTTCATCCCCGACCTGATGCGTCAATCTGACGAACGACTGACAGACCTGAGCATTGGCCTGCCGCCTGAAGCGCCAGAGTTCACGGACATCATTCATCGCAGCAATGTGATGGAGCGATTGATCCAAAAAGCTCGCAGAGTGGCCCCAAGAGCTGTCCCTGTATTGATTGAAGGGGAGTCTGGCACAGGAAAGGAGTTGCTGGCCCGAGCTATTCACCGAGCCAGTCCGCGCAAAGACAAGCCGTTTGTTGCAGTCAACTGCGGGGCCATACCGGCTGAGCTAGTTGAGTCAGAGTTGTTCGGTCATGAGAGAGGAGCTTTTACAGGAGCCACGTCTCGAAGGATTGGATACTTTGAGTCTGCTGAAGACGGAACCGTTTTCCTGGACGAGGTTGGTGAGCTTCCATTACCAGCCCAGGTGAAATTACTCCGCACCCTACAGGAAGGAGAAATCAGGAGAATAGGTTCATCTCAAACCATCAAAGTCAATTTCAGGGTAATTTCAGCAACGAACCGATTGCTATCCGAGGAGATCGCCAAGGGACAATTTAGAGTGGATCTCTTCTACCGACTTGCCGTAGCGATTCTCAATATTCCTCCAATTAGGCACCGTCCTGGAGACCTTAGCCTGCTCACAGACAAACTCCTGGACCAGATCAACAGGGAAAGCGAGTCAGAACCCGGATTCGCACATAAGAATCTTTCTGCCAATGCAAGAAATCTTCTGTTGAGCCACCTGTGGCCTGGCAATGTCAGGGAACTCCTGAACACGCTTCGTAGAGCGGCCATCTGGTCCGATGGAGTGACAATTACTGTTGATGACGTCCGAGAAGCTCTCATATACTTTGAGTCAGGAGAGAAGGATAACAAGATTCTCGATAGGCCTCTTGAACAGGGATTTAATCTCACAGCGTTAATCGCAACAGTTGCGAAACACTATCTGGCTCGCGCACTTGATCAAGCAGCGGGAAACAAGACACGAGCAGCGGAATTGCTGGGTCTTCCAAGCTATCAAACCCTCACCAATTGGTTACGAAAATACGGAGTGAGGTCATGATGGCACATAGGTTGCATTAAAAGATCGGCGAAAGGAAATCTCGGAATGCCACGTAACGAACACACTACCTGCAAAGAACTCATAGAACCAGCCCTCACCAATGCAGGATGGGAGTGGGAAGAGCAACTGCGTATAGGCTCGGGTCGGGTGAACATCGCCGGCGAAAGCATGTACCATAGGACGCAGGAGATTATAGCCGACTATCTGCTCCGGTACCGAGGCATCCCTCTTGTAGTCCTCGAGGCGAAAGCGGAGACTCAAAGTGCAGCGGATGGGATGCAACAGGCATCGCGATACGCTCGACGACTCTCGCTTCGATACTCCGTTTCATCCAACGGTCGAGACTGGATTCTGACAGACAACGATTCGGGTCATTTTGAGACTCTGACCTCCCCCCCAAATCCCGATGACATTCTAAACCGTCATGGGGTAGCAATCGATTGGACCAGATGGGAAAATGCGTTTACGGCTACTTATCACATCGATCAGATTACCCATAAGAAAGTGCGCCCTTACCAAGACATGGCAATTGCCAAGACCCTATGGGAATTCGCAACCGGAAGCAAACGGGTGCTCTTGCTCATGGCAACGGGCACGGGGAAGACTTTCACGGTCTTCCAGCTTGTCTGGAAAATGATTTACGGGAGGGCTTTGCGCCGCGAACATGTTCTCTTCCTCACTGACCGCAACAGCTTGAAGGGTCAGGCCTATCGGGCCTTCTCTGCTTTCACAGCCGATGAACGAGTGACCATTGATAAGGAAACAATCTCCAAGGGAAAGCATCTAGTTGGGAGAATCTTCTTCTCGAACTACCAAACCCTTGATGAGGAATTGAACGGAAAAAAACTCTTCGAGCATTATGACAAGGATTTCTTCGATCTGGTGGTGGTTGATGAGTGTCATCGCTCCGGATTCGGAGACTGGTTCGGGGTACTCAAGCACTTCTCCTCTGCACTCCAATTGGGCTTGACTGCAACGCCGCGCGAATTAGAGGAAGGCCGTCGCGAGCTGACCGACGAGGAAAAGCGGAGAGACACTTATCAATATTTCGGAGACCCCGTGTTCGTTTACAGTCTCAAGCAGGCCATCGAGGAGGGGTACTTGGTTCCTTACCTGCTTGAGGAGCGAGTTACCAACGTCGATGAAGACGGTTTCACCGGCCCAGACGGAAAATATTATTCCACATCCAATTTTGAGCGCGACATCCGTATGCCCGACCGGACACGGGCCATCGCCGAGGACCTGTGGGATATCTTCGGCAAATATGGGCTGCGAGATGAGAAAACAATAATATTCTGCGTCGACGATACACATGCTGCCTTCATGGCCCAGGAGCTACGCCGCTTGGGTGGTGATGAAGATTACGCGGCGCGCATTACCCGTTCGGAACGGAACAGCCATCAGCTTGAGCGCAATTTCGCGGAAATAGGCCGCACCAAGCCTCGAGTAGCCGTTACTGTGGATCTCCTGACTACAGGTTTTGATGCGCCGGACGTCAAGAATATCGTTTTCGTCCGTCCCTTGCGCAGCGCGATTCTTTACAAGCAGATGAAAGGACGCGGCACACGCCTTTGCGAGGATATCAATAAGCGTTACTTCACCATCTTCGATTATTCGGGGGCGAGTCATCTCGAGGACGCCGAGTTTGATGGCCATCCTGCCAACCGGCAAAAGGGTGCTCAGGCAAAACCTAGAGCCAAAAGAGAAAAAACAGAAACCGGTCTCAAGCCCGTCGCTGAGAATGTGTACGTGGAGATTTCCGCAAGTAACCGGTACGTGTGCTTGGCGGACGGAAGCAGGATCCCCTTTGAGGAGTACACAGAGCAATCAAGGGATTTCATCCTCCAAGTCTCCACCAAGAACCTCGATGAACTCCTGACTATCTGGATTGATAAGAAGAGCCGTCAGGAACTGCGGGAGGAGCTGCGGGACCATGACATCTATCCGGCAGCATTTAGTCACTATTTTGACCTAAAAGGAACTGACGATGTAGACATCCTCTCCAAAGTCGGCTTTCAACTTGTGAGAGTGCCCACCCGTAATGATCGCGCCACACGCTTCTGGGAAGAGGATCAGGCATGGTTGTTGGATCGCTTAGCAGAGAAGGACATACCTGACGGGGAATGGTCAAAATCTAGATTCTGGAACACCGCCCTTGACCATTACCGGCTTTTCGGTATCGACGATCTGGAACAAGCCCGAACCTATGGCGCACCCCAATTCGTGGAACAGTTCGGCAGTTTCCAAACGCTCACTCGCCGTTACGGGGGACCCTTGCTGCTCAAGGAGGACCTTGAAGCGATAAAGAATCATCTCTACGTCCGCATGACCGCTTAAGAATAAAGGCTAACACTCATGAACAACAACATTGACCATCGCCGACAGGAAGTCCAGCAGATCGTTAAGAATGTCAGCGACCAGCTTAACCAGGAAGGCGTTGATGCCCGTAACTATGTTGAACAGTTGGCGTGGCTCTTTTTCCTGAAGGCATTTGACGAAGCTGAGGCCCGTCGCGAGGAAGAGGCTGCTTTCAACGAGGAGTCTTACGAGCGCCGCCTTACTGGCGAGTACGCATGGTCAGGCTGGGCTAAGGACACGGACCATCCGGATCGGATGCTTGAGTTCGTCAACGGCAAGCTCTGGACAAAGCTCACCAGCCCCGACCCCAGATTGGGCCTTGGTGACGACCCGCTGGCCCAGCGGTTCGGCCGTATATTCGAGAATGTCCGCAATTACTGTCGTAGGGGAGTTTCCTTCGCGAGGGTGGTGGAGCAGGTCGACAGATTGCATTTCTCCAGCGACACCGACATCATCGTACTCTCAGAGATTTACGAGGACCTGCTCAAGCGTGTTGCGGCTGATTCAGCCGGGTATGCAGGCGAGTTTTACACTCAGCGACATATCATTCGGTCCATGGTTGATGTGGTTGAGCCGAAAGCCGGAGACCGGGTGTATGACCCTTGCTTTGGCACTGCTGGCTTTCTCGGAGAGGCCGCCGATTTCATCCGGAAAGCTGGAAACCTAAGCGGTGAGCAACTTGATGGTCTGCAGCTCAGTACCTTTTACGGCATCGAAAACAAGCCGCTCACCTACCTACTCGGCACCATGAATATGATCTTACATGGGATTGAGGGGGCGAACCTGGAGTTGGCCAACACGTTGGAGGTCCACAGCCAACACGTTGCCGAGAAGGACAAGTATGACGTCATTCTGTCCAACCCCCCATACGGTGGGAAGATGGCTCAGGAATTCCAGACGAATTTCCGGGTACACAGCAGTGCCACTGAATGCCTGTTCGTGCAGCACATAATGCGAAACTTGGCCAAAGGTGGCCGGGCAGGTGTGGTGATCCCCGAAGGTGTGCTTTTCCGCGGAGGGCCGGACCAGAAGGTGCGTAAGGAGATACTTGAACAGTTTAACGTGCATACGATCCTTTCACTGCCGGCGGGCTGCTTCCTGCCTTATACGGGAGTTAAAACGAACGTCATATTCTTCGATCGTCCGCACGATGAGAGGGCTACGGAAAGTGTATGGTACTATGAACTGACGAATGACGGTTTTGAGCTGAAGCAGACGCGCAAACCCATTGACGGTAGTCAGATTCCCGACTTCCTCGCCAAATGGAAAAAGCGAGTAGAGACCGACAATTCCTGGACGTTGTCCGTGGAGGAGATCATTGAACGAGGTTATGACCTCTCCGCGAAAAACCCTAACCGCAAGGACGACTACGAGCACCGCCCGGCATTGGAGCTGGTACAGTCCATTAAGGCCAAGGAAGAGCGTATCATGGAGTTGCTTTCTGAGCTGGAAGTCATTTTGGAGAATTAACCATGTTTGATTATACCCCGTTCGAAGTGGTACCAATTGGTGAATTAGTACTAGAGAATGAAAATCGGGATCCTCGCAAGAGCCCTGACTGGACTTTCCAATACGTCGACATCGCATCGGTTTCAAACTCGACTTTTGAGATCGTTAGCAGCAAGCCTTATGTCGGCAGCGATGCACCTAGCCGAGCAAGGAAAGTGATCCGAGAGAATGATGTGATCTTTGCTACGACCAGACCGTATCTTAAGTCGATCGCTCGTGTTACCAGTGACCTTGACGGTCATATCTGCTCCACAGGCTTCTGCGTCCTAAGACCTTCCGCGAGGGTATTACCCGAGTGGGTATTCTATTGCGCCAGCTCTGATGACTTTCTAGAACAGATCACCCCAAAGATGCGTGGTGCGAATTACCCAGCGGTTACCGATAAAGACGTTCTTTCCGCTAAAGTTCCAATCCCTCCATTGGCCGAACAGCGCCGCATCGTTGCCCGCATCAAGGAGTGTATGGAGAGGGTGGAGGAGATCGAGAGGTTGCAGGAATCAGTTGTGTATGACGCGGAGCGTCTGGTAGCAGCCTTCCGATATGACTTGTGGGAATCATGCTCGGCTTCTGTCACCCCCACTGAACTGCGTTTGCTTATTAGGTCAACCAAAAACGGCCTTTACAAGCCTAACAATTTCCATGGCAGCGGCTCAGTTCTTCTTCGCATGTTCAATATAGATGGAGCACGTCTGAATTTGGATCGCATCGTACGTCTGGAAGTCACGACCAAGGAATCCGAAGATTATCAAGTGTGTAACGGGGACATAATCGTCAGCCGAGTAAATAGCAGAGAGCTTGTGGGAAAATCGGCCCTCGTCGAAGGTCTCAACGAACCAGCCGTTCATGAAGCAATGATTATCCGGCTCCGAATAGATGATGAGCGTGTGGATAAACGGTTTCTGGTGTGGTTGATGAACTCCCCACAGTTTCTTCATAATCTTCGTCGGCGAGCTAAGCATGCTATCGGCCAATCCAGCATAAACCAAGATGACCTTCTTTCCTCGGAACTCCCTCTGCCTAGCCGAAGTGAGCAGACTGCTCTAGTCAAAGAAAATATCACTCTCGAACCCTTTGCGACAGAATTAGCGAACGAGTATGCGGAGAAGGTAAATATTTTAGCTCGCCTGCGCGAATCCATCCTACGCCAAGCTTTTGCAGGTGAATTATGACCGATCAAAATGACGCTAACCGCCAGGAACTGGATACCTGGTCAAAAGAATTCATAGACGAATTGGTCAAGGATAAGACTTGCCCCAGCGGATTAGACGAGCCATTGCTGTTAGCGACCCTGATCTACTTGCGCTGGGCGGACTTCTGGGAATCAGAGCAGGAAGCCAAAGCTATATTTGACGGTACCGACTATACAAGGGTATTACCTGACTCTTATCATTGGAGTTCATGGCGCAATCTCGAATTAGACGAACAACCTAAGTTTCTCGCAAAGAAGCTGGTGCCAAAACTAGCCAAGTTATCATCTGTACAAGATAGCCCCTTTGCGAAACGCCTGAGAACTCTGGCCGAGCCGGTCAGGAAGTTGTCGAGAGTATCGTGGAGATGGCGACTCTTTTATTCGGTTATTTTAGACAGTGGAAATTTCGAGACCCCGAACGTTCGGGCCAAACTTCTGCACCATCTTCTTGACAAAGAAGAGGAATTCTCAGATCTTCGGGAGCTTGCATCTGAGTTCCTTACCCCCAGACAAATAGCTAAATTGATAGTTGCATTGGCCGATCCATCACCAGGCGACCGAATCTATGACCCGTGTTTCGGGACAGGCGCTATCCTGACTGCTGCACAAGATTATGTCAGCCGCGGAGAAAAGGCACCGGATCATCGCGAAAATCGGCCTCAATTAAGTTTTTCCGGCTTTGAAATAGATCCCTCCTTTTATGTCATTGGTTTGGCTCGTCTTACTCTAAATGGAGCCGAAGATCCCCAACTTGAAATGGGAAACTCTTTGGACCAGGAACCCTTCAATGAGAGCAAAAACGACGCTTTCGACATCGTCGTTGCCGATCCACCCTTCGGGCAGCGCGCTAACATGAAAGAGTTAGGCGAATTCCCAATCCAGACAAAGAATGTAGAGGGGCTCTTTATCCAGCATGCTCTGTCCCGGCTCCGGTCAGGCGGTCGAGCCGTGATACTGGTTCCAGATAGTTTATTAGTCCGACAAGGCTCTGAAAGTAACCTCCGCAGGATGCTAATCGAACAACACACCGTGGAGGCTGTTATATCACTTCCCGAACATGTATTTCCTCGAACCGCTATGCGAACCAGCATTCTAGTTTTAGACCGAGGTGGCTCCTCCGGAACGATTCGGATGGTTGATGCGGAGTCTTTTTTTGAAAAAGGAAGTCGTCACATGCTGGCCAGCATCTCAGATAAAAATATAGAGGCAATCGCCAAAGAGGTGCGTAGCTCCTCTGAGGGTAAACACAGCTGGGATGTTGAGTCGAGATCTCTGGAGAAAATCGATTGGGATTTGAACGTCGGCCGACGTGGTCAAAGTGGACTTCTGCACTTCCTTGATTCGCTCAGGGGAAAGGTTGAGGTCGTACCTTTAAGAGATTGTTGCTCGATAATTGTAGGCCAGCCGCTCAGGTCTCAGGATTTGACTCAGGAGGCTCCCGCTGGTTACGCAGCGCCGTTTGTTCGAATCGGAGATCTTTATAGTAGGGGTAAACTGTCAAGAGCAACCACTTGGGTATCTCCAGACGTTATTGATGCCATAGACCGAAGTTCGAGATTACAGCCAGGGGATGTACTGCTATCGAGATCTGGGACCGTTGGCAAAGCCAGTATCGTAGAGCATGAAGCTGCAGGAAGTGTCGCTTCTGGGGGACTTTTTATAATACGCACGACTGATCCCAGATTAGACCCTGATTTCCTCCTCGGATACCTTACCAGCAGTAAATGCAGAAACTGGCTTAAAGACCATGCGACAGGATCGACCATTGCTCATCTCGCCAAAGGAATTGTGCTGGACCTACCTTTACCGCTTCCTCGTCTGAACGTACAAAAAAGTGTTGCAACACAACATCGGGAACACAATGTTGATGTCCTATCCTCTCTCGGCGAGCTTCTGAACCGGGCTAAAGACAATCCGATCGTAAAGTGGCTTGATGAAGCCTCCCTAATCCTGCCAACCGACAATCACGTCATACATGATCCCCTTGACCTGAATTTGATCGATAGCCTGGCTACAAACACCGTTGAGATTAGGAACCAGATAGCGCACAGGGATGGCCAAATTGATGAACGCTTACGATCCTGGTACCTGAAATTCTCGGACTCAGTTGCTCCACTCAAGGGCTCTCAGAGCATACCTCCCGGCCCAAGTCTCTTGAGTTTGCTTCAGCAGTCGTCCATGGGACTAAGCCAATCGAGTGAACTAATTACGGGGCATTTGCCCAACGATAACAAGGCCAGGAGTCTTAACAGCACTTTGCTCAAGTGGACCAAGGAAGCTTCTGAGGCGCTTCTATCAGATATCAGGATTGTCTCTGACGTGGAGGAGAACACCCTGCGTTTAGGGGAGATGGGCGAGATTCATGTGGTGGTCTATAATCACGGCCCTCTGCCCCTCAGGGACGTTCATATCGAAACCGAGCCTGACTGGGGGACGGCTGACTATCCTTACCTCGCCGACAACCACAGGGAAACCTTGCTGCTCAAAGGACTGGCCCCGAAAAGTGCTGGTACCCTCAATATCACCGTAAGCTGGTCTGGTATGAATTTGGCGGGCCGGACCGTGAAGGGCGCTAGCGAGATAGGCTTGGAAGTGATTTCCGAAGTGTTCGCCCTACCCGCACAAGAATTAGGGCTTGGAGCGAGCCCGTATGTGTGTGGGGACCCGGTTAGACCGGATCGTAATGATGTGTTTGTTGGACGTGAAGAACTTCTGGAGGAAATTCGCCGATATGTAACCAAGAGCGGTAACGTGGTTCTTCTCGAGGGTAACCGCCGCTCAGGGAAATCGTCCATACTCTGGCATTTAGAGGGACCGAAGGCCGTCCCGGGATGGATGGGCGTGTACTGTAGTCTCCAGGGAGCGGAAGGGAGCGAAGTAGGCACTGGCGTGCCAACAGCCGAAATCTTCAGGATCATTGCAATTAGCATTGCAAAGAGCTTGACAAAATTGGGTGGGGACACACCATTGCCGGACGGGACTTTGTTTCCTGCTGAAAAAAGAATGGGGATTACAAAGCCGTGTAGGCAAGGAATTTCAGAGGACTCGCCTTTCTCTGACCTGAGGGATTATGTGGAGGTTGCGCTCGAGAAGCTCTCTGAACACAATCTTGGTCTCCTCTTGATGCTGGATGAGTTCGACAAGCTCCAGGAGGGCATCGATAACGGGGTCACTTCTCCACAGGTGCCGGAAAATATCCGTTTCCTGGCTCAAAATTACCAACAATTTTCACTGATACTTACCGGTTCGCGACGTCTAAAGAGGCTCCGAGAGGAGTACTGGTCAGCACTTTTTGGTCTCGGTACGAAAATTGGTGTGACCGCCTTACATCGAAGGGCAGCAGGACGTCTTGTAACGGGGCCGGTCTCAGGACGGCTTACTTACACGAACGAAGCGGTGGGACGCGCGATTTCAATGACCGCTGGTCAACCATTTCTCTTGCAATGCCTTTGTAACAGGGTGTTCGATATGGCGGCTCAATTGAAGACTCGTTCCGTGACGGCTGACTTAGTGATGCAAGCTAGCAGTGCTCTCATCGAGGATAATGAGCATTTCGCCAGTTTGTGGGACTATGCAAGATCAGACCTGAGGCGATTTATTCTGATGCTGTGCCACAGAGAAGCCTCAAACTCTGATCCGCTTCATTTTGGTCTCATTCAAGAACGGTTATTCAGCCATGGCATTGAAGTGGATGGCGAGACACTGATTGCTGACTTGGAATTTCTGCGTGAGCTGGAACTTATCGATCTTGTCGGCAAATCCACCGCGGGCGGATACGTCTTGACAATTCCCCTTATGGGTATGTGGATGGAGAGGCAGCAGGATTTCATTGCTGTCAAGATCAAGGCAAAGTTCGAGGCGGAGGATCAAAATGTTAGATAAGCGATTTCCTGTTCTGGGCACAGACATCCCAGTGATGCTAGGCCGTTCCAAGATTATGGGCAGGCTTTGGAGAGACCTTACCAAGGTTACCCCTAGTAATCTGTCAGTAGTCGGTCCCCGATTCGTAGGTAAGACGGTCCTGATAAACGCCTTAGCCCAAAGAACTGTAAGTGAGGACTCCCCGTACGAATTCGCACTTTATTGGCACCAGGGCCATATTGCGCCTTCGTCGAACGAGGACTTCGTGGCCCAGCTCTGCAGAAAGCTACGCGACTGCATGGCCAAATCGAAGGACGACACATCAGAGTATCGCAACCACCTTTTGGATTGCTCCTTCGGAAATCTTGCAGAAGTGGTGGATCTCCTTGATTCTGAAAATCGGTCCATCCTAATGCTCTGGGATGGATTTGACAAACCACTGGGCCAAGGGAAACTGACTGGGCATGTGTGGGATCAGATGAGAACTCTATTCTACGGCAAGAAGCACAAGATAGTCACGGCGACACGCGAACCCTTAAGCAACTTAATTCGCAGTGATGAAGCCATCTCAAGTCCGTTCTGGAATATTTTCGATATGAACCCAGTTCGTATTGGGCCGTTCGATGATGAAGACCGAGAAGCCATACTAGGTGAATTGTCCGAACTCAGTTTTCAGAAGGGTGCTAAGACGGAGTTGATAAACTGGTCCTCAGGCTTCCCGCCGCTTTTCCTTGAGGTGTTGAATCACATCATCTCTGATAGCCACGGTCGTCCTGTCGACAATGAGGCTGTCAACTCTGCAGCGTCGAAGGCGTTGGAAAGCGTCGGTGAATTAATATCCATATTATGGAATGACTGTTCCGCTGGAGCCCAAGAGCTTTATTTCCGTCTTGTAGAAAACGGCGAACAGACCGTAGACATTAGGGAGAGGGATGAGCGGAAATGCTTGATTGAGAAGGGCTTTGCACACGAGTCGGGAAGGAAGCTCACTGCATCGTGCCGCATGCTTCAGGAACACATCCAGGGCAAAGGGGCGGCTACAGGAACTATGGCTCTTCTATTTGGGACTTGGGAGTATTACAAATCGAATATTCGAGGTCTGTTGGAACGCCGTCTTGGACAGATCCCATCCTTCGACGACCGTCTTTGTCGTCTGGTCGCCCGTGCGATTCAAGACATCCCGCTCTTTCCAGATGACTGCCTGAACAATCTGACCAGCATTGAGGAACGAGCGCTTGATCTGATTTGGCAAAAGGAATTTGGATCGAACAAAGTCGTGCCGCAGGAAATTCTCGACTACTGGAATCAAAGTGTTCCCTTCGACAAAACTGTTCGGCGATTGCACGAACAGTCGGGGAACCTCGTGCCTGGGGATCGAGGACTTCAGTGCGGACTCCTGCAGCTTCTGACAGGTAGCAGAAGCGGCTTCGACCCCAAAGCCCAACATACGAGCAAAGATACCTACGTTCTCATAAATGCTATACACAGCTTTCGCAATCGCGGCCAGCACTCTGATGGTCAAGAAATGCATGTCGGTGTTGCAGTGGCGGCGATTATGCTCTGCCTGGAACTTCTCAGTTGTCTGGAGAGGGAGTTGGGTGCTCGCGCCTCGTGATCTAATCATTGATATCACGAAAATCTCTTCACCAAGCACGACAATTCCTGAGATTGGTGGAACGGTATAATATCAGGATGGAGCCGGACAATGAGTGACTACCATATCAATATCTTTTATAGCGAAGAAGACGGCGGATACATAGCTGACATCCCTGATTTAGATTCATGTTCAGCCTTTGGAAATACTCCTGAAGAAGCACTTTCAGAGGTAGAACAAGCCAAGAGAGCATGGCTGGAAGCTGCTCATACGCAAGGAAAACCTATTCCTCAACCCAGATACAGACCCATTATCTATCAAGTTGCTCGTTGAATTTTTTGCTGAGTGGTAACTGTAGTTTTTGACTGTTTCTGTCGTCGGTTGTCTAAAGAAATTAGGCCCGTGCAAAGAACTCTGGTAGGATTTGCTATTGGCATA
>Ga0194044_10000901_pt1 | contig 14995 bp, 12 predicted proteins | sample JunL4417m_MetaG_FD_155460 | JGI IMG/M metagenome (GOLD analysis project Ga0194044, IMG submission 155460) | Anoxic zone freshwater microbial communities from boreal shield lake in IISD Experimental Lakes Area, Ontario, Canada - Jun2016-L442-17m | ecosystem: Environmental > Aquatic > Freshwater...
CGGATACATAGATGACGGACGTGCCATAGATTCCTTAGAAGTTTCTATAACTCTCCTACAAAAACTTGCTAGACCCTGCGGTGATGTCGGGGATAGATACGATAATAAAGATAAACCCGGATGCCTACCATACTCAAGTACCGCATACTCCAAGCTGTCTTGGAAACTAACACCCGGGGCTGAAGTGGAGAACGCACCGCCTGGCCCTATTTGCTACGACGGAGACCGCACAGGACTAAGAACCTGTTGCGATAATTACACACAATGCACTAATGCTGAAAAAAGCCGATGCGATCCGTGCGTTTCATTCATTAAGGGTATACCCATTAACGAAGAAGTTTGGAAAGAAGATATTTGCGATATTTATTGCCCTAGCTATTGGAAACAACGGCAATTTTTCGACCTGGACGATTCCCAACTTTGCTCAGATACTTACAAAACACTATGCGACCTTGCGGGGTGTGACCCTGACCCAGCTTGCAAAATTAAATGGGGAGGCTGTGAATACACAAAGATCGATTGCGACATCTGCAACGGAGGCGATTGGACATCCCCCTTCCTCCCAGGCTACACGACGACGACGCCGACGACCAACCCGACGACCAAGCCCTACACACCCATTAACAGATGCAAACTTACAATCCCCTCAAATTACTGCACGAACAACAACCTTTGCGTAACCAAGGACAACAACCTTTGCGAAACCGGAACGTCGTACTCTAAAAAATGCACAAACGATCCCATAAATACCCCGCCCATCTTACCTACCGTTGTCAGACGAAGATAATCAGCTTACCGGTATTCCGAAAACGGTACGACGCAAAGCGTCGCGTGGCTTCGCCACGGAGACCGTACGGTTAAATTTACCAGGTGTACATATACCGTCTTGGCAAACACCAATTGCACCAGGACATTCAACCTTACCATTTGACTGGTTCGTAGTGCAAGGCGTATTCGGTTTAGGTTGGTGCGGTACTCTAGCCGGCCACATCTGGGTTTTGTAAGTCATGGGCTGTCCCTGAGGATGGCCGCCCTCAACCAGGGGGTCGATCCGGGGGCCGGATCCGATTGGGGTGACGGGTACGTTGGGTACAAAGTTTTCGGGTCCGTTACGGTAATTTCTCTTGGCCAAGTATATTAGCATGATTGCTATGGCCAAGACGAATAGGTTAGATATATACCCTTTAAGGTTGATTTTTGCCGGGTCCATCTTTATTATTCCGAAGATATTTTATTTTTGCGACGAAAAACAAATGAAAAATACAATTGGGACATAGGCGGTGCGACGTGCCCCGCATGCACGCCATCCGCTATGTTTTTCATCTCTACCAAATCAAGTCCCTCCTCACCAGCAAGACATACCATCTCCTCTTTGTCGATCAAATACTCCAAACTCTCACCGCGAAATGAGAAATAATCCTCTCCGCGGTCGACCGCCGTCGACTCATTGATTATAAAATAGTATGACCTTTGGTCGGACCACCTCACGCTCACCTCATCATTTTTGTATGGATCATCTGGGTCAAGCAGCTTTTTTATATACGTAGAATCTGGTGCAACTCCTACAAATAACCCGCCTGGAACTAGATTGCCCGATACATTACGGAGAAACGTACGCAAATCACTAAAATAATGCAATGCAAACATACATGACACTATATTTACTTTTTTTCCACGTAATATAGTGTCTCGAATGTATTCCGAAGACAATGCGGACTGTACATGATAATTTACAATAATTGGGGAGCGATGCTTCCGCCTATAGTCTTTATACCGCCTAATAGCCTCCTGCACCGACTTGTAGTCCGAATCGAAGGCATATACCCTCCGAATACCCAACGCATCCCACTTAAACATATCCCCACCCCTACCACAACACATATCCAACAATACGACTTCGCCGGCCGAAGGCACGCGAGCAAACTTCGTAACGTTGCTTTGCATCCGGCGGGCCGCAGAAAGAAGCTCTTTTTTTACATAATTACAATAATTTCGATGGGCCACGTAAGTGCTGGCGAAGCCACGAAGTTCGGCCATTACGGTTGGCGAAGCGCTGCCGTAGGCAGAATATATTCGATACTATGAATAATATATTCGATACTAAGAATAATATATTCGATTAAGAATAATATATTCGATACTAAGAATAATATATTCGATACTAAGAATAATATATTCGATACTAAGAATATATACCAAACGGAATTTTTCTATCACTATCGTGTTTATTTTTTGTATCTTTAAACAATTTTATACCGTTCTGAATATCATTCTTCGTCAGGAGTTTGCGAGTGGCCGGGGTGCCGAAAATTCTCTGGGCGTGGCAAACTTTGCATTTTTCCAAGAAATTGCGTGTGTCCCCTCCATTATTGTTGAATAACTCACTATTTTCCTTTAATATATTTATTAAAAAGCTAGTTTCAACGTTTGTACTCCAATTTTGTTTCTTGATTTGCAAATCAAGTATACTGTGCATATTCTCCGGAGTATACTTGTCCATTTCGTATCTCCACGGAAATCTACGCGCAAGTCCCTGGTTCACCGAGAAAAAACACTTGTCAAGGTCATCCTTATACCCCGCTATTATACATACCAACTCGTCTACGTGCTCGGAAAGATACTGGTTTAACGTGTCTATACATTCCTTGGAAAATGAATCCTTACCACCTTCTTGGTCACCTAATGAATACGCCTCATCAATTAGTAGGATACCACCCCGAGCAGAGTCCAATACCTTTTTGGTTTTAATTGCCGTCTCACCCAACCACTGGCCTATGAGCTTGGGACGGTCCGCTATTGTTATCTCACTTTTATCCAAAAATCCCATCGATTTGTAAATTCTAGCAAGTATATGACAAAGTGTCGTCTTACCCGATCCGGGACCCCCCGTAAGTACCGTATGCAAAAACATACCGGGGTCGTGCAGGTCTTGCAAAAAAAGCAGTAGTTGATTTACTATATTCTGCTTCACGTTTTCCATACCAATCATATCGCGAAGTTCACACAGACTTTCTACAAGTTCCGTCACCTGCTTCTTTTCAGACTTTGAATAGAGCGTCTTGTACGTCCGGACAAACTTTTCACCACCCTTGTCCTTAGTAGTTATCTTGATCGTCTTGGTCGATTTGTCCAACGCCGCAATCAATTCGTTTAGTGTCTTGATTGGAACCGGTTTACGGATTTTTAATACCAATCGACTCTTCTTTGGTGCAATCTTTACCTTTTTGTGAGTTCTTTTATATTCTTCTTCTTCGTCGTCTTCATCTTCGTCGTCTTCGTCGTCTTCGTAGTCTTCGTCGTCTTCGTCGACCTCCCTGTCTTTTAAAAGACTTTTAAGAGTTACAACCGCCAATACCATATTAGCATTATTTTTCATCGCGTACAGAAATAACTGTATATATACATAGGCAACATTTTATTTATTTTTTTTTAAACTAAATTTAAGCGAAGCGCAATTTGGCAAACAAAGTAACCGGAGAAGCTATAAAAGAATAAAAAAATGTAAATCTCTGAAGAAAAGAACACGCAAAAGATCTATTAAGAAAAAAATATAATATTTTATATATATTAAGAATTTAAAATGCCAAAAAGGTCGCCAAAAAGGTCGCCAAAAAGGTCGCCAAAAAGTAAAAATGATCGTATTTATGTATACGTCGATGACGAAATTTACGAATACTCGCGTTCAAAATTAATACAGAACCTAGAACACGGCCCTATTTTCTTTGCATCAACAAAAAGCAGAAACGCTATTCTAAAAGTATTAGTAGAACTTGCAAAACTTAGTCCAGGTAATATGCCTAAAATTGAAAATTTTAAGAAAACTATATATCAGTTAGTAGACCGTGATACTGTTGTTGGATATAATATAGAAGAGATTAATGCGTTTATCGCCGGCGTTAGAGCTATTGAAAGTAAAATATTTGTAACTAGTTTACTTTATAGACTTATTTCTGTATATAGGCTTTATCCTTTTGAAAACATGAAAGGTATTTATCTTACCGTTAACTCACTTGATCTATTACGAAATACCAATTTTGATGAATACGAACTATTAAAGATTAAAAGTAAAGATATTTCGTCATTCAATGGGAATCCGTACAGCGGAGATGTGTGCGATATAGTACCTATTGGTACCAATATTGATACTTCCGAACTCATGTATACCGAAAAAAATAAAAATGCATTTTTCGCCACCGATGAGATTGAGAATGAATTAACTGAATTGATCGATTCGCTTCCTGAATATAAAACGGAGCGGGACAATAAGGATTCAAATCCTATCACTTTATATGACATTTTATATTCTCACGGCTTCTCATGATTTGGATGCTTGTTGTTGACGTCACTTTGCGCCGAACTTGTAAAGCTATATAAAGCATAATTATAATATCCCTCCCTGAAATCATCACCAAGTATTTGGTACCAATCACAACCCGATAAATATGCAGGACTAAACGTTGCAAGATACCTTTCATATTTTAATTGCACATACGCCCACTTAAATTCTTCATACGCCTTATCAAGCTCCGCAATTGAAGCATCTAACGTCGCGTCTGGCGAAGCCGTATCATCGTGCGGCACCATTATTCTTTTCCAGATCTGAGAAAATATTTAGGAGATTTTTACTATAATACAACTTCACATTTTTTCTAATTTTGACATGAAGCCATGGAACCTCGTATCCATGCGTATATATATACTCACCCGGTTTAACAGTTTTAAATACTTTGTCCCATAACATACAGCGCTCTCTCCTAGTGGACGAATGTATAAATTCCCTAATTGATACCGCGTTCAGCCCCGTTCTCGGACAAGGCACAACAAGCATCGTCCTACCCCTTATACTCATAAATGATATTGGTTCAAGACAAGGGTTGGGTATTGCATAATTATATATACTATAATCAGGTATCCTGTGCAGGTTTACACTATCTGGTGTTAGTGCGACTAGGAATATATTATTTGGTCCATACTTGGAAAATCGCACTATATATTGCTCATCTGTTAAGGAATGTATCTTGTTGAATAACTTTGTTAGACATCTATCATATTTTCTAACATCATTATAGGTTGCAATACGGCCAGATCTTAGGAACCCAAGTATGGCCGAAGGTCGTACGGTCTTCGACCGACTCGACGCTTTGCGTCGTACGACGCTTCGCGTGGCTTCGCCACCTTCGACTAGCGTAGTTAAAGTTTGCCACATTATTAATTATAAATATTTTTTTTCTAAGCAACATATAGTAAACAACATGTCGGAGTCACGCCGAAGACCATTGTCGCAGCTCAATTTCATAATATACTTGTCACTCATCATCATCATACTATTTGCCATCTTTACACCGTTCGTTTATAAATTGGGCACGACCTCGACCGAAGCGTTTAGCGTCGACCGAAGCCGCGAAGCGACCAATCAAAATACCGAGCTCCTCGTTTGGGGCTGGGCGATCAATAAGGATCGTAAGAAAATGGAGGAGATGTCAACTCGGTTTTTGGAATCTGGTAAATTATGGGGATACACTACTGAATTAATTGGGATCGGGTGGGACTATGCAAAATGGGATGCCCCCGTAGTAAATGGTGATGGCAGTAAGGCTGGCCACGGACTACAGAGGTTTTACGTACTTCGTGAAGCCCTCGAGAAGATTAAAGACCCAAACCAAATTATTGTCGTTATGGATACTGCTGATACTCTATTTTCTGGTCCGCCAGAAGAAGTACTAAAGAATTTCAAAGACTTGAAAACAAGACTTTTAATCTCTGCGGAAGAGGGGTTTACCTATCAATACCCCTGCTACAAACCAAATTATGACCATAATAACAAATACAATATCTATAAATATATAGCTGCGGGAACATATATTGGATATGCGAGCATGTTGAAAAAAATGGTAGACGAATGTATTACGATGTGCTGCGAGTCAGATAAGGATGGACATTCGTACGATAAAGTAGAAATGACTGTGCTTGCAAATTGGACATACAGGTACCTTATCCCTACAGAACCTCCTGGAGGATTGGCAAACGTGCGCTTGGATACAATGTGTAAAATTTTCTGGGTCACAACTGGAGATCATGAGAATTTTATAAAGGAATTGGAAAACACTGGTCGGTTCTTTAATCCTCGGACAAAGACAAACCCACAAATCTTACACATACTCGCTCCCGAAAGAACAATGAAATTAGACAAGGGCCTTGAAAAAATTAAAAAATTGTTCGCTAAATCTTCGTAAATCGCTAAATCGAAGATTTACGAAGATTTACGAAGCTTAAATTAATAAATAATTATGTTTATTAGTTGTAAACCATAAAAATGAAAAATACGACCCCAAATGGATTTGCGGCCCCAATCATTGGACTGAGCACCCTAATATGCGTTATAATCTTATCCATCGGCTCGCGCGAACATTTCACCAGCGGGTTCGGGTTCGATATGCCAGACAACGAACAACCTCTCCTACTAAATATGTATAAACAAAACCTAAACGTTGACTTTGCCCTATTTAATTTTATACAAACACTCAAATACAAAGTATTCAAACCTATTCAACAAGGCGGCATGCAAACACCAGTCATCATCATTCCAGGCTTGGGAGAGAGCAAAATATTAGCCACTTGGAATAAGAGCGGAGCGGAGCAGCCGTCCGGGAACGTAAAATCCCTCGACTTGTACCAAAATTTTGAAAACTCCAACGATTGGAATTGCAGAACCATGCAAATGGACTGGTCCACCATATGGTACCCAGAAGAAGAATTAAACGGGAATATTGAAACAAAGGGCCTTGCCCAATTTTGTTGGGCGGACAACATACGCGTTAATTACGATCCAGAAACCAACACAATTACAAATACCGCTGGGGTGAGAACAATATCGAGCGATGTAGGAAGCGTTGAATTCGTTTCAAAGAGCTATATGGGACAACTTGTAAGAGCCCTTGAATCAGCCGGTTACCGCAAAGGCTCTACACTTTTTGGTGCGAGTTATGATTTTAGAAAAATATGCAACAACCCAACCTTGCGCGAATATTGCATAGGTCTTGCCAACCTTATTGAACATAGTGTCAGGACAAACAATGGGAAAAAGGCCGTACTAGTTACTCACAACCTCGGATCGCAGCTTGCCAACTACTTTCTTACCGGAATGCCCCAGGAGTGGAAGAATATGTATATCAAGTCGTTTGTTTGCCTATCCGGAACATTTGGTGGGTGCCCAAAGGCACTTCGCACTCTTCTATCTGGTACTGATTTATCCAATTCTCAGGAGAAGAACGTACTTAGGGAAGTATGCAAAAACTTTAACGGTATTCAGTGGATGCTTCCATCCCCAATTGTTTACGGAGACACACCTCTGGTGGAATTCAAGATGGTTCGGTATTCTGCAAAGGATATTCCAGAATTATTACGTCTAGCTGGATATAACGATTCGATGGCTATTTACGAAAATATTGTAAAACCCGTTCAATTACGCAGTATGCAAGCTCCGAATGTAACAACGTACATATTTGCTGGAAATAATTTACCTACCGAATCATCATATACATATGAGATGTCTCTTACCGAATCTCCACAAAAGAACTACCCAAATTATAATACGCAGTTGCCCTACAGAAACGATTTCAACTACCCCCAACAGTTTACCGGCGACGGAACGATGCCCAGGTTCGCACTCGAATATCCCACCCAATGGACAAAGTACCAAAAAGAACCCGTTTACTATCGATTCTACGACCAAATGGAACACATGGATATACTCTCCTCTGAGGAACCAATCAAGGATTTACTCAGTATCCTAATTGACTAACGCGATGCTTACGCATCGTACGGCCCGTGGCCGACGCGATGCTTACGCATCGTACATATAATCGAAAACATTCACAGGAAGATTGTGATACCTAGTAAATTCGCCAACTACATGCCGAATTTCTTCAACCGCTTGTGCTACCGGTAGATATGCCATGGCAGTCTCCCGCCGCCAATCCTTCAAAGAAGGATCGGCGCCTCCCTTGAGAAGTTCGTTGATAATTTGTTGATGAGCGGGACGACTCCAAACACGAGCGGCTATCATGAGTGCGGTTGTTCCATCAACGTCTTGAATATTAGGGTTTGCACCCGCTCGCAGTAGTTCTTGGACAATTGGGAGATTCATTCTCTTGACGGCATTCATGAGCGAGGTAGTGTGGTTACGCCCACCCTGCGCATTAGGGTCCGCGTTCGCTCGAAGGAGTGCTTGGACGAGTGGGAAATTAGCCTGAGTGGAGGCTATATTGAGCGGCAAGTTGCCGTCGTACTGTACATTAGGGTCTGCGCCATATAGTAGGAGTGCCTCTACAACATCGACATTTCCATTTTCAAAGTTACTTCCATCCATAACGGCAAAGAAAAGTTGATTATCAAGTTCTACCTGGTTCATTAAATTTTAATTTAATATTTTATTTTTATTTTTTAGATAATCTAAGCTTTAATTTAAGCGAAGCTTAAATTAAATCTTCGATACTTAATAAAAACATGGACGACGAGCAAGAATATGACGAAGAGGTTGAAGAAGAGGTTGAAGATTTCGAAGCCGAATTTAAATTATCAAGCAAGGCACTTAGCGCCGTGCCAAAAATTCAAATGATGCAGGCCAAGCTGAACAACCCGATTAGATTACAAATGCAAAAACCCACAGGATTTAAATCCGGATCAACATACAGTTCCAACACCTCTAGCAGCAACGTTTTCACAATCCCTCCGCTAAATGCAGTCATCAGCACCGCATTCGGCAAACCCGCAGTTTCTGGGTCTCGCAGTTTTAATCTGTTCCGCGCCGCTCCGCAGACAAATTTATCAACCCTTCAGTTCCTAAACTGGGCTTCTACAGGAAAAAACACTTTTGATGACCCCAATAAACACAGAAATGTCATATTAAAAAATTACCGTATTGATCCCGTATTCAACCAGCTATGTTGCGGAGCGTGCTGGGCAGTTTCCACATCTACCGCCTTCTCGGACCGCTACGGTATTCTTAATGACGAAAAACCCATCAAAAGCAACATTTTATCCATCATGTCATGCTGCACCGGGGGTAAATACAAAAACGTATTTGGAGTCGTTGCCACACCCGATTGCAATATCATGAGCAGCTACGATGAATTAGGATCGTCCAATAGTTCAATGGGTATGTGCTCAGGCGGAATACCTTACTCGGCTGGACTTTCAATATGGAGAAACGGTATTCCCGAGGTCAATGCGCAACCATATAATTCTACCCTATTTGATTGTAACGGTAACGGTGGCACCGATCTTAATAGGGCCATTATTGACAAATACCCTTGCGAAAAAAAACTTTTCGCTTCCGGAAAGAGGATCCGCATGAGTAAGGCAGATAAACCTGTATATATAAGCAGCTCCATGGATTCAAGAGGCCCTCCCGAACATTACGTCAATATGATGAAAAAAGCCCTACTAGAGGGTGGACCACTTGTGGGCGGATTTATGACAATGGCCGATTTTATTGGCATGGGCAGCGTAAATGTCAACGGAGCCGCAGCAGATAATGGAGGAACCGTTTCATGGGACTCTACCGGAAAGGTATACGTACCTGGGGCATATGACAAAATATGGCCGTTCACCCCCATAAACTCCGTAGGAGGCGTGAGCACCGTAAATTTCATTGCGGCAAGGCCCGGCAAAAATACCGAAGTTGTGGACACAGGTATCAAGGAACAAGCTGCTATCGGTGAAATATTTTGCGGGTTTCACGCAGTCGTTATTGTGGGCTGGGGGGAGCTTGATATGAAATATGTCAAGAACAAAACCGTAAAAACCACAACGTCCCCCGTGGACAAACGCCCCAAACTACCATTCTGGATATGCAGAAATAGCTGGGGCACCAGCTGGCCGTCAAAGGATGGACAAAATTATTACGAAGGGGGGTTAAATGTAACCGTAAATGGCAAGGACAGCATACTTAATGTACCCGCAGGCTACTGGCTTCACGCTATGTACCCAAATGAATCACTTGCATTGGACGTCCCCATTATTTACGAAGGCACCGATTACGGGTCTACCATGGTCATGACACCGCTTCGTTCAAATTCCCCCGGTCCTACCCCCAAACCTGGAACAAACCCCCCCGCCACCACGAACCCCACTACGCGTGCTCCCATTAAGAAGGGTACTCTACCGCCTAAGAAACTAGTATGTGATACAAAATGGGTCGATAACGAAGGGTATTCGTGTAAAGATTATTCACACGAGAAATGGTGCACATCCGGCGGTAAGAACGGTAGCGGGTGGAAAGAACGCTGGGGCGCTATTAGTGATTTCGCCAACAAAGGCAAGGATGCCTTACAGGCATGCTGCGAATGCGGGGGTGGCAAGGTGGCTGCCGCCACGGTCGGAGACCGGCAAAGCGACGCGTCGACAAATGACAACACTACGGAGAGACCGGCAACTTTGGTGGAAATTGTGGGCATAACCGTAGGGTCCATATGTATAATAATAATAATGGTATCGATAGTCTTCTTAGGGGTCGTCGAGAGAGACCAAACAGGAGATGCGTGGAAATGGAAAATAGTAAGCGGCGTATTTTCTGTACTGTTTGTAATATGTGTGATAGTAACGATTTGGTCGTATTTTAATAGCCAAGCCACCACACCAACCACTTCGCCTACTACACTTGCACCAACCACTTCGCCTACTACACTTGCACCAACCACTTCGCCTACTACACTTGCACCAACCACTTCGCCGCCCGCTAACGCTAATTAGCTAGCGCTAATTAGCTAGCGCTAATTAGCTAGAAATCAATGCGCTAGTTCCGGGGGAGTCGGGACTTGGTTCGAGGTGAATGGAGAATATTTTTTTATGGTCGGGCGTGTTTGTAACAAGTTTCCAATATTTATCGTTCTGGAACATGGTTACTGGTATGGGGTAGAGTAATGCCTTTATGATAAGGTCTGTTTTTTCGTACGATTCTGCGTCCTTACTGGTCGCATACGGATTTATGTTGTCCACGAGTAATTTTTCTTCTGGATTTAATTCCCCATTGGACATGAAATTTAAATAGAATCTCATAAACCGTTCATTGGGCTTCTTCTTCATGAGTTCTCGACCCATATCCGCCTTTAAGATTACTTGCGAATCCCCAAATGGTTCGAATAATTTCTTCTCCAGACCAACAGTAAAATTCTTCCTACCTTCGGCCGTAACCATTAGGACAATCGGTCTATTCATTAATTTCATCCAACGTATATTACTAGATTTACCTGTTTGGGGTATAAACAATATTTCAAATTCCGAACGCCGACTCCCGACCAATTTAGCAAGATCGTGAATCATACTGTTATTAGAAAGATACGGCTCCGCCGTATACGGCTCCGCCGTATCCTTCGACGCAGAGCGTCGATACGGCTCCGCCGTATCCGCCTTGAAAGACGGTACGCAATAGTCTTGTGGATTTTTGAAATGTACACCCTTTCTTGTGTTTCTTGGAACGCTGCTTATGTTGGGTAAATTTAATATAGATGCAATGAGAATTGTATACATTAACCGTCCATACTTTAGATTATCAAGAAGATTTTCAATATGTCTCGGTACGTCGCTTCGCGACGCGTAAATATCATCAAGGAAATCACTAAATTCATCCTGCGACCCGTCGCGTCCCTCGCGCCAATAATCAATTGTAAGCTTCTTCTTGAAGTAAACACAATCAACTGGATAAAATTCAACTATGGCGCTTTGCGCCGCGGCGAAACCCTCCAATACGCAACTACCTAGTTTAATTTCGGTGTCAAAAACGGGTACAACCATAACTGCCAATTTCTCGTCTATTAGATAAGCCCTCCCACCTTCTTCAAGAAAAAACAAAACCCGCTTTGAGCCTTTGGGCAATAAAAGACCTATATATGGTCGCTTTGTAAATTTATTCAAAGTTTGGGGAGTAAGAGCTGTCTGCGGATTAAAATAGTCCTCGGTGCCTATGAGGTCAGATAGCTTTTTAATTACGTTGGCTTCCAACTCCCTATGTAAACGAGACGTTGTAAAAGGTGATTGCGAGAGTCCAAGTTTTTCCGTACACCTAATAAGTTGATTTTTCTGCATTTCGTCATTACCCTGTATACCTCCCCATACTCTGCTTTCTTTGTAACTAGGATGAATGTCTTTTCCTGTTATAAACATCGCCGTATCGACGCTCTGCGTCGAAGGATGCGTCGAAGGATACGGCTTTGCCGTATCGACGCTCTGCGTCGAAGGATACGGCTTTGCCGTATCACTGTTTTCCATTTTTACTTCATATATGACGTAATTGTCCAGTACTTTGCCGGTTGTCTTTTTAAAATTTATAATTGTCCCTTTCATATAACCTTCGTCATCTTTGTTCTCTTCAAAATAATCAATTGCTTCCTGCGAGGTCTCCTCTAGTAATTCAGGGGGTGGCAGCTTAAATCGAATTGTGGCAAATAATTTAATCGCACCCGCTTTGAATACTCCTGAAAATTTATCATATTTATCTGTCTTTGATATAATAAACTCATTCTCTTCGGTACGCGAAGCGTAGGCAGGGAACCCATTCAATATATGAGACAAGTATAATTGACGATCAGGACCTGTTGCTTTTTTACATACGGGATAATAATAATTATCGCGTCCTTGTTTACCACCAAATGGTACAATAAAATTATTACCCTCTGGGCATTTTGACCTAAATCCATATGGTTCCGGGCGATTGTTCGGAGGGTCATTCAATAGCATAGCACTTATTTTTTTACCATTTGGGCGTATAAGTTGTTCAGAAAGTTCAATAGGACCAGAAGGACCATCAACTTTATATACGGCGTCGACACCTTTGGGTGTCGACCGAAGCGGCTTTGCCTCTTCGACTACTCTCCCTACCCCCGTGAATTCCATCAAGTCTTTGTCAAATATATCAACTTCTGTATTTGGTTTGTAAGAAAGCGGTTTCTTATAAGGAAATATACCAGAAACCGTATTTATTAAGGCAACATCATCGTCGTTCGCCGGCCTTCTAAACTCTGGTAAAATTAAACCTTCGATAAACCTTTTTGCCGCCAGGAGCTCATTCTCAATTTCCTTAAACTGATCTTCAAGATCAACCGGGATTATATATTCAGTAGAATCAGACAAATCAGAGTCTTTTGCTAAACTGAATATCAACTCTACCGCACCTCCTTTAAAAATAATAGCAGTAATCTTATAAGGCTTACAATACTTTGGCAACGGGTCTCCGACCGTAGGTAACAATGTCAATATAATTTTTTTATCATACTTGATTTCATACCTGTAAATTGCGTATTCAGTTTTCAAGTATGAATGAACTTGGTCCGGGGTTTCGCCGCTTTCAAAATGTTTCGTAAGTGTTACTTTTACACCGTAATCAGTTGGGTTTCCTGAGTTATCAAGCGGCCATAGATATTTAAATAAACTATCAAGGTCGACGGGCGTGAACCGGAAGATTGAAAATACCGATTTAATTTGCGTTTGTGAAGTATCAATTTCATAATTATGGACCTGGTCGGGATCGACAACTGCTCGTGTATCATTTATCCTCTCAAGTATGATATTGGTAAAATTTTTTTCTTCCCACGGACATGAAATTAGCATGATCGTGCCTTTATCGTAGATTCTTACAGACACACTAGATTCTTTGAAATTGTATTTTATGACTACGCAATTGGGGAAAACGCCACCACCTTTAGACAGTTTTTTATCAACATCTATATTTAGTAACGGCCATTCATCACCTTGTCTGGGAATACTAGTTTCACTATACCGATTCAAACCAGAATTTTCCCTTAAAACATCCTGGTAGGCTTGAATGTAGTCCGGCCTTTGCAAACTCCCGCGCAAACCCCTAATAAACTGTATTCGTTCATTTAATGATTCTTGCAAATCAGGAGCAGACTCCAGTTTTTTAGTATCATATATATATTGAATTACACCATACAAAGTAAATTTCAAACTATTGGGGTCCTTACAATTCATTTTGTGGAATTTAGGTCCTACGTTACGACACGATGGGCACCAAGCACCATCTAATATTGGACCAATAGGGGGGTTACTAATCAAACTATATTTATCCATAATAGATACTGTTGGGTCACTTTTCCTTTCTTGCGCGTATTGCAACTGGACAAACCCCAATGGTCTATCATAATGCATACGTTTGTGTTCTTTCGTATTCATTTTCAGATTATTTTTGGAAACCGGTTTGTTGCCCTGCATCAACATTGTATGGTTCTCATTTAAGCTAACATCAACTTTAAAATTTTTAATAAGAGTATCTATGTTTATAGTTTGATTATAACTATGTAATGACAAATTGAAATTGCTTATAATCAAATTTGCGCTTTGCGCAAATGACATTTTGCCTTCGGCAAAATTTTCCATTTCTCATTACATTGAAAATTATTATAGAGTTTTCGGCCGAAATTGTTTAAAAATATAAAATACTTATTATTATATTAGACGCCGCCATGGCTACTGATAATGAAAAAATTATGCTAAATTCGTTTAATAACTTGGCAGAGGAATTTGTTGAAAAAATGGTAGCTTCGTTCCCCAATGAACACAAACTCAGGGGGTATCAGGCTACCTTTCTTACAACAAAAAGATTTAATAACAAAAAACCAGTTGAATTCTTTATGAGCACACTACTGCCTTATGGGGAACAGATTCTTCAACGAAATGAATGCTTTTTCAGACAGGACAATCTGGTTGGGCGGGCTCAGTCCTTCTCCGGACAAACCGGTCTAACGAATTACTGGGAAACCATCTCACAAGACGACAAAAACTCCATTTGGGAATATATTCAAACTTTATATATTATCGGTATGAAGGCTATAGGAAGGGGTGAACAATTGAACGAACTGCTAAAGAAGAATTTAAATCAATAACCGCTTAAATCTTCGATTTAATTAAATCTTGGATTGGCTTCGCCATTTGGATTTAATTAAATCTTCGTACTAAGATTAAATCTTCGATTTAATTAAAT
>Ga0194044_10000904_pt1 | contig 14989 bp, 10 predicted proteins | sample JunL4417m_MetaG_FD_155460 | JGI IMG/M metagenome (GOLD analysis project Ga0194044, IMG submission 155460) | Anoxic zone freshwater microbial communities from boreal shield lake in IISD Experimental Lakes Area, Ontario, Canada - Jun2016-L442-17m | ecosystem: Environmental > Aquatic > Freshwater...
GTGTCAGCCCCTAAAGTCAAGATAACATATAATGATCAACCGGTACGGCCCGCAAAAGATGCTGATCCCATGGATAAAACCATTAAAATTGCTGCCGGATGCCTGGCGTTTCTGGTGTTGATTCTTGTCGGCGCAAGTCTGTGTAACACACAAAAATTTTACATTAAAACGGTAAAGAATGGCATTGAAATCTGGCAGGGATGTTTTTCACCAAAGGGAGAAAAGCAATTGGCATCCCTTGCTGGAATTAAAATGCCTGCAAAAGTTCAGAAAGTTTACTCGAAAAAAGATGTTTATCCGCTTATTTTCAACTACTTCCTGAATAAGGCGGATGCGCTTCTATATGCTCCTGGTATTCCGGATTTTGCAGGCATAAGGTGTTACATTGATCTGGCGCAGCCTTATGCCGCAACCCAAGAGCTTCGCGATGCAGCAAACCTTCGCCTGAACAGCATGGCCCAGACTCTGCTGATATATAAAGCAGATATCGCTGTCAGCAGGGGAAACATTGCTGATCTGGAATCAGCCGTAATTTTTCTGAGCAAAGCGAATTTCCTGAATTTGGACAAGGTCCAAGCCGAATCTCTAAACAAAAAACTCAAAGCAGTTACTTGGAGATTGGAACAGCTCAAAGCACAGCCGGAAGCAGCGGCAACCGCTAAATCCAAATAGTTGCAGAAAATCCAAAACCAAAAGCCTTCTTTTTTCCATCGGAGTAAAAGAAGGCTTTTTTATTTAAGAAAAGGCTTTATCGGATCATCGAAAGGATTTCATTGACGAGCTTTTCGATGCCGACCGCTACATCCTTGATACCGGGGCCCAGCATATAGGCCGGAGTTGAAACGATCCGGTTGGCCAGGTCCACATGAATCCGATCAACGGTGCAGACCTTGTGGCGCCCCCCCATGCGCTCAATGCCAGCGGCAGTTCCTGTGTCGTTTCCGATGGTGACCTCCGGTTTTTTGTCAGCAATGGCGCGAGCAAGGGTTGCTGGTGCAATACAAATAGCGCCAACTGGCTTTTCGGCCGCCACCATTTCCCTGATCAGTCGTTCAACATCCGCCTGCACCACGGCATCCGGGCCTTTGAATGCAAAATCGCTCAAGTTTTTAGCCGCCCCAAATCCGCCAGGAAGGATCAAAGCGTCCAGTTCCGAGACGCTTACCTTGGCGACATCCCGAATGTTTCCCCGTGCAATCCGCGCCGATTCCACCAAGACGTTTCGCTTTTCCGACGTTTCCTGATTGGTCAAGTGATTGATTACATGAAACTGGTCAACATCAGGAGCCATGCACAGCGCCTCTGCCCCTGCCCTGTCCAGAAACAGCAGCGTCAGAACAGACTCATGAATCTCCGCCCCATCAAAAACCCCACATCCCGATAACAAAACCCCAACTTTTTTTGACATACCTCATCTCCTTTCTTGTATTCTGTACAATTACAAAGGTTTTTCTTGACAAACAGTTCCAATTCCCGCTGCCGCCAGAAAACCGGCATGGATAGCATCGTTGATTTTTCCTGGTTTTATGCAGTCACCAATGACAGCAAAGGGGATTTTCAGCGATTCAATTTCACGCGAAAGTTGCTGAACCGGACATGAGCCTGAAGCCAAAATCACCGAATCAAAGGCTTCCTGGAAGGATTCACCTGCTTTTTCGTAGGTGAGGGTTCCGTTCTGGATGGAAACCACTTTTGTGCTGGTATTAACTTTGACACCATAGCGCTTGAGATTGTCGGTCAGTATCCATTTTGTGGATTTGCCAACATCTTTTCCGGCCTTGGGCAGCATTTCAAAGACCGTCACCCGGGAAGACCCTTGAAACATCAGCTCCCTTAGCCGCTCAACGCTTTCCGCCTCGTAGGTAAAGAGAAAATGCAGGATTTCCGGAGTGATGGTTCCCTTGGCCGCCACAAACAGCGCAGTTTCAAGTCCTACTGCGCCGCCGCCGATGATCGCCACCCGTTTTCCAAGAAGAGGATTTCCGCGAAGCACTGCCCAGGCGTTAAATACTCCCGTATCCATTGCGCCAGAAATCGGCGGAATCAGAGATTCAGCCCCTTCAGCAATCATGACGAACTCCGGCTTTTTGCTTTGGATCAATGCCATATCTACAACAGTGTTCAAATAAAGCGGAATTTGAAGTTTTCGGACCATGGCCCAATAATACCGTACATACTCCAGTATCTCCCGCTTGTGCGGCGGCGCCCCGGCCATCCACAACTGGCCGCCAATGTCCGAACTTTTTTCAAAAAGCTCGACCAGGTGACCGGCCTGGGTTGCAGTAACGGCCGCTTCCAGCCCGGCTGGGCCAGCGCCCACGATCATGACTCGTTTGGGAGCATCGGTTTTTTGAATGTTTCGCACGGTTTCGAAACCAGCGCGTGGATTTCCTATGCAGAACACCGGCTGACCACTGAACACCTGATCCGTACATCCTTGAGAGCAGGCCACACATGGCCGTATTTCATCAGCCCTGCCTTCAAATGCCTTAAGAGGCCACTCCGGATCCGCGATCAGAACCCGGCCAAGGTTGACCATGTCGGCATATCCGTCTGTTAAAATCCGCTCTGCAGTCGCCGGATCAGTAATCCGGTTGGAAGCCATCACCGGAACGGACACGGCCCGCTTGATGTTCAGCGCCAGATACGCATAGGCAGAGCGGGGAAGCTCCATCGGAAGCTGCGGCACCCTGGATTCATGCCATCCGCCGGTGATATTGATGGCATCCACCCCTGCCCTTTCATAGACTCTGGCGATTTCCGGGGTTTCCGTATCGCTGTTGCTTCCCGGAACAAAATCGTTTCCCGCCATGCGGATGGTAATGGGATAGTCTTTCCCCAATGCGGATCGCATCATTTCAATCAGCTCCAGGGGAAACCGGGTTCGGTTTTCAAAACTACCGCCGTAAGCATCGGTCCGCAGATTTCTGATGGGAGATAAAAATTGGGAAACCAGATAGCCAGCAGAGGCGATGATTTCGACCCCGTCAAAACCGGCGGCTTTGGCCCTAAGCGCCGCCTGGACAAAACGATTTTGAACCTCCTGAATATCCTCAATAGTCATTTCCCGCGGTGTCACGCGGGTGTAGCCGGAGAAAATCGCGGACGGGGCGATGGGCTGCTTGCCGTCAATCAGGATGGGGTGGGAATATGCCCCGGCATGAAAGAGCTGTATCCATGATTTTGCGCCCCCATCGTGAATAATACCGGATAGTTTCTGAAAAGATGGCAGGGCGTCATCGCTTGCCAGGGACAAGGCCAGAAGCCCTGAACCCAGAAAATCCACGCCAACCGGTCCCACCGTAACCAGCCCTGCGCCGCCTTTTGCTCTTTCCGCAAAATAGGCGTAGTACCGGTCGTTCAGTTTGCTATCATAAGAGTAAAGCAGTCCCAACGCCGGATAAGCGATCCGGTTTTTGATTTCAACGGAATTGATTCGAATCGGGCTAAAGAGTGTTTTGTACATGAAGAATCCTCGCTTCTTTTACAGTCCCATGAATTTGGCGGCAATGCCTTTCATGATTTCATTTGTTTCGGCAATTATGCATTGATTCTGATAACACTTATTTCATTCTACTGCAAATTCCGTATGTTTTCTTATTTCAGGTGAACGAAATCCCAGAACAATACGATCTTTAGGTATTCCGTGACTGACAAGTTCGTTTGCAATTCCGCGCTCTGTTCCGTCCCTGTGAATCCAGAATTTGCCGTTGATAATATCAATGTGTATCAGGCAGCCGTGAACCCGGCGGCCATCCTCGCGTCCCTGAATTATTAGCAGATATCTGTCGGATTCACTGTCAAATACGGTTTCAGTCTGAATATCTCCGTAAGCATAAGGAATTTTCGTATGTCCGGTCAGTATCTCCCGAATAATCTGACGATATTTATCTACTCCGTCCATCTGACAATCTCCTCTGTCTTAACGTCAAATACAATCATAGGTACATGATAGTCTTCAAGCAGAAGTCTCCCGAGCGGTTCTTCAAAAATATCAAGAAAAACTTCTTTGTGGACAGCGAGATATAATTTTCTGTCCGGTTCCGTGCGGGCCATAACGGAACGATAGACAAAGTATTGTCCCATTGCGGTTTCAATATCGCTGAGTTCGGATGCACTTATGAAACTTTTGATTTCAACTCCTATTTTCCGCCCCGCCTTTTCCGCAGCCAGAATTTTGTCAGCTCCCAGATCAACATACATATCTTTAACCCCCCATTTCAATCTCAGAGGGTCATGAGTGATGTTCCACCCGTCTCTGACAAGCGCATTTCTGCAGTTGTTATGATACAAATCCCGTGCCGGCATATTGTAAATCCTCGAAAAAATATTGGAAGTCCTAAGTAAAATAACAACTGAATGGCGAGGTTACAAATCAACAAAAAAACCAAACTGCAACGGAATCTGATACTCACATCTCTCTCATCTTGCAGTGTTTTTAACTTTTGCAAACAAACAACGCTGGAGAAGTTTATCAGAATTGACTCCCCTCGTCAAAAGAATAAAATGATGGAGAGGTCCGGCAGTGTCGAAAGTGTCCCGCCTTATGTGGGTAGCCTGAAAATTAGAATAAGAAACTCATAAGTTTGTCCGGTCTCAAGTATATATCGGGTACCCATATTCTTCGTTGGAAATCATTTTTATTCATTTTTCGCCGGCATCGATGTTCAGCCGGTGGAGATGGAAAGAGTCCTCCCCCAATGTTCGGCGACAGAGTTCGACGAGATGGTCGTGGTGGGTAAAAAGAAATATTTGGGTGCGCTGGGCCAACGCCGCCAGTTGCGGGAGAATAGCGGTAGCCCGGTCATCATCGAAGGTTATCAATAAATCGTCCAGGATAAGGGGCATCGGCTCATGGTTTTCGAGATAACGATTGAGCGCAGCCAAACGAAGGGCGAGGTAAAGTTGATCCTTGGAGCCGTCACTCATCCCTCCAATAGGAACCGAAGACTGATCCGGGCGCAAACCCACCAGGATAGGAACATCGTCAGCATTAAACTCTGCGCCAAGACCTGCGAACGCGCCACGAGTGATGCACTGAAAGACCTGGCCCGATTTTTCCAGCAAAGGGCCTTGGTTTTCCTTCCGGAACCGCTCGATCTGGGTTTGCAGGAAATGCACAGCCAAACGCAGGCGAACAAAGCGGGAAGCATCCTGCTTCAATCGAGCAGCACAAGACTCGGCCTGCTGACGATAGTTCGCCGCTGCATCTCCGGCAGCTTCAAGTACCTGCTTCTGGCCTTTGAGTTCAGACAAGGTGTCACGGATCGCCTGAAGCGCTGTTTCCTTTTCTTGTTTCTGGCTCTGGAGCATGCTCTTTCTCTGGGCAAGCGCCTCAATATCTTCCACCCTGATGCGGGCCAGGAAGTCTTCCACCGTTTGGCTACGAGCAAGTCCGCTTAGCGTGTCGCGAAAGGTGGTGATCTGACGCTGAGCCTTGTCCCGTAACTCCAGATTAGCAAGCAAAGGTTCCAACGCTTCAACTGTTTCAAGTTTTGCAAGGCGGGTTAGCACTTCCAATGCCTGCACCGCCCGGCTGGAGGACTCCTGAATGCCCGTCAAGTCACTCTTCGCCTCATTGATCTGCCCCGATAGTTGGTTGTAACGGGTTTGGGCTTCGCGGCCTTGAGTGAGTGCATCCCACAACCGGGATACCTGGGATTCGGTCGTATCGCCCTTGATTCCAAGTGCGTTGCAACGATCGTTCACGGCTTGCTCGTATTGCCGAACCGCTTGGGCCGTTTTCTGCGACTTGGTGGCTAATTTTTTCCAGGTATCGAATTTTATGAGGATTTCAGTTCGTTCCCGCAAAAGAGATAGCCCGGCATTAGGAGAAATATCTTCTGGCAGACCAATAGCCTGGCACTTGGATTTCCATAAGTCCGATGCCGCATCGCCTGCTTCGCTAACCCGCTCACTGTTCTGATGGAAAATTTTCAACTGACTTTTGAGCAACTGCAGTTGTTCAGTGATCTCGATCCGTCGGCCAGTTGACTCTTCTTCTTGTTGTATCCGCTTTAAGGCTTTTCCGAAAAGCAGTTCAAACTCCTTTTCTTCAGATTCGAGTAGTACCGTGGCGAGTTGCTTTTTAGCAAGTTGAATCTGGCTGTTTTTCTGTTGAAGAGATTTCTCAGCAGATCTCAACTGACGAAGAATTCCTCTGAACTCAGTCCAGGTTTCGCGCCATTCCTCCATTTCGCCTGGAGATTGAGGCTGCCATGAATATCTAAAATATCCGCCTGCTGCTTCTGCTGGTAGCCACGCCGTCTCCCATGCAGTCTGGCATTGCTTCAGTTTGTCCTGAAGCCCTATTATTGTCTCTCCAGCCTCCTGGTTCTGTTTTTCGGATTTGGTTATCTGAAATCGTTTTTCCTCCGCTTGAGCCACTGCCTCAGCCTGTTCACGAAGTTGATCCGAAATGTTGTCAGCCTGGACAATCGCTTGGGGGAAGGCTTCCTCCAAAGGCTTGCCCGCAACGAATTCTTCCTGAATTCCTTTACCCTGCAATGAAGCCAACACCAGTTTCCAGCCGTGATCCCGATGATCTCTGGCTTTGCGAAGCGCCTGTTCGGAGGGCAATTCGCCACGGCGCTCCATCCGGCCAAGCTCAGCTTGAATGGATTCGATCCGTTTTTTCCCATCGCGTATATTAGATTCCTCGGTCTTGATTTCCCGCTTTATCTCATCCATCTCTTTTCCGAAGCGAACTATGATGGATTTGGCTGGAACAGAGAGGCTATCAATTCCATCCAAATCATCTGGATCGCCAGTCAACAGCAGTGGGGAGGAGCTATCAAGGGACGAGTAAAAAACTAACATCTCGCCCCATGCACCGGTCAATTTTTTATGGAGGTCTCTTGTTTCATGGGTTAGTCGATTGACCTCGGATTCGCTGGCCGAAAGTGTTTTGTTGGCATCGGTAGCTCCCGCCGCCGCGGACAAGGCATCCCGGAGACTATTCAAATCCGTTTCAGGTAGCGCCTTCAACTGCATTTCGCGTGTCTTGATCTGCGTATTGAGGTCTTCAGTCTTCTCCTTGTGTTTCTGGCGTTCCTCAGTTGCTTTTTGAAGATCATTGGCGGCTTCCTCGCAGGCCAGACGAACAGCACTGCTCATCCGCAGTGTATCGAGTTCAGATATGTCTCCGGTCAGTTCCAGGTTTTGCATGCCCGATCGCAGAGTTGCTTCAATTCCCGCCAATTCGGTTTCAAGATCGGTCAGGGAATTCTTGCGATCCCCTTGCACGCTCAGGTCCTGGTGCAAACGATCCAGCGCGTCTGCATCAGCCAGCAAGGCGGGTGAGGTCTGGCAACTTGCCAATTGAGTTTTTAGTTTGTCGATCTGGGTCGTTAAGCGATTGACTTCCGCGTTGGCATCGCTGGCCGCTCTCCTGGCGGCTCGGGCCCGCTCGACGAAATCGCTGGAAACATCGGGCATCCAGGGAAGCACCTCCAGTTTTCGCATCTCCTCACTTAAACGTCCCACAGTGGGAAGCGCGTCTTCGCAGCGGATAATCCACTCCAGGTCCCTGGTTAATCCAAGAATGTCTCCTTCTAACGTGGCTCTGTTTGTTTCGGTTGCCGCCAACTCCCTTTCGATCTTCTCCCATGCTTCCGGATTCACTGCGGCATCACGACTTTGGCGCATGAGTTCCTTGTGTTTGTTAAAAGTTGGCCGGATTGAAACGTTGTTAGTTGCACGGCCTTTAAAGAGACGTTCCGATTCTTCTGTCAGCGCAGCCAGAACCAGTTGAACGGGGGTCCCGCCCATACTGGCGGAGAACAGGGCATCTCCAATATTCCCCTCGCCACGGAGCAGTTGCTCTGCTCCTTCGCGCAGTTCCCGCGCACCCAAGCCAAACATCGCGGAAAAATAGGCGCGATCCACACTGCCCAGAAATGGAATCAGTGCATTGTCTGGCAATGAATCGCCATTGGCGCGCAACAAGGTGCTTTTATTTCCTTTGCGGCGCTGGAACGTAAGTTCTTCCCCGGCCCGATTACATACCTCGCCCCTGATTCGCAATTCCTTGTAGTCGTGCAGAAAATTGTCAGGCGATTGGCCGTGGATACCAAAAAGTAGGTCCCGAAAGGCGCGTAGCAGAGAACTTTTACCTGCTTCGTTAGATCCATGTACGACATGGAAATCGCCACCATGTGCAGGAAACCTGATGTCCAGATTGGTAAAAGGCCCGAATGCCGGAATATGTAATCGTTCAAATCTCATAATGCCTGCCTTTATGTGTAACAAGTAACGAGTGACAAGTAACAAGTGACAAGTTTTTAACCCGTCACTCGTCACCTGTCAAACTTTTACCCTTGGTTCCCAGGGCATCCAGAATGATGGCCCTTACATCTTCCAGAACAGCAACGCTATCGCCTTTCATCCAATCTGATTCGACATCACTGCGGATTTCGCCCGGCAGCATGTCGAGCATCTCCTTGACTTCGTCAGGAAGATTTCCAGGTTCGATCCTGGCTTGTTCCAGGGTTTCAAGAACAATTTTTGTTAGGGCATCCCGCTCTGCAAGTTGCGTCAGGTCATAGACTGGCGATGTTGACACCTTGATTCGTTCAATCCATAAGGCATCCTTGCCCTGATCCTGAGAGCGGGCCAGCAATTCAGCCCGCCAGCGGTGATAATCCCGGTGAAGTGAGCCATGCAGGAGTGTGGCTCCAGTGAAGACAATCCTGGCCGCAACCAATCGCCCTCCCGCTTCGCTCACTGCATGAGCCATGGATTGCGTGACACGACTGAGTGCTTCGGATTCCTCCTCCACTCCTGCAAGATCAATCTCAATCGCCTGCCATCTGACGACATCCAGGTCGCGCCAATCTACAGTCTCCACATCCAGGGAATAATTTATTGTTACCAACCTGCAACCGTGTGGCCCCACCTCACGGACATCCCGTCCCTGACTGTTCCCTGCGAACACGATCCATGGATCATGGCTGATCACCTCCGGTTGGTGAATGTGACCAAGCGCCCAGTAGTCATAGCCTTTCTGACGCAGATCCGCTTCTGAACATGGGGCGTAAGTGTCGTGTCCAGGGCGGCCGGTCAGGCTGGTGTGAAGGAGCCCGATGTTGAACTTGTTTGGCGTGGCGGCGGGATAGTCCAACACCAGATTCTCTGGTACGGCTCGGTTCGGAAATCCACGACCATGAATAATCACAGGATGTCCGGCTACTTCTATTGACTCCGTCGTCCGGGTGGAAAAGACATGTACATTCTCCGGCAAGCTCAGTTTCTTTGAAATTACCGAGGCAGCGTCATGGTTGCCCGCAATCAGATAAACCGGAATGCCCCTGTCTCGCAATCGAACCATCTGCCCCCGAAAAAATAAGCCGGTGCTATAGTCCTTCCAATCTCCGTCATAGATGTCACCCGCAATGACCAGAAAATCGATGTTCTCATCTATTGCTAATTGGATCAGGTTCTCGAAGGCTCGTCTTGTTGCACCGCGCAGGACATCAATGGGCGCCCCGTCATGCGCCTCAAGACCTTTAAGCGGGCTGTCAATGTGAGAGTCAGCAGAGTGGATGAAATGTATCATGGGTAGATATCCTGTTGCTATCTTTTGAGGTCGGAATAATGTTGGTAACCAAAATGTCCATGGGTTTCTGATTCAGAGACAATCCTTGTATCTTACCCCCTTCATCGCTCATAATCCATACTCCTTTCATTATAGAGATGTGTATGTTCATCCTGTAATTATATGAATCGTGTTCAGACAGTCACTCTCACTTCACCGCTCATCACTATTTGGCGATAGAGTGTCGCTGAGTTTTTCAAAGGTGAGGATTGTTATCCATTGCAGTGACCGAAACGATGATCAAGGTCGAATAAATACCATCGACTTTAAGATGATATGTTACAAGTTTGGAAAACAAAAGTCCATAAATAAAGGGCGAAGACTCTTGATGAAACTTACGGAGGTGCAGATAATGGCCGATCAAAGCACAAAACGAAAAGTGGGGGTTAAACAGATTTCTTTTGTTTAACCCCCACTCCAGTTACAATCCATAATATTTTATATTCAGACAAACAGGTGGTTATATACCTCCATTGGGTCCGATGGTGAACACCGTCGGGATATTGATCGCTCCATCCGTACTTTTCGTCAGATTGGTGACGATCACGCTTGATGAATCAATGGAAAATTCGTACGAGACAGAATTACCACCTGGGAAACGATTCCAAAGGTCGTTTCCTCCGATAGTGGTTGTGCCGTGATTATTGAGTTTCAGCGGAGATGCGCTTCCGGATTCGGAAGTCAAATTTCCGTCAACATCCCTGGCAGTAATGGTTATACTGGCTCCTTCTGATGGAATGCCGCCGGACATATCAGTAATTTGAATGGTGTTCAGCTCACTGACATAGTTGGTTGTATAGTTGGTTATTCCACAGGTGTAAACTGTTGGGATATTGATGCTGCCATCCGAACTGCTCTTGACATCGGTGATCATGACCTTTGGTGAATCGACAGTGAACTCATAAGTCGTGGGTACACCGGAAGGAAACCGACTGGCCAGCTCTGCACCATTGATCCTTACCGTTTCATATTTGGCTATTTTATAAGAACTGACAGATACAGACTCGGGAATTTCCTTTCCGGAAGCATCCCATGCCCTGACGCTGATAGCAGCTCCGCCGACACCCAATGCACCCGAAAAATCAGAAATATAGAGAGTGTTTCGGAAACCAATGGTGTTTGCTACAAAATTGCTGACTCCAATCCTGTAAACGGTTGGAATGTTCAGCGTTCTATCACTGCTGTTTTTTACATTCGAAATAACCAGCTCCGGTGAGCCGATGCTAAACTCATAAGTGACGGGCGCACCCGACGGAAAACGTTCCGCAAGGGATGAGCCTGCTATTGTTGTTGTGCCATGACTGTACAGTTTCAATGGTATCGCAGATGTTGATTCCGGAATTGCCTTGCCGGATGCATCCCAAGCCGTAACGGTTATCGCAATGCCACTGCTAACAATGGTACCGGACATATCCGTCACTTTAAGGGAGTTTCTGGACCCAATGGAGTTTGAGACGAAGTTGCTTAGCCCGTTTGAATAAATGATGGGCACCTTAACATCGCCATCAACGCTGTTGTTGACATTGGTGATAAACATTTTTGATGATTCGACTGAAAAAGTATAGGCAGCGGGAGTGCCATCAGGGAATCTCTCCTCAAGATACCTACCCGGAAAGCTGGTTGTTCCATGATTGAGAATGGATAACGGCAATGCATACCCGGACGCTGTGAGCTGCTTTCCGTCTTTATCCCATGCTCTGACAGTGACAGCACCGCCACCAACAGGAAGTGAACCAGACATATCAGTAATCTTGACCACATCCATTGTATCAATTGAATTTGAGCCAATTACGGGTGCGGATGTTGGTGTTGGTGTTGGTGTTGGTGTTGGCGTTGGCGTTGGTGTTGGTGTTGGTGTTGGTGTAGGTGTAGGTGTAGGTGTAGGTGTTGGTGTCGGCGTTGGTGTTGGCGTTGGCGTTGGTGTTGGTGTTGGTGTTGGTGTTGGCGTTGGCGTTGGTGTAGGTGTTGGTGTAGGTGTAGGTGTCGGCGTTGGTGTTGGTGTTGGTGTTGGTGTTGGTGTTGGCGTTGGTGTTGGCGTTGGTGTAGGAACCGGTGTTGGTGCTTGCGTAACCGTTACATCCACCGGGCTGCCGGTTGCACCAGTTGCCGTTACCCGGATAGTAGCAGTTCGGGCTAAGGTGCTGGTGTTAGCCGTGAAACTGCAATTGATCGTTCCGGTATCCGTCCCGCTGGCTCCTGATGTGATCGAAAGCCAAGTACCGCCTGATGTCACTGCGGCTGTCCATGGCATGGTTCCGGTTCCAGTGTTTGAAACGCTGAACGTAGCGGTGCCTGCGTCTTTGGTCACTTCCCGGCTGGTTGGAGAAATAACCAAATAACCAAATGCCCGAGACTGTCCACCTCGCACGGCACGAACATAACCAGCGTAGTTCTTATCGTAGTTGTAGACGTAGCCGTAGTCGAAATTCACGTACCACGCGTAGTTGGTATAGTTCACATAGGTAGTACTGGACCAGTACCACGACGCGGCCGTATCTGGAAAGTATGTTGTATTGATCGCAGGATTAAGCCTGCTGTAATCCGCCAAGCTTTGTAACTCTTTGACGGTAGGCAGTCGCCAGTCCGTATAGCCGCCAAGACTCAGGCCTTCACAATAGGCCAACGCCTGCTCCCAAGTTCCGGAAGAACTGGCTTTCTGCCACGTCAGGCCTGTGGATGTATCTGTTACTGTGCTATCTCCATTATCCGTATAGCTACCGGTAGCAGTCGAAACATCGTTCAATAATCCGCTGCCCGTAGTATCAAATGGCCGAATAACCGAATAACCTAATGCCCCAGACTGTCCACCTCGCACGGCACGAACATAACCAGCGTAGCTCTTATTGGAGTTGTAGACGAGGCCGTAGCTGAAATACACGGAACACGCGTAGTTGGTATTGAGCACAACGGTAGTACTGGACCAGTACCACGACGCGGCCGTATTCGGAAAATACACTGTATCTATCGTCGGCCCTGGGTAAGGAATGCTGTAATTAACGATATAGGCCAACTCCTTGATAGTTGGCATCCGCCAGTCGCTATAGCCGCCATAACGAGCATCATTTAAAGCTTTAATAAAGTCCTCGGTATCCGTGCCAGTGCCCGGAGTTCCCGCATAGCCACCATTGGTAGCCGGATTGCTGTCGTACCAAGTATAAGTGTTGTCCGCATCATGCGGATCATTGTAGTTTTTGACCCCATCATTGTTGGTCTTCGACTCCCAGATAAGGCCGGTGACATTGTCCTTTACCATAACCCATGACGTAGCGGAATCGGACAGCACATTGCCGCTGCCATCCAGCTTGGTGAAAGACATCGGATTTATGGTGTATTGAGCGTCCTGGCCATAAAATGGTTGGTCAGACGAAGGACAGGATATCTCAGCAGTAGCGTTATAGCATTTTGTTTGCCCGGTATCCGGCACCGGTGCTGCCCATACAATCGCATTAAGTATCAAAATAAAAAAACCGAAAGCACTTACCAATGATTTCTTCATGGTGTTTTCCTTTTTTTGATGTATGCAATGTCAGGGATATCAAAAGCTGTATTTTTCTCTTTAATCATATTGAGTGATATTGTCAAGCTTTTTTTTGCATGCACATCCCCGAAAAGTATTGGCTCCAGGCAATTCCCCAACCAAGCTGATGTATTATTCTACATTTGACAATGGGATTCAATTCATTCCAGATACGCTCCGGTTTTGATCGGGGTTACCCAGTCCTGATGCTCCAGACAACCATGGAAATGGCGGAAAACATCATGGCAAAGGTAAACAAGCGCATACTTTGCGCCCGGTTCTCCCGCAAACCTTCATCAATCCTTCGGTCTATTCGATCCAGTATCTTGTCGAGCTTATCATCAACCTGTTGAAATCGCTTATCCATATCTGCTTTCAAAGAGGTAAAGCGACCATCAACCTGCTCGAAACGTTTGTCCATATCACTCTGCATGGCTGTAAAACGTTTGTCCATATCACTCTGCATGGCTATAAAACGTTCGTCCATGGTTTTCCGATCCAGAGACAACCCTTGTGTCGTATCCACTTCATCGCTCATAATTCATACTCCTTTCATTCAATATTTTTGGCAAAAAACGCTGCTGAAACCATCATTGAGGTTTTGCCCCAAAGTGTTGAATCCTTTATTCTACATTTGATAATGGGATTCAATCCATTCCAGATATGCTCCGGTTTTGATTCGGGTTACCCAGTCCTGATGCTCCAGATACCATTTAATGGTTTTTCGAATGCCGGTTTCAAAGGACTCTTGCGGCAGCCACCCAAGTTCTTTTTCGATTTTTCCGCAGTCAATGGCATAGCGAAGGTCATGTCCGGGTCTGTCCTTGACAAAGGTGATCAGTCGCCGTCTGGACCCGGCTATCGGAACCATTTCATCCATGATATCACAGATCAATTCGACAACGGAAATGTTGGCCATTTCGCATCGTCCGCCGATGTTGTAGGTTTCTCCGCGCCGACCCTTTTGCATGATAAGCCAGACAGCCCGGCAGTGATCTCTGACAAACAGCCAGTCCCTGATATTCTGCCCGTTTCCGTAAACCGGCAGAGACTCTTCCTCCAGGGCGTTCAAGATCATCAGGGGAATCAGTTTTTCCGGAAAATGATAAGGGCCGTAGTTATTGGAACAGTTGGAAAGGGTTACTGGCAGATTGTATGTACGGCTGTAGGCCATGACAAGGTGATCGGATGCCGCCTTTGAAGCCGAATAGGGACTGCTGGGATCGTAAGCCGTGGTTTCCGTGAAATAGCCGTCACTGCCCAAGGAACCAAAAACTTCGTCGGTGCTGACATGGTGGAACAAAACCAGGCGATTCATGTTCTGCCTGGCCAGCTCCAGCAAATTGAACGTCCCATTGATGTTGGTTTTGATAAAGGCATCGGGCCCGGCTATGGATCGGTCAACATGCGATTCTGCTGCAAAATGGCATAAGGTATCAATTTGAAAGGTATCAAACACCTCGGACATGGCGGCGCGATCGCAAATATCCGCTTTTACAAAGACATAGCGATCTTTAAATTCAGTGTCGATACCGTCAAGATTTTCCGGGTTTCCGGCATAAGTCAGGCTGTCCACATTGATCACCCGACCACTAAAATCAGATTCAGAAAGCAGGTAGCGGATAAAATTCGATCCAATAAATCCACATCCGCCGGTAACAAGAATATTTTTCATAATCCCCCTGGAATTTCCCTATAGATACATATTTTGTATCAAACCTGTGAATAAATCTATTGAACCCATTGACTTTAAGATGATATGTTACAAGTTTAGAAAATAAAAGTCCATAAGTAAAGGACAAAGACTCTTGATGAAACTCTCTGAAACCCAACAAATGCTGCTGCGCCGGCTTCCTGGCGTTGACCGGATGCTGGAG
>Ga0194044_10000908_pt1 | contig 14980 bp, 10 predicted proteins | sample JunL4417m_MetaG_FD_155460 | JGI IMG/M metagenome (GOLD analysis project Ga0194044, IMG submission 155460) | Anoxic zone freshwater microbial communities from boreal shield lake in IISD Experimental Lakes Area, Ontario, Canada - Jun2016-L442-17m | ecosystem: Environmental > Aquatic > Freshwater...
GATCAAGGCTGATGCAGCATCGGTCATTCACAAAAGCGATGTCGGGGGCGTTGCCGTCAATCTGCAGAACCGGGAAGCGGTACGAGAGGCTGCTTCGAACATGTCTGCTAAAATCGGCGCAACCGACCTGAAGTTTTTGGTTCAAAAATATCAACTGAGCGGCAGGGAAGTGATTATCGGGGCCAAAGCTGAAAAAGGACTTGGGCACCTGATCATGTTCGGGCTGGGCGGGATCTATGTTGAAATTCTAAAAGATGTCACATTTAAAATTTCGCCTATTACAGAGTTCGAGGCTGCCGAGATGATTTCATCGCTTAAAACCGCGGCGCTGCTTAAAGGTGTCAGGGGAGAGGCGGGCATTGATCAGTTGGGTGTTATTGATGTGATTCTGCGCCTGTCTCAATTAGTCACTGATTTTCCCCGGATTCAGGAAATGGATCTGAACCCGGTCATGGCCTTTTCGGATCGGATTGTTGCAGTTGATGCCCGAATTGCTTTGTAATCTGTTCATCAGAAAACGGTTTTCTCATTGCTTTTTATTTCACCGCAAAGACGCAAAGAAAATGATAATGTCGTTGAAAAATCTCTTTGCAATATTTGCGCCTTTGCGGTGAATATAATCTCAGTCAATAACACTCCGATTAGTGAAAATATCATCTGCTTTCATGTCTTTTCTTGGATGTTGACCAAGCGCTCATAAATTCCTGGAGAAGATCCTTCGATGATTATAGCGCCCACAGCCTTGGCGTAAAATTCGGCAGGACCGATGCCGCCAATGATGCCGTAAGCATACCCGCTGTCCTTCATGGTATGAAGACATGAAAGCAGAAGCATTGTCCCCACACCTTTTCCCCTGGCGTAATCGGCCACACCGGTCGGGCCGAAAAAATTCAGGCGGGTACAGTCGTAACAGGCAAAACCGATCAGTACATCGTCTTTCACAGCGATGAAGCAGGACGGGGGTCTTACAGCAAAAGCAGTTTCACATTCCAGCGCCCATGAGAGACTGAAATACTCTTTGACCCAGTCCATAAGCAGCGGCTTTTCCCAGACATTTGGACGACGTATCCGAACTCCGATCTGCTCCATTTTTTTAGTATAACAGCACAAATCGGGAATTTTGTATAATCGAACAAGCATGTCAGTCATTTTTGCATTTCCTTCACTCGTCACATCCTTCCCATCGCCACGGCAACCAAAAAGTTTCTCACGCAAAGGCGGTAGGGGCGATCAGCACACCGCCGGTTTTGATCTGCAGCCACAATGCACCCTGGCGTTTTTTCCAGCGTAGCGGCGTGCTTTCCTGATCCACCAAAAGCCCTTTGCCATCCGCCTGCAGCGTAAGCGTCACCAGTACGCCATCTGTAGTTGGCGATATATACCGCCCTTCCCAACTGGAACCTGATTCGCACGCACAAAAAGCCAGTTCTGTAACTACCAGCCACACACCCCAAAACGCCGCCCGCATCATCCTTCAACCTCCTTCAAAGATAGCAGCAACCGGTCCTCCAGTTGCAGGGCCGACGGAAACAAAACTATCTGCACAGTTATGGTCAGCCACAGGATATCCAGTAAAAGGGTCTTCCAACTTAGCGGATATTCGACCGAAGTAAAGCAGCCGCATCCGATGGGAATCCCGCGCGCCAGGTAACAACTATCGCCACAAAAAAGACCACAAGCATCAATCCGGCCATAACCGCAACGGCGCGAAAACGTCCAACTGTTCAATTTTCTGCTGAAACAACTGATTCAGGCGGATCCCGGCAACCTCAGTATCCGGATTTGTTGACGGGCCTCAGTCAGTTCCACGACAAGCAGTAGAAAATCGCATCAAAGAACTTCGCTCCATTTCATCCGGAGCATTGCTGGGAAAGTCTCTGGTTATTTTCGATCTGCTTCTGCGTATGCCAATTGATGTTTTCCCCTGTGAAGATGGCCATGCCCAGGAGCGATCGTTGCTTTCCAATGTCTTGCCGACATTTGAGGCCGATGATATCGTGATATCCGAAAGAAATTTTTTTTGCAGCTTTACAAAAATTATAGCTGCGAGAAATGTGTGAATAGTCATCACCTTGAAAGGGCTGGAGGCATCACCCCCTCACTAACTTATGCCACTAAACTGGATTGCACCTCGATTTGTTTGATAATTATGGCTTGGAGCGGGTTTGGTGAAAAGCGGTAAACGGGAACCGTAATCGCAGATCACAGAGAATCAGGAACATTCCATTACATATGATTGTAGATGAAACCATAAAGCCAACAGCTTTCATTGCCAAAAATTGGCAGAAAGGTGACAAAAATTGGCATCACCGTTTTTCAGGTGAATGGCTTTGGATATCGGACATCGGCTAGCACGAGCAACCTTTTTTAAATCAGAACTTGAATTAGCATTCTGGCAAACCGCCATGATCATTCCGATAACACTGAACGATGAAAATTCTTTGATAACGTGTTGACCTAAAACCTAACATTTTAAGCTTAAAACTTTGATACAGCCATTCATAATCCTTATGTTTCGATTAAGCACCGACCTGCAAAACTCTCGTTTAAACGCTTATGGCACTTTTATTGCGTGCGTGTTCTGGCAAAGGAAAACAGAAAAGCGCCTGGCATTCCACTCACCAAAGGAGGTTTACTATGCCACAAAAATGGCAGTATTACTGTCTTGACAAATGGGTGCAGTTTAAGTTAGGGATGGATGGGTGATTCTGTATGTTGACAGTGTGGTATCATCAAGAATCAATCTTAACACTGGGGGAAAACATTGCAATTCTCAGGAACCAATTGAAACAAAAGGAGGAAGTAGATGAAAAATTCTGTGAAGCACCAGTATAAACGGACCCAACAGTCCATTGTACTCTTTGTTGTGGCTGTAAGTTTCGCACTTATGTCAGCTACCGCATTTGCGAGTACAAACATTCCTGCTTTTTTAGATGAGCAGGTGGATTATGCCTCACCAGTCGGCGAGCTTACATTGACCGGAATCCAGCTTATCGATCCGTCGGGTGAATGTAGTTCGGTGAGCGTGACTGTGGCTGGCAAGGTTACTGGGACAAGGGACGACGGGGGAGGGAAGGATGTAATAACCTTCCAACTTTGGGATGATGGAACCCTCAAGGACTCAGGGGATATCTCCGTACCTGTCGGCCAAACAATCGACTTCTCTGTCACTTTGGACTTTGCTGGGCTTTATGGGCACTCTGCTCCGGGTGTAGGAGTGTATTCCAGTGAAGTCGGCTTGCGGGTAGATCCTTTCTATCCCACTGACAGAGCTGGCACATGTGGGGGGGTACTCACGGTAACTCCAACCAACCGGGAAGTGGGAGAAGAAGCTGGTACGACCACATTCAGTGTTTCCAACACCGGAGCTGGAGACATGCCCTGGACCGCCGAGGTATTATTGGGAGACACTTGGCTTTCGATCATATCCGGTGCCAGCGGCACCAATGCTGGAACCGTCACATGCGCGTTTGCAGCCAATACCGGCGCAGCCGAGCGTAATGGTACAATCCTTCTGACATCAGTCGGAGCAACCGGTAGTCCCCAAAAAGTGACGGTGAAACAGCAGCCTTATACACAGCCGCTAAGACCGCCTGCCCTGTTGGTAGATCCAATCAAACGGGAGGTGGGACACCCTGCTGGTAGGACTAGTTTCAGTGTTTCCAACACCGGAGACGGGAAAATGCCGTGGAGCGCTGAGGTAGTATCGGATGGTGCTTGGCTTTCGATCGAATCCGGTAACATCGGCGACGGTGCTGGAATCATCACCTGCGTATTTGATGCCAATACCAGCACATCCACTCGTACAGGAAAAATCCTGGTGACAGCGCCCGGAGCAAAAGACAGTCCTCAAGAAGTCACGGTGGAACAGGCATGGCTTAGGGAGTGGACAATATCGGGCAATGTGAGAACGTCTTCCTCTGTTCTTTCCGGGGTAAAGATCATCTTCGGCGGCAGCGGTGGAGGAGAAACAACAACAGATAGCAGCGGCAACTACAGAATAAATGTTCCAGATGGCTATAGCGGTGCTGCTACGCCATCCAAAACCGGATTCACCTTTAGGCCAGCTTCCAGGGACTACTCCAGGGTCACCGCCAGCAAAATCGACGAGGACTATATCGCAAGTGATGGAGGAGATACAATACTTAAGGTAGATCCAATCAACCGGGATGTGGAAAACGTTGCCGGTACAACCACATTCAGCGTTTCCAATGCAGGAACCGGGGATATGCCGTGGACAGCTGAAGTATCGGACGGTACCTCCTGGCTTTCGATCAAATCCGGCACCAGTGGCAGCAATGCCGGAACCATCACCTGTGCATTTGGCACCAATACTGGCACAACCGTGCGCACTGGTACAATCCTGGTGACAGCGGCAACCGGCAGTCCCCAAAGAGTAACGGTGACACAAAAGTCCATTGATCCGACAAGACCAATACTTAAAGTAGATCCAACCAACCGGGATGTGGCGAACATTGCTGGTACGACCACATTCAGCGTTTCCAACACAGGAACCGGAGACATGCCGTGGACCGCTGTAGTATCGGACGGTACCTGGCTTTCGATCAAATCCGGCGCCAGCGGCAGCAATGCCGGAACCATCACCTGCGCATTTGGTGCCAATACTGGCGCAACTGTGCGTACTGGTGCGATCCTGGTGACAGCAGTCGGGGCAACCGGCAGTCCCCAAAGAGTAACGGTGACACAAATTGGTCCGACAAAACCAATACTTAAAGTAGATCCAACCAACCGGGATGTGGAAAACATTGCTGGTACGACCACATTCAGCATTTCCAACACAGGACCCGGAGACATGCCGTGGACCGCTGTAGTATCGGACGGTACCTGGCTTTCGATCAAATCCGGTGCCAGCGGCAGCAATGCTGGAACCATCACCTGTGCATTTGGTGCCAATACTGCCACAACCGTGCGTACTGGTACGATCCTGGTGACAGCAGTCGGGGCAACCGGCAGTCCCCAAAGTGTAACGGTGACACAAAAACCTGGTGATAGACCGCCCGCCCTGTCGATAACGCCAACCAACAGGGATGTGGAAAAAGATGCCGGTATGTCCACATTCAGCGTTTCTAACGACGGAACCGGAGACATGCCGTGGACCGCTGAGGTATCGGACGGTACCTGGCTTTCGATCGAATCTGGTAGCAGCGGTAACGGTACCGGAACCATCACCTTCGCGTTTGATGCTAATACCAGCACATCCGTTCGTATAGGAAAAATCAAGGTGACAGCAGCCGGGGCAACCGGCAGTCCTCAGGAAGTTACAGTGAAACAGGCAGGGCCGAAACAGTGGACAATATCAGGCACTGTGACAAAATATTTGACAACGTCTTCCGCTCTTGTTTTCGGGGTAAAGATCACCTTCAGCAGCGGTGGAGGAGAAACAACAACCGATAGCGACGGCAATTACAGTGTAATCGTATCCGAAGGCTATAGCGGCACCGCTACGCCATCCAAAGCCGGATTCACCTTTAAACCGGCTTTTAGGAATTACACCAATGTCACCGCCAACAAAACCGGTGAGGACTATGTCGCATCAGGAGGAAATATAGTAGTTGGCTCAAATTCAATCGAAGATATTGATGTGGTCAAGATTACGGATATGTCGGGTTCGCTCCCTGCTGGTGGTGGGGCTGTCACGGTCAAGGCATGGGACAAAGACGGAAAAGAACTTTCGGAGGCCGGGTCCGCCTTGCCAATAACTGTTTCCAATCATGGAACGACTAGCATCCAGTGTGCGGATCTTGAGGATAGGTTCCTTGGTGGCGTTCCGGCAGCATATACATTTTTGGTCGAATCACCAAAGATGTTTATCACCAATGTCAATAACAGCTTCGATATGGCGGTTAAGGTCCCCATAATTTTTACAAGCGGGCTAAGCAACTTCGCCTCGAACTCCATCGGTTCCAGAAATACTATCAAAGTGACGGATATGTCCGGAACCATCGGCAGCAGTGGCGTTGCGATTACCATTGCGGCCTGGGATAAAGACGGCAAGGCTATTCCAGAATTAACATCTGCGGTGCCTTTGAAACTCTACAATCATGGAACAACCTCCATTAACGGGTCATCCATTCCAGCCCGTTTTCCAACGGGTACGCCAATGACTTATGAGTTTACCATCGCCTCCCCCAAGCTGATCGTTTCCAATGTAAAAAACAGCACTGATGGAACATTGAACATTCCAACCGTTTACACGATTGGGGTCAGCGAATTTGTATCAAACAGCGTCGGTTCCCGAAATACCATCTATATTTCGGATTTTTCAGGTGCATTGGCTATCGGCGGAGCTGCTATCAACGTCAGAGCATGGGATGCTTCCGGAAAGGAAATTCCCGAGTCTGATATCAGTTCTTATAAAATTTTCAATTTCGAAACAGTAAAGATCACTGGTGCAGAGCTGACCAGTCGGTTCTCTACCGGTTCACCCATAACTTATGAGTTTACCGTCGATTCACCAAACGTCGTGATCACCAATGTAAAGAGCAGCACGGACGGTAGCATCAATATCCCAACAGTTTACACCAGAGGGATAACCAAATATACGACCAACTATGTCAGTGATTTAAATACCATTCAAATCACTGATATGTCCGGCGGTGTCCTATCTGGTGGGGCAATAACCATTTCGGCAAGGGATGGAGACGGAAGGATCATTCCTGAAGACGTAGGTGCCACAGCGCTGAAACTCGTTGATCACGGCACAACCACCATCGAAGGGAGCGCCCTAAAGAATCGTTTCTCTGGTGGTGTTCCAGTCACGTATGAATTTTCAATTGGCTCATCAAGTGTGGTCGTCACCAATCTCACGAAAAGTACGGATGGAACAATCAATATTCCTACCGTGTTCACCATTGGACCGTATGGAGGAATTTAAGGTAAACTGTGAAACAGGCATAATTTGAATTTATGACACCCCCCGTTGCTGGGGGGTGAATTAACGAGGTTTCCGCTGGTTTCCAATTATTCCAGTGGGAGACATGGATGTGAAACCTGATTCCCTTTTTGGGGATTCAGGTTTTTCATATTTTGCGCAACGTTTAAGCATTAAGCAGTTCTGGATGTTCACAGCTTACATTTTGCTTATTTTTTTATGTAGCATTGATTTTGTCATTAAATGTTAAAAAAATAAGCGAAATGTAAGTCATCATTGAAGATATTTCGACCATTGAATGGGGAAGTTAAGGTGTTGTTGCGATAAAATATACAATAGAATTCAGGGGAAAGCCAGCGTGTCATCTTTTTAATAATTAAATATGTAATAATCTAAGATAGATAAAATATTTTAGATGTTTCTGTTGACAGTTGGCACCAATTGGTCTATATTCCATTTCAAATGATGCGGGGTGGAGCAGCCTGGTAGCTCGTCGGGCTCATAACCCGAAGGTCGTTGGTTCAAATCCAGCCCCCGCTACCAAAAAATAATCAAGGGTTTATGGTTTTAAAACCATAAACCCTTTTTTAATTTTCAACCCTGTGCCCAACAGACATTTTCAAACATCATGATTGCACCACCTTCTTTATTTCCTGAAATTCTGGCGCCGGCAGGCAATAAGGCCAGCTTTCTGGCAGCTCTGGCTGCTGGGGCAAACGCTATATACTGCGGCCTGAAGCAATTTTCCGCCCGCATGGAGGCCAAGAACTTCACGCTGGAAGAACTTGCTGGCCTGACGGATCTGGCGCATTCCAAAGGAGCAAGGGTTTATATCACACTGAACACGCTGATAAAGCCCGATGAACTGAACCTGGCCGGTAAGCTCATGGATGATCTGAACCGTCATGTGCATCCCGATGCCCTGATCATTCAGGATTTGGCGCTGATTGAGCTGGCCCGGCAGGTCGGATTTTCCGGAGAGCTTCACCTGTCCACCCTGGCCAATGTGAGTTTTGGCGAAGCCCTGAAATTGATCCACCATATCCCGGAAGTTAACCGGATCGTGCTTCCCCGCGAACTCAGCGTTGACGAAATCAAGCAAGTTGCAGATATCTGTCCTGAAAACATTGGTCTGGAAGTGTTCGTTCACGGCGCTCTGTGTTACGGAGTCTCCGGCAGATGCTACTGGAGCAGTTTTTTTGGGGGCAAAAGCGGCCTGAGAGGAAAGTGCGTACAGCCCTGCAGGCGGCTTTATACACAGGAACGCGCGCAAAATCGTTTTTTTTCCTGCCAGGATATCAGCCTTGATGTCCTGGTTAAAGTCCTTCGGCCGATTCCGGCGATTCGGGCATGGAAAATCGAAGGCCGCAAAAAAAGTCCCCATTATGTGTACCATACGGTACGGGCATATCGACTGCTCCGGGATCATGTTCAGGATGCGCATCTTCGAAAAGAGGCGCTTGCTTTGCTCTCTCACGCTCTGGGTCGGACTGGCACCCATTACGGATTTCTGTCTCAAAGACGCGTAAACCCGATTCAAATAGGACGGCAGACCGGATCAGGACTCTGCGTGGGACATATTTCAGGAGAAAGCGGCTGTGCATATATCGCGCCTCAGCAGGAACTCTTTCCCGGCGATGTCCTGCGTGTCGGCTACGAAGACGAGCCTTGGCATGTCAGCCTTAAAGTCAGCCATCCGGTTTCAAACGGTGCCAGGTTTTATCTGACATCAGGGTCTCATCTGGCATCAGGGTTTCATCCAACATCAGGCGGTAAAGTGGCTTCTCAGAATGGGTCTCCGGTATTCTTGACAGACCGCCGCGAACCGGAATTGAATGCAAAGATGCTGGAACTCGAAGCGCAACTTCCCCCGGCCATCGTCGCTTTGCCGCCTTCCCGGTTTCGGATGGTCCTTCCCCGAAATCGCTTGCCCAAGACAAAAGCAGTTGACCAAAGGGTTTACCGGATGCCCCGGGAAATGGGCGCGGCCAGCGAAGAAGTCGGGATATGGCTGTCTAAGGAGATGTTTCAGGCCGTTTCCATCGCAAATGGCATCACCTCAAGTATCTGGCAAAGAATCTGGTGGTGGCTTACCCCTGCGCTCTGGCCTGTCGATGAAGCAGATTTCAAATCCCTGATTGAGCAGTTGTTGCAAAATGGATCAAGACAATTTGTCCTGAACGCCCCCTGGCAAATCGCTTTTTTTCAGAATCCCCGGAAACTTTCTCTCTGGGCTGGTCCATTCTGCAACCTTGGTAATCCTTTGTCCATCAACGAGATCAAATCCTGTGGTTTCTCCGGAGCCATTGTCAGTCCTGAACTGAGCCAGACAGATTATCTTTCTCTTCCCGGACAGAGTCCCCTGCCCTTGGGGATTGTGATTTCTGCAAACTGGCCACTCAGTATTTCCAGGATTCTCTCGGACTGCTTGAAACCCGATTCCATGTTTCAGAGTCCGAAGGGAGAAATGGCTTGGGCGAGCTTATCAGATTCAAATTACTGGGTTTATCCCAACTGGATGCTCAATTTGACGGGTTACCGCAAGGAACTGGAACAGGCAGGCTTCCAGCGATTCATTTATCTGACGGAACCCGTCCCGTCGTCCATCCGGATGAAAGACAGGCCTGGAAACTGGAACTGGAAGATATCGCTTCAATGAACCATGCATTTTTTATGGAAAAAGCTCTGGTAGAGGCCAGGCAGGCCCTTGAGCGGGGAGAATTCCCGGTTGGATGCGTGATTGTTCACGAGGAAAAGATTATTGCAACCGGATCCCGGCAGGGAACTGTCGGAGATATCGTCAGCGAAACTGATCATGCAGAAATACTGGCGTTAAAGCAGCTTGAACGGTCTGCACTGGTCGATCGCGACCGTCTGACCCTCTATTGCACCATGGAGCCTTGCCTGATGTGCTTTGGCGCGATTCTCATCAGCGGCATTCTGCAGATCGTGTTTGCCTACGAAGATGTGATGGGAGGAGGAACCCGATGCGATTTAGCCCCAATGCCTCCATTGTATTCCAGCAGGCCGATTAACCTTGTTCCCCATATCCTTCGTGATAAAAGCCTCTTTCTTTTTAAATCTTTTTTTTCAAATCCGGATAACACATACTGGAAAGACAGCCTTTTGGCCGCATACACATTATCCACCACTTTCTCCGTCCCATCCTGAATCGTCCACCAACCATTTTCGGCTTTCAATGAAAAGCTGATAATTTATGTTGACATTGTAATTCATCGGCTGTAGTATAAGAGAAATCAGTAAAGATATCGCAAATTACTGCATATCGGTTCGAGCAGAAGGATTGTTCCATGTTGCCACAGTGACGACCTGAAGTTTGGGACCTTGATGATATTTTATGAAAGGAGGAAAACACTATGGCAAATGGAATTGTAAAATGGTTTAATGACAGCAAGGGTTTCGGTTTTATTGAGCAGGAAAACGGCAAGGATGTTTTTGTACATCATTCCGCTATTAATTCGACCGGATTCAAATCACTTTCTGAAGGCGATCGCGTAACATTTGATGTGGTTCAAGGCCCCAAAGGCCCTGCCGCAGCAAACGTAACACGCCTGTAATTAGCTAAAACTAATTAACGATTTAAAGGCATTCATGTGAAAACATGAGTGCCTTTTTTATTTACCCGCCCATGAACACCAGGATAACCTGATCCGGTATTTTAATCGTTGAAGGTGCGCCACTTGATAACAACATCAGTTAGCAAATTTTAAAACAGGCTAGCATCCACTGGAAAAACTCTTAATTCTAATCCTGTCTTCTGATTTCAGACACCTTGTCCTTACTTATTCGAACTTCACCGCCATCCTTATTAAAGTACACTATATTGTCATGTTCCCGACAAGAATCTGTGGATATTTTCTTCCCATTCGTCAATGTGATCAGATATTTTTGGATAGGAACAACTGGCATTGTGATCGAATCGACAGAGCCGAAATCACTTTTTTGTCTGCTATCCATAGAATCGGAATCTTTGGATTTGGATTTGGGTTTGGATTCGGATTTGGGTTTATCAGGGAACACCTTTTTGGCATCTTTTCTCTTGACACCAGATACTTTGAATCGAAATTTAGCAGGCATATCGCAACTGCTCAATTTTTTTCGGAAGTGGTAACCTTTTCTACTGTTGCAAAAAGGATCAATTATACCAATTTGCACGGTTTGTTTCCATAAGGAATGATCAAAAAAATCATAAGCATAAAATGTAACGGCGACATCTTCCTGGGTAATGTTTGAATTGTTTAAAATTTCCCCCTCAATATAACAACCTCCACGATTGATTTTCGGTATTTCAACACGCAAGGAACGGAACGAGAAGTTGTCATCAATTTTGTCATCGCTGAAAAAGGCTAAAGCGCTGTGTGCGTAAAGCAACATTATGGAACAAAGCAGGAAATATGAGATTCTTTTTCCAGAAATGAAGCAATACATGGCAGATGGATATTTCAAAAGCATTTCTATTAAGGATATCATAGGTTTCTCTCATTGGAAAACACAATAGATTCATGTGAAGGCCGAATGGGATTCTCCAAGCTTTTCTGGCTTAGGCATGTATCCCGACCGCCTTCTGCTGACAGTCAATAATATTCAGTATGGTTTAGTCATGAAATGAAACACTGTTAACAATTGTCAGCCTGGGGGTACCCGGATTCCATTTCCCCAAACGTATCGTTCATCAGATCCATCAGGGTTTCCTGCAACTGCTGATCATCGGATAAGGGAAGACAGATGGCGGTGCGACAGGCCTCAATGACGGATATTCCCTGTCGAATGAGGCAGGCCGCATAAATCAGGAGCCGGGTGCTGGCGCCCTCGGTTAGTCCGTACTCACGAATGTTTCGAATCTTTCCGGCTATCAGAACAAGTTTCAGGGCGGTGTCGGAATCTAGACCACTCTCCCGGGATACTATGGCCGCTTCATTTTCTGGATTTGGATAATGGAATTCCAGAGCAACAAAACGCTGTCGGGTGCTTTGCTTCAGATCTTTCAGCACTGACTGGTACCCAGGATTGTAGGAGAGTACCATCAGAAAATCGGAATGAGCCTGAATGCTTTCACCTTTTTTATCGATATGAAGGGTTCTGCGGCTGTCGGTCAAGGGGTGAATCACCACGGTGGTGTCTTTTCTGGCCTCAACGATTTCATCCAGATAACAGATGGCGCCCATGCGGACAGCGCGGGTGAGGGGGCCATCCATCCAGACAGTTGCATCGTTTAAAAGCAGATATCTGCCGATTAGATCCGACGCAAAGAGATCTTCGTGGCAGGCAACGGTAATCAAGGGCCTGTCTAATCGGTGCGCCATGTATTCCACGAAACGGGTTTTGCCGCATCCGGTCGGTCCCTTCAGAATGACCGGAAGCCTGGCATGATATGCGGCTTCAAACAACAGAATTTCATTTTCTGACGACAGATAATAAGGCGCTTTGGCATCTTTTTCCCCCTTTTGGGGGGCATTCTCACCAGGGCGGTTGTCGGCGGGTAACTGAAAAGTCATAAGGGGAAATGCTCCATAAAATAGTTTTCGTATTGCAAGAAACAATAAAATATTATATTATTTCAAAAATTTATATTAATAGCAGGGAACAAGTGATGTGTCATAAATTTGTATGAGTCAATGACATTGACCGGCAACCCATAAGGATTATATACATAATGTCTGAATCGAACAATCATAATATGGTTCACCAGCTTTTCCTGGAAGACAAGGAAATTGTGTTGATCGGCACTGCCCATGTATCACAGGAAAGTTCGGATCTGGTTGCTGCGGTGATCGAAGCGGAAAAGCCGGATACTGTCTGCGTCGAGCTGTGCGCTTCCCGCTACCAGTCCATTCGCCAGAAAGACCAGTGGCAGAACATGGATATCGTCAAGGTCATCAAGGAAAAGAAAACTTTTCTGTTGCTTTCGAATTTGATTTTAGCGGCATTTCAAAAGCGGATTGCCGCAAAGCTCGACATTGTTCCGGGCGCAGAAATGATTCGCGCCATCGAAGCTGCGGATGCCTCGGGTGCCGCCATTCACCTTGCCGACAGGGAGATTCGCGTGACACTGTCGCGGGCATGGAAGGCCATGACGTTCTGGGAAAAAAATAAGTTGTTGTATCATTTGCTGCTGTCATTTACTGAAGCAGAGGACATAAGTCAGGAAGATATCGAAAAAATGAAGGAACAGGATGTTCTGGAGGCCCTGATGACTGATGTGGGAAAAGCCCTTCCCATGTTAAAACGCATTCTGATTGAAGAGCGGGACCAGTATCTGGCGGAAAAAATTCGTACAGCGCCGGGGATAAAAATCGTGGCGGTGGTGGGTGCTGGGCACGTTGCCGGAATCAAGGCCAACTGGAATAAACCCATAGATATCGCCGATCTGGAGACGCTTCCGCCGGATGGCAGGCTTGCAACGGTACTGGGATGGGGAATTCCGCTGGCTATTGTCTTGATGATGGTCATCGGATTTTTCACCGGTGGCGCGCATGTGGGAACCAACATGATCATTGGGTGGATATTGACAACCGGCATTCTGGCAGGTATCGGCGCTGCCGCAGCCCTGGCCCATCCACTTACGATTCTCTCCTCAATGCTGGCAGCTCCCATAACTACGCTTCATCCGCTGATTGCCGCTGGCTGGGTCTCGGGTCTGGTTGAGGCGTTTTCGCGAAAGCCCAGAGTCCGGGACATTGAGGCCCTGCCGCAGGATATCCTATCTGTAAAGGGGTTCTGGAGGAACAAGGTGACACGGATTCTTCTGGTGGTGGTGTTCACCAACATTGGCGCTTCAATCGGAACATTTGTGGCAGTGCCACTGATGCTGAGAATGATGCAATGATGGATGCCAGATGCCGAGGAATCATTTTATACTTTGAGCGGTCAATGACTTAATTTTTATTCATTGGAAAGTGCATAATCCGTGCTTTCCTTTTGCTCCCTCTCCCAGCGGGGGAGGGTTGGGATGGGGGTTCAAAAGTTAAGATTATGCCCGTTTGCAGTACATGTACTGAATTGTCATTCTCGTCGGACGGTTTCCGGTTATCGGGAACACTTCATTTACCTGGAGTTCATCAACCACCGGTTGTAGTGGGTTCGCACGGCCTGTTAAGCAGTGGAGGTTCACCCAAACAGATTGAAATGGCCAGGCAATGCAGTGCTAACGGCATGGCTTTTTTTCGGTTCGATCATCGCGGATGCGGCCAAAGCGAGGGCGGCAAGGCAGATGCAACTGATTTTAATGGCCGATGTCGGGATTTGCAGAGTGCGACCAATTTCTTGCGAAACAATTATGACCTTAACCCAAAAACAGGGCTGTTCGGCAGCAGCCTGGGAGGGGCGGTTTGCCTTTCGGTAGCCGCTGCAACACGCATCCATGCACTGGTTACCGTTGCAGCACCCCTTGACAGCAACTCTTTGATTGATTCAGCTCAGGGTGTTATCCCGGCGGGGCTTTCGGCGGATATGGCGCTTTCTCCCCGGTTTCGGTTCGATCTGTCAGATAGTCTGTATTCCATCTGCAATATCTTGATTTTTCATGGAGCAAACGATTCGGTTGTACCAGTGTCCCATGCCTTGAAATTGTTCGAAAAGGCAGGCCATCCAAAAAAGCTGGTGATTCAGGAAAATGGAGACCATGTAATGAGTCTTCCTGTTCATCAACAATCCTTCGTGCAGGAATCACTTTTGTGGTTTTCAGCAATCCTGAAGACCGGATAATATTTTACTTGACATATATCATGAGTTCACATAGACTCCTCAAGTTTGTTTAAGATTTTTGGTGATTGCAGAGTTACCAAACTGTTACAAAAAAAAAGATTGACAAGGAGCGGTGAAAGAGATAGAAGTAAATCCATTGTCGGTCGTGAAATGTTTGGCTGATTTGATCTTTGAAAACTAGATAGTGACAGTTTGTGAGTTTAAGGAACCCAGTTAATATGTCCATGAGAGTGGGCATTAAATAAGTTTAATTGGAGAGTTTGATCCTGGCTCAGAATGAACGCTGGCGGCGTGCTTAACACATGCAAGTCGTACGAGAAATCCTCTGCTTGCAGGGGAGAGTAAAGTGGCGCACGGGTGAGT
>Ga0194044_10000909_pt1 | contig 14977 bp, 10 predicted proteins | sample JunL4417m_MetaG_FD_155460 | JGI IMG/M metagenome (GOLD analysis project Ga0194044, IMG submission 155460) | Anoxic zone freshwater microbial communities from boreal shield lake in IISD Experimental Lakes Area, Ontario, Canada - Jun2016-L442-17m | ecosystem: Environmental > Aquatic > Freshwater...
GGCTGAATTACGCAGCCCCTTTGGGGCACAATTATTTCACGCTAACCTGACGGCTGTGCCGTGAACAACTGACATTTTTTGATCATACAAAAGTGTCAACTACTTTTGGGGTAATATGAAGGATGCCGATCATTGTATATGGATCATGTGTATCGAGTCCGGATGGCTGCGCTGATCTGGTCGATAATGGCCACGGTAATCACAATGATGATCAAGATGGTTGTGACATCATGGTTTTCGTAACTTCTCAGCTTGTCAAAAAGGAAACACCCGATACCGCCGGCGCCTGTAAAGCCCAGAATCGTAGCGGAGCGGACATCCGACTCCAGACGATAAAGGGTCATGGAAACAAAAAACGGGGTGATCTGGGGAATAACGGCGTAGCAGATCACCTTGAGAAACCCGGCGCCAGTAGCAGTCAAGGCATCAATCGGCTCCTGCTGGATCGTCTCAATCCCCTCTGAAAAGAGCTTGATCAGCACTCCGGATGTATGAATACCAAGAGCCAGGATACCGGGCATGGGACCCAGACCCACGGCGGAGACAAAGAGCAGCGCCCAGATGATCTCGTTGATGGACCGGCTGAGGTTGGCGAAAAACCTTACTGCGGTGTAGATTGCGTTTTTCAGGAATAGCGCCGGTCCATGATTGCCCGGAATGATAATGTTAAGCGTGTTCCTGGAGGCGAATAATGAGGCCGGAAAGGCGATCGTCACCGAGAGGATCAGCGCCAGAACCGCCATCTGCACTGTCTCCAGCATGGAAAGAAGGTATTTCAAGAGCTTGGGGCCATGCAGGCTGGGTGGAAAAAAGCCGCTGTCCTTGATCTCCGGGTTTCCGGAAATATAGGTGATCATATTACCCCAGCCATCCAATAACGATCCGACACTCATTTCAGTTGAGCGCCAGCACCATGCCAGGACGAACAAACACGCGACCATTACCATGATGTTACAGAGTTGGAATGGGTTGGTCTGGCGCTTTATCTCATCGAGATGCATAACTTCAGAATTCCTATGGCGTTTTTTCGGTCGCAAGTCATAAAAGGGGCCGCAGCCGACTCCCTGGATTGCCGACTGCGGGGGTTGCGCTATTTGTTAGCCAGTTGTTTTTTGACTTCCATCTGATCGCGGATGGGGTCGTAGGTTTTATCGTCAGTAGCGGCGAATCCCTTGAGTTTGAGCTTTTTCAGGCCTTCTTTGTCGTCGTAGGAAAGGAATGCTTCCTTGATCGCTTTTTTCAAGGATTCAGACAGGTCCTTGCGGTAGGCCATTGGGGAGCCGGGAATCAAATCGGAAGTCCATAGCACCCTAAAATCTTTATCCGTATCCCATTGTTTGCCATTACCGCGTTCAATATCCAGATCGTTGGTGGAGGCGACGTCAATCTTACCCGCTTTAATCGCCAGAATAGAAGACTCGTGGCTACCGGAATAAATGACCTTGGAGAAATACTTCTCCGGATCAATCTTCATTGTTTTGACAAAATAAACGGTCGGAACCAGCGTGCCGCTCGTTGAATTGGGATCAGTAAAGGCCCAGACCTTGCCCTTGGCTTCTTCCATGCTCTTGATACCGGAATCCTTCTTGGTGATAATCACGCCGTGATAACCCATGGAGCCGTCTTCCAGGACTTCCATTACCGTGGCTTCCGCATTGGCCCGTGCGGCCGCCTCCACATAGGATTTCGGGCCAAAATAGGCAACATCCACATGCTTGAACTGCATGGCGGTAATCATCCCGGCATAGTCAGTTGACACTTGCAGCTTTACCGGAATGCCGAGTTTGGTTTCAATATGTTTGGCAAGACCATCATAACGATCGGTAATACCTTCCGCCGATTCGGTGGGAATCAGGCCGAAGTGCAGCTCCTTCGGCCAATCGGCGGGTACGGCCAAGGCGGCCATTGGAATACAGAGGGTTAGAGCAATGGTGGCGACTGCATTAAATAACTTTTTCATTTTTTTCTCCTTTTGCTTGAAGTGATAGATACAACACGAATTTAATAATTTATTTGTTACCAGTGTCGATAATCATCCCTAAAATTCAACATCAAACCGGGCAGAATGGCATCGGGAGCGAAGCCGGAGTAAATGGATTAGAAAAACAATTGTTGACGGGATGATCTTTATGATAGATTTGTGAGACTGTTGCAGCACAGAGCTGATCTGGCGGGCCATCATAAACGATCCGCCCCCCATTCAGGCCGATCACCCTGCTGCAGAATTCCCGTGCATAGTCAAGCTGGTGAAGGTTGGACACCACCGTGATGCCATATTTCTCATTGGCGTTTTTGAGGGTTTCCAATACGCTGCGGGCACTGACCGGATCAAGTGACGAAATCGGCTCATCAGCCAGGATAATCTCGGGGCGCTGAGCGATGGCCCGGGCAATGGCCACCCGCTGTTTCTGACCACCCGAAAGCTTGTCGCAGCGGCTGAGGGCCTCCTGTTCAATGCCGACGACCTTCATGTACTCGAATATCTCTTCATACTCCTTATCGCTGTAACGCTTGACCAGTGCTGAAAATAGTGGCTTTCGGTGCAGCATGCCGCTGGCGATGTTGTCAAAGACACTGAGTCTGGATACCAGGTTGAACCCCTGGAAGATCACGCCGATCTTGGCGCGAAGCGCCTTCAACTCATTGTATCGGATTGTACCCAGATTGTTGCCCAGGACATTCAGATGTCCGCCAAGGATGGAGGTGGTCGCGTTAAGCCCCATCAGAAGCGTTGACTTTCCGACACCAGACGGCCCGATAATGCTCAGAAATTCTCCTTTCTGGATGTTCAGATCAATACCCTGGACAACCTTTTTGCGGCAATAGCCTAATGTCAGATTTTCTGCTTGAATATGCCCCATGTTCTTTCCTCCGATAGTATTTAAATTTGACTGCTATACAGCAATTGGCGCGGCGCATCCGAGTTTTGCAATTCTCAACAGCAAGCCCTCCGTATCGGCAAAAGCGATAGCGCTTGCTGTACCTGAATCTGCTCGGTCATTTAAGGGATAAGCCTAAACAATTGAACCGCTGTAACTTGTTTGTCCGGGATTATCGGATGGAGGGTATATTAGTCGTAGATTGTTCGGCGGATATTAAGAATTGGTTAAATTTCTGTTAAAAACGTTGGAGTTCGCGATGTGGCGGCTTCGGATTTCACGTCTCATGTCCTGCGACCCTGAAATTCAGGTAGATGTGGATCAGGTATACTCAGCAAGGGCACAAATTTAACTTTTACAAAGATATGAAAAGATGTAAGGACATCCTTCATTTCCTTGTTGACACTTTAATGCCGAAATGGCCGGGATACCGGCATCTCGGCATCCCGACATCCCGGCAAAAAGTGTCAACTACTTTTATGGTGATATGAAGGATGCCGATGTAAGTTGTTCCTCGAATCTAATATTTTCAAGTTTGCCAATCTCATCATCAAGCAAGGAACGACTTTTATGATTAGGACAGAATTTACCAAAAAAGAAAAATAAGGGGGATTTGCTAGAAAGTGATTAGGATTTTAAAAAAATCGCTTTCGTTGACGGATAAATGCCATGAGCAGTTTTGGCGGTATTCGGATGGATATGGGCAAGGCAACAGACAAGGATACATTTCGAATCAGAAACTTTGGCGATATCCATCCCTCATCCCGGCGGCGTCCGATAAGCCCTCAGTAGAACCCCTGAAACATTCCGTTCTTAATTGATTTGCATAGTGCTTTACGCTCTGGTAGTCTGAGGATGATCAACAAGATACTGCAATCATAAAGATAAGAGTATTGGAAGGAACCGAATGATTCAACTCGAAGACCTTCAACCAAGAGCTGCGCTCCGCGGCCTGCTTCCGGACTGCCTTGTCACGGTCGTCAGCGTGCAGTGGTTTGGCTCAGAGGCCCTTGAACTTACCTATAAGACGCCTGCTGGAAAGGTGGCGAACGAACTGGTCTATCGAAACGATGAGCCACGCCTCGATCTTGTGGAACAGGGCCGGCCCTGGAGTTTTGATGGTGACGGCGCCCTGTTCCGCCTGGTCTCCGAAGCACACCGGATCCGCCTGGCACACCTTTTCGATCCCGTGCTGGCCGTCCACACCTCGCTGGTTGACCCACTTCCGCACCAGATCACAGCGGTTTACGAGTCCATGCTGCCACGGCAGCCGCTGAGATTTCTTCTTGCCGATGATCCAGGTGCTGGCAAAACCATCATGGCGGGTCTGCTGATAAAAGAACTGATCGCCAGGGGAGATCTGCAACGCTGCCTCATCGTCTGTCCGGGCAGCCTTGCCGAGCAGTGGCAGGACGAGCTTTACCGCCGTTTCCATCTGCCTTTCGAGATACTTACCAACGACAAACTCGAAGCCGCTCGCACCGGCAACTGGTTCTTCGAGACCAATCTGGTCATTGCCCGGCTGGACAAGCTCTCGCGCAATGAAGACGTGCAGCAGAAGCTTCAATCGCCAGATTGTCGATGGGATCTCGTGGTCTGTGACGAGGCGCACAAAATGTCGGCCACGGTCTTCGGCAAAGAAACGAAATACACCAAGCGTTACCACCTTGGTCAGCTTCTTTCGACCCTCACGCGGCACTTCCTGCTGATGACGGCAACACCGCATAACGGCAAAGAGACGGATTTCCAACTTTTCATGGCGCTGCTGGACGGTGACCGTTTCGAGGGCCGATTCCGTGATGGGGTCCACGTTACAGACGTTTCGGATTTGATGCGGCGGATGGTCAAGGAGAAACTGCTCAAGTTTGATGGCGCCCCTTTGTTTCCAGAACGCATCGCATACACCGTTCCTTACAAACTTTCTATTGCCGAAGCCCGTCTCTATAAAGCCGTCACCGACTATGTACGCGAGGAGTTTAATCGCGCCGAAGCCCTGGATAACGGCAAGCGAACCGGAACAGTCGGTTTCGCACTCACGATCCTGCAGCGGCGGCTGGCTTCTTCGCCGGAGGCGATTTACCAGTCATTACGTCGCCGTCGTGAAAGGCTGGAAGGCCGCCTGCGCGAAATGGAGGTGCTTCAGCGTGGCGTAAGTGTGAATCCCGCCAATTTCTATCTCGATTCCGAAGACATTGAAGACCTTGAAGAAGCACCGGAGAACGAGGTCGAGGCTGCCGAGGAAGAGATTCTGGATCAGGCCACTGCGGCTCGAACCATCACCGAGTTAAAAGCTGAGATCGAAACTCTGAAGGAGCTGGAGTCGCTTGCACTCGGGGTTCGCCGCAGTGGTGCGGATACCAAATGGCTGGAGTTGTCAAGCCTTCTGTGTGAGATTTTCACCCCAGCGGCCACAGCTAACTGTGTAGCCGATCCAGTCTTACCCTACGGCGCCGGTGAGATTCCACGGCCCACACCCTCACCCCACCAAAAACTGGTTCTTTTTACCGAGCATCGGGATACATTGAATTATCTTCAGCTCCGGATTACAGCACTGCTGGGCCGTCAGGAATCCGTGGTCATGATTCATGGAGGTATGGGCCGCGAGGATCGTATGAAAGCGCAGGAATCTTTCAAACATGACCCCATGGTGAATGTGTTGCTTGCCACGGATGCTGCGGGTGAGGGCATCAATCTCCAGCGCGCCCACCTGATGGTCAATTACGATCTGCCGTGGAACCCCAACCGCATCGAGCAACGTTTTGGCCGTATCCACCGCATCGGCCAGACCGAAGTGTGCCATCTGTGGAACCTGGTGGCCGAAGAGACCCGCGAAGGGGATGTGTATCACAGGCTTTTGGAAAAGCTGGAGCAGGCCCGCCAGTCACTTGGCGGCCAGGTTTTCGATGTTCTCGGCAAGCTCCAGTTCGAGGGCAAGCCGCTGCGGGATTTGCTGATCCAGGCAATCAGATACGGGGATCAGCCTGAGGTTCGCGCCCGCCTGACTACGGTGCTGGATCATGTACTGGATCGCGAACAGATTCGGAATCTGCTTGAAGACCACGCCCTTGCCGTTGATGCCATGGACGCAAGCCAAGTCCACCGGATCCGCGAAGATATGGAGCGCGCCGAAGCCAGCCGCCTGCAGCCTCACTACATCGAATCCTTCTTTCGCGAAGCGTTTAAGCGACTGGGCGGATCTGACAAACAAAGGGAACCACGTCGCTATGAGATCACCCACGTTCCATCCCCGGTAAGAAATCGCGACAGGCTGATTGGCATCGGTGAGCCAGTGCTGCCCCGCTACGAGCGCATCGCCTTTGAAAAAACACTGGTAGCGCCACAGGGGCAGCCGCTGGCCGCTTTCATCTGTCCGGGGCATCCGCTGCTGGATTCGGTCATCGATCTGACCCTCGAACGACATCGCGACCTTTTGAAGCGCGGCGCCGTGCTGGTGGATGAGCGTGACACCGGCACCCGGCCGCGTGTACTTTTCTATCTGGAGCATGCGATTCAGGATGCAGGCCTTACGCGCTCAGGTGAACGCCGCGTTGTTTCCAAGCGGATGCTTTATGTCGAGCTTGATGCTGATGGTACCATGCGCCATGTTCATTATGCTCCCTATCTTGACTATCGACCGTTGGCCGAGAACGAACCCGGTATTGAGGCGATTCTGGATCGACCTGAGTGTGCATGGGTCGCTGTGAGCGAAGTCAGAATATCTTCAAGTCCGCCCGCTTCTCTTGAACTGAAAGCCCAGGGTTATGCCGTGGCTCACGTAGTGCCGGAGCACCTGGCTGAGGTTCGAAACGGAAAACTTGGGCTAATCACCAAGACCGAGGCAGCGGTGAAGGAGCGGCTTACCAAGGAAATCACTTACTGGGATCACCGATCTGAGCAGCTCAAGCTCCAGGAGCAGTCCGGCAAGCCGAATGCAAGGCTCAATTCGGGCGAGGCCCGAAAACGTGCAGACGCACTGCAGGTGCGGCTTCGGAAAAGACTGGATGAATTAAAGCTTGAAGCCCAGATATCGCCCCTGCCTCCGGTGGTCATCGGCGGCTTGCTTGTTGTGCCGATGGGGCTGCTTGCGACCATTGCCGAGTGTACGGAAGTTGCATCATCAGAAGAGCAGGCAAGATGCCTGCGCACCCAGGAAGCCGCGGCAAGGGCCCGTGCCATCATCATGGAAATCGAACGCAGTCTTGGTTTCGAGCCATTTGACCGCGAGTTCGAAAGACTCGGCTACGACATCGAAAGTCATATCCCCGGCACTGGCAAGCTTCGCTTCATTGAGGTGAAGGGTCGTATCACAGGTGCATCGACGATCACGGTGACCCGCAATGAAATCCTATACTCGCTAAATAAGCCCGAGGACTTCATCCTTGCCATCGTGGAGTTCACAGGCGATGACTCACACCGTGTCCATTATATAAAACAGCCCTTCCAACGCGAACCGGATTTTGGCGTGACGAGCGTCAACTACGACTTTGCCGAACTGCTGGTTCGGGCGGAGACGCCACGATGACCGAGATACTCCGCATGTCGGTATATGACAACAATAATCCTTGAATACAGGGGTTCATACTATGAAACTATCCAAGGTTGATATCACTTACTTCCGTTGCTTTGAGAGCCTGAGCATCCCTCTGCAACCAGATGTTAATGTCTTTGTCGGGGTAAACGGTGCAGGCAAGACAGCGATTCTGGATGCCATAGCTATTACTTTATGGGATATCGTCTCTGCGAATGGTGGAGGGGGAAAACGCGAGCGAAATACTCAAAATGTGGTATTGCGAGCCTCTGACATCTATATCCCCCCTACATCAAAGGACGTGGTTTCGAAGAGGCCCGATTATGTGCAGGTTCGAGCCTCGGCGAGAGGCTACTATGATAATATGATGGAAGAAAAGAGCAATCATGCAATTGAGTGGGAGGAATATATCCGGTTCCGTCCGCCATCGAATTTTGTTTATGACAATCGAGAATCGCAAAAGCTGTCGGATATTTACGGTTATTTCGAATCTCTTTGGAACGAGATCCGTACCACTGGTCCCAAGGCTCTGATCCCTCTTCCGGTCGTAGCCTACTACCGTGCACAGAGACATCTGAATGAAATGCCGGAATTGGGGGAGATAATTAACGCAAACCTGGATCGGCAGGGTGCCTTTAAGGGCGCCCTCAATGCCGGCGCGAACTATAATGCAATGTGTCAGTGGTTTTATCTGCGAGAAAACCAGGAACTCCGAAAGAAGGTTCAATCTCGATATGATATGGCGTTCGAGATGCCGGACCTCAAAGCGGTCCGCCTGGCGATTATCAATACTGTGGAGAATGTAGAGCAGTTATTCTTCGACGGAACTCCTCCCAAGCTCAAGGTGGCTTTGGGGAATCACAATGGCGCCCCTCAGATGCTGGAATTGGAGCAACTGAGTGACGGATACCGCAACCTTTTAGCTATCGTACTTGATTTTGCACGTCGTCTTGCACAAGCCAACCCAAACTGGGATAATCCCCTCGAAGCTCCTGGGGTTCTGTTGATCGATGAAATCGAACTCCATCTCCATCCCAAATGGCAACAGACAGTCATTCCGAAGCTTCGCAAGGTGTTCCCAAATACACAGCTCCTTGTGACCACCCATAGCCCGCAGGTTCTGACAACGGTTCAAGCAAAAAATATTTTTATCCTGAAAAACCAGAAGTTGTTTTCCCCAGGTGTTAGCACGTATGGTTCGGAAAGCAGCCATGTACTGGAGGAAGTTCTTCAGACCGACAGCAGGCCGCCTGACAACGAGAACGCTGACCAAATCAGGAAACTGTTTCGATTGATCAGTTCCGGTGCATTAACCGAAGCATCGTTACTGATAAAGAAGTTAACTCGGAGCATGGGCCTGACTGAACCGGCCTTGGTGGAGGCAGAAACCATCATTCGTAATCGGGAATGGGAAAAGGAACTCAATTTGTGAAACACGTTGACAAGTCAATCATAGAACCGGAGGATCTCAAAGACTATCGAATCAGTAATCCGGCAAGCACCTGGGAGCAGTTTAAAAGTGAAAAACGTGACTGCTACAAAGCACTTCGCATGCAATTGCGAGAGGATCAGGGCGGACTGTGCGCCTATTGTGAATTATCCCTGGATGCAGAGAACGAGCAGATTGCACATTTTCACCCGAAGAGTGATACTACCAGTTTACGAAATTGGGCTCTCGCATGGGACAATCTATGGCTGGCCTGTAAGGGTGGGAGCCAGGCCTGGATGCCTGACTTTCGCCCGCCTTTGCCGGAAAACCTGAGTTGTGACGAAAAAAAAGGCCGTCAGATACTTGATGGATCGATCCTCACCCCGAGCGAGGTACCTTTGTTTCCGCGTATTTTTCGTTTTGAGCAACAACCAGATCGCATAGAGATAATGCCTGATGAATACTTGTGCGAACAGGCTGGAGTCGCACTGGATAAAGTCCTACGCACCATAAAAGAATTTAACCTGAACTGTTCCAGACTTTCAAGAGCGAGATTGAAATCGCATCGGCAGATCGAGCAAGCGGTCAAGAAGTTGCGGGAGTCGGGTTGCCAAAATCCGCAGGATGGGTTTCTCCGACTTGCACAGCGTCATCTTAGAAAGACCGATGAAAGTCGCTGGCCTTCTTTTTTTACATTGATTCGATGGCGATTTGGAATCCACGCAGAAAATTACCTTCAAACCATCCATTTTAAAGGTTAACACAGTGTTTCAAAAGTTCAAAAAGAAACTAATAGAAGTTGCTTTGCCATTGGATGCCATAAACAAGGCCTCGGCGAGAGAGAAGTCGATCCGTCACGGCCACCCGAGCACGTTACATCTCTGGTGGGCCAAGCGGCCACTGGCAGCGGCGCGGGCGGTGATTCACAGTTTGTGGGAAAAGGGCGACAAGAATCCGCTGATCATGCCAGCGAACATTTCAATTGACGATCCGCGGGTGCAGTTTGAACTGACGCGCTACCTCTCGGACAACTGGGTGCCGGTGATCGAAAAGGACGTGGACGGTCCAAGCTCCCTGCCGCTGCGGCTGGATGGCGAGGTGCCGAACCTGGGCAAGTTTGCGGCCTGCCGGCGGGTGGCGCGCACCATCTACATGGGCTCTGCTCCCCTTACAAAAGCCGCTCACCGTGGACTCGAAGACCATCGGGTGAAGTTGGGTTGCGTGATACCGGGAGAGTCGCCCGCGGTCTTTGGCGATGCACTCAGGCGGCTGGCTGGGGCGGCAACCTATCTCTACCAGGATGGTCCGCGCTACTGGTATTCGACCCAGCCCACGGTCACCAAACTTGCCGAAGACCGTGCCGAGCAATTGAAGCGTGATCCGGACAAAGTCATGAATGAACTGAACCGGCGGCTTCGCGAAGACCTGCAACGGAAGGGCGATTTCAGCCGCATCCACCCCATGCCGCAGTCCGGGCAGGATGTGCCGGATGACCTTGATGCCAGGCTGGTAGTGCTGGGGGGCGAGCAACCTTACAGCAAGGAACCGGAGAACAAGGCAGAGGCCGCTGCCAAAGCCATTCTTGAGTCGCGCGGCAACACACCCCGTCTCTACCGCAATGCGCTTATCTTCCTTGCTGCGGACAAGACTCGGTTCCAGGATATTGACGAGGCTGCCCGCAAGTATCTGGCCTGGGAGTCGATTCTTACAGAGAAGAATACGCTGAATCTCGATCCGCAACAGGTGAAGCAGGCCGAGGCTCAGAGAACCGCCGCAGACGGTGTCGTAACGGCAAGACTGCCGGAGACCTACCAGTGGATGCTGGCGCCTGTTCAGACAACGCCGCAGGCGTCAATCACATGGCAGGCCATGCGGCTTTCGGGACAGGACGCACTGGCCGTACGTGCAAGCAAAAAATTGAAGAACGACGAATTGTTGATCACCGGCTTTGCCGCCACGCGGCTGCGGATGGAACTGGACCGGATTCCGCTCTGGCGCGGAGATCATGTCTCCATCAAACAGCTTTCCGAAGACTTTGCCCGCTATATCTATCTGCCGCGGCTCAAAGCTGCATCGGTGTTGATAGGTGCAATTCAGGCTGGAGTGGCGCTTCTGACATGGAAGATAGACTCTTTTGGATTTGCAGACAGCTTTGATGAGACTGCTAACCGCTACCGGGGGTTGCGGGGTGGACAACTTTTGACTCTGTCCGATACGGATATGCAGGGAATGCTTGTTAAGCCGGAAGTGGCCCGCAAGCAGATGGATGCTGAAAGCGTAAAACCACCTGCTGGTGGATCGTATGAGGGCGTGATCGTGGGAGGCGGCGGCGGAATAATGACGCCAGAGACGGGAAGCACACCCGAAACACCGGCTCCAGTGCAACCTCAGCCAAGAAGATTTCATGGCGCGGTCCTTCTCGATCCAACCCGTGTCGGGCGTGATGCCAGCCGCATTGCCGACGAGGTGATTGCACATCTATCCGGCCTGGTTGGTGCGACGGTTACGGTTATGCTTGAGGTGGATGCCGAGATTCCCTCCGGCGCTCCGGATCATGTGGTTCGGACCGTCACCGAGAACAGCCGCACCTTAAAATTTACGAACCAGGGATTCGAGAAGGAGTAGCGGGCGTACTAAAATATCTTCTGGCTCGCGCTCCCAGAATATTTTTTGCGGCAAGAGAATTGTTGATGACAAATCATGGACATGACAATGCTGGTATGTGAAACTTCTCAATCTGAATCCACAGCAGTGACAGATCGAAAAGAAATGTTAAACCCCCGACAGCCGTGTATCTGAAAAACCGTTTGAAGCACAGAGTCATCGCCGGTTTTCAGATATCCATTCTTTGATGGTGTCCTCGATTTGGTCGCGAACCTGTCGTGTCTGAGACAGTTTCTCCTCCCAGGTTCCTGTAAAATGGGCCGGATCATCGAACGGCCAGTGTAGCCTTTTGGCGACACCTGGAAAAATCGGGCATTTGTCCGCCGCTGGCTGACAAACCGTGATGATGGTTTGATATAGTTTCCCCAGCTTGAACAATCCAAACACGCTTTGCGGTTTCTGATCGCTGATATCGATACCCGCCTCTCTCATCACCGCAACAGCCAGCGGATTCAATTCTGTTGGCTCCAGACCGGCGCTTTCAACGTCATAATCATCACTTCCATATTTGCGCAGGTATGCCGCCGCTATCTGGCTGCGGGCGCTGTTGTGTTCACAAATAAACAATACTCTTTTTTTCATAACGTTTTCTCCAGTATTTTCAATGTCACTATGGTGTTAGCATGGATTTTCCTTAAACCGATACCCCACACTGCGAACGGTTTCGATATAATGTCCGTGAGATCCCAGTTTTTTACGAAGTCCAGCAATCTGGACATCCACACTGCGCTCGGTTACCGAATAGTTGTCCCCTCGGACCGAATCCACAATCTGGGAGCGGGTAAACACCCAACCCGGACGTTTGCACAGCATCACCAGAATCTGAAATTCCGAAAAGTAAAGCTCAACCGGTTCTCCGCAGACTGTAACCCTGCGCCGTCCCGGATCAATCGAGATATCACCCCGGCGAAGAATGTCATTTTCTGACGGTTCGCTTTTACGGCGGAGTACCGCGCTGATTCTGGCGCCAAGGATTTTTGGGCTGAAGGGTTTGGTGACATAATCATCGGCAAGTTTAAGCCCGGCGACGACATCGGCCTCTTCGACCCTGGCTGTGAGCATTATAATGGGAAGGTTTTGGGTCTTTGGATCGGCTTTGAGCATTCCGGCGACCTCAATGCCGCTGATTCCAGGCAGCATCAGGTCCAGAACCACCAGATCAAAAGGCTCTATTCTGGCAAGCCGGACAGCTTTCTCTCCGGAATCCGCCCAGATGACATCATAGCCCGCTGCAACCAGATTATACCTGACGAGTTCAGCGATATCTTCCTCATCGTCAACCACAAGTATCCGCGTCTTACCCAAGACAACCTCCCGGTTTCACGATTATCTCATGTCGGTTATGCATTTCAGCACATTGCCGATATTCGTTCCGAGGGATCAGATATCCAATCGGGTGCGACTGGTGCAGCGGATGCTTTACCACTCAACGATTCATCTGAAATCACGATCAGTTCATTCATGTCGGTTACCCGAATAACACATATTTTTTTCGCGTTGATTTTTGCAGATTTTTTCTTATCCGCCATTTTTTTCCCGATTTCCTCAACAGAGTAAACACACGACCGGGGAGACGGAAGTTCCAGAATGACGGCGCTGGCCGTCATCAGGGGAAAACGGACTTCCTTTCCATCCCGGTCTTTGGCCAGAATATACCCTTTTCCAATGGCCTCCGAATCATAGAAACTGGTCACATCATTCTTAAACCGTTTGACCAGTTTCTGAACCTTTGAATACACTTTGTTCAGATCCGAGCCTTTCACCACCATAAAAAAGTCATCTCCGCCGATATGACCGGCAAATCCATAGAGATTGATTGCCCGGCTTTTGAGCAGTTCCGAAAAAAGTAGAATGACCCGATCTCCCTGACGGAATCCATACATGTCGTTGTAGGGTTTAAAATTGTCAAAGTCGAAATACACAAAAAAATATGGGGTGTTGGTTTCCAGCATGGCTTCGGAGACACATTTGTGAATCAGTGTGTTCCCGGGCAGTTTGGTCAGGGGATTCTGATCCCGGGCAATGGCCAGATTTTTTTCGTTCAACACTTTCAACAGGGAACGAGCATTCAAAAACCCCTTATATTTCAGGTTATCCACAATGATGATGCCTTCAATATGTTCATTCTGTGTATAGATTTCCAGAATCTTTTCCACGGGGGTGTGAATATCGGCAATCGGAAACTTGGTGATGAACCGGTTCAGATTTTTTCCGATTGCCGGATTTTGCAGCAATTGGCTGCCAAAGCGTGAAAATGTATAATCCTTGAAGCTTTTGTCGCTGATAATACCCAGCGGTTCGTGGTTATTGTTGACAACCGGAAAAAAAGTGTGGTTTTGCCGGGTTTTGAATGTTTCAAATACATCGAACGCATTGGCGCAGCTTAACACCGGCTCAATGTATTCCATTTGCATATCAATGAGTTTCTTGTCGCCTGATTTATCTCTTCGCCGTTCTTCTTCGCTCAGTTCTTTGATGTGATCATAACGGACTTGAAGCTGACCGATATCGACCGTGGGTCGCTGAACCAGATAGCCCTGAACCAGATCGCACCCGATATTTCGACAACTGTAATACTCCTTCTCTGTTTCAACCCCTTCGGCAATGACGATGCTGCCCAGTATATGGGCCAGATTGACCATGCTTGAGACGAATATCCGCTTGTACATATCATCGGTAATATCCTGAATAAAAAAGCGATCTATTTTTATAAAATCCGGACGTACCTGGTATAGCAGCTTCAATCCGGCAAATCCGGCGCCGCAGTCGTCAACCGCGATTTTAAATCCCTGGGACCGGTAATTATTCAGAATATCTGCTACTCCCTGATTGTGGTTCAGTTCGTGCCGTTCTGAAATTTCAAAGCACAATGCATCCTGAGAAATGTTAGAGAATTTGAGCTGATTTAGCGTATTTCCGGGTTTGTAATCACCGGAGTTCAGTACCCGATTGTCAAGGTTGAAAAACAGTTTGACCTGATTCTTCCATTCCAGTTGTGCAAATTTCGCAATGGCTTTTTCGCGAAGATACAGATCGACCAAATACAGAACCTGGTCACGATATGCCGCATCAAAAAAATCGGCAATGGATGAAAAACCTGCCGCTTCATGATTCCGCAGCAGTGCTTCATACCCGTAACAAATGCCTGAATGAATATTGACTATGGGCTGAAACGCGTAATCAACAATGTTTAAAATACGCGAAAGCCAGATTTCACCCATTAATTGGATCGTATTCGAAGCCATACCCTTCCCGTAAGCATTAAATTATCGTGTATTATCTGAATCATGGAGTTAGGGGATGATAGATTGCCAATCTGTTAAAGTCTGAATATGAATGGTTCAAGGGACGGCATCCTTCATGTTCCGGTTTACACTTTCCAATGATTCACAGTTCTTATTGAATCCCAACGGGATTTCGTCCCATAGCCCAGGGTTGCGACAACGTCGCTACCCTGGGAATGATTTCACACATGGA
>Ga0194044_10000913_pt1 | contig 14938 bp, 12 predicted proteins | sample JunL4417m_MetaG_FD_155460 | JGI IMG/M metagenome (GOLD analysis project Ga0194044, IMG submission 155460) | Anoxic zone freshwater microbial communities from boreal shield lake in IISD Experimental Lakes Area, Ontario, Canada - Jun2016-L442-17m | ecosystem: Environmental > Aquatic > Freshwater...
CCGAATTGAGGCGCTGAACCAGCACCATCAAATTCAAATATTAAAAATTCTGACCCAATGCAAGGTTGACCTGACCGAAAACAAAAACGGATCATTCATCAATTTGACAAACGTGGATGATGCCGTCATTTCCAAAATCACCGATTATTTGGGCTATGTTGACGAACAAGAGACCCAGTTGAATGAAGTTGAGAATCAAAAAACGGAATTAACGAAACAATTTTTCAAACCATAATCCATTCGCCAATGATGGACACCTGTTTATCATTCAATTCAAACCGTCTTCCAACCACGCGAACCTGAATCATGTCGCCGGGTTTAATGGAATCCATTGACGCGTGATTTGCAATCATTCGTGTGGTGGAATCGTGCATTTCACGTGAAATGTAAATGACCACGGGGGATGGATTTGTGCAGGCATGTGCCCGAATGCCCGCCTGCGTCACCGTTTTTGCAATGCAATTCATGATGGTGCCCTCTTTCGGACAACACATCATGCAATCAATCTCCAGATCAAATCGTATGTTTCCAGCCGCAAAGGTGCCAATGGAATGCGATCGCAGATTACAGGAACCGGGTTTGACAAACCCTTCGGCAATGCAGCGGCCATCAATTTCACTAGAAACGACGTGCTTCAGGTGGTCTTCCATGCAGTTGAAATTGGGTATGTCGGAAAACGGAATGCATAATTTGCGACGAATGCAGGTTGAATGATACAACGAATTGTTTAAGTCATTGGGCGGGTGCACGTGTGATAGAGTCATTCCTTGAATCTGAGGTCTTTAACTACATGATTGATTCCACTATAATTTTAATTCAATTTTTTGAATTAACATTAATATATCTGTCGTAGTCATTGCAATCAAATCATCAAATGTAATCAATTATGTTATGCCCATTCTCTCATTTGTCGTGGTGTGCAAGTTCCCCAATGACCGAAACTGCGGGATCATTCAGCTCAAAGTGCTGGCCGATGACGCGCACCACGATTTCATCCCCCGCCTTGATTTTGGCGAACCGCGGATTGGAATAGTGGTGGTCACGTGACACAAACACGATAACGGGGCTGGGTTCGGGCACAATGTGCGCTTGCAGTCCCGCCTGCGTTACGGTTTGCACGACGCAATGAATGAGCATGCCCTCCACCGGGTTGCAGGCTTGATAATCATACATGACTTCAAATGCAACCGCAGCATAGTCAGTCAAATCCCCGGATGAATGCGCCAGTAGCTGGGTGGACCGGGGGCGCACATATCCCTCTGCATTGCACTTGCCCTCGTGCTCATGCGCTAAATGCTTTTCCAGCACGTCCCGGATGTTGCGCCCAATTGCGGTGAACGGCAGCACAACCCTCTTTGACACCAGGGTCGGAACGTAAATGTCGGTGCTGATGGGTTGTCGTTGATGTTGTTGTTGGTGTTGTTGATGTTGGTGTTGGTGTCGTTGATGCATGCAATTGAGAGATATTGATGATATTAATGATAGATAATTATATAGTTAATATATGTGCATATTATTATAGTTTTATTTGCTTAAACATAATTATCATTATTATGTTTTGGATTGGCGCGTGGCACTAAGTAGTGCTTGCACCGGCGTCAAAAACCAGTGCTTACCATCCTTCCGCACCATATTGTAGCTGCGCAACAGCAGCTCCGGCAAAACACAGAACCGAGCCGTGTTTTGGTCCTTCGTGCTTTCCATGGTGTAAGTTGGCTCAACATCCGGATTTAATCCGTGTATGATTTGATTCACAATGGTAAGGCGGCGCTGTTTGGACGAGATTTGGTCGCACCGCGCACCCATGCCTTTTTCTTGCACGTATTTGATTTTAAACACGGCATAACTCCCCCCGCTTTTTTCCTTAAATTCCGCAATGAATCCGATGATATGGGCCAACATGGTTTCGCGCGGCAGCATGGCAACAATAGATTCTATGTAAGGACGCCGCTCCTCCGCCGATTTGGCGGCTGCCCACTCAGATGCCGCATTTTTGCGCACAACCAGCTGCCTGCCGTTGTCTTCCGTTGTCTTCAGCATGAGGATGCCTTCCTCCCCCCCATATATCGGATTTTTCAGTATCTGACCGTCAAAATATTCGCGCGCAAATTGGTCAAACTCATCGCCGGGCACCTTTGCGTAAAGCGCGTTCAAATACTGCAGTCCAATATCGTATGATGAAACCACAAGCTCTTCTACGAAATGCTCCACGACGCATCGCTTCAATATAGTCGGGTCAATGCTGCGCATTTCACTTAACTCCCGAATCACGTCTCGGCACAGCTCGTTCCACGTTTTTGTGTTTTTATCGGTTGCCTTCGCTAAACCCGTGGGTGTGGTTATTTCGCGGTATGCCTTCTTCATGTCTTGAACCTGCGTTGATTCGGTTAGTATGACGGCAGCGATTGCTTTGGGTTTTGCAAACCCGTGCTTTTCGGCCATGCGTTCCAGCGTGCCGTTCTTCAGCGGAAACGATATGTGCTCCCGCTTGAATTGCAGGGGAGCGCTGCGTTCATAAATGCCGATCCGCGGGTCCGTTATTTCCGAGGGTTGAAACAGGTAATATTCGCCCACATTGATCAGGCGCCCAGTGCGTCCATATTTGTCTACCAAGTGTTCCCCTTTGTCGGCAATCATTCGGGTTAGGGCGACATCCACCTGCTCGGGCGGGTTCCCAATCAGGTGTTGCAACAGCGTTCGCCGCGCGTAAAAATGCTTCTCCTTGAACAAGTCGCGGATGCGCTGCATGATTCGGTCGGCATTCATCACGATGAAGGGTTCTGAATACGTGTCGGAATTCACCTTGATTGCATCGCGGGATCCGACCGCACACTTATACTCGCAGGTGGCCTGATAGTCGCACACGAATGAAAATGGGCGGTCACCGATTTCATAATGGCTAAGCACGGTTCCATCAGCCAGCACTTGACGCACGGTGACATCTTTACCGCCATTGTGGCGGCGGATGACTTCTTGGCTGAATTTGGTTTGATCAATATTGAGCAAGCAGTCCACCGCATTTTCTTTCAGAATGCGGCTCACTTGACCGATTTGCGCGGCCTTTGATTCAGCCAGCCGATATACATAAAGGTCGGCAGCTTCCATGTCGGGGCTGCCAGGCAACAGCGTTCCGTATAAAAATAGCTGCACATTGCGATCCACAAACGGGAGGTCGGAGTGGCTGCAGTTGCGGACGGCACGACCAATGATTTGCTCAATGCGGTTCATGTTGTACCACGGCTCCATGATGTGCACCTGGCGCACGTTCTTGAAATCAATGCCCTCGCTGCCCGCCTTGGAAATGATGACGACCTTGATGCGCTGACCGTGCTCGTTGTCGGTGGTGAGCGCTTCCAACTCGGCGCGATTGTCCGGCGACAGCTGCTTGTCTCCGGTGAACATGGCGTATTTTGCGGGTTTTTTTGTGGCTCCGACAAAGCGCTGCGGCACGGGTGCGGTTTTAAACAGCGAACCCACGTCCTTGTCATATCGCGTGAATCCCATCTCTTCTAGGGCCAGCGCAATCGGCACCGCACCGCCGCCAATGTATTCGCTGTAAATCAAGACGATGCCGTTGGCTTTTTCAATTTGTGCGCAAATGCTGGCAATTTTGCTGCTGTATTTGCCGATTTCCGCGCGCAAGAAAATGCGGCCGTAGTTTGTCAGCGTGTTGGGTTTGTATTCAAAATTGGAAATGCGCGCGCCGTCTTCAGACTCTTCGTATTTCATGACGCGTCTCAGCCCCGCGTCTCCGAGTAATCCCTTGACATCCATGTGCCGAATCAGGGCCACGTCGGCAGCCGACACGGTCGCATCGGTCACTGCCTTCTTTTTGCTGCGGTCTATGAATTTGTCAAAATCCACGCTGGGATACACCATGTTGAGCGCTTCTATGGGCTGCTTCAGTAAAAACGAGCCGAACGAAGTGGCGTCAGCCGACATGTCCAGCCGTTTTCGGTCAATGATGTAATCATAAACCGCTTCCTGATATGTGCCAGCCGCATTTAAATACAGGTCCAGGTGCTGCAGCGGATCCGGAATTTGGGTTCCGTTCAATTGCAGCGTGGGATGCTTGTCACGGCACATCAAAAAGGAATGCTCGGGTGCAAACTCTCGTGGGTACATTCTATAAGGGAAAATGTAGGGGTTCTCACCTTTTACCACCGAAATATAGCCGGTGGATTTAATGCGCAACAGCTCGGCACCCACATTGCGCCCATTTATCTGCAGTAAATTTCCATCCCGGTCAAACACGTCGTTGACTGAAATGGTGGCGCGGCGGTCGTTCACGTTCATCAAATTCAGCAGCCACACGATCTCGCGCGGGTCGTTGTACATGGGCGTGCCCGACAACAGCAGCAGCCGTAAATTGTCGGCATATCGCACCAATTTGTACAATTCTTCGGACACACTGGTTCCTTCTTTTTTGGATTTCTTGGCTCCCTTGGCGTCCTTCGCTTCTTCATCGCTGCGCACGTTGTGAATTTCATCAACGATGAGCAGCCGGTTGTTGAACTCGTGCTTGATGGCGCGAACCGCGTCTGGTTTCGTGGCCCCATCTTTTGTTGTCGTTAACCGATGCACCAAATTGGCCAATTCAATGTAGCCCATAAATTCATAATTTGCGTTGATCAGTCGGGTGATGCGCTGCACAATGCTTGCTTCCACGCTATCCACATTTCTTACCGTCAAATCGGTCAGTTCTGCATTGGCACCCACCTCCTTCAACAGCTTGGTTCCGGTGCACCCACGAATCACAAACTGACGCGTCTCACGGTTGAACTTCAGCTTCTTGAAATCAAACAGCTGCTTGCGGAAATTGTCCTGCACGTTGACCGAAGCAACCACCAGTATTTTTTTGACTGCATTGACCTGGGTCATGTAGTCGCGCATCTCTTCAGCCACGCTGATGGCCGAGCACGTTTTGCCGGTTCCGAGACCGTGATACAGTAACAGACTGTTATAAGGTGTCATCACGGACAAAAAATTACGCACAAAGAGCTGGTGCGGTGCCAGCTCAAAAGCCGCACCACACAGCTTGGCAGCCTCGGTTTCCATCTGCTTTTGAGATTCGGGAATGACCACGTCGTATTTGGTGTCGTTGAATTCCTTTCGCTGCGCAATGTTCAGCGCAAATTCGGGAGCATTTAATGTCGGATACAAAAACGCCAGACCTTCATCTTTTTCTTCTTCACCACGATTCCATTCCTGCAACTCACTGTGCTGTAACCCTGCATTTGGGTTCAGATTCGGGGGCAGATCCTGATTCGCAAGCAAAATGGGATGCACGTGTTTGGATGGTTTTATAACAGGGTCTGGTTGGGATTGCTGCTGGGATACGAGAGGATCCATTGCCTATAATGTTTATTTGCAGTTATATTATAAAATGATTATAAATTGGTGAAACCAACCAATCTAACAACACACTATCTCATATTCCAATAGAGCATTGTTTAAATTGCGCAAAATGTTGATTTTTTCTAAATTGTAAGGACGCATGTGTTGAATGCATTCGCTGTATGAAAACCATGCCATTTTACTGACTTCTGTTTTTTGAAAAATGGCTTCCGAAGGCAGCTGATCCGGCAAAGGCATGTATGCGACAAAATACTTGTGCTTGTATGTTTTCATATTAGACCCCATAAATATTTCCTCATAGGGTATGATGTTTTGCATGACGATTAACCGGGTTTCATCGTATCCCGTCTCTTCCGAAAATTCACGAAGCGCGCACTCAATGTCCTTTTCCTGATAATTGCGACGCCCCTTTGGAAATCCCCATTCCGGTTCCGTCCACTGAGTGCTTGAATTGGCAATCAACGTGTTCAGCGTGTAATAGCTGCCGCTGTTGCGATTCATTTTTATGCCAGACTTCAACATATTAAATCGGTCACACGACACCGCTTCTTCATTTTGATATTTTGAATTTAAATAATCTCCCCATACATTTTTCCACAACTCGCTAAATGTTTGCGTTTGCAACCGGTGCTTTTCATCCACCGTCATTTCATCAATCAACCGTTGCACGTACATTTGGTTGTAAATCGGATATTTACCACGAATGAATTCCACAAATCCGAGCGTGTCCTTTCGCCGGATCATCAAATAGGATGCACCTTCGGTTCCGTCTTTGAACACGATTATGCCGTTGCTGATGATTGGATTTTTGCACGCGTGCATGACATGCCCGTTCTTTCCGCAATTGTTGCAAAACATATTTCTTTTTGAAAATGGATGATGCAACAATGATTTGGTCACGGGATATGGTTCAACACGATTGCCTGCACTGTTGCCGTTGCCGGGTTTGCCTTCACATTCACCTTCGTCTTCATTTCCGCCTTCATCTTCATTTCCGCCTTCATCTTCATTTCCGCCTTCATCTTCTTCATTGTCACCGTTGCCTTCATTGTCACCTTCACCTTTCAACGCGTTAAATGAATACATGTAGTATAGTTGCAATTACCTAATTGGCTCTTTATGTGTTAAATTGCACTTCTTTTTATATTGTTTGATTGTAAAAAATAAACCCAAACACAGAGACAACTATATGAAATCCAATCTGGTTTATAAAAATGGCGACGCCACCACCGCGCTGGATGCCGCCGTGTGGGGACCGCACTATTGGTTCGTGTTGTTCAGCATGGCGGTGACGTATCCCGAGAGACCGAACGACGTCACCATTAAAAAATACTATGAATTCATACAAAATTTACCGTTATTTTTGCCAAACCACCAAATGGGCAGCGTGTTTAGCGAATTGCTGGACAAATACCCCGTGTCTCCCTATTTAGACAAACGCGAATCATTCATAAAATGGGTGCACTTCCTGCACAATCAAATCAACCTGCGTTTGAATCGCGACGAAGTGTCGCTGCAAGATGCCGTGAATGCATACTATTCCAATTACAAACCAAAAGAGGTGCGCCTGCGCGAAGAAATCAAGTATCGTCGTAAGTTGATCTACGCTCTGGTCGCACTGACCGCCGCAACCACAATGTATTATTTGTATTATGCATGATTCACGCATGAATTAATAAAATATTGACAATGTGTAGTGATAGACACATCGTACAGAACAATTAAGTGAAATGACAAAATTTACTCGTCGTAAAATGAATCATTCACACGCACATCATGACCATGCTCAAAACGGCGGCATTCCCATATTTGCAGGGGCACAAGGGTGCGTGTTCAAACCCTCGCTGAAATGCAAGAATCAACCCCGCAATTACAATGACGGCAACATTAGCAAGTTGGGACAAAAGGAAGGCGCGGAAGCCGAAATGAGAGAATATGACAAAATAAAACAGTATTTAAGACAAATAAAAAATTATAAACAATATTTCAGCGTACAGGCTGCACTGTGCGAACCAGATCCACTGGAACCGCACGATTTGGTCAATTTTGACGATATTTGCACCAACTTGCAACGTGTCAACATAACGGCAACCAACGTCAACGCCAATTTGAGCAAGCTGCGCATGATCAACATGCCCGATTTGGGAATTGATTTGAAAAAATGGATGGAACAAACCTCGTTCAATGCCGCCAATCTGCGCCAACTGAATGACCACATTTCAAAATTACTCATTCATGCGGTAGTTCCCATGAATCAACTCGGCGTCATTCACAACGACCTCAAATCCGAAAACGTCATGATTGACCGCACCAACAATAGTCGCATCATTGATTGGGGATTGGCCGGCATAACCACCCCCACGCAAGTCATTCCCGTGCACCATTTCATGAACAATCCCGTCACATTCAACCGCCCCTTTTCAACCATGGTTATTTCAACGGACGCGCTGGAACTGTACTCTTCGGTTGTTTTGAAATCCACAACGGCCGCATCCACGATCACCGTGGAACAAATCAAACACTTCACGCGCGCAATGTACAAGGAATACATTGACGTATACGACATTTCCGGCTATAAATACCTTCAATACATTTTCAAGTCCATGTTTGGATCCAATGATGAAGCGCTGATGGATACGGTTGCCACTTACAACGCTGAAATATTGTATCATTTTACCGACCGCACAGGTCTGAAATTTCGGTTGGATGAATATTTTAGCAAGGTGTATCGCTACAACACGGACGTGTGGGGATTGATGTCCGTGTTCTACAGCATCTTCATGATGCCGCGCAAAAGTTTCATCATGTCTGATGCGGCGCATGCTGACATGCTGCGCCGGTATCGCACCCTGTTCCGCACCGTCGTGTTTGCAAACGGGCATGAACGCATGAACGTGTCGCATATCGTGCAACAACTGCGACAAATTAGTGACGCGGTGTCCAGCGCCCGGCATCGGACCCAAAAAAAAAGAACGGTGCGGGTTCGGTTCAATTTCAGCATGAACCCCAAACCCCAGGCCAATCCCAACGTCATTAAAAGAGTTGCAACCCCGTTTTACGATCGCATTCATTCCAAAAAAATAATGCCATTGTAATACATACGCACATAACACGAATAATGAAATTGGAATTGTTTGTATTTGGAATCACCGCATTTCTCGTGTTCAATACTTACTACGATGGCAAATACCTGAAGGTGTTTCATTCATGGCAAAAAGAAATCAAGATGTCCACCTTTGCATTTGTTGGATTATCTCTCTATATCTTCCTGAAAAAGAATCCGGGGCAGTCGCACACCATGCTGTCGCACGCAAATGACATCATCCGATACATGCCTATCAGCCGGTCATCGGCCGACATGCTGTCGCCCTTTCTGGATTTTGCAAACAAGAAATCGCTGTTCCAGGACGGGGGTGAAGGAGATCATGATCACAATTTAGCACAATCAGGCGGGGGTGGCACAAAAGAGGCGCAAATGGAGGCGCGCATCATGTCATCCGGGCGCAACAATGCCACCAAACGCAGTGTGAGCGAAACCAAAAAGAAGTTCGTGGCGGCACAGCAGTCGTGGAAGTGCGGCCACTGCGACCGCCAGTTGCCGGCATGGTATGAAGTGGATCACATCGTGCGCCTGGAACACGGTGGCTCCAATAATGTGGACAATTTGGTTGCGCTGTGCCGCGACTGTCATGGCAAAAAAACCGCCATGGAAACATTTTGATCAAACCAAACCAAACCAAATCAAACACCACATGAAACCGATAATATAAAATATTATAAAATACTATACACCAGTGTTTTAAATGAATGCTTTGCAAGAACAATTTGAACAGTCTGTTCAACTTATTAAAACCAAAATCTCTCCAACTTCTAATGAAGATCTATTAACTCTTTACGGTCTATACAAACAAATCACTCAAGGAAATTGCACTACACCACAGCCGTGGGCCGTTCAAGTGGAACACCGAGCAAGATGGGATGCATGGTTTGCATGTTCCAACATGAACAAAAATGAAGCCATGCAAAAATACATTCAAAAAGTGAATGATCTTATGCAATCTTGAAATGCTTTGCGCACAATTGTTGTATTTAGGGCACCATCGCATCGTAAACCGAATATAATTAGTATGTTATTTTGCACATTTTAAATATATGCAATGTATAATAGTGTTTTAAAATAGTAGCAATTTTATAAGGTAATGCAATCCGCTGCTCCTCCTCCCGGTTCTGGATCTGAAGATCCGTGGTGGAAAAAACCCGGGTATTATTTGTGGCTGCTTGCAATCGGCGCAATTGTGTATGCCTACGTGTTTGCAACCAGTTCAATCGCTCAGACAACAAACCAGGGAGCGAATGCCGGCACGGCCCCGGCCACCGGTGCCCCCACCGTCAACGTCGGTAATCAAGTGTTTTTATTATTGGGGTGCATTCTGATTTACATGTTCATTTCAAAAATGTGGACAAACGGACAATACGAGCTGATGACAAATGCTAATATACCGGGTTGGATTGTTCCAGTTGTGAATGCAGTCATAACATTCGGGTTATTGATCGGTCTCGTGTTTGTGTCCATTTTGGCCACGCAATCCAACGCAATCATGAACAGTCGCACCGCTGGTGACAGCAAAGGGTTTTTTGGGTCAAACATCACGTTGATCGGTTTAATACTAATTGCATTGGTTGTGAATGCGATGCGCAATGGGGATTGGCGAACATCCATTTCCAATACGTTTCTACAGTCCTCCCAGTTTGTTCTTGACTTCTGGTTTCCTCTCGTCATGATGTATTATTTCATACGGGTGGGCCCCAATTATTGGTTTCAAATTGTGTCCGGCGTCTCATTATCCATTACGATTTTGATGATGTGTTACAATTGGTGGAAAGTGTCCACTCAGCAGGTTCCAATCACCTCGGTTTATGAAACGTTCAAACAGATGGCCAAAGATGTCTGGAACTCTTTTCCCATTGCACCCTACCTGAAATACGTGGAAAACACGGACATTATGGACGTTGCAAAACGGGTCATGATATTTGCATTGTTGGCCTACGTGGCGTATTTAATGATCAGCGTCTACAAGTTCAAGCACACATTGATTCCGTGCATTGGAACCGATTTCACGTCGTGTTTTGGATTTAAAGGTTCTAGTTATAATGCCAACAATGACACGCCGTTTGTGAATGCATTGTTTTGGACATTGATGATAAGCGTTGGCGTCAATGCATTGAATTGGATCCTGCAGTTGGTTTCGGTTTACACTCGGGTTAATAATTGGGCGAATGGCACAAACGCTCCAGTGTCGCCCATCAATTTAACAACCGCCGAGAGAGCAATGCAACTCCTCAAACTGTTGGTGTTTCCGTTTTATTGGTTGATAAAGATGTTTGTCCAGTATCCAGTGGCAACCATTGTTGCGTTCATTGCATTTGCCGCGCTGGGATTATTGCTGTACCGTTCGTCATTTGACCTAACCGCCTTCGTGGAAGGTCAGCGCGGAACGGTCATAACCATGTTCACCATGTTTATCGCATCCCTCCTCATTTTCGGGGTCTATTCCATGAATTCATCCACCACGGGAATGGTGGAAGGCACCATGTCGTATGGCCAATTCATTGGAAAAATTGGAATAGTCGCTGCAATTGCGGTGTGCGTGGTGGGGCTGCTGCTGTATTTCCTGAATTCGCACAGCAAATTGGTGACTCTCGCAGGCATTTTTGAATACGGCATAACCGCACTGATTTACATCACGGGCATTGCTATCGTGATTGGTGCGGTTCGCACCCTGTTTTCAACCTCCCGCAAAATGGGTGACTCCATGTTCCAGGTCAGTCTTGACGGGTCCAATTGGGTCATCAACATTCTGAAGCTGATAGGCAATCTGCTGTTTTACCTGCCGTGTTTGATGCTGGATTTCGCGGACACGATGAAGGAACAGTACGGCTTGACCATGCGCCCGTGGCTCATTCTGCTGGCAATGGAAGCCGCATTCATTTTAGCAGGTCACCTGCTGCCGTCCGTAGTGGCAAAGGCAATCAATCACACTGGCGTGCAAATTTTGTCGGCTCCCATTTCCATGACCGCGGCAACTCCCATAACAACGTATAACATTCAATTTGTGAATGCACACGGGGTTGACGTGATTCCTACTCCCACTGCAGATCCGGATAGCAAGGTCACTGCAACCACCGTGTCATTGCGGAATTACAATTACGGCGTGTCTGCCTGGTTCTACATTCATCCCCAGCCGCCAAACACGAATGCAAACTATGATTCGGCTAATTACATCAACATGCTGCAGTTTGGATCGTTTGGGCCATCCGTTCAGTACAATCCCCAAAACAATGCGTTGCAATTCAGCATTTATGGAAAAACGATGGAGTTGCCCACGAAGGGTCCATTGATTGCGTCTGACATTCCATTGCAAACGTGGAACAATGTGATCATCAACTCGGACAAAGGCACGGTTGACGTGTTCATCAACAACAAATTGATTTACACTGGAAATCATGTGCCGGATAATAATGCGGATGCCAACGCAGTGCACAACATCACCATTGGACACACAGACGGAACCCACGGGGAGATCTGCAACGTCGTGCTGACCACTGCGCCCTTCACCAAGGCCGAAATTGAGTGGTTGTATAAAACAAACAAGATGCTGAATCCGCCCGTCGTGGGCGTGAACATGGACCCGCTCAATCAGGGCGATTCTGAGAGTTATCTGGCATCCAAATCGGTTGACATAAAAACTCCGTTGCCCACGCCGATACCAACATATAGCACATATGGAATGAACACATTCGGTGTTTTGGGTGCGATTTTTGGAGCGATCTTTGGTTGGCTGTTCAATGATGCCAACACCATGTCTTCAACCATCGGATTATTCATGGGCGCAATTGTGTTCGGGTTGATTGGGGCATTATTGGGTGCGGTGTTTAGCACCGATGGAACGGTGGCCTACGTTTTGAAAACGGTGGCCAATGTATTTGTTGACACATTTTGATATGCATTTTTGGCATTCAGGAAACATTTAACAATGCAAAACAATATAATTAATATAATTCACAATTTCATGCAAAATGTGCAAACATGAATAAAAATATTATGTTTATAATAATATAGCAATAATATAGACATAACATAACAAGGATGAATCTTTTAACCATTTTCGTTTTTGTTCTCATCATTGTGCTGATCTACGTAGTTTACAAATTGATGACCAAGACGACCTCCACCGTGTCTGGATTCTCGGATGCGTCCAAATCAACAATGGTGCCCAGCAAGGATGACATCAACACCACCAACAATTACGGGTATTCTGTGTGGCTTTACATTGATGCTTGGGAAACAACTGGAACCTCCACCATCAATAAAAATCTGTTGACCCGATGCGACTCCAATGATGTCCCACTGTTTCAATTGTATTTAGACAATGACCAAAATAATTTGAATCTGGTCATGAGTGGCAATAAACCATGCACCATTCGCAACGTGCAGCTTCAAAAATGGATAAACATAACCATGAGCGTGTATGGCAACACGGTTGATCTGTATTTGGATGGCAAATTGGTGCGAACATGTATAATGACCACAATGCCAATCACATTGAAGTCCGGTGAAAACGTGTACATTGGAGGCTCATACGATTCGACACTAAAGAAATTTGCAGACGGCGACTTGCAGGGCTACATTTCCAACGTGATTTACAAGGCCAATTACTTCACGCCAGAAGAAGCATGGAGCATTTATAGCGACGGATACAGCGGTGCCGGTATGTTTGATTTTCTCCATTCATACAAATTGAACTTCAGTGTCACAAATAACAATCAAGTCATGAGTCAGTTTTCAATTTGAATTGTGAATTGTCAATGGGCACAAATAATAAAATTAAATTATTATCATAAGTTAATAAAGCATATAATAATATTTATATTTAGCATAAATTTAGCATAAATGAATTTTGGTAACGACTTTGGCGGCACTGGTGCTGGTGATGGCTTTGGCGCTGGTGGCTTTGGCGGTGCTGGCGCTGGTGCTGGCGCTGGTGGCTTTGGCGCTGGTCCCAATACCATGCCCGCGCCATCTTTGAACGAATTCAAAGCGCAAAACATTGTCGGTGGAACCAAAGATTTTTTGGATTCCAACAGCTACGTTGCAAAGGCCGCATTTTTAATTCTGGTGGTCATTGTTTTTGTTTACGTGTTGCGACTTTGTATCACGGTCATCGGGTATCTGTTTTCACCGAGTTCCAGTCCTTATCTGGTCAACGGTGTAATAGATGCAAAGGTTGGAAACCTGATCATCCCGCAGGACCCCAGCGAATCAAACGCAGTGTCCATCCTTCGCTCAGTGAATGACGATGTCGGTATCGGTTTCACGTGGTCAACATGGATATACATCAAGCAAAATGATTCTACAGGTGAACCCCAGGGAATTTATCATCACGTATTCAACAAGGGGAGTGCCACTGCCGACTCAAACGGATTGATGACGCCCAACAATGGACCCGGTCTTTATTTGACCGACAATTATTCGGGGTTGAGAGTGGTGATGAGCACATTTGACAATCCAAACATGTCCACTGATGTGGATAACATCCCGGTCAACAAATGGGTCAACGTCATCATTCGGGTTGAAAACACGGTGCTGGACGTGTTTATCAACGGGGAGTTGGCTCAGCGCATGCCACTGAATTCGGTTCCCTTTCAGAATTACGGCGACGTGAATGTTGCAATCAATGGCGGCTTCAACGGCAACCTGTCATCCCTGCGCTATTACAACACCGCTCTCGGCACGCGCGCCATTCAAAACATTGTGAGCAGCGGACCCAATTTGACGGTGCTGGGTGCATCGGGCGGGGCGCCTGGAACCATGGACTACCTGTCCATGCGCTGGTTCTTTTCGCAGTGGAACGGCACTTGAGTTCCATTCATTTCAAGTTTCAATTGTTATTATTAAATATGATCCAATTATAACAATTAAACTACAACAATTAAACTGCAATAATTTCAAATACAACAATAATACAATAATATAATACCATGTCCGATAATGATTATGACTATATCATTGTGGGCGGAGGCCCCACGGGGTTAGCCTTGGCGCAAATTCTATCCGTGTCCGAACGCATTCTACTTGTTGAAAAACGTGACTATTTGGGAGGTTGCCATGGTGTGACCCGAGTGCATGACGGCATGATGACCGAGCACGGCCCCCGTATATACATTGAGAACTTCCTCATGTTCACTCAACTGCTGAATAATATGGGCATTCAATTTGACGACCTCTTTGTGAAATACAACTTCAACACGGCAACCATGATGGTGGAAGCGCTCCGGGTGCTGACACTGAGAGAAATTGCAACCCTAGGTTGGAGTTTTATGACCTTAAATGATTCTTATAAGAAAATAACATTTAGAAAATCAAAACGTCATTTTTAATATCATATTATGATAATTGAAATCATACAAAGTCATGACAGCCCCAGCCCCATATTTATTCAATGCATGTGGCATAAAAGGTGCTGTGGCCTGCCCACCGCGGTGGTCTCGTGTGGGTGGAAATAACTGCCCCAACTGCGCC
>Ga0194044_10000914_pt1 | contig 14937 bp, 15 predicted proteins | sample JunL4417m_MetaG_FD_155460 | JGI IMG/M metagenome (GOLD analysis project Ga0194044, IMG submission 155460) | Anoxic zone freshwater microbial communities from boreal shield lake in IISD Experimental Lakes Area, Ontario, Canada - Jun2016-L442-17m | ecosystem: Environmental > Aquatic > Freshwater...
AATTAAGGAAATTAATTATTATTTCGCCTAACGTTACTCACATGCGAAGTTCGTTTGAAACGTAGTGAAAACGAATTTGGGTGGAGGCTTTCGGAGAAAACCGAAACCGCATGTGAGTTGTTGTGCGATGTTTGTTTTTTCTTTTCATTCCACAGCAGAGGAATAGCATTTCTGTAATGAATTAATTGAATTCCTTCCTTATTTTTGGGCAGAGGGGATAAAGGGGTGAATGCCCAAAAAACATTTTATTCTTTCGATTTTGGACTAATAACTGTAACATATTCAACGTAACCATTTCTTAAAAGTACTTCTGAATCACACTCCTTGTAATCATCAGGATAGCCAAAGACGCTGTTGTTGGTTAAAATTGCACTTTCAGAATCCAAAACTCTTTTTATTTCATTAATGACATCTTTAGTATACTGACCATCCTTAATTATATACCCATCAGTACCAAAAGATAACACACCCACAGATTTATCCGGTAAACGCTTTAAAAAAGTTAGAGCGTCTTCCCTGATTATTGAGTATGGGATTGGTTTTGTGCCAACTTTAATATTTTTATGAGATGCTATTTGCTCATCAAGTTCTTGATTATTAAGTAAATTTTCTGCGAGTTCTTGAAAATTATGCGGTTCTATGGCTACATATCCCTTGGCTCCGAGCCAAGATGATACTATATAACCAATTGATTGTTTTCCCGCACCCAGGTCTACCAAAGGTTTATTTTGGCACAATTGCAGGAGCTTTTTATAGCTATCCGTTTTATTATTATTTAGTTCATAATCCAGGCTACTAAGTAAATCATACATATATGGCTCTGTTAAACTAGTCCCAACTGACACTGGCACATCTCGTACAGGATTACTTATATCGTTATTTCTATATTCACTTTCAATAGTTTCACGTGCATTATTAATATTGACTAGATTTAGGCCGGGAATTATTTCTTCTGGATTAACAAGCAGTGCAAGTCTTTCGTCTAATTTTATAGCCTCTTCATTGTTTTTATTAATCTCCTTATTTTTTTTATCCTCAGGAAGCTTTTCAAAATCCTGCCGTTTTTGAATTATCCAATCTTCTCTCATGTTTGTATTTAAAAAATAATTAATAAAGATTATTCCATATTCCCCTCCTTAATAAAAGAGAATTCAATTTATTCATTTCAGAAATGCGTCCGCCGTTAGGCGAAAAGAAAAAGCAAATTTCGCACAACTCGTTATTATACGAAATGTTTTCGTATAATATACTGATTTTCGTATGTTATACGAAGTATTTATACATTATTATTGTTTGACAACTATGGGATATAGTTTAATAGTATACTCTCTAGCTATTAATGCAATAGTGGGCTTGCTCTTGATGACAGAGTATCATACAATATAAGAGTAATAATTATTGACAAAATATGCCACAAATTAGCGAAAAAGTTATAAAAGACAAGATGTTAAAAGAAACCGTCACTGGTTTTGTTCAGTTCATTCGAGAACAAGGCGTTGTTGGCCTGGCCATTGGTTTTATCCTTGGTACCTCGATTAACAAAGTAGTTACTTCGTTGGTTAATGACATCATCCAGCCTTCAATCGGATTATTGTTTGGCTCGGGTCAGGAATTGGCCACGATGCATTATAAAACAATTATGTTTGGTCGATTTATTGCCGGCTTGATTGATTTTGCTATTATCGCTGCCGTAGTTTATTTTGGCTTTAAAGGATTAAAACTTGATCGCTTGGATTTAAAAAAAGAGGATAAAGACAAGTTAAAAACCGAAACGGTATTAATGAAGCCGCCCGTGGCAAAATAACATGCGCTCTCAAGCTCGTAACAAAGTTGGCAGTAAGGCAACTAATCCTGGCTATCGCACGCCCTCGCGGTGGCTTGCCAAACGTGCCAATCCTACCGTGCCAAATGTTAAATATAATTCATTGCAACCATTAAAATATGAACCTCGCAAAACTAAGTGAAGTGTTGGCTAAAGAACCGACCTATCGCTACAAACAAGTATTAAAAGCTATTTTTCAGGATTTGATCAGCGATTGGCCCGAAGCCACTACTTTGCCCAAATCATTGCGTGAACGACTGGCAACCGATTGTCCTTTAACAATCACCGCCACGGCAAGCAAGGGTAAGGCGGTGCGTAAGGCGTTAATTGAGTTAACTGATGGCGCAAAAATTGAAACCGTTCTAATGGGTCATGGTGATGAGCGCAATACGGTTTGTGTTTCCTCTCAAGTCGGCTGCCCATTAGGCTGTTTGTTTTGTGCAACAGGTAAACTGGGTTTTACCCGAAATTTGGTGGCAGAGGAAATTGTTGAACAGGTGATCTATTTTGCCCGCGAACTGAAAAAAGAGCAGAAAACTATTAGCAATATTGTGTTCATGGGCATGGGTGAGCCGTTTTTAAATTATGACGAGGTGTTAAAAGCGATTCGTTGGCTACACGACCCAGAGCGTTTTAATATGGGTGCACGGCGTTTTTCAATTTCTACCGCCGGTTTGCCTGAGGGTATTAAGCGTCTAGCCAAAGAGGGCTTAGAGATTAACTTGGCTTTGTCCTTGCATGCGCCAACAAATGATTTGCGTCAGCAGATTATGCCCATTGCCAAGCAATACAGCCTCAAGCAAATTTTTACTGCTATCGATTATTATGTTGAAAAAACCAACCGGCGGGTGATGTATGAATATGTGATGATTAATAATTTAAACGACAAGCCGGAACACGCCCGCCACTTGGCCAAATTACTTTCTGGTCGTCTCGGCTTTGTTAATCTAATCGCCTATAATCAGACTGGGATGTTTTCTGCCTCGCCAAGCGAGCGGATCAAAACCTTTATTAAAATTTTAGAGGCGGAAAAAATCAGTGTGGTCGAGCGTCAGCGATTCGGGCAGGGCATTGATGCCGCCTGTGGGCAACTGGCTGCCAAAAAGCGTACTCTAAAAAAGTAATTGCGGAAAAGCACCTGGGGTGCTAAAATTAAAGCATAATCAAATAATTAGGCAGGGGGTGATTTTATGAACATGAAACCAAATGTCGGTACAACCGATCGTATTATTCGTATCATTATTGGTTTAGCCATCATCGGCTGGGGCGTATACGCCAAAAATTGGCTCGGTGTAATCGGTTTGATTGTATTAGTTACTGGTGTAATCGGCTGGTGCGGCCTGTATACTATTCTTGGTCTCAACACAACTTGTAAATGCGGTCCTGATTGTAAGTGCAAACCAGAAGGGGAAAAACCAAACACTACGCCACCAACTCCAACTTCAACTCCAACTACTCCTACCGTTTAAGGATTGGTGTTTATTTTTTAACATGAAACATAATTATTTATGTTGTTTAGTTTATTTTTAACTGTTTTGGGCTTGATCGTGTTTGAGGTAATTAGCAGTATTGATAACGCAATCGTCAATGCCCATGTTTTAAAAACATTGCCCGAAAAATATCGTAAAATATTTTTAGTCTGGGGTTTATTTATTGCCGTATTCGTGGTTCGTGGTTTATTGCCATTTTTAATCGTCTGGATGGTAAATCCGGCGCTTGGCATTGGCGAGGTGTTCGGCTTTGTTTTTTCTAACGATCCGAAAATTGCCGAATACGTCGAAACATCTAAGCCGATTTTGTTACTTGGCGGAGGTATTTATCTTTTTATGGTCTTTTTAGCCTGGTTATTTTTGGAAGAAAAAAAATACGCCTTTTTAGTCGAAGGCTTTATCCATCGTCAAGGCATTTGGTTTTATGCTATTAGCTCGCTGGCGCTTACCTGGGTAGTCTACATGGCTTTGAAAACCAATCCGATTTTAGCACTGTCTGCTTCAATTGGCGCTTCTGCGTTTTTTATAACAGACGGCTTTAAGAAAAATGCAGAGGACAAAGAAAAAGAGCTATTAAAACCTGGTATTGGTGCTTGGAGTAAGATTTTATATTTAGAAGTGATTGACGCCTCATTTTCGATTGATGGTGTTATTGGTGCATTTGCCTTTACCTTATCCGTACCACTTATTTTAATTGGCAATGGTATTGGTGCCTTTGTGGTACGTGAATTTACGATTAAAGGTATCGACTTAATTGCGAAATTTGCCTATTTAAAAAACGGGGCCATGTATTCCATTGGTCTGCTTGGTGCTATTATGGTAATGGAAGCGTTTGGCGAACACGTCGCTTTTTGGGTAGCGCCAGTGAATACTTTCGTTTTGCTTGGATTTTTTCTGTTTTTATCTTATCGTGAAATTAAATTACAGGAGAAAATGACAGCTACACAAATTACAAAATAATTTAATATAACTATATAACATGCATCACAAAAGCAAAGGAGGACGCTTAGCAGTTTGTTTTATGGTTGTTGCCATTTTGGCGATAACAGCCATAAGCGCGAGAGCGGAAGCAATGTCGGATGGTTCAACTTCGACAGTAAGTCAAGTATTGCCGAATACACAGGTTAACCTTATATCGGCAATTGTTAACACAAGCACCGCTGCCGTCGAGCAGAATGCGTATAAAGCTGCGGTTAAAATTAAGACCTATAAGCAAAATGGTGACTATAATTTGTCACTACTTGGTACTGGTTCTGGTTTTTTTATTAATAATTCTGGTTTAGTATTAACCAACTACCATGTTATTAGTAATGATGATTCCAGTCGGTATAGTCAGACCACAGTTGATACCAGCGATATGCCCTTAGCTTTTTTAATCTGCACCACCAAAAGCACTGCCGAAGAACCGGAGTGTGGTTATACTGCCAAGTTGGTAGCCAAAGACAAGGATTTAGACTTAGCCTTGTTGCAAGCCGTGCCGATTACTAAAATCACTCAATCCTTAAACTCTTCATTTTTAGAATTAAACCAGACCGACTCAACCCAGATTAATGATACGATTGTTGCAATCGGTTATCCTGGCGTTGGCAGTGAGACCATTACTATTACCCGTGGTATCATCTCGGGCAAAACCAATAAATACAGCAAGGATTGGTTAAAGACTGATGCGGTTATTTCTTTTGGCAACTCCGGTGGGGCGGCCATTGATCAGAACGGTAAGGTGGTGGGCATCACCAGTATGGCCTATTCTGACATGCTTGGTACGATTGGTTATATTATTAATGTAACCTCGATTAACAGCTGGGTCAGTGCTCATCTCTATGACGCGCCTCAAGAAAATGTGCTGATGCAGCGGATGGCAGACATGGCCTGGAAATCAAAAATTTTGAAGTCGAGTAATAAATATATCAATTTAGCGCCACCGTACGAAATTACCAAGCCTCAGGATTGGAAGTTTGAATACAATCAGGAGGATCAACTTTATATTAATAAAGAAAAAGACGAAGACGGCGGCTCGGTAACCGTTTCCTATTCTCGTGAACCGTTTCTGACGAATCTTAAAGACACAACAGTGTATGCCAAGATGCAAAAGCTTGATTCTTTGAACGATGTTAATTCGATTAAAGAAACAGCGGTTAATTTTGGTGGCAAAACGAAAGGAAAAAAAGTAACCGTTAATAGTACTTCATATTCTAGCAATTCCAGCGATATTTATTATCTATTTACCGCTGGCAATAGTTGGATTCAGATTGATTATAATTACGGTAAAAATAATAAAGACAAAACAATTGTCGAAAGCATTATTAAGTCCTTTCGCTTACGTGAGGGTGGAGCTGCCTTTGTTCCACTAAAAAAATATGTCAATCAGTGGAAGGGCGTGCCAAAATATACGTTAACTGGCAATGCGAATTGGCTTCTGCAAGATCAAAACTCAAAGAGTACCTCATTGCTTGCAATCAATAGCGCGAATAAGCTTTATGTGGCTGCTTTTTCGATGCAAAAGTTTGACCCAGAGACGGAAGACAAAAGTGCCAAAGCCATTATTGCTGATTTCAATAAGACTACCATTGATTTAAAGCAGATGTTAAAGGTGGTGCCTACGATTGATTTTTTCTCCGAAGTGAAGCCAAGTATAAATTTAAGTAAGACAGCCACTGGCTTTACTCGCATGATGATGGCTATGTCTAAAAAAGACAGCACTATTAAAGGCTACTTGGTTAACTACACCTATTATAAAAAAGTATCAAAAGATTTTGTGATGCAGATTGAATTGAATGCCTTTGAACCGGACAAGAAAAAGATTCCACAAATAGCCACTGACTTTGAGAAGTTGTTGAAAAATCTCACATTCTAAGATAATATCAAGGAGGTGCAACTAGCACCTCCTTTTTATCATATGACCATGAAATTAACACGACCAAAAATTGGCGCCCATGTTTCCGCTGCTGGCGGAGCGTATAAGGCCATTGCGAATGCTGAACATATTGGGGCAGAATGCATCCAGATTTTTGGTGGGTCGCCCAAAATGTGGCGGGCTAAACAGTTAGATGAAGCAGTATTGAAAAAATATCTCACGCTTAAAAAATCATCAACCCTAGGCAATGTCTATTTACATGCAAGCTATTTGGTAAATCTAGGTAGTGATAAAGCAGCTAATCGGGAGAATTCTGTACTGAGTTTGATTGATCACATGATGATTGCGGAGCAACTTGGTGCTTGCGGGGTGATTTTTCATCTTGGCTCAAGCATGTCTGGTACCAAGGCAGAGGCATTAGAATTTACCGTGCGAGGTATGAGTGAGGTGTTAAAACAAGTGCCGGGCACATCATGGTTGATCATGGAAAACTCAGCTGGTGGCGGCAATAAGTTGGGTTTAGACTTTGGCGAGGTGGGTGAGATTATGAAGCGGGCTGACTCCGAACGGGTAAAGGTTTGTTTGGACACGGCACATATTTTTGAGGCTGGGGGGATTGATGAATATTCACCAAGTAAAATCAAAGCCTTGTGTGATGATTTTGACCGTGAAGTCGGATTAGATAAATTAGTTACTTTGCATATTAACGATTCCAAGACGCCATACAACTCCCATCATGATCGGCATGAAAATATTGGTGATGGACACATTGGTTTGGATGGTTTTACACATTTGGCCAAGGAAAAAAGGTTATGGGACAAAGACTGGCTTTTAGAGGTGCCAGGCTTTGATAATCAAGGCCCAGATGCCAAAAATATTCAGATTCTTAAAGGTTTGTTCACATAAAATAGCTAAGATTAAATATTTTTTAATACAACCAGGCACTTGGCCTGGTTTTTTAACTAGGGTTAGATAAATTTGTTTGACATTTTTAACAATCTGTGCTATAAAAACAAGCTGCACTTTGATAATTTTAACAAGAAAGGAAATAGAAGTCATGGCAAATTATTACCATGTTTTAGGCGTGCGAAAAAACGCCACGGAAGAAGAAATTAAGTCGGCATATCGCCAGAAAGCAACCAATCATCACCCAGACATGGGAAAGGAGGGAGAGCAGTTTAAGGAGATAGCGGAAGCCAACGCGGTGTTATCCGACCAGGAAAAACGGAAGGAGCATGACCGCGGCTTGGCCACAGAAACTACTGCGAACGCGTATGCGACCGCACACCATCTTGTCAAGGAATTCCTTGACGCAACCAGAAAAGGAGAGATCTCATGAAGAAAAAGATTGTTGTTACTGGTCCCGTTGCTCTGCTGTACCACGAACTCCGCTGTGAGCTCCACGACGTTGTGGAGGGTGGCATGTTGGTCAATGCTTTCGGCGCGTCTCATCGCGCCGGTATTTTTACCCCAGCATGTGCAGACTTTTACCACGACCAACCGGTTTTGGTGGCGATCGCACTGTTGGATCAGGTGGTGCTCTGTAATGAGGCGCACGAAATGCGCAATTTGTTAATATTGGCGGAAACGCCTACGTTTTCGCAACTTCGCAATCTCATTAAGCCCACTGACGTTGGTGAAAAAGTCTTTGACGTTTTATCTGGGGGTGAGGTGCTGGCACGGGCTATGCTTCTGCTGGCATTGTGCCGGTTGGAAGAATGGGGCGAGATTGTCGTTGATCTTCGGTTGGACGAGCGGTTGTCCGGTGAGATAATTCAAGATACAATCTTGAAGAATTTGACCGATGACGAAAGTGCAGTTAACAACATGGCAGCGGCTGGATCTGATCTGGCCGATCACCACGATGGAGGTGGACGATGAGTTTACCAATTTTTATTACCCAGGTGAAGAGCCTGGTTGCCAGCGGTCTGTTGGTCGATGCGGAAAAAGCTTTGCTGATGATGGCGGAAGAGTACGGCGAAGCTGCTGTACGCGACCTCGCCACGCGCGAGCCCGCTCAAACCTTCGCGTCCCTGATCGGTGCCAGTAACGGCAACGACGTACCGGCTATGGCATTCTACATGCCACCGGAGAAATATGTCGAAGCATCGCTGCTGGCAATGAGTCAGTATTTCCTCGAGCCCGGACGTTCCGAGCGGGAAGTAATGCTTCGTGCCCGAGATATCTTTTCCGGCGTGGTCTTCGGTTATTTACCGGAAGAGCGCAAAGAAGAACTTCTGCGCGCCTTTGCTGCGGATGATGGCGGGTTGCTTATCCTTCTTTTGGCAGCCTATGACTGTCAAGATGATGAGCAGAACCATGAGTATGCCGACCTGCCGCTTATCAGAGATGACAATCCCTTCGCGGTCATGGCAGCGCTTAAGCATTACCACCTCTACGATGCCATCATCAGCATCGAGGCGGTATTGTTTCAGGAGCTTGTACCGACCATCACTGCCATCGCGCATGAGATTGTACACGTGGTCGAAGAATTGACCAGAGGGCAAGCCCCAACGCCGGCGGAACATCGGTCAAGCATTTTTATGCCGACCAGACAACTTGCCGCCTAATTGCGGCACGGAGGAACCCATGGGCGGCACAATCGCAATCCAAGACCCCCGCCCGAATTTGATCGTCGCTCTTGAGTATGGCCAGAAAACCGGCCTGCTCAAGAGTGATTTTTATCAATCGGCGGAAGATGACTTGGTTAGCATTGTTATCGAGCTGACCAAGATGTTTCATCAACCCGGCCTCGTGAATAGTTATTACGTGGCCTTACACGAGGCAGTAGGTCTTATCAGTCTGGTGTTGGTCCACTATTGTGGCCAAGACCAGGCCAAGGCATTCGCCATGATAAGCGAGTACGGTTTGGTCGAGCTCTTCGCCAATGGCTGGGAGTTCATCGCCAAGCTGGAAAACACAAAACCAGAACAACAGAAATTGCTGGCCGCCCTCGCTTATGAGCCACATGTTCACTGGCAGGGGTGGTCGCAATACCAGCATCTGGCATTTCGAAAGCAAACACAGTCGCGTCAGGTAGCGTTCAGACGACAGCTGTGGACTAAGTGCTATAAGCGCAACTTGACCGAGCAGGGATATCGAACTTTGCTTTTGTCTTTGCGCTATCTCGGTGTTGCCTTGCCGCAACCTTTGGACGGTCAAACGTTGGTGGTAATCATTGACGCCATTCAGCGTCAGGCAGTCCATCGAATTGAGGACATTGCCAAAAGGTTATTCGGCCTAGATGAAGAGGCTAGAAAACTGTTGTCTGTGGATATGGCAGGGTTGTTATTTCCTGCCATTAATCCAATCGAGGTGGTAGCAAAAACCGATGTATCAGCTGCGATGATGGCATTAACCACTCAATTTGATTTTTACATCGATGCGAGTGCTATGGAACACGCCGTTAAGACGTTTCAGCTCGAAGAGCAATTGAAGTGTCTGGGTAAGTCAGAGCTATTTGAGCGCATCAGCGCTTTTGCTAGCCAACCTCAGCTTCAGACCAAAGCAGTCGAAATTCTGATTGCCAAACACTCGATGGTTTTGTCTGACTGGCTTGATTTGCTCGAGATATTTACCAGATGGGAGGATTATTTTCCCTGGAACGAATATCTCAGAACCGATGTGGTTGCTTTACTTCAGCACAAAAATATCAGACAGAATGTGCTGAGGGAGAAACTGTCCGTACTCGTTTCGGAGCAGGGTGTGCCAGATGAATGGTTGCCGATTTTTTGGCAGCTCCGTCAACTGTTGGATCGCTATCAAGAAAGAGCGTTGATTGGTTGTTTAAACTTTAAACAGCTCAACGCACTTTTTTCCAGCGATACAGCTGGCGACCTTCAGTTGTTGGCGTTATCAGTTGCTGAATTATTTATCGAACGGCAACCATCTGATTGGGCGGCACAATTAAAACCGCTCATTGCTCTTTTAGAAAACCAGGTTTCCTGCTACTTTGAATGGCCCGCGTTAAAACGGGCAATGCAGTGCAAGAAAGCTGGCAAAAAATGACACGGCGAGGCTAAACACCTCGCCGTTTTTTTTATTGTAATTGGATTACTTCAATCTGGCCATCTGTTTGCCAGGTTGGGTTTGATATTTTTTGTGGTGAATCATACAGCCACATCGCTAACAGAGCATTACGGAATGCTGGTGTTTGACGGAGATCGGTAACCAGTTGTTGGCGCGCTTTATTTAAATCTGGATCAATTTTTTTTGCCAATAACCAATTGCGCACGCCAAGATCAAGACTAACCGCGCCAGCATAGACTTGGTCACCATTGGTCGTGGTGATGTTCGTTTGCCAAAATTTTGCTTGCCAGCGGCTTTGGCGGCGGGTACCAGTGTGGCGAGTGAAGCCGAAGTCGTTAGTCTGGACACGCCAATAGGATGCGGTTAACGGAGCCTCAATATACGGTTTTTGAGTTACAAAATCAAAGGCGCTGGTAAAGAGTGTGCTGAGTGAGGGTTGATTAGTCACTTGCCAGCCAGCCGTTGTCATAACTTTTTTAAGGTTAGTATTTTTGGAAACAATCAGCATGACATTAAGTGGTTGTTCAATATCACCATTTGTTTTTTCAATATAGCGAGGCAGTTGTCGTTCGGACCACTCGAGCAGCGGTTCGTTGCTTGTAATGACGGGCAGGGGATTAAAGCGGGCAAATGTAATTTTTCTTTGATGCAACCACCAATCAGCAGAAAAATCTGTTAGCGCGAAAATAATTAGGGTGCCAGCTATAAGATGTTTAAAAAATAAAGAGTATTTTTTCTTTTGAATCGGGTGATTTTTTAAATACCATTCATTTACGCTTATGCCTACAATTAACCAGACGGCACCAAGGACATAGCCTGTTAACACGTCACTTAAATAGTGAACACCCAAATATAAACGACTGAAGCCGATTAACACGACAAAGGCAATCCAAATAAAAAGCCAGTTGATTTTTTTACGCCACTCGGTTTGTTGGCGAAGAAAATAGTAGAGAAAAAAGCCATAAAAAGCAATAACCACCGTGGCATGACCACTGGGAAAGGAAAAAAGTGATTCTTGATAAGCACCAGAAAGTGGGCGTGGTCGAGCGGTAATCATTTTACCAAGATAGGTAAGCAGGGTACTGCCGCCAAGGCTTACCCACAGGCCGATTAAGTATGAACGGTTGCGCGTTACCAGCCAGAAGGCTGACAATAGCAAGGCAAAAACAATAACAACCTCGGGCTTGGCGAGACTAGAAATAAAGAAAAATAGTTTTAACAGAGCAGGGTGGCGTAAGCCATTTAGCCAGAGATTAAATGAGTTGTCGATTTGCACAATCCATTCTTGATTTAAGACACCTTCAACCAAGCCAGTGAGCAGAGAGATTAAATAGATGAGCGTTAGGGTTATTAGCGTCGTAGGTAAGCCGGAAAATTTTTGGCGGGTCAGACGTTGGTAGAGCCAAGCAATAAAGTGGGGATGAGCTTTGACAAAACGTGTCACTTTAGGCAGATGGGCAATTTTTTCGGTTCTATTTTTGAGTACCGCATTAAGCGCTTGCCAGAATTCCAAACCGCGTCGCAAAATTAACCATTTAATCAGATAGAGCAAGCCAAAAAAGATAACAAAGAAGATGATGGCTTTTTCAAAACGATTAGCCCAGAATTCAACCGAGTTTAAGGCTTGACCAAAAAAATAGCCAAGGCTTAGATGAATGGCGGTCCAGCTGACAACACTGATAATATCAAGGGTTAAAAATCGGAGCACTGGCATATTAACCAAGCCGGCAATAAAAGCGGTGAAGGGACGAACAAAACCAATATAGCGACCAAAAATTACGCTCTTGTTGCCATGACGCTCAAAAAAGGCTTGGCCTTTTTCCAAGTGAGCAGCGCGGAAAAACGTGTTTTCTGGCTTAAACCAGCCAACACCACGTTTGCCCAGGTAATAACTGACTAAATCGCCACAAACAAAACCAAGCGAGCTAACAAACAGTACATCACCGATATCAAGCGCTCCTTGGGCGGCCAGTGCACCGAATAAAAGCGCCAAAATCGCACCAGGCACAATTAGGCCAACGAGCACAAGTGACTCACCAAAGAAAATGGCAAAAATCAGCCAATAGCTCCACGCACCAAGGTTTTGGATATTGGGAACAAGTTGGGATAAAAATGAATTTAGCATATTCATTATTATAGCGGTAAATCAAAAAAAGCCAAAGCAGCAAATTAATATGTAAATATTTAATCTCGAGGTTTTTAGCATTACCTATATATAGCTCTAATAAATTTTTAAAAAATTAAAAACCTGACAGTGGATTGTCAGGTTTTTATATTGAAATGTAAAAAATTATTCTCGTATTTTTTTCGCTAGTGCGGCTAATTTTTCATCATCAGCTCGTTCAAAGTCATGGGAGGAGATGTAGCCATCATATTTTTCAAAGTAGACTCGATTATTTGATTTGATCGGCTTCCATTCCGGAATATTCGTGCCGTGCATCGGAAACAATTTAGCGTGAAGGTGATCAACTCCGAAGCCTTCGAAGATAAAACCACAACGTCCGACATCGTTTAATTTAGCATCTAGTAATTTGCCGACTTTCTTTGATGCCAGCGTTAGTTCGCACAAGACTTCATCTGAAGCATTAAAGGCGTAGCTGGGGTAATGTTTTTTAGGTATAACAACGGAAAAGCCTTCAGTGTTCGGAAAAATGGATAAAAAGGCGATGTGATTGTTATCCTCCCAGATTTTATGACAAGGCGCTTCCCCCTTAACGATTTTACAAAAAATGCAGTCTTCCATATAGTTAATTAATTTTAATAATTAATATTATATTATATAAAACGTAATAAATAAACTAGATTTTAATATTACCCGAAAAAATACAAATTGCAAAGAAACTAAATTTTTGTAGAATTAAAAAAAGCCCTTGACGGGGCTTTTTTAGAGAAGTAGTTATGCTTTGGAGATTTTGGCTAGAGTTCTAATACAGCTGGTACAGATTTTTATCTTGCCACCGGACACTTTTTTGCTTTGCAAATTAATGTGCTGGCGCTTGGTTGTTTTGATATTGGAGTGTGATCGTGAAGCGTCTTTGGTTGCGCCCCGGTTGCATGCGTCGCATCTTAATGCCATATTGGTCTAAAATTAAATAATCAGTTGATTGCAATCAGGCGCAGAGCCAGGCAATATGGGAGCATCATAGCACAAACGTTTGCTTTTGGCAAGATTGATGATATGATAAACAAATAAACAAAAATCAATATGATAGTTATCACCATCTTATTCGTTTTAGCCTTGCTGGGCTCAGCTATTTTTCATGAATATGCTCATGGCTTGATGGCTAAATATTTGGGCGATCATACGGCCGAGGATGCTGGCCGCTTAACCCTTAACCCCATACCACATCTTGATCCGATTGGCTCGGTGTTACTCCCCTTGATCATGGTTTTGTCTAATACTGGCTTTTTTTTCGCTTGGGCCAAGCCTGTGCCGTATAATCCGTATAATTTACGGGATCAAAAATTTGGTGATTTAAAAGTTGCGTTAGCTGGTCCAGGCTCTAATTTGATATTAGCCATTTTTTTTGGCATGATGACTCGGCTTATTCCACTTTCAACCGGGGAAAAGATGGACATGGCGATGAACTTTTTCTCCAACAATTATGACGCCTTGTCTAGTCAATTGGCTGGTTCTTTTTCAGCTAGCCTTTTAGCCTTGTCTCTAGTGTTTTGTTTTGTTAATTTAAGCTTGATGGTTTTTAATCTGGTGCCAATTCCACCTCTCGATGGTTCTAAGATTTTGCTAACTTTTCTATCAGCACGAGGACGAATGCTCTATCATCAATACAGTATGTATGGGTTTATTGTTTTATTTGGCTTGATCTTTTTAGGTGCTTTTAATTTGCTTGTTTACCCAATTTTATATCTTTTTTCTCTGCTTTCAGGCCTATCATTTTTTTAGAAAATAGCAGTGTTGACATTTTATAGCCAAATTGCTACAGTATGATAGCCTTTTAGAAATAACCGGCAAGCTCCTTTCGGGGCTTTATTTTAGTATTATTTAAGTAATTACCGTAATCCATCTTGATTGTCTGATTCTTTGTATCAGTTACACGTGGCGTGGCTGATCGGATAGGGCAGGGATGACCAAGTATGCCGACAATTAACCAATTGGTCCGCAAAGGCCGAACTTTGCAAAAAACGAAGAGCAAAAGTCCGGCTATGCAATCGACCTTAGATACCTTGCATCGCAAGCGAACTACCTTGCCACGCGGCGCCGCCTTTAAGCGCGGTGTTTGTTTGAAAGTTACTACTACAACGCCAAAGAAACCAAACTCGGCGTTACGAAAAATCGCCCGTGTCCGTTTGTCGAACGGCATGGAAGTTACCGCTTATATTCCTGGTGTTGGCCACAATTTACAAGAACATTCCGTGGTGCTCATTAAGGGTGGCAAAACCAAAGATTTACCAGGTGTTCGCTATAAGATTGTGCGTGGTGTTTACGACACCCAGGGCGTTGCCAATCGCAAACAGTCCCGTTCACTCTATGGCGCTAAACGACCTAAGGCAGCCGCCGCTAAGTAATTTTATAGAACTATATATATGAGAGGAAAACCAGCACCCAAACGTAAAATTGAAGGCGATGTCCGGTATAACGATATCGACGTTGCTAAATTCATTAACTATATCATGCGCGATGGCAAGAAGAATACTGCCCAACGCGTTGTCTACTCTTGTTTTGATATTATCAAAGATAAGACCAAGCAGGATCCCCGTCATGTCTTTAACAAGGCATTAAA
>Ga0194044_10000915_pt1 | contig 14932 bp, 12 predicted proteins | sample JunL4417m_MetaG_FD_155460 | JGI IMG/M metagenome (GOLD analysis project Ga0194044, IMG submission 155460) | Anoxic zone freshwater microbial communities from boreal shield lake in IISD Experimental Lakes Area, Ontario, Canada - Jun2016-L442-17m | ecosystem: Environmental > Aquatic > Freshwater...
CACATGTCCTAAATGCGCTCCACAGTTTTTGCAGCTTATTTCGACTCTCTCACCATCAGGGTCGGGAGTATTTACGACAGCATCCTTTATCTCTTGATCAAAACTTGGCCACCCGCAGTTTGAATGAAACTTAGCATCCGACGTATATAACTTTGCATCACATCTTCGACAAACATAAGTGCCTTCCCTGAAAAAATCATCATATTCACCCGTAAAAGGTGCTTCGGTCCCTTTGCGGACTATTACGTCCTCTTCTTCTTTGGTCAATTTGTTGTTTTCCATAAATCTATTTTAACTTGTAATGCAAAAAATACACTGTGAATGTTTCTGTATCAAAAAATCAATCGCCCCAGAGCTATGAGGCGATCCCTAACCTGTTATATTCCACCTCGTAGGTGGAATATGGGTGGTATCAAAAGGTGAATTAATGGACAGATTTAGGTTTGCTTCCATAACCGTTCCTTAATATGTAATATTAAACTATGTTAGTAAATCTTAACTTTCTTAAAAAAGCCCAGAAAGGGCATTTTGCTATCGGTGGGTTTAATATTACTGCCTTAGAGACAGCTCTTGCTATAGTTGAGGCCGCCGAAGAAGAAAAATCACCAGTAATCCTTCAGATTAGTGAAAAAACAATTGACTATATGAGCCTAGAGGTTGCTTTTGCCATTTCTAAAACTTTAGCAGATAAAGCCAAAGTACCTGTTGCTATTCATTTTGATCACGGCAAGAACTTTCCATTAGTTGAGCAAGCCTTAAAAATCGGCTTTCCGTCCGTAATGCTAGACGTCTCGTCACTTGGCAAAGCCAACCGAATTCCGTTTGTCAAAAAGTTCGTCAAACTAGCTCATAGAATGGGTGCAACCGTCGAAGTTGAAGAAGATGCTATCGGTGGCAAAGAAGACTACGTCACCGGCGGAGTTACCCTAACCGACCCCAAACGAGCCGAACAATTCGTCAGAGAGACTGAGTGCGACGCTTTTGCCGTTGCCATCGGTTCAGTGCACGGCAAACCAATGCCCAATGAACATTTGTACTTCGATTTGCTATCCGAGATTAGGGCAGAGGTCAAAGTCCCGCTCGTCCTTCACGGCGCTTCATCAACCCCACCCGAAAAAATTCGCGAAGCCATTAAACTTGGCATCTGCAAATTTAATATCGACACAGATTTGCGTGTCGCCTTTACAAATGGCCTTCGCAAAGCATTAAAAGAAGGCGACCTCTACGATCCAAGAGATGAACTGACAGTCGCCAAAGATGAAGTCAAAAAAGTCGTCAAAGAAAAAATCAAACTATTTGGTAGTAACGGTAAGTAGTTACATTGAACTTTATGGCACATATAGCTATTCTTAAATAGTAGGAGGAGCAAATTTATGAGATTAGCAATCAACGGTTTTGGTAGAATAGGCCGTACTGCGGCCAAAATAGCCTTAAAAAAGAAGGATATAGAGCTTGTTGCCATAAATGACTTAACCGACACCAAAACACTTGCTCATCTATTTAAATACGATAGCCAGTATCACACTTACCCCAAGACCGTCACTTCAGATACCGAACACCTAATTGTCGACGGTCAAAAAATCAAAGTTTTTGCCGAAAAAGAACCATCCAAATTACCATGGGATGAACTCAAGATTGACGTTGTTTTGGAATGCACCGGTCGTTTTACAGACAAAGAAGGCGCCTCAGGACATATCACTGCCGGTGCCCGCAAAGTAATTATTTCCGCCCCGCCAAAAGATAAAGTTGGAACATTCGTCATCGGTGTCAACGAAGAAAAAGCCCATGAGGATGAGGTTATCAGTAATGCTTCTTGTACCACCAACTGTATAGCACCTGTTATGGCCGTTATTCACCAGCATTTTGGTATCGTCAAAGCAATGATGACTACCGTCCACTCCTACACCGCCGACCAGAACCTCCAAGATGGCCCGCACAAGGATTTAAGACGTGCCCGCTCAGCAGCAGTTAATATTGTCCCGACTACCACCGGCGCAGCCATTTCAACTGCCGAGGTTATCCCTGACCTCAAGGGTATATTTGATGGTTTATCAATTCGCGTTCCTACGCAGGTCGTCTCGCTTTCTGATTTTGCAATATTGCTCAAAAAGAACACAACCATTGAAGAAGTTAACAAGGTTATAAGACAAGCTACCGATCACCCGAGATACAAGGGTATTATAGAGGTAACAGACGAGCCGCTGGTGTCGTCCGACTTTATAGGCAATCCAGCTTCAACAATTGTTGATCTATCACTAACCAATGTCATTGACGGCGATTTCCTCAAGGTTGTCGCTTGGTACGATAACGAGTACGGTTATTCAAATCGGCTTGTCGAAATGGCGCAGGTTGTGGACAGGTCATGAAAGAAACAAACTATAAAAATTTCATCATTCAGTTTCTTGGTCATGCCGGTTTCCGTGTCGAAAACCCCGATCTCAAGATTTCATTTGCCATCGACCCTTTTCAAGTAGCCGATGTTCAACCCGTAGATTACATTTTTATATCTCATTCACATTATGACCATTGTGACGAGATTTCTATCAAAAAAATGATGAAGCCCGAGACCAAAATTATCGGTCCCAATGACATCCTAGCCGAGCTTCAGGATATCGCTTCAAAAATCAAAACTACTTTTGTAGGAGAAGAATTTGTTTTGGGCAAGCTCAAAATCACCACCATTCCGTCATACAATATCAACAAGTTCCGTAATCCAAATGAAGTCTTTCATACCAAAGAAAAGGGCTGGCAAGGCTTTATCATCGAAACCGAAGGTATAAGATTCTACCACGCCGGCGATGCCGATTTTATTCCCGAAATGAAGGAGCTAGAAAAAATTGATGTTGCATTTCTGCCTATTTCAGGTACTTATGTTATGACAGTTGAAGAAGCTGTCCAAGCAGCTATCGCAATTGGGCCCAAACTGGCTATCCCGATGCATTTTGGGAAAATATTGGGTAGTTCAATTGACGCCCAGAGATATTCAAATCTTCTGCATGGCAAAGTCAACGTTGCGGTCTTGAGCTAGTTATATTACTAAAAAAGTTGCATTAAGACATGAGTAATTCATAGCGTATTGACATTTATGAAAATTATCTATAATATCATACGCAATGTCCCATAGGAGGCTAAAGGTGCAACTTAAAGGCGAACGAGAGTATCCAAACTTGTGGTTATTAGGGCGGATGACGCCCGTTAATGACCTATTACACTATGAGCTGGAGTGTCTATGGGACCATTACCTGAATGATGGTGATTGGCCCGACTTTAGACTACTCTTTGGACTACTTGGTGAGGGTGCATTTGGGCTTAAACTTTTGGCAAAATTCCCCTTTGTAAGGAATTTCCAGAAGGAATATTTTGAACAGATGCAGGCCTACTACATAGAGAACGAGTCTCTCCACGATGTTGTTTACAATGATCATAAAGACGATTTAATAGCACGTGTCAATGTACTCTTGGAGGAACTCGTAAGCTTCTTTGAGAACCTTGAATTAGAGATGTCGGAGAAACTGTCTGTTGACGACGATTCCTCCGAAACTTGTGAAGACCACCCGTTGTACGAGTTGCTTAACACTCGCAGCGAACTTGGCTTTATTATAATAGGAATTCGTTATCGTCAGCTTGAGGAGGACCAATATCGTAATGTTGATATAGATCTTTACGAGAGACGTCTAACGATTGCCGACTTCACACTTAAAAAACTAGCTCTGATTACTGCTAATCGAATAGGTTATCAGGAATCGGCACCGCTAGCGCCAGACGATTTTTGGTGGAGACATATGCCTGGTTACGAATATGTCTACAAACCTGTAGAAACAGTATAGATCCAATTAAACCAGCCCCATTAACAAATGGGGCTTTCTGCATAATAGAATGTGTTATCATCTTTACATTACTCTGTAAATAGGTATAATTCGACTGAAAGTTGGTTCGCTCAATTTTAGATTGATCAGAGCGGATCCGATCATTAACAACTTGGATGAAAAGGAGGTGATCGTAGTGCACATTAAAACAATCGTCACCCATGAGTATCCTGATCTAGATGCAATTATGTCTATATGGCTACTCAGAAGGTATGGCAACGATTTATTTCCTGGTGTGGCGACAGCCAAACTGGAATTTCTCCCAGCACAAAGATTCTACGGAAAAGGAGATGAAATAACAGATACAATCGTTGTTGATATCGAGGGTGGCCATTTCGACCATCACGGACCTGAGAAATCTACCAAATGTTCTGCGATGTTGATTGCGGAATACCTTAGTCTTGGGAAGAAAACTTCTTTGGCCAAGATGATAAGGTACGTCAATTTGGTCGATACGACCGGTAAAGCTTCATCAACAATACCCGACCCTCTCCTTTTACTGTTTTCTATAGGAGAGATGATCAAGGGTTGGCACTCTTTGAACGGATCGGATTTCGTTCGAACGGTTAACTTAGTTTGCCAATGTCTTGACGCGATTAATGAAACGGAACGGCTATGGTTGTCGGCTAAATCAGACTCAGAGAACGCGATTGTAGTCCAAGGAGGCTCAATTAAAGTCATAGGTTTAAGTTCTGATAGCACATCGGCAATGAAAGTCGGGAGGTCTCTTTATGCTGACGTTGTAGTCGTAAAAGATTCTAACGGTCACGTTGGGATAACAGCTACATCCGGGATTAAATGGAAAGAGCCTGATCTTACCCCAACAATTAGAATGTTGAGACTAGTAGAAAGCAGTCTTAGTTCTAATCACTACAGTATAGATCAGCTTTCTGAGGTAGGAGATTTGTTGGGATGGTTTTTCCATTCCAGTCGAGTGATAATCAGCTGCGGTGGTCCAAAAGCACGGAACCGCCAACCAACCCTAATGACATTATCTGAAATATGCTCTTTGGTAGCAATTTCACTAAATGTACAAACACCTTGGCCTGAACGACTCTTAAAAGAGAAGCGAAGCTGGGAACAAATCGTAACGCTAGCACGCTAAAACGGAGGATGTTATGAAAGACTCTAGACCTATTGGGTCAGATGAGTTAGGTGAGCATGTCGAAGAAGTAAGTCAAGCTACAATTATTCGACGTGCACTAACCAGTCAACGTGCCCTGTTCCAAGAAGCAGAGACCAAAAACTTTGCCTCTGACGAAACAGGCGCTCTACACTTGTACAATCAGATAATCGCATCTGGTGCAGATTCTCTCTATGGACATCTCGCGGCTGGGCAAATAGCAGTTATACGTGGCTCAACTGAAACGGCATTGAATGAATTCCTTGCCGCGCAAGGAGAGCAAGACACGCTGCTAGGGATTAAAATAATCTATAAACCAGAAGATAGCGTTAGCATCCACTTGGGACTTACCTATCGGAAAATGAGAAAGTATGATGAAGCTATTGAGGCTTTTGAAACAGTTAACCCAAAAAATCGTAAGTCTAAGAATGCTTTTGCTTATGCTGGGCTTTCTAGCGTTTATCGAGCTATGCTCGATAGAGATAAAGATGCAGATGAATCTACGCGTAACAATCTGGTAGAAATGATCGAGGGATGTGTCAATTTGGCACTAAATATTGATCCAAAACTCGGTTATGCACGTTCCATAAGGGTTAAGTTGTATCAAATTCAGGGATCAAGCGATGTTACATTAATGGAAAAAGCCTATAATTTGGCACAAGAGATCCTTGAAGAAGAACCGGGTAATTGGTATATCGCCGGGACCCTTGGTGATATTGCTGCCAAAAACCGCAATCTAGTTGATGCTATTAAGTGGTTTGATATAGCAATCGCGACCGCACCAAAGAGAGAGATTTTTGCCAAGATTGGTTTGGCAAAGATTCTCAAGGATGATCAGTTAAAGGGCAAATATCTGGAACGTTCAAAGCAATTATCGCTTGAAATACTAGATGTAAATCCTCAAAATACTCAAGCTTTGACCACATTAGGTGATCTCGCTCTGCGGGAGAACAAATATGATGAGGCTAAGAGGCATTATGAACTAGCTCTTGGGACAATGGTTGATTACGCTCCAGATAGACAAGTCTATCTGCGTACCAAACTGTCAAAGGCCCTCCTAAAACTCGATCGAGTTCAAGAGGCTAGAGAAATTCTTAAACCGATACTGAAGATAACCAATCAAAGTATCGGTAATGCCAAAGGAGATATAAGGGCTGAAGAAGAAAAGTCTGTGTTCTGGTTTAATGATGGACAACGAAAGGAAAATGAGCGCGACTATAAAGCGGCTATTGCTTCCTATAGAAAGTCCATCGATCGTAATCCTATCTACTTTACGACCTACACCAAAATCTACCCATTGCTCTTAGAGAATAAACGTACTACAGCAAATGAAGTTATCGCTCTCGCCACTCAAGCTATCAAAAACGGAGAAAATTCCGGTTGTTCAATGAAGGCGATGGGCGAAGCTTATCATTATCTAGGCAATGATGAACTCTCGCTCAAGTACTTAAAAGAATCTCTTACCCAAAACGAAGCTAATCACAGTCGTTATCTTTTCCCTTATAGGGTTAGAACGGATATAGCTGACAAAATTAAGTACTTGGAATCAATTCTCGCCTATCAAGAGAGAGCCAAGGTCAAGAAGTCAATTGACTGGCAGCCAAAGCTTCTATCTAAAGGTACTCCTCATTTCCAGTACACGAACAACTCAACAGGACAGACTGAGATACATTCTGTCGAGCTGATTAAGGAATTCCTTCCGGTAGTGTTGGAACAACAAAAACTACCTATCGGAAAAGAATGGAAGGGAAATCCTGCGCCTATCACTCAGATTGGCAAAGTGCCAACGTTCTTAGTAGCTAAAACCGGAGTCGGCAAAACGGTTACCGTACCGACAAAGGTATTGATTGACCAGTGTGAAGTGTTCTTCAGTAATCCTGGAAATCGTCGAAGGTTGATCATCAACGACTTTCCACAGGTTTTTGTGGTCGTTCCACGAATTCCTATCGCCGACAAGCAAATGCACTTTATGAACGACGTCTACCAAGACTTTCTGAAGAATAAAGGCATTAAAGATGTTAAAAGGTACAACCTATTCGGTTGTATCAATTCAGCATCGGGTAAAGTCAACTCTAATGCACCGATTGTTTTTGTGACGACCGGTATATTTGAGAGTATGGCCTTCAATGGTCAGCTTGATCCGATAAAACATCGAGTAATTATCGACGAAGCCCATGTGACGATTGAACAGAACCCCGGCGTTGAGATGGCCATTGCCATCGCTCGTCAGAAGAAAGTAATAATTGATTACATGTCTGCAACGGTCGATACAGGTTCTATCGATAGAGACCTAGGAGTACAAATTGTGACAGCGGATAATATTCGCTATCCGATTCTACTCTCTAATCTCAAGGGGACACTAGAGGACAACTTGCTCCAGCTCGTGCAGGATTATTTAATAAATCCGCGCAAAGAGCTTTACCCAAGTAAAAGTGACCCTCAATTTAAGCAGGTTACGGTTGATCTTTTCGAAAATCGTAACAGGCCAAGAGGGATGCTTGTCATCGTCAACAGCCACCAAAGCGAAACGAGCGATACCCGAAAGTTCTGTCGGATGATAGAGGAAGCTGAATTCAATCAGGGCGAAACCTTGGTTTCAGTATTCCCCTATGCATCTCCAATCGCCCGCGATCGGATAAGCGACGATCACTTTCAGTCGCAAATAGCTTCGGTGGAAGAGCAAAACGGTCTATATGTTATTATTTCTACCAATGTGGTCGAGATGGGAGTCACTTTTGATTCCTTAGACTATCTCGTCACGATGGACTCGGAGATGATAACTGTCTACCAAGATGGTGGGGAACTTGTAGAAATGGCACCGCTCGGCATAAACGCTCTTTACCAAAGAATCGGACGTGTTGGGCGTAAACGATCGGGTATGGCTTTTATCGTCCGAGAATATGGTGCTGAATACACAGACCTCACCAACGAACAGCTTCGCCAACCTCTCAAATGCCAGAAAATCAAGTATCCGATAGCCAAAGGTAACTTGCAGAAGCTGGCTCTATATTCGTTCAGAGAAGCTTGGCTTAACCCTCAAAAGGATCTCAAAGATTTCGGCTTACCTTCACTTAATAGCGATGGTCAAGGAATCATTGATCGGTTCTTTTCAGAAAGAGAAAAGATAGCGAAACTCGGTTTGACAGACGGTTACAAACTGAATGCCTTAGGCATGAGGTCGCTTGAATATCTGCCAATCGAGAATCTTGACTACAAAAGGCTTTTGGCAATAGCCGAAGCAAAGAACAATAACCTGCTGCCGGTCATTATGACCATGGCGGCTACATCTGGGTTCAGTTTAGGGCAATTTCTCCAATCAGGTACATTTTTCCCTGAGGGCGATGCAGATGACAATGAAAAGAGTATGTACATCAACCATTGCCTTACACTCCCCGGATGTCTCACTGACACAGTCGTACTTATGGAAGTCATCCAAAATACTTCCAGTCAAGACCTTCAAGAAGCACTTACTGCTCACGGTATTGCTCAGGTTGATGCAATTGTGATAAACGACTACCTTGACAACGGTTATTCCGTGATCGAGATAAGTAAGGAGTTAGAGGATGCCGAAGAAGAAGAGTCTACACAGACTGGTTGTTCTCTCGTACTTCGGAAGAACGCCATACACATAGACTTTGACTCCGAAGCATTGACCATATATCGAATCATCAGCTACTTCTACAACATGTTCGCTTCAAGAATTGATGGTAATATGACTCAATCGGCAAGATTGCAGTTAGACACATCATTCAATTCTGAAGCATACGAGCTAGGTCTTAACCCTGTAACGATTCGAGCGGCAATAAAAACGCTCAAAGACTTGTCACGTTGCTTTGGACAAGGCAGAGAGGGTATTCTAGCCTCGGAAAGAGGTGAAAGAGTCGCTCCTCAATACCGACCAAACGAACAAGCAACTAAGGATTGTCTGGTTTCACAGCTCCTTTGGAGATTGAAAGAAATCAGACGGGACGAGCTATCATCTGCCGATATCGAATACCTTGCAAACGGGTTACTCGAGTCTAATGTTGATTTCATGGATCGCGAAGGATTATTTTTCGTTGTGATCTCAATAATGAAAGAACTTGAGTACGATGTCGACGAGCGATCTGTTAAGACATTGATACATGTACTAATACAGCCTGCTGTTAAAGAATGGCAGAAAATAAAAAGTACACTCGAATACGTGTCTTATCCTCCCCAACTACCTATCTTAACTCAAGGTATGGCGCGTCATGTTCTGGAATTTCTACGCTCAAATAAGCTGGGCGAGGAAATCGAACTTACATTCAAAGATAGAGACGACAAACAGTTTCCATTCAAATGGGTTGGTAACAAAAAGGGCGAATCGGGGAAGATGATACCGATAGTTCTAAATACCGGCCAGTCATCTCTTTACCTACCACAGATGGCCAATACCAAAGTGCGTATCCGAGCCATCTTACAACCTGCGTATCTCGCCGAAACCGAAGGTGAACTACAACGCCTGGAACGCGGCGGGAAGGACCAGCCAATGGGAGAGAGGAAGTCCTTCAGGATATTCAAACCCATTCACTCATTCACTACTGAATAAGGTAAATTCGTAACCAAACAAAAAAAGAAAGGCAGGTAAATATAGTGAACGATGGAATTTGCTGCAATTCAGAATATGGGATTGAGCAATGGAAGTGTGAAGGTAACGCAGAAGAAATCTATAATTCCCGAGGTTTTGTCGGTTACAGAAAAAGATGCTCTGCCTGTAGAGTAAACTTTGATGCAACCTTTGACTTTGGTAAATGTAGAGATTCTCACTGTGTAGGAGATGGAACAATAAAGCTATCAGGGAGTCAAGTTGCAGGTGAATATCGCAACAAATCCGAGGATGCTTCATATTGCTTCCCGCCGATACGATGCAGAGCTTGCTCAACATGGTTGAAAGAGGCAAAACAAGATAAGCGTAAGTGCGATTCTTGTGGTAACACTTTTATCTATACAGCAGGCCTGAAGAAACGAAACAAGAAAGAGGTTGGTGACCCTGAGGTTAATGCACCGAGATTCTGTCCCGGTTGCGCCTCACTGAGCGCCAGCGAACGAGAAAACAAGGTTGCCCTACGAAGAACAAAAGCTGAGGCTATCAAACGTAGCACGACTAACTATCGTAAGGCACAGATGCCCAAACACCGTGTGATGGACAGCATTAAAGGGCCACGACGTGTTAATGAGGCTAACAAACTTGTTAACATCTGGGCCAAAAATGCCAGGACATTACACGTCAAAGACGAAACACCGGCAATTCAATTCATGGGATTTGAACTTGCCAAGGACCGTCCTGCTGAATACAAACAGACAGCTCCACTAACCGTTACATCCGTACCCACGCCAGTTAAAATCGGCGACCTAAAGGGTACGCACCCAATAGACCACTTACATCAATTCCGCCCTCCAGAAAGTCTAGCTGATTTTCAGAGGAAAAATGAGGAGGTGCTCAAGAGCACAAACAAAGATAAGGTTATTCAGTTAGTGCATACAAAGAACAGTAAGAATCCTGGGGCGATAGTCAAAATAGATATCGAAACAGGTCGCTGTGTGATTGCACGAACACAACCGTCACCGGGTAAATTAAGTACTGCTTTCCCAATTTTTAGGAAAGATGACATGTCCTTTAACACAACTCCAGCTTATACCTTGAATAGGATTGGTGACAAAATGAATCGTGGTTTATGGGAAATGGTATAATATGACCATGAGCTGGAAAGACTGGGGTTTTGATACAATCGAGGAATTTAAAGAAGACGTCGAAAAACTACTCGATAGTCACTTAAGTTTAGCTCAATTGTTCGTCGATGAGATAACACCTAACTTCTCAGTTGATAGTCTTTCAGACGTTCAAGATCATGGGCTAGAGCCAGACGAAGAATGGGAACAGTTACTGATATACCATAGTCAAGATCTCGCCTCACTCAATGAGTTGACTAAGACATTGGGTGTAGACGGGACAAAAACCTTGTGGAAGAAACACAAAGATTGTGATAAGCGTATGGGACAGGTAATGCCCCATCTTTACAGAGTTTTTCTAGATCTTTGTGATATAAGACGTCCCAAAATGGCGTCTGGTTACTATGAAAAATGTAAGGCAGAGTGGACTTTGCCTTACAACTTTGACCCCAAGAACCCATTCCCGGATATTGTATATCCTGAAGGAGTCTTGGACTGACCTACATAACAGGCCTCATAATTGGGGCCTGTTCTACGTTAGCATAGGATTATGCTAGGTTCGTCTAGGGATTTTTAGCAAAGGTTCAATTTCATTAACTTCTATATCTTCATCAGATATTGGCACCAGCATTTTCTTTATATCTTTAACCTCAGCCCTACCGTCAAGAAAACTATTGTATTGTCCAGATTCCAAAATCACCGGCATTCGACCGTGTATTTTACCTACCATATTATTTGGAGTAGTTGTAATAATACTAAAAGTCTCAAGTGGCCGTCCCTCAGCATCATTCCAAACATCATATACGCCGGCAAACGCAAAAGGGGAGCGATTTTTCATTTTTATCTCAAAAGGTTTGTGATTTTCGTTCCACTCATAAAATGCATCAGCTAATACCAGGCACCTTTTATTATTAAATGAATTTCTGAAAGACGGTTTTTCGTCAATTGTTTCAGCGCGAGCATTAATCAATCTGTTGCCAATCTTCGGATCTTTAGCCCAGCTTGGTATCAAGCCCCATTTCAATAAATTAATTATTCCCCTATTATTCTGTTTAATTACGGGTAAATAAAAACTTGGCAGAGCATCAACAAATAAAGGCTGCTCACTAACCTCAAAATGGGCATCAAATGCCTTTTCTAGCTCTACCTTAGATGATTTTACGACAAACCTTCCACACATATGCTAATACTAGAATTTTATTGTAGTGACTTCAATGTATATTCTTGCTACAATTGTGGCGATGAAAAGTAAGTATCGTGTTTATGCTGATTATGCCGCCACCACGCCTACCGACAAGGAGGTCGCTGATGCTATGCTTCCATATTTCACTCAATTTTACGGCAATCCTTCAAGCAAGCATGCCTTTGGTCTTGAAGCTCAGGACGCAATCACTAAATCATCAATTACTATTGCCGGTTACTTAAACTGCTCACCGGAAGAGATTTTCTACACTTCAAGCGGCACCGAAAGCAATAATATGGCCATTACCGGTGTAGCTAAAGCCATGAAAAATATCGGTAAGCATATAATTACGACCGAAATTGAGCATCCAAGCATTATTAACACTGTCAGAGCTCTCGAAAGAGAAGGTTGGCTTGTTACATATCTAAAAGTTGGTAAAGACGGTCTTGTAAATCCCAAAGATTTCAAAAAAGCCATTACTAAAAACACCGTGCTTGCAACGATACATCTTTCAAATAACGAAATCGGCGTAATCCAGCCGATAAAAGAATTAACAACAATTGCTCACAAACACAAAATCATCTTTCATACCGATGCCTGTCAGTCTATTGCTCATATGCCTGTTAATATTCAGGATTTAGGCGTTGATCTTTTAAGTTTTAACGGTGCCAAAATTTACGGCCCCAAAGGCATTGCCGTTTTATATATCAAAGAGGGGACTCCGATATTTCCAATTATATATGGCGGTGGTCAGCAAAAATCCCTGCGTTCAGGTACCGAAAATGTTGCCGGTATCGCTGGTCTTGCCAAGGCTATCGAATTGATAGATAAAAATCTTAAAAAAGACAGCAAAAGAGAACGAAAATATCGTGATTGCTTAGAAGATCGTTTTATGGAACTCAAAAACATCAAAATTAATGCTCAGAAAAGTCCGCGTGTCCCAAATTTAACATCAGTTACGGTACTCGGAGTTGATGCAAGAAGTCTATTGGATGAATTAAACGGGAGCGGTATTGCTATCTCAGCAGGGGCTGCCTGTAACTCAAAATCTCAGACTAGCTCACACGTTCTCAAGACTATTGGTCTAACTGATGACGAGGCTAATTCAACTATAAGAGTATCTCTTGGTAGATATTCAACTTCAAAAGATTGCGATTTAATATTTGAAGCTATCAAAAATTTCGTAAGTTCTAAGTAATTAAAGTGGCCGCGTAAGGCAGCGGCCACTGTGGAGACGGAATCATGGCAGGACTTGAAGCAACAAGAGAACTACCATAGAAATAATACCATAAAATGTTATTCTTTAAAAGATGAACATCGGAGCTCACGTATCAACAGCAGGTGGGGTATTAAACGCCATAAATAAAGGCAAAGATATCGGTGCCGAGGCTTTGCAGATATTCCCCTCATCACCTCAAAGATGGCAGATAACCGGCTGGCCAGATGAGGATTGTGTCAAATTCAAGGATGAATGGCCAAAACACTTCAAAAACGTCGTTTTTCATTCGATTTATCTAAATAATCTAGCCGGAACTGAGGAAATCAGGACCAAATCAATCAAAGCGGCGACAGATTCAATGATTTTGGCCGAAAAATTAGGCATATCGCAATTAATCATCCATACCGGCACATATTTGTCAGACAAAAAAATTGACGAAGCACTGTTGGCCAAAGGCATCAACGAAATCTTGTCAAAAACACCCAAAACTACCAAACTGGTCTTCGAAAACAGCGCCAGCGCGACTATCGGCGGTAAACTTGAGGACTTACGAACTCTAATGAGCTTGGCCGATGACAAGACTAGGGTTGGAGTATGTTTGGACACTTGCCACGCCTACGCCGCTGGTTTTGATATCAAATCTCATGTTGGCTACGAAAAGTTCATGAAAGAGATCGAAAATATCATCAAAGTCCAAAACGTTCTCTCTTGGCATCTTAATGATTCCAAATTTGAGCTTGGCGCCAAGCGTGATCGCCATGAGAATATCGGCGAAGGTTTCTTAGGCAAAGAATTCTTCGGATTCATAATTAACGACAAAAGATGGGATAACACCGCCGGGTATCTTGAGACCCCCGGATTTGACAATAGCGGCCCTGACAAAAATAATATTAATATCCTCAAGCAACTCCGCCATTCTTAAGAAATGTTTCCATTATATGACATCAGCAAACGCAAGCGGATTCCTTTTGTAACAGTCGCGTTTATAGCCTTATGCGGTTTGGCATTTGCGATTCAGCTGGCACAACCCGATCTTACGAGCTTTCTATATAAATACGCACTAGTTCCCCAAAACATAAACTTTACTGATATTAGTACACTTTATCCGTTCGTGACAGCCATTTTTCTACATGGCGGCCTAATGCATATCGCTTCAAATATGTGGTTTTTGTGGGTATTTGGCGATAATGTCGAAGAAGAATTCAAACTTTGGTACCTGCCATTTATCCTTCTTGGCGGGGTAGTCGGCAACCTTATTCAGTATTTTACAATGCATGAGGCAAGTATACCTATACTCGGCGCTTCAGGGGCCGTAGCGGCTGTTCTAGGGGCGTATATCGCGATGTTTCCATTCAACCGTATCAAAACCCTCCTTATTCTATTTATATTCATATCTTTTATCGATGTGCCGGCTTGGCTAATGCTCGGCTGGTGGTTTGTGTCGCAACTATTTAACGGGGTGGCCTCTATCACCCAATCAGCCTCAACCAGTGATGTGGCTTGGTTTGCCCATCTCGGAGGCTTTGCCTTCGGATATTTGGTAGCCAGATTACTTAGAAAAAGAAACGAATATTACATTTCCTATCGTCCAAAATAATTTTACATTTTACCGATACGCTCAACAGTATCAATGTTAAATATCATAATCTACAAATATTAACTTCGTTCATATTTAGATTTGTAGCTTCTATACAACAATATCGTCTAGGTAGAGACTATATTAGGAACAATGAAGGCAAACAATCTTGCCAGCGTTTTAGAACAGTATGACAATCTAAAAACTGACAGAATCATCAAGGCATTCAAGGAGGTAGATAGATTGGATTTCATCCCTGTAGCCTTAGCCGATC
>Ga0194044_10000920_pt1 | contig 14918 bp, 11 predicted proteins | sample JunL4417m_MetaG_FD_155460 | JGI IMG/M metagenome (GOLD analysis project Ga0194044, IMG submission 155460) | Anoxic zone freshwater microbial communities from boreal shield lake in IISD Experimental Lakes Area, Ontario, Canada - Jun2016-L442-17m | ecosystem: Environmental > Aquatic > Freshwater...
GTGGTTACCATCAAGTATCTGATGTTTATCATGCAGGCCGACAACCGGGGAGAAGGCGGAATTTTTGCGCTTCTGGCGCTGGTTTCGGGATCGGAGAAACAGCTCTCCAAAAACATGAAACCGGTGGTAGTGTTTGCGGCGCTGCTGGGGGCATCCCTTCTTTATGGCGACGGATTTATAACCCCGGCCATATCGGTGCTTTCCGCCATCGAGGGGCTTGAGGTCGCCACCCATGCCGCCGACAAGCTCGTTGTTCCGCTGACTTGCCTGGTGCTGCTTGTTCTTTTTCTTTGTCAGCACCACGGCACCGAGGGGATCGGGAAGATATTCGGACCGATCATGCTGATCTGGTTTGCGGCGCTATCCGCCCTGGGTATCCGGGCAATTCTTCAAAACCCTCATGTTCTTACGGCGATCAACCCGATTTACGCCTGGCGTTTCTTTGCGGAAAACCACTTTCACGGACTGGTGGTGCTTGGGTCGGTGGTGCTGTGTATCACTGGCGGTGAAGCCCTCTATGCCGACATGGGACATTTTGGACGAAACCCCATTCGGCAGTCCTGGTTTGCTTTGGTGTTTCCCGCCCTGCTGCTGAATTATTTCGGTCAGGGCGCCCTGCTGCTGGATCATCCGGAGCTATCCGCCAATCCGTTTTACGAACTGGCGCCTAAATTCATTCTCTATCCGGTGGTGGCGCTTTCAACGCTGGCAACGATCATTGCGTCTCAAGCCATGATTTCCGGAGCATTTTCGCTGACCCGGCAGGCGGTTCAGATGGGATATTGCCCGCGGGTCACCATCATTCATACCTCTGCAAATACCGAGGGCCAGATTTACGTTCCTGAAATCAACCGGATCATGATGGTGGTCTGCATCGGACTGGTGATAGCATTCAGGGCATCCAGCGGCCTGGCTGCAGCCTACGGTATTGCGGTAACCGCCAACATGGCGATCACCTCGGTACTCTATTATTATGTAGCCACGCGAACCTGGGGCTGGTCAGTTAAAAAGGCGGCCCCTCTGGTTGCGTTATTTTTGATTTTCGACATCACATATTTTGGATCGAACCTGCTGAAAATCTTTGATGGCGGCTGGTTTCCCATTGCCGTCGCCGTGATCATCGTTATCCTGATGACTGCCTGGAAGGATGGCCGGGCGGTTCTCTATCAGAAGATGCGAAGCGCAATGCTCTCATTGGATGTCTTTATTGAAGATGTCGCAAAACATGGCATTCACCGGGTCAAGGGCACCGCCGTATTCATGGCCTCATCCTCGAATTTTACTCCGCCGTCTCTGCTCCATCACTTCAAGCACAACAAGGTTCTTCATGAACAGGTCATTTTCCTGACCATTCAGCCGGAAGATATTCCCTCCATTCCGGAAAGAGATCGGCTGTCGTTTGCATCTCTTGGGCATGGGTTTCACCGGATCATCGCCCGTTACGGATTCATGGAAACACCCAATGTACCCAGAATTGTGAACAAGGCATTTCAGGATGGAATGACTCCGCATGTACGTCCCATCAGCTATTACCTTGGCAGAGAAACGCTGCTGCTTACGGGTAAATCCAAAATGAGCCGATGGCGATTGCACATTTTCGCGTTTTTATCCCGAAACTCCAAAAGCGCCGTGGATTATTTTGGAATCCCGCCAGGTCGTGTTGTGGAGCTGGGAGGGCAGATTGAGCTGTAAGAATAAAGAAGGGAGCAGGGGCGGGAAAAAACCTTGGTCCTGACACCTGATGTTTTAATTGCTACCTATAACCTGATTATATTAAAGGAGAAATACCATGACAGAGCATCCTGGAGCAATCACCATGAAGGGCAATCCATTGACATTGATTGGCAGATTACCGGAAGTCGGGCAGTCCGCCCCGGATTTTGAGGTACTGGACAATAATCTGACACCGGTAAAGCTTTCGTCATTTAAGGGAAAAATCTGCATTATCGCCTCTGTTCCTTCGCTGGACACCCCAATTTGCGATATTGAGACTCGGCGATTCAATACTGAAGCCGCCAATCTGAGCGCAGACGTTGTCATCCTCACCATCAGCATGGATCTTCCGTTTGCCCAAAAGCGATGGTGTGGCGCAGCCGGAATTGACAAAGTGATCACGCTATCCGATCACCGCAACGCCGAATTCGGCGCTGCTTTTGGAACGATCATCAAGGAGCTTCGACTTCTGGCAAGGGCCGTTTTTGTCGTGGACAAGAATGGCATCGTCAAGCTGGTTCAGTTGGTAAAGGAAGTGGCGCAGGAACCAGACTATGCAGCGGTTTTGGCTGCTGTAAAACAACTTACATAAGGTGCTGCAAGCAAAAAAACAGAGAGCCGCAGACAGTAAAAAACCGGTGTTGCTGCTCTCAAGCTCTCTGTCGTCTTGCGAGCCTGCGCCTGTTATCCGGCTTATACCGTATATTTTCTTCTCAATGCTTTAACCTCTTTATGGAGATTTTTGACACGTGTTTTCAAATCCTTGATCGCAGCATGTGTTGTGGCCCGAATCTGTTCCTCATGTTCTTTTATGTAAAGCTTTTCCAGCCGAATCAGTTCGGCATCCGCCTGCTCATCGTTTAAATTGGGGCACGTCCGGGCAATGGCGGCAGCAACCTTTTCATCAAAATTTCCGTGCAATTCTTCAAGTACCAGTTCTTCCATCTCCTCAAAGGACGGTTCTGCATAGTCTTCTGAACAAATCACTCCAAAGTTTTCATTGATCATCAGCCTGGAGCATTTTTTGGCAATTCCTTTTAACGAACTTTCCTCAAAATAAGCAAAATACTTTACAATTTGATTTCCCAAAATGCCTTCCGAAATATCCGTTGAGTTCATATCGTTGTTCATACAAAAAACAAATCCTTTCAAAAAGTTGATAAACCCGTAAAAAAGTTAAAATAGGGATGGCTTCGTATAAAGTTCAAGATCAAAGCAAGCGCACCAGAGCTTTTGTCGAAAACCGGAGCTTTTGGCGACTATTCTGATAACCGGCAGTCCACCAGCCGTACGGTGTACACGGTGCCAAAAAACATTTTGGCGAAGGTTGAGAGCTACAATGCTGATATTGGGACAGGCTGAAACAGCGGAACGCCGTTACGCCGGTACGAAGCCATCAAGCCTGTTCTTGCGTGGATTGTACTTGAAGACGGATTTTAACAGACAACGCATTCAGAATCAACCACAAGACATCCATAATCACACTGCCAACAGGAGGCCAAACAGAATTCGATGCCAGAAGATATTTTGGCGTAAAAAGTCTGCTGCTCCGTTGCTCTACATTCCTTTCTTCATTGCGACGTACCCAAAAGTACGTCAGGCGGCATGCCGATCTTCAGGATTTGTGTACCTCGCATCCGGAGCATCGGAACGTCGGCGCAAAGCCATCCCGGATAATGTAACTTTTTTAATTTCTTGACAAAAGACAGACATCGACGTATTAAGCAAATTGTTCAGCCAAAAGGCATAAACGCATAATAATAGCCATAAACTTCTACAGGTTAAGTTACAGGAGAACACCGCCTATGACGCTCACAAAAGCTCAGCTCGTTGATACAATACATGAAACCATCGGACTTCCAGCCAAGAAAAGCGTTGAAGTCGTTGAAAACTTGCTCGAAATCATCAAACAGGCATTGGAAGACGGAGATGACGTACTGATCAGCGGATTTGGAAAGTTCTGCATCAACGATAAAGCCAGGAGGCGGGGAAGAAATCCAGCCACCGGTGAAGACATGATGCTGGATCGGCGAAGGGTCGTAACATTTCGATGTTCTTCGGTATTAAGAGAAAAGATCAACAAATGATATCATGACTGAAGCCAATTCTTTACCCGATAGCAGTTTGCTTTTTTTCAGATCGCCCTTTATCGAAGGTGGTGGCGACAAAAAAACAGGTATCCGTGTATGCCAAAAGATATTTTTGCAGCGCCCTTTCCGGATGCATATATACTGTCAACGGTCATAATCTTAACTTTTGAACCCCCACCCCCAACCCTCCCCCGCTGGGGGAGGGAGCACAAAGAAAGTGCAGATTATGCCCGTTCGCAGTATAGCTTACCACGGAGGGCGTTCTTGAAGCGCGTATCTGTTTGCGGATAATCCCGGCTATTAGTGTGCAGCCGGGATTATGCTGAAAAATCATCTGGGAGTGTTTCAGCTCAGTGCTGCCTGCTCTTGATCAGCAGTAGCGAAATCGAAATGCTGTCCCTGATCAAATTTTTTTTGACGGACTTATGTCTATCCGGTTCGGACTGACGAATAAAGCGTCCAGGCGCCGACAACCAGGAAAAATATTCCGGCTCCCATTTTGATAAAAGCAGGTGGAATCACCCGGCTGATCGCCTCGCCAAATATGACTGCAATCAATGAACTGAGTACCAGAGCACCGGCTGATCCAAGAAACACAGACAGCTTCGAATCGCAATTTGCAGACAGACAAAATGTCGCCAACTGTGTCTTATCCCCGAGTTCAGCCAGAAATACCATTCCGAACGTTGTTAAAATCAGTTTTATATCCATTGAATCCTTTTGTGAGGCGTATCTTGCGATATGTGAACGTCGCTCCCCTTTTTGAGAAGGGGGATTTTTTCAAAATCACAATGCCCTGAGATGTTCCGGTTTCAGGGCGATCTTGCCTGCCAGAGCCTGATCAATCAATGCCAGCGTAGCATCTTTTTCAGCGGGCAGCCTGGCCCGAATGGGAAGATAATTGGAGGCATGGTTGGCATGAAAAAGCCCACGGGTCAGATGAGTGGCTTCAATCATGGTTCTGAGTTCCTGAAGCATTTCATCCGGATCAATCAGCACAAAACGGCCGGCTTCATAATCCTCGTGAAGCGGTGTTCCAGGAATTAGCATCAGGCTGAGCGCACCGACATATTCAGGATCAATGGCAGTAAGCACCCTGCCCGTTTCCTGAGCATGAATCCCTGAGCGTTCCCTTCCGGCGATTCCCAGCAGCACCGTGACGGACAGTTTGAATCCGGCCCGCCTGGCCTTTTGTCCCATCCGGATCATTTCCTCGGACAGCGCCCCTTTTTGAATGGCTTGCAGGGTCACATCATCCCCGCTTTCAAGCCCCATATACAAAATGCCAAGCCCCAAAGACCGCAGGATTTCCAGCTCCCGAGGGGTTTTAAGCTTCAGGCTTTTGGCATTGGCGTAAGCACCCACACGGGTGACCCAGGGAAGCTGCCGTTTGATATCCAACAATATGGACATGATCCGCTTTTGAGGGATTATCAGAGCATCCCCGTCACAGAGAAACACCCGGCGCTGCCGCTGGCAATGTTTCTCGGCAAAGGCGATATCCGCCTGGATGATGTCATCGGTTTTTATCCGGAATCTCTCACCCTGATAAGTTCCGCAAAAAGTACATTTGTTCCGGGAACATCCCACCGTCACCTGAAGCAGGATGCTGTTGGCCTCGCTGGGGGGCCGGATAATCATTCCTTCATAATGCATGACAAATCCTTCCATACGCCTGCGACCAGCACGCCATAACAAAGGCAATGAAAAGCCATTTTCAAATTCGATGAAGCGGGAATGGAATCTTGGCCGTCAGCAATGGCTGGTCAATAGAGTTTTTTTCTGATTATAACGGATTTGGGGGATTTTAACACGCTATTTGGAAAAATAATTTGAAATATATTTTCATTTACTATTATTTTTATTATAAATACACCATGTTACTCTTACCAACGCAAACCTTGCGCAATAAATCGGCAATACTTACAGCCTATTGAGGCATCCTTCATGTTCCGATTTACACTTTCCAAGGGTTTACGGTTCACAGTGCTTACCGGATCCCAACGGGATTCAGTCTCATAGCCCAGGGTTGTGGCAATGCCGCTACCCTGGGATGATGAAAATCATCAAAAAACTGGTTTTAAATTGATCCCATTTTTCTCCCTCATTATACAAGCGGAACAAAAATAGGATCAGTTTTTCACTAAAATATATGGCAACTTTCATCAGCCCACCGTTATGGGGGTAATCAGGAACCTGATTTCACGCCTCGGCGCTCAGCGCACCTTATGACATATTCAGACATGAATATTCATAAACAGATTGTCCAGTTTTTTTGTCATCTGCGAGTAGTCAAGGATCGTCCGATATCATGTCCGCCGGATTTTCTTGTTTTCCTGTGTGACATAATGTACCTTGTTAAGAGTTTTTTTATTGTTTACAAGAGACTGGCGGAAGCCAACGAACAACTGGATGTTCTCAATCTGGATGACCAGCAATGCCTGAACAATGAGAGTTGGGAAATGGTGCTGCATTAGTACACCAGTTGGAATGTGTTAACATTTCTTGCAGGGAGGTAGTGTTGACTTTGATTGAAAAATTGTCTGTCCGAGATCGTTTCAACGCTTTGTTTCCCGCAATGGTTACGGCTACCCTGTCATTTCGGGAAAAGCAAAGTGTATCTGTCATTTTATTTTATGCTCTTATTTGCCTCAGTTTGCTCATTCGATTCGTCTATCTCTCGTATCCTTCCCAGGTGGTTTTTGATGAAGTCGGGTTTGGTAAGTTTGTTACTGCGTACGGGTGGACCGGAGAGCGGTTTTTTGATATACACCCGCCCCATGGTAAATTGCTGATTACCGCAGTCGCCAAGATCGGCGGATATCATGGAAGCATAAATTTTGCCAATATTGGTAATGTCTGTGCAGAATCAATTGCTCCTCTCCGATTTTTACCGGCGCTGGCCAGCTCACTGATTCCAGCTCTGGTTTACATCCTGCTTTTTCAATTGGGCGCTTCAAACCCTGCCGCTTTTTTGGGCGCTGTCCTAATAACCTTTGATAATGCGTTTGTGGTTCAGTCCCGTGTGATCGGTCTGGACATGATACTGATATTTTTCATCCTGTCCTCTTTGAGTGCGCTTCTTGCTTCAGGAACATCTGAAGGTGTTAAAAAAATGAGCTGGATTGCGCTGTCGGGGATGACGAGCGGGCTTGCAGTCGGAACAAAATTTACAGGTTTGGCTGCTGTGGCCTTGGCAATAGTGATCCTGCTGGATCGTTTTTCAAGAAATAAGACTTTGCGCTTGCGATTACAGGACGTATTTCATTTTGGCATTTTTGTTGGCGCAGCCACAGGAATTTATTTGTTGGGATGGGTAATTCATTTTCACCTGTTAAATCTGCCAGGCTCCGGAGACGCTTTTTTTGTTCCTGCGGGAAGACTGATCCAGGATACTATCAATTTGAATCATATCATGCTGAATGCCAATGCCGGGATTAAGGCCACACATCCTTACTCCAGCTTCTGGTGGCAATGGCCGATGATGGTAAAGCCCATTTATTACTGGGCAAACGGGAATAACGGAATATATCTGCTTGGAAATCCCGTACTTTGGTGGGGTGTTGGCGGGGTGTTTACCTGGCTTATGGGATATCTGATATTTGGTCGGGCCAGAAATATAACCACCGAACATATAGCAGATAAAAGTCCCATGCTCTGGGTGCCGATTGCGGGTTATCTGATTTCCATCATTCCATTGGTTCCGGTTGACAGACCTTTGTTTCTGTATCATTATCTACCGTCGCTGACGTTTTCTTTGCTGGCGAGTGTGCTTTGGTTGGATGTTACCGGATTTGTCCGACAGACAACAATCTTTAAGCAACGGATTGGGTATTACGGAATCATCGGGTTTTGCATTCTCATGTTCACGGCCTTGACTCCCATAACATTCGGTGTTTCATGTTTAAGTCAATATCAAAAAATTCTGGGATGGATCAGATTCGGTCCTTAGGGGTCCGGTGGAAAGTGAGAAGTCTTCAGGCTCTCTCACCGGCCAGAGGCTTGTTTTGGGTTCTGGCGACATGGGGTAGCCTCTTTTTATATATCTGGCCTCGAATGTTTGTTGCAGCTCCGGATGGCATTTATGCGGGCGACCGGTGTATCTGGGCCGATTGGGCCATTCATCTAACATGCATTGCCGTGTTTGCATTTCGTCCGGTTTCCATCTGGTTTCAGGACAATCCCTTATTCTACGGGCTGCCCTTTAATTATCCTTTTGCTTCCAGCATGATATCTGGGATGATGATGAGAATGGGTGCGGATCGGGTTTCAGCGCTGGTGATCCCATCAATCATCACCACTTTGGCGTTGCTGGCGATTCTTTATTGCTTTTACCGTGTTATCTTGAAGTCTGAAAAGCAGGCTTTTGTTGCGGTCAGCTTGTTTTTATTAAGCAGCGGCTTTGGCTTTGTTTATTATTTTCAGGATATTCTTCAGACGCCGACAATCAACACTGCGTTGTTTCCCATTCGGGAATACTCGTTTTTGGAGGATAAAGGCTTATTCTTCCGAAATATCATTGTAAGCGAGTTGTTGCCTCAGAGAAGTTTTCTACTGGGGCTGCCGGCGGGCTTGCTGCTTTTGATGATTTTAATGAGCTGGTTTACAACTGGCGATAAACAACCGTCTGCGCTGCGTTGCCTTCTGACAGGGATACCCGCAGGTCTGATGATGATCGTCCATACTCATACCTATATGGTGCTGATCATCATCTGTTTGTGCCTGGCGATAATCAATTTCCGATCTTATAAAACGATGCTGACTTTTGCTTTGGGGGCAGGGCTGGTATCTCTTTGGATGTACGTCCAACTTCATGGACAATCACTTTCCGGCAGATGGTTTGGATTCTTATGCGGATGGAAGTCTGATATTCAGCAAAAAGGTCTGTTGCAGTTTGCGATATTATGGTTGATGAATTGGGGAATGCTATTACCTCTGGCGGCATGGGGAACATTTCGGATGAAGTATTATCGTCATCCCATGGTTGTGAGCGGATGGGTGCTTTTTATTCTGAGCAATGTGATTCGGTTTCAACCCTGGGACTGGGACAATACCAAAATTCTGACATGGAGTTATTTGCTGTTGATCATTCCAGTGATGTCAGTGTTGTCGGTTCTGTGGAAGGACAAGGGTCGCATCGGTAAGGTGACAACAGTCGTTTTTTTAATATTGCTGACGTTTTCCGGTGGATTGGAGTTGATAAAACTGATAGAAAGTAATCCCAAATCATACAAGATGTGGGATCAATCAAAATTGCTTATGGCTTCGGAGCTTCAGCGAATGCTGAATCCGGAAGAAACCGTGTTAACGGATGATGATCACCTTAACTGGGTTTCCTGCCTGGCTGGGGGGCAGATTTTGATGGGATACAGGGGGTGGCTGTGGGCCTGGGGCATAGATTATTCCGGCAGGGAAAACGATATTCGCATCATGTATTCGGCAGGGCCAGGGGCAGAGGCGCTTTTTAAGAAATACCATGTTCGATACGCGGTGTTCACCCCTTCAGCAAAAAGGAATTTCGAGGCGAATGAAGCATATTTTCTCATGAAATATAAAATGGTATTAAATGATAACGACACCCGTGTTTATGATATCCAATCTTGCAGGGAAAAAAGTTGATGATTGGATTTGTTACCAGGTATGTATTGTGGTTATGCTGTAAACGGGCATAAACTACTCTTTCAATTCACCACAACCTAAAAACCTTTGCATTATTGTAATGCAACGACTGGCAGATAAATGAACACAGGGAAGATCACAGAGATGCAGTCACTTCTAATCAGCGTCATTATTCCGGCATACAACCACGAGTTGTTTGTTGCCGATGCGATCAACAGCGTTCTGCTACAATCCTTTGCTGATTTTGAGATTATCGCCATAGACGATGGATCAACGGACAATACCTTTGCGGAGATCAAAAAAATAAATGATCCAAGGATTCGATTGTTTCATCAAACAAACATTGGGGCCGCTGGAACCATCAATCGGGGTATCGAACTTTCACAAGGACAATATATTACCATTCTTAATTCGGACGATCTGTATCATCCCGAGCGGTTGGCCATGTTCAAACAATACATGGATGAAAACCCGGACACGATGGTGTTATCAAGTCTTGTTCAGCCTGTAGATACTTTGGGAAAACACCTGGAACCCGAATCCGGCAATGCATTCCATGATTACTGGCTGAAATGGTATGACACTGCCGTACATAATCTTCAATGGGATAATAATTATTTTTTTTCTCTGCTGCAGTCCAATTTCGTGGTTTCCACATCCAATATATTTTTGAATTCCCGAATCTTCCAGATGGAAAACAAATTCAATCCGATTTTAGCTTACTGCCACGATTATGCTTTTTTACTCCGAATACTTCAAACACACCGATTTGGGTTTATCCATCAAAAGCTCGTGAAGTATCGGCTTCATGATACCAACACGATCCGACACAATCATTTTTTGAAGCGGCTTGAGGTTCAGTATGCCATATTCGATTCGCTGAAATTTGATGAAGTCCTGTCGAATTTACACAATTTGCAGCTCAAGGCATCTGGCATTATTTTTCGCGGGCTTGAAAAAAACCCCGATATCAATCATGGTATTCGACTGGCGGAAAAAGACCGAATGCTCGAAAAATCCGAGATTTGGCTAAAAGAGTTTCAAGCTACAATCGCCCAGGATGAAGACCGTATCAGGTATGCAGAAAAGCATGCCGAATGCCTCCAGTCCCTGATTGCAGAGAAGGATGCGCGTATTAGGGAAAGGGATGAACATCTGCATCTTCTTGCTGTAGAGAACAAACAAAAGGATGAACACCTGCATCGTTTTGCAGAAGAAATCAGACAAAAGGATGAACATCTGCATCGCTTTGCTGAAGAAGCCGGACAAAAGGGTGAACATCTGCATCGCTTTGCTGAAGAAGTCAGACAAAAGGATGAACATCTGCATCGCTTTACCGAAGAAGCCGGACAAAAAGATCAACACCTACAAATTCTTACCGAAGAGCTCGGACAAAAAGACGATTATTTACGACGTATCGCTGAAGAAGTCAGACAGAAAGATCAACATCTACAAATTGTTACTGAAGAGATCGGACAAAAAGACGATTATTTACGACGTATCGCTGAAGAAGTCAGACAAAAGGATATCCATTGCGCATATACCAGCCCTCATGTTGATGATATAATAAGTGAAATAGTGAAACTTCGGCATCGGTGTGAAAAACAGGAGAAAATCCTGGCGATGAAGGAACAACATGAGATCACTTTAAAATCCCAAATACATCTGAATGATATGCATCTTCAGGATGTTGACCGAAAAATAATCGTACTTGAAAACACTGCCGCTGAGAAAGAACGTTTTCTGCAAGAGATTTTTGCTTCAAAGGGCTGGCATTGGCTCACCCGCTACCGAGATATCAAACAAAATCTGATCGCGAAAACGAAAACAGATATCAGCCCGCAACCTGTAGTTGATGAAAAAACTTATCATGCCCAGGTGTTGTATCCACGGCATCAGAAGAGACCCAAGATCGTTCATGCTCTTGCCAATTTTCTTACTGGCGGATCAAGCCGTCTGGTTGTGGATCTGGTGGAACATTTGGGACATAAATACGATCAGGAAGTCATTTCTTTTTTTATCCCGTCGCCGCTGGCTTATGCAGGAGTGGTATTACACGATTTTTCGGGAGATGTGGCGAAAGAGCGGATTGAAACCTTCTTAAAGGAAAAGAACGCGCAAATTCTTCATGTTCACTATTGGGGCGAAGGGGATGCCGTATGGTATCGGAAGGTTTTTCAAGCTGCAGAAAACTGGCCTGGAATTTTGATTGAAAACGTCAATACACCAGTTGTTCCCTATATCAGCGACCGGGTTAACCATTATGTTTATGTCAGCACTTATGCCAAAAACTTTGCGGCATGTGAGGCGGAAAAATCCTCCGTAATCTATCCTGGGAGCAATCTGACCCTCTTCGACCGGAATGAAGCACCGATTCCGGATAATGTCATTGGTATGGTTTATCGGTTGGATTCGGATAAACTGAAAGAGGATGCCATAGAGGTATTTATTAAGGTAGTCAAAAAAAGACCACGAACCCGTGTGTTGATTGTCGGTGGCGGAGAATATCTCAACGCCTATCAAAGACAGGTGTCTGAAGAGGGAGCAACCGCCAATTTTGAGTTTACCGGGTATGTTCCATACAATAGGCTGCCGGGATATTATCAACAAATGTCAATATTTGTTGCTCCGGTATGGAAAGAGAGTTTTGGGCAGGTATCACCGTTTGCCATGAGCATGAATATCCCGGTTGCGGGTTATCGGATAGGTGCCTTGTCTGAAATACTTGGAAGCGAGGACCTTCTGGCAACCCATCCGAACGATTTAGCGGAACTTATCGTGAATTTGCTGGAAGACAGAGAACGAAGAATTGAAATCGGACGCAATAATTATTTGCGGGTTCACGAACGTTTTTCGGTGGAAGCCATGGTTGCAGCATATCATGGGTTGTATGAACAACTGATTCATGATGGGAGGTGACCGTCACTCCCCCTCCCGGCTGAGGGGATGGGTCTGAACGTTTACTATTGCATCCATGTAAATTTGAGGATGGTATGAAACCATTGAATATCTTGTTGCCTGTTCATGTTTTTTTCCCGGATCATTTTTATGGAACGGAAACCTATACCCTTGAACTGGCGCAGAGTTTGAAAATCATGGGGCATAACCCTACGATTCTTACGTCTATTCTTTACGGGGAGAAAAGTCCAGGGGGTGCCAGGTTTACTTATGAATACGGCGGGTTGACCGTCGATTGCGTTGATTTAAACACACAGCCGCTAAAAAATTTCAAACAATTATATTCCCGTCCGGATCTGTATCCGATTTTAAAAGATATTATTCTGCAAAGGAAGCCTGACATCATTCATGTAACCCACCTGATGGGGCATACCGCCGTGCTTTTGGAAGTAATTCGGGATATGAAAATTCCAACAATCGCCACGTTGACTGATTTTTACGGCATTTGCCCCAACAGCAAACTCATTTCTTATGATGGAGGCCTTTGTACTGGGCCAAACCGTCGATCCACCAATTGCCTTTCCTGTTATATCAGAGAACATGATTATGAGTTTTTAGACCCGAAAAGCTTGGCGAGGCTCATCCAGAATGATACGTCGTTGTCATGGGTTTCATCCTTGTTGCCCTGTATTGTTGCTCTGCCCCGGTTTGCCCAGTCACAGATTCGCAGAAGCATTCGGGATGCGGTTGACAGGATTGCTTATATGCGGGCGCTATACAATGTTTACGCTTGCATGATCACGCCAACGGATTTTTTACATGAAGCATATATGGCGAGCCGCTTTTATCCGGAGAAACTCAAGAAAATCAATTTTGGCATCAACCTGGATATGGTTAAAGCATATCGTCATGCAATGACGGAAGTCCCCTCATCCATAAGGTTCGGTTATATTGGCCAGATCACTTCCCATAAGGGTGTTGATCTGTTGATAAAGGCTTTTGCCGGTCTTAAGGAAGCAGATGAGACTGGAACACGGGCGACTCTTTCCATTTACGGCCCAAAAGATCAGGACTCGGCGTACATGACGGAACTGAACAGTTTAACCAATGGGGGTAGCGCTATCGCATTCAAGGATACTTTCCCAAAAGATCAATTGTGCAAGGTGCTTTCTGAAATTGATGTGATGGTTATCCCATCTCGCTGGTATGAAAACAGCCCCTTGGTGCTTTTGTATGCCCTGGCAACGAAAACTCCGGTTATAGTAACGGATATGAAGGGCATGAGCGAATTTGTCCGGGACGGCTATAACGGCTTCACATTCAAAAAGGACAGCGCAGCGCATTTGGGTCAGATCATGCAACAAATTGTCGATAATCCGGCAGTGCTTCTCCAACTTTCGCAAAATGCCGACTATGCCAATGATATTATGGATCATGCCGGAGATGTTCTTGATATTTATCAAACTGTTTTGGGGGTGTAGTGACTATGCCACAAAACAAAATAGGGCATTCACCGAAATCAACGTAATAATGATACTGACAACCCAGTAAGTTGCCAGTAGAAAATGAAAAGGGTTATGACTTTCGTCATAACCCCTTGATTTAATTGGTAGGCACGATTGGGTTTGAACCAACGACCCCTACCGTGTCAGGGTAGTGCTCTCCCGCTGAGCTACGTGCCTGTAAGAATGTGTGTTGATACCATCTGGTTCGTTCGATGTCAACAAAAACCGTGATAAAAAACAGGAGCAGCATTTCATCTATCCGCTATTGCTGGCATTTATCCGCCGTCACCGGCCATTTATTCGCTAACGAATCAATCTGTCGGCTGCCCATTTTGAAACGTGTTGAGGCCAAGCATCATGTAATGAAGCCCTGAAATCGTAGTCAAAACGGCCGTAACCCAGAACATCACATATTTGGTTAATGGCTCCGATGGCATTTCTGGATAGAGAAGCGTCAAAAACACTGTAAACAACTGAACAAAGGTGGTCACCTTGCTGACCAGGGTGGGATGAATACGAATCTTGATGTCCATGACGGTCAAAACAGCTATGCCCATCACGATAACGATATCCCGGCTGATGACAATCACGGCCAGCCAACCCGGAATGTGCTGTTGAACGCCCAGTGTGACAAAAGATGCTATCAGCAGGAATTTGTCTGCAATGGGGTCCAGGTAGGCCCCAAGTTCTGTTCGCTGATTGAAGTACCTGGCGATGAAGCCATCCAGTCCGTCGCTGATGCCAGCAATCGTGAAAATCAGAATCGCAATCTGGAACATGTCTCTTAGCAGAAAAATGACAAAGAGCGGTGTCAGTAGGATTCGAACAACAGTAATAAAATTGGGAACATTAATCGTCAGTCTGGGATATTTCAATTTCAAATCTCAACAATGGTGGGAGAAAATGTACGAATCACGAACGCCTGTTGTTTTTTTATTCATAATTCATAATTCTCCTGATGGATAACTTTTTTTTAAGTTGGCGAGAAGGGAATAACTCGCCATTTACCCTTTTTAACGCTACATTGCTGTAGGTAATGCGTATCTCTAATCTGTAACCAATTAGAGAATCCGACCTCATCTCGACAATGATA
>Ga0194044_10000921_pt1 | contig 14912 bp, 11 predicted proteins | sample JunL4417m_MetaG_FD_155460 | JGI IMG/M metagenome (GOLD analysis project Ga0194044, IMG submission 155460) | Anoxic zone freshwater microbial communities from boreal shield lake in IISD Experimental Lakes Area, Ontario, Canada - Jun2016-L442-17m | ecosystem: Environmental > Aquatic > Freshwater...
ATATTACATTCCGGGCTACAGATATGGAATGTCTACGGCATTCTGCTTGGTGGGTTAATTCTTTTCTACAGATATGGAATGCCTACGGCATTATGTAAGATTCAAAACCAAAGAGTCTTACTCTCTTGGTGTAACACAAGTGAGTTCTTTTCATCCCGGTGTTTTGTATCGGGACATCCGTGCTTGCGGGGGAAAATAACAGCCCGGAAGTCCCGATAAAGATAGTCGGGATGTTCTCCAAGGCGAATCTATGACAAAGTTCGCAGTTGTCATGTCTTTTCTCGCTCATTCACTTACTCACTTTCTCACTTTTTTCCTTCAAATAAATGCCTTCCTTTATACTTTGATTATTTCTCTTTAAATTTTGATTTTAATGATAATCAATCGGATATTTGCACAGAGAAAAAATACATAAGGGAATAGCGGCATCGCAGGGAATTTCCATCGGGAAGGCTTATCTGTACGCACGTAAACAGGTGAACATTAATACGATGAATATTTCCGATGAAGAGGTTAAAGCAGAAATTGTACTGCTGGAAAACTCTATAGAGGTGTCACTTAAAGAGCTTAGCAAGATTTATAATATTTCGGTTGAAAGAATCGGCGAAAAGAATTCAAAGATATTCGAGGCACAGATAGAAATTATTAAAGATAAGATTTTTCTCGACTCTGTTTTGAACAGGATTAAGACGGAAAACCGTTCGGCGGGTTTTGTGTTTAACGATGAAACTGAAAAACTCGGACAGATTTTCCTGAAATCGGAAAACACTTATATGCACGAACGGTATGCAGATATTATGGATGTGAAGAACCGCGTGATAAGAAATATGAAACGCGATAAACTGGTTTCGAAGGTTGAAGAGAATGCGATTATCTTTGCACACGAATTAACTCCTGCCGACACGATTTTATTCAGCCGCAGAAAAGTGCAGGGCTACGCAACCGATACAGGCGGCATCACTTCGCACACAGCAATAATTTCCCGTGCTCTAAGGGTTCCTTCCGTCGTTGGTTTGAAAATGATTTCGCGTCAGATTGCTTCCGGAGATACTGTTATCGTTGACGGGTTCGAGGGGGTTGTGATTGTAAACCCGACAGAACAGACCATCGCAAACTACACGAAGAAACAGGAAGAATACAAAAATCACGAACTGCTTCTTGTGAACGTGCTTCACAAACCGTGTGAAACACTCGATAAGAAAAGGGTTGAGATTACTGCTAACATAGAATTTATAGAAGAGACTGAATTTCTGCAAAGTTGCGGTGACTGCGGGATAGGGCTTTACAGGACAGAACATCTTTACATGGAAAAGGGCGACTTCCCTTCCATCGGCGAACAGATAGAAGACTACACGCATATTTCAAACATTACCTTTCCGAAGAAGGTTACTATCAGAACTTATGATTTAGGCGGCGACAAGATTTACAAAGACAATAACTACAAAGAACTTAACCCATACCTTGGCTGGCGCGGTATAAGGATGTGTCTGGACAAGAAAGATATTTTTAAGGAACAACTTGAAGCGCTTCTTATTTCATCCGTGAAAAAGAATATTAAGATTATGCTTCCGATGATTGCTTCGGTGGACGAAGTGAAGGAAACAAAGAAGCTGCTTAAAGAGGTGAAGAAAGACCTTGACGGAAAAGGTGTTTTTTACGACAACAATATTTCACTTGGAATAATGATTGAAGTGCCGTCTGCCGTGCTGATGGCAGAAGAACTCGCGAAGGAAGTTGATTTCTTCAGTATAGGTACGAACGACCTTACTCAGTACATTCTTGCTGTTGACAGGGGCAACGATTTCATTGCTAACTTATACCAGCAGTTTCACCCAGCAGTGATAAGGGCACTCAGCAAAGTGGTAGAAGCCGGCCATAACCATAAAATAAAAGTTAGTATTTGCGGCGAGATGGCCTCGGTGCCGCTTGCGGCTCCTTTACTTATAGGGCTTGGGCTTGACGAACTTAGCGTACTGCCTTCGATGTTCACGGAGATAAAACAAACAGTAAGAGCGATAAAGTATACTGAAGCGAAAGAACTCGTAGCAGAACTTCTGACGCTTCCGACAGAAAAACTGGTCAGGGAAAAACTAACAGACTATTTCAACAAGAAAATAAAACCACAAATTATATGATACAGAGCAGGATTTTAAAGAAATATGATAAGCAGGATATGTACAGCGTGCTGTACGATTTTCCCGTACAGATTTGCAACGCAGTTGATATAGCAGGCAAAGTGAACGTTGGCAAATTAAAGACAGCGGGGATTAATAACATCGTTATAAACGGGCTTGGCGGCTCTGCAATCGGCGGCGATTTGCTGAGGAGTTATACGGCAAAAGAAATAAGCGTACCTGTTTACGTAAACAGAAACTATTCGCTTCCTGCATTCGCAAAGAAAGATACACTTGCGATAATTTCCAGTTATTCGGGCAATACCGAAGAAACAGTTGCAGCGTTTAAAGAGGCTCTCGCCAGGAAATGCAAAATACTCTGCATAACGAGCGGCGGAACGGTGGAAAAACTCGCAAAGAAGAATGGCTGTCTGGTTGTTAAAATTCCGGGTGGTCTTCAGCCAAGGTGTGCGCTTGGGTATTCATTCTTTACACTTTTAGTATTGTTTACTAAATTGAAATTTATAAGCGACAAATCTGCAGAAATAAACGACGTGATTATTAATCTTGAGCAGGCACTGACCGAATACACTAATACTGCATTCGCCGATAACGAAGCTTTAAGGATTGCCGCTACACTGAAAGATAAACTCCCCGTGATTTATTCGTCGGTAGATGTTATGGACGTTGTGAACCTCAGATGGAGAGGGCAGATTTCCGAGAATGCAAAAATACTCGCATACGGAAACCTGTATCCCGAGATGAATCACAACGAACTCGTTGGCTGGAAACTGAACGAAGATATACTGAAAAAGATTGTCGTTGTATACCTTGAAGACAAAGACGACAACAAGAGAATTCAGATGAGAATGAAAATCACAGAAAAGGTTTACAAAAAGTACGCGTCTAACATTCTGCACCTGAACAGCGACTGCAGGTCGGGGCTTGGAAGAATATTCGACTTGATATATCTGGGCGACTGGGTAAGTTACTATCTCGCAATTTTAAACGAAGTGAACCCGACACCTGTTGATGCGATTTCTTACCTGAAAAATGAACTTGAGAAGGTAAAATAGTGTTAAATTAATGATTATAATAACCTAAAACCGTTTGATGGAAAAAGAGAAAAACACTAATTCTAAAACAGCACTAAAAATTACGTTTATTTACTCTATACTCGGTCTGCTGTTTGTGCTGTTTATGAGTAATTCAAACAAGGAGTTTTTTGTCAATATACTACTGGGGATTTCGTTTGTGCTGCTAACCTCTATAGTGTTCTATTTCCTGATAGGGATGTTTTTAAAGAAAGATGTAAGACACGATGACACAAAAGCAGAAAAGAATGATGAGTACAAAGAGAAATATGAAAAAGAATACCAGGATAGAATGAAAGCTGAGTTGATGAACTCGGCAAAGTCACAGTTCCTCACAAACATGAGTCAGGAAATAAGAATACCTATGAGCGGAATTATTGGTATGACTGAACTTATGATGCTTACGAATGTTTCGAAAGAACAGAAAGAATACCTCGATATAATAAACTTTTCATCCAGTACGCTTCTGGCAATTATAAATGACATTCTTGATTTCTCAAGGATTGAAAGCGGAAAACTTAAACTCGAGAATATTGAATTCAGTATAAAAGATTTGGTTCAGAAGACAGCACAAATACTGGACTTTGAGGCAAAGAGAAAGAAGCTGAACTTAAAACTGGAAATTTCAAAGGATATTAACTACAACATTTACGGAGACCCGCTCAGAATTAACCAGATACTTATTAACCTTACCAAGAATGCTGTTAAGTACACAGAACTTGGTGCGATAACCATATCACTTTCCGAAATTTCGAAGAGCAACGGAAACACTGTTCTGAAGATTTCAATTAAAGACTCAGGTGTGGGATTCGGGAAGGAAATAATACAGAAACTGTTCGGAACCCTCGATAATGCGGGAAGAGTAACGCTCACAAAAGATTTTCAGTACACAGGAGTCGGGTTTGGAATACCTATCATCAGACACCTTATTGCAATGATGGAAGGAGAAATGTTCCTTTTTTCCGAAACAGGAAAAGGTTCTGAGATTGTGCTGAACATTCCGTTTAAACTTTCCACGGAAGATGTTGCAAAACCAATGGGCGGAACATTATCAGACCAATTTTCGGGCAAGGAAAAAGAAGAGAAGCCGCACGACCAGATAAACATTCTCGTTGCGGAAGATAACGTTGTTAACCAGAGACTCGTGAAAGAACTCCTTGCAAGGAAAAACTATCACGTGACTATAGTGGAAAATGGTTTAAAGATTTTTGATGTACTTGAAAGCACAAGGTTCGATGCAATACTGATGGATATTCAAATGCCGATAATGGACGGGCTCGAAGCTACGTCTATTATCAGAGAGATTGAAAAAGGAACGGGTAAACACATTCCCATTATCGGAATAACTGCTTATGCCGTAAAAGCCGATAAGGAAAAGTGCGTATCCGCTGGTATGGATGACTATATGTCGAAGCCGTTCGTAAAAGAAGAGTTTTATAATATGATTGAGAAATATACAAGCAGGGCTTAGAATTAAGTTTTGATATACAGGAATAAATGAAGAATGAAGAAAAAGATATAAGCCATAAAGAAGATTTGCTGTGTTTTCACTGCGGGGATATATGCAAGGATAAATCAATCAACAAGGAAGAGAAAATCTTCTGCTGCCAGAGTTGTAAACTGGTATACGAAATACTTCAGGAAAATAATCTCTGTAAGTATTACGACATAGATAATAACCCCGGAATAAGTCCTTCCATAAGAAGCGACATTAAATACGAATACCTCGACGAAGAAACTACCAAAAGACAGTTGCTTGATTTCAGCGACGGAAAAATCAGTACGGCAACATTCAGCATACCTCAGATGCACTGCAGTTCCTGTATCTGGCTGCTCGAGAGTTTCTACAAACTTGACCCGGGCGTAACTCATTCGCAGGTTAACTTTCCCGAAAAGAAATTTATATTCAGGTTTCTTGAGGAGAAAACTTCGCTGAGAAAGATTGCGGAATTACTCGACTCAATAGGTTACGAGCCGATGATTAACCTCGATGCAACTGAGCGGAAATCAAGAGAGTTATACAGTAAGAAATTATACTATAAAATCGGCGTGGCAGGTTTCTGTTTCGGAAACATTATGCTTCTGAGTTTTCCTGAATACCTAGGTATTGACAAAGCAGCCGATCCGATGTTCTACCAGCTTTTCGGGTATCTGAATTTAATACTTTCGTTACCTGTCTTTCTCTATTCAAGTTCCGAATATTACATTTCTGCCTATAAAGGATTGAAGAGCAAAGTAATAAACCTTGATTTCATACTGTTCCTTGGCATACTTGTCCTCTTTGTCAGGAGTGTTGTGGAAATAATTACACAATCGGCGGCTGGATATATGGACTCAATGTCAGGTCTGGTTTTCTTCCTGCTGATTGGCAAAGTGTTTCAGAGCAAGACTTACGAGTCTATGAGTTTTGAAAGAACTTACAAATCATATTTTCCTTTATCCATAACTATTCTGAAGAACGTTACGCAATCAACTGTTCCGCTTGCAAAACTGCGCATCGGTGACAGGATGATAATCAGGAGCGGAGAGATTATTCCTGCGGACTCGATTCTTTTCAAAGGAGACGGTAACATAGATTACAGCTTCGTGACGGGTGAATCTATGTCAACGCAAAAGGTGATGGGAGAAATAATCTACGCAGGCGGAAGACAGATAGGAAGCGCAATCGAACTTGAAGTTTTGAAGGATGTTTCGCAGAGTTATCTTACGCAGCTATGGAACAGCGATACTTTTACGAAAACAGATGAGAGCAGACTGCAGACATTTTCCAACGCAATCAGCAAATACTTTACTATTGCCATATTAATCCTTGCCTTTGGAGCGGCAGCGTACTGGATGTCAACGAGTATAAATATGGCGCTTAATGTTTTTACGGCAGTGCTTATTGTTTCCTGCCCGTGCGCGCTGGCACTCGCAATACCGTTCACTTACGGAAACGTGATGCGGATATTCGGAAGGAATAAGTTTTATATCAAGAATACTTTTGTGATCGAGAAACTGTCGAATGCAACATCGGTGGTGTTTGACAAGACAGGAACGATAACGCAGAACAAGAAATCCTTAATAACTTTTGAAGGACGTGAATTAAACGAATTTGAACTCTCGCTGGTTAAGTCGCTTTCGAGACAGTCAACGCATCCGCTCAGCAGAAAAATATTTGACTTCCTGGAAAGGTACGAAACAAAAGAAGTAACAGATTATTTTGAATACGTAGGAAAGGGTGTGGCAGGTGAGATTGAAGGGTTGAGGATAAAGATGGGGTCGGAAGAATACGTTACAAACAAGGATTCGGACATACACTATAATCACGAAAACAGCTCGTCGCGGGTTTATCTGTCAATCAACGACGTTATACTCGGATATTTTAACGTTAGCAATTCATACAGGGCGGGACTGGCAGAAGTTGTTCAGAAACTCGAGAAGAACTACAGCCTGCACTTACTCTCAGGAGACAACGAAGGAGAAAGAGGATTCCTTCAGTCATACTTTAAAGACCCATTACAGATGTTTTTCAAGCAGACACCTGATAACAAACTTAAGTACATTAAAGCACTTCAGAACGAAGGTGAAAACGTGCTTATGATTGGAGACGGACTGAACGACGCAGGTGCTTTAAAACAAAGCGATATCGGTATTTCAATATCAGAAGACGTATCTAATTTTTCACCTGCCTGTGACGGGATTCTGAATTCCGAAGAGTTTCCATCGCTACCAAACATCATTAAGTTTTCAAAAGACAGTTTTAAGATTATTATATTCAGTTTCGCAGCTTCATTCGTTTACAACCTTTTAGCTTTGGGAATAGCCGTTGACGGACTTTTAAAGCCAATCGTAGCAGCAATATTAATGCCTGTAAGTTCAATCTCTGTTGTTGTATTTTGTGTAGTATCAACAAACTATTTTGCCAAAAGGAGAAAGTTTAAATAATGTCTGTTATTGTTGTGTTAATCGGTGTAAGTGTTTTTGTTGCAGTGGGATTTTTAATCGCCTTCCTTTGGGCAGTAAAATCGGGACAATACGACGACCGTTATACCCCTTCGGTCAGAATGCTGTTTGACGACGAGAAAAAGAAAGAAGAAGACCCTAAGTAATTCTTTAACATAATTTTACCGCTATGAAAAAATTCGATCCAAGTGTAGCAATACACGACTTTTTGGTATTTGGTGAGTTTGGAGACGTAAACCCATCAATAACTGATTCCTCAACCTTTACATTTTTAAGTACTGACAGAATGTCTGAGATATTCGACCACGAGATAGAGGGATGTTTCTTATACTCAAGACACTGGAACCCAATCAATAAATACTTATCCGACACACTGGCAAGGTTTGAAGATACTGAATCCGCTCAGGTAACGGCCTCAGGAATGGGAGCGATTAACTGCGCCATTATGCAGCTTTGTAATGCGGGAGACGAGATTGTTTCAAGTCATACGATTTACGGCGGCACCTATGCACTGTTCAAAAACTTCCTGCCGAAGTTTAACATAAAGGTAAACTTTGTTGACATTACAAACCTAGAGGAAGTAAAGAGTGCTGTTACCGATAAGACAAAAGTGATTTACTGCGAAACTATCAGCAATCCGCTTCTTGAAATTGCCGACATTCCAGGCCTTTCAAAGATTGCTAAATCATCGAAGGCAAAACTAATAGTGGATAATACATTCGCACCGATGGTTGTTTCTCCGTCACGACTGGGAGCAGATGTTGTGATTCACAGTATGACAAAATACATAAACGGTACGAGTGATTGTGTTGCTGGATGTATCTGTTCAACAAAAGAATTCATTTCAAGTTTAAACGATGTTAACAGCGGCGCATCTATGCTTCTGGGCACGGTGCTCGACAGTACACGGGCGGCAAGCATTCTGAAGAATATGCATTCGCTTCATTTACGAATGCAGAAGCACAGCGAGAATGCAATGTTTATGGCTACTGAGTTTAAGAAACTCGGTATAAAAACTTATTATCCGGGTTTCGTGACACACAAAGGTCACGACCTGTTAAAGTCTATGATGAACGACGGGTTCGGATATAGCGGAATCGTTGCCATAGATTTGCTCACGGAAGAAAAAGCAAACAAGTTAATGGAAATGATGCAGCAGGAAAAAGTTGGTTACCTTGCAGTATCGCTCGGTTACTTCAAAACACTATTCAGTGCTCCAAGCCACAGCACATCATCCGAAATACCTGATGAAGAACAGGCAAAGATAGGACTCGGAAAAGGCTTGATTAGATTCTCGTTCGGGTTGGATAATAACATTCAGGAAATATTTGAAAGGATAAAGAGCTGTATGATAAAACTGGAGATAATCTAGACTTCTAAATGCAAAGAGAAAATAGAACGCGGATTTTCACTGATATAACTGATTTACGCAGATAATTCTTAGGCAAAGAGATAGAAAGGGTTAAATCATTACCACCAAAGCACAAAATCACCAAAAGATTGTAACCGCAAAGAACACAAGGTTCGCGAAAGAAGATTATAGAAATAATGGGCGGTATAACCGCCCTTTATCATTTATGATAATTTATTAATTGCTTTATCTGAAATTGTATCCCCTATTGAGAAACAGGAAGTCGCTGCAGGAGATGGCGCATTGCATACGTGAAGAACCTTATCGTTTTCTACATATAGAAAGTCATCGACAAGTTTCCCGTCTTTTGTACACGCCTGTGCTCTCACTCCCGCACCGCCTGCTTCAAGGTCAGACTCTTTAATATCCGGTGTTAACTTTTGAAGTGCACGTGTAAATGCAGGTTTTGAGAATGAACGGTAGTATTCCATTAAACCTGTCTTCATAAACTTTCCTGCAACAGCTATAAATCCAGGCCAGGTAAGACTCTGGAAAAGGTCCTTTACATCAACGTCAAACTTAGAATACCCTTCGCGCTTAAACGCAAACACTGCGTTAGGACCTGCTTCTATTTCTCCGCTAATCTTGCGTGTATAGTGTACTCCGAGGAACGGGAAGCTCGGATCGGGAACGGGATATATTAAATTCTTTACGAGATAACTTTTCTCGCGCTTTATTTTATAGTATTCTCCTCTGAACGGAATGATTCTTATGTTAAGGTCTTTGTTATTCAGGGCTGCAACTCTGTCAGACTGTAAACCGCAGCAGGTTATTACATTCCCTGCGCCGTAAAACTCTTTATTCGTTGCGAGTTCCACACCGTCGGCATTTTCTTTAAGCATCACAAGGTGTTCGTTAAAATTAACCTGTGCCCCCATAACCAAAAGATGGTTGTAAATCTTTTCCGAGACGACCTTATAATCTATGATACCCGTCTGTGGAACGAGCACACCCTTGACGCCCGTTACATAAGGTTCTTTTTCTTTGAGTTCTTCTTCCGTAAGTATTTTTAAACCTTCAAGACCGTTTTCTATTCCCCTGTCATAAAGAGTCATCATAGCAGGAACTTCTGATTTATCCGTTGCGACTATAACCTTTCCGCATATATCGTACGTAATATTGTTCTCATCACAGAAATCCAGAAGCATTTTATAGCCGCGGATACAGTTGGTTGCCTTAAGGCTTCCCGGCTTATAATAAATACCCGAGTGAATGACTCCGCTGTTGTTACCTGTCTGATGTTTCGAGACGCCAGGTTCTTTTTCAAGAAGTAATAACTTTAAGGAAGGTTCCTTTTCAAGAATTTTATACGCGGTAGCAAGTCCTACTATACCTGCACCGACAACGACTACATCAAAGTTTTTATTCATCCCGGGATTTTATAAATGTATAAAGAAAGAAAGTATTCCGAGAAGTATCAGAATAATCCCCGTAACAAGTTTTTCGTAGTGTTCAAGAAAATGAAGTTTCTTATTAAGAACGTTTAAGCTTTTCCTGCTCAGTTCAACGATTACAATCATTACGGCTACTGTTACGAACAAATAGATTGCCGAAAGAGTAAGTATACCCACCCATCCATACTGTCCTGCAGTAAAATAAAACGCCTCGATTTCAACGCATGGCGAAAAGAACATCATCGTTCCGAGTGCTGTAATAATAGCGGCCTTGGATTTCTTTGATGCCTGCTTAATCTGTTCAGGGTTTATATGGCAGTGTGTATGCGATTTGTTGCGTAAGTTTGTGATTATGAAATACAGCCCCAGTCCGAATAATATTATAGGAGCGTATATTTCAGAAATCATCTCAATAGTATCGCCGAGTTTATATCCCACAAATCCAATAATTATACCTATAATTATAGTGCTGAGCGTATGCAGAAACCCTGTTAGCGCAGTTACCTTTGCGGTTTCTGCCTTAGTCCAGTTTTCCGATTTACTTACAGCGGCAAGCGGAAACCAGTGATTAGGAATCAGTGCGTGCGTTATGCTGAGTAATAAACTTCCTGCTATGAGAGAAAACATTACTTAAACGTCTCCTCTGTTTTTATTATAGTTACGTTCTTAACGTTCAGTTTAAAGTTTGCTACTTCCTCGTCTTCAGCAAGAACTTCTTTTGGTAATCCTGCTTTTACGAGGTTCGAATAACTCATAGGTGAGTAAGTATTTTCCTTTAAACTCTTTGCAAGTTCATCAGCTTCCGATTTATCTGTAACTATCGTAATCTTCATATTATTAATCTGCCAGTATTTCTTAACAGCTTTATTAACATCTTCAAGTTTAAGTTTTGCAAGCAGTTTATCAAGTTCGTCAATATAATCTGTTTTTCCGTAATACTTTGAATCCATTAAGTAACCGAGTCTGCTCGATGGACTTTGCACATAAAGTTTTATGTAACTTCTGAGAAATTCTCTTGTTGCTTCAAAGTCATTCTTGCTCATTCCGTTCTTAAGGAGTTTATCAACTTCACGCAGAGCAAGGCGGATAGCAAAATGTGCATGTCCGATTTTAACATCTTTAAGTTCTGCATACTGTTGCTGCAGTTGTTTTGCAATCTGTACAGGGCGAATCCACATCGAGAAATAATTAGTAAGGCGTGGAACACCCGGAGGAGGCAGCATATTAGAGCCGCCGTTATCATACCACTCTATGTAAGAATAATCGCCATAGTTCATTGAACGCGTAGTGCGGATTTTATCGTATAAAACACCGTATGACTTTCTGTGTTCGCCAAGGTAAGAGTTTGCAACCATCAGAGCTGCAAAGTCATCGCTTGAACGTGTAACATCCATAGGGAATCCCATAAATACTGCCGAGCCAAAAGCATCTTTTGCAATTATCTGAACATCTATACCGTCTGTCTGTGCTGCGAGTTGTTTCGTTTCAATGTATGGAGCTGCGTCCGGTAATGTTCTTAAATCATTTAATAATTGATTCCTGAAATCTGTTGAATAATTACCTGCTATTCCTACCATCACTCTGTTCTTACCAAAGAACTTTGCATAATGCTCTTTAACATCATCAAGGGTTATAGATTTAACGCTTTCTGACTTACCCGAAACCATTGTCTGATACTTGGTGCCTGCAAAAAGAAAATCCTCAAGAAGCATTTTGCTGTATTCTTCATCTGATGATGAACGTATAACCTGGTCAACATAATTCTGCTGGTTAGATTTAACGCGGTCAAAATCTTTCTGGTCAAAAGATGGTGTAAGTATTAATCCTTTTAATATTCCGTAGAACTCATTAAGGAAATCTTTATGAACTTCAAACGTAAATATAGAAACTTCTTTATCAACGGTGGTGGTGGAATATGCAGCCATAGGATATATTTTTGCCTGAACCTGAGAAAAGGTCAAATCCTTAGTGCCGCCAGATGTAATCAGTGCGGCAGTCAGTTTAGTCAGTCCTTCTTTACCTGAAGGGTCTGAGACAGAACCGTTTTTAAACATAAGTTTTATAACGACCTTGTCAGACTTAGGAAGTTTAAGTTCAACTACGTCCTGTGAGAATGCACTGGCAAAGAAAAGACTCATTATGATAACTATAAATATATTTTTCATTTTAAACTTTGTTTTAATTTACTTAACGGGACAGGTATCATCAGCTGATATTGTTCCTATAGTTAAATACGATTCAATTAAATATTTTTCTGCTACGTTATTGATGTCGTTAGATGTAACTTTCTCGTACAACGCATAATAATTATTCACGCATTCAGGGTTTCCGCCAACTGCAATATAATAAGCCAGCATTCCTGCGATTCCTCCAGGTGTATCGTTACCCATTGCGAAAGAATACTTCACGTTAGAGACTGCTTCTTTTAATTTATTTGCATCAACAGACGTTGTCTTCACCAGGTTAATAGTTTTCATGATTTCATCTTTAACGTACTGCATATCATCTTTGTTTTTAACCGATGCAGAAATTGTAATTAAGTTAGGGTCTCTGCTGAATGGCGGGTTCAGGCTAACATATCTGGCCTTTCTTTCTTCTATAACAAGTTTTTTATAGAGTTCTGAAATGCCCGAGAAATAAACACTTCTGATTAGATCGAGTGACGGATTGTCTATGGCATTATCACTGAACGCAGGACCTTTGAAATTTAAAGAAAGCATGGGGGGTACATCACCATTCTTAATGTGGGTGTATCTTGTGCCACCCTGTGGCGGCTCGACAGGAATATCGGCTGAGTATGTGCCGTGTTTCCAGTTACCGAAATACTTTTCGGAAAGTTTCTGAACCAGTTCGGGGGTTACATCGCCGACCACAAGTATAGTACAATATTCGGGTCTGTAGAAGCGGTCGAAAAACTTAAGTGAGTACTCATATTGATTGGGCATATCAATAATGTCTTTGAGAAAGCCCATTGTTGTGTGCTTGTAGGTGTGCTTGTCGAATGCTGCACCCCTTATGTTTTCATAAAGCTGCGAATTCGGATTAGCAATATTCTTTGTATATTCGCCCTTTACTGCACCGGCTTCAGTTTTAAAATCGTGTATTGTGTAGTGAAGGTTCTGGAACCTGTCTGCTTCAACCTCAAACATCTTTTCAATTTTAAGAGAATTCCCTACCATATGATAAACAGTCTGGTCTGTAGAAGTATAAGCGTTTGCAGATGCACCGATAGACTTTAATACCTCATCATATTTTTCCTTTGGATATTTATCGGTACCCCTGAACATCATGTGTTCGAAAAAGTGTGCAAACCCTGTTACGCTGTCTTCAATCTCATTCCTCGAACCGGCTCTTACGACTATATACAAGGCCGCAATCCCAGGACTTTCAAACGGAACGGATACAACGTTCAGGCCGTTAGGCAGTTTGGTTTGTGTGATTTTATACGGTAAAATGTTTTCACTTTTCATAAAAGTAAATCCGCAGATTAATAACGGAATAAACAACAATATTAATTTCTTCATAATTTTAATTTTAGTCGTATAAGTTAAATATATTGAAGAACAGTAGAAATGGAAAAAATCGTGAGTTCAGGATATTGCTTATCAGGAATGGGCAATAAATGTATGGTTGAACTTATATGTAGGTACATATGTTTTAATTATATACAAGAAAACATTGTTTAATAAATATAAACCACAAATACATGGAAAACATAAAATTATTTGAAACATTCAAGTTAGGAAATACCGAATTAATGAATCACATAGTGATGGCACCAATGACGAGATCAAGAGCAATTGGAAACGTACCGAATGCATTGATGGCAGAATATTATAGTCAAAGAGCAGGTGCAGGACTGATAGTTACCGAAGGTACTTCACCTTCTCCAAACGGACTTGGGTACGCAAGAATTCCAGGAATATTCAGCAAAGAACAGGTAGCGGGCTGGAAATTTGTAACGGATGCAGTTCATGCAAAAGGCGGAAAGATATTTTTACAGATTATGCATACGGGAAGAATCGGACACGAAGCAAACTTACCTGCAGGAGCAAAAATTGTAGCTCCATCTGCAATAAAAGCAGCCGGACAAATGTGGACAGACACAAAGCAAATGCAGGATCATCCTGTACCGAGTGGTTTCACATCAGAAGAATTAAAAAACACAAAGGAAGAGTTTATTACATCTGCAAAGAATGCAATTGAAGCAGGGTTTGACGGAATCGAATTGCACGGTGCAAACGGTTATTTACTTGAGCAGTTTATTTCACCTCATTCAAACAATAGAGAAGACGAATACGGAGGCAGCATAGAAAACAGATGCAGGTTTGTTTTAGAAGTTGCGAAGGGTTGCGCAGATGCAATAGGAAAAGAAAGAGTTGCAATAAGGCTTTCTCCATACGGAGCATTCAACGACATGCCTGCTTATCCTGAAACAGAAGAGACATACAAATATCTTGCTGCAAAGATAAATAAAATCGGATTGGTATACATTCACATAGTTGACCATAGTTCGATGGGCGCGCCTGAAGTACCGAGAAAGATAAAAGAAATCATACGTGCAGAATTCAAGAACACATTAATATTAAGCGGCGGATACGGACTTGAAAGTGCAGAAAAGGAACTTAACGGAATTGCTGATTTAGTAGCTTTTGGAAAACCGTTTATAAACAATCCAGATTTCGTGCAAAGACTGAAGAACGGATGGGATTTAAATACAGATTTGAATATGGATGCATTTTATACAGCAGACGAAAAGGGATATACCGATTATCCAGCATATTTGAAATAAATTCTTGGTATCCTTTTTAAGGAACAATTTGATTTATATTCTTTTAAATAATTAGTATTTTAGTGATAAATAAACAAACTATATAATGAAAACAAAATTGATGTTTAATGTTTTTTTGTTAGCGCTGATAACCGTATCACTATATTCTTGCAATAACAATGT
>Ga0194044_10000922_pt1 | contig 14905 bp, 12 predicted proteins | sample JunL4417m_MetaG_FD_155460 | JGI IMG/M metagenome (GOLD analysis project Ga0194044, IMG submission 155460) | Anoxic zone freshwater microbial communities from boreal shield lake in IISD Experimental Lakes Area, Ontario, Canada - Jun2016-L442-17m | ecosystem: Environmental > Aquatic > Freshwater...
CGAATAGCTATGTATATTAATACTTCTTCCGATCATATTCTCGACGAGAAGTTTCAACATGGATACCTGATTTTCCGTCCCACCAGATGATCCGCCATTATCGCAAGCGCTGCATGTTTTCACTGCGCTGCGGTCCAATCCCGAAGGCTGTTGCTGATTTGAAAGCGTTACTTTGTCTGCAATCACCCCTTGCCCCTGATTGGCCGCAGCCGTTACCCTGTTAGAATTTGCGTTTAAAAGCGTTTCGGGTCTTTTCCCCGTCCAAGCCAATAATGTCTCAGATTTTTCACGAGTCTCCAATAATGACCGGCTTGATGCCATTTGTATATCTGATGACGCGATTTTCATAAATTTCCTCCCGCAGTTGAGTTCTCCCCCGAATATCAAAAAGCAATACATATTGGATATCGGCATCTTTCCGGAGAACTTGAGTCAAAAATATTAACATCCGACCAGGCCAAGATGTGGGCTGATGAAAATTGCCATATATTTTGGTGAAAACCTGATCCCATTTTTGTTTCGCTTATCCTCCTGGGATCGCCGCACCCCAGTGCGGCCCACTCCGCTTTTGTCGTCATAATTGCCGCACTGGGGTGCGGCGATCCCAGAGGCGATTTGCCGCTCATTTTCATCAGCCCAGCCAAGATGTCCGGTGATCAGACTGGAGCTGATTGAGTAGGATTTTTTGCTGCAATAATATTACTAAAGTTTTTTTTGATTTTGCCGATGTTAAGTGATTAATGAGTTTGCAGAAAAATATGATTTCATTTCATTATTTCATTTGCACAAAAGGAGGTATTATGAAAAAGGGAATTTATGTATTTGGGCTGTTGGTTTTCCTGGTTATTTATTGCAACCATGATGTATTGGCTGCTGCGGTGAACGGCGTAACATTGACAATAAGTCCCACAACCAGCGCAACGGCCAACAAAATTTATTACCAAGGAGCAACATCGAAGCAAACTGTAACCTTACCCTGGAAAGAAAAAGCAGTGTATAGTGCTGATGAAGAATGTAAAATTACAGTCACCACCAAGGTTAAGGGTGATCTCATCGTAAAAGTTGATTCTGTCTCAGCTACCACTACTGGGGGTGCGTTGAGTGTTTCAAGCACCTGGTTGAAATATAATGCTGGTAAAACTGACATAGAATATATCGCAAATGGAGGAACGCCATCAGGCAGTGGTAGTAGCCCTATTAATAAGCTTGACCTGGAAACCTTGTGCCTGGAAACCGATCTTACGGCAAAAACAATTACCTTGGATACTTTGTTGCTATCAAAACCTTACTCGCTCACGTACAATATCGTTACTGCCATCCTTGTGGATCACGCTGAAGTCGACCATCCACAAGTTTTGGGTGTTGATATTCAGTCAGTTTTCTTTAATTATATCGATACGACTGCTGATAACTGGTACGATGTCACACCGATCTGGTTAACTTTCATTCAAGCAGCTCCAGAATGATTAATGGTTCCGTGATATTTATTCGATATTCGGAAGAGAATTTGTCATTTTCAATTCATGTCACGCCCCGTTATGTGATTTCCAATAAAGAATATACGGCCATGATCATCGTTTCGGCCAGTTGGGTTTATTTCGTAGGGGCGAATCTTGTATTCGCCCTTTCGGTAGGGCGAATACAAGATTCGCCCCTACTATTGCCTGATGGCGGCGATACACGGATAAATGTCTGACCGAAACGATGATCAATGCATAGAAAAAATCTGAATCAGACAATGGGGTATTCTTTGTTGGAAATCACCTTATCAAGAGACCAGGAGTTTTTTCATGGCAGGACATCCCAACAGCTTTGGCACCCGGTCCATATTGACAACCGATGAGCGCCCATTAACCTACTACAGCCTGAACCTCCTGGAACGAGCTGGCTTTTCGGGCATCGACCGACTTCCTTACAGCATTCGAATTCTTCTGGAAAACCTGTTGCGGCATGAAGACGGTGTCCTGGTCACCTCCCGTGATATCGAGAAAATGGCATTGTGGGGACATGCCGGCGAATCTGCCGGTGAAGTACCGTTCATGCCGGCAAGAGTGCTGCTTCAGGACTTCACCGGAGTGCCTGCGATTGTGGATATGGCAGCCATGCGTGATGCGGCTCAACGGCTTTATGGAAGCTCTTCAAAAATCAATCCGCTGATACCTGCCGAACTTGTGATTGATCATTCGGTTCAGGTGGATGTTTATGGATACCCAGAGGCTGTCGCCCGGAACACTGAATTCGACTATCTGCGAAACTCCGAACGTTATGCATTTCTGCGCTGGGGGCAAAAGAGCTTTCGCAATTTCAGCGTTGTACCTCCTTCCACCGGCATCTGCCATCAGGTCAATCTGGAATATCTGGCCAGAGGGGTCTGCGTAGGGGACAGTCCATTGGGACCGGTGGCTTATCCGGACACGGTTGTCGGGTTGGATTCTCACACCACCATGATCAATGGCATGGGAGTTCTGGGCTGGGGAGTTGGCGGCATTGAAGCAGAGGCTGTAATGCTGGGAAGGCCATATTATTTGGTGACTCCTCAGGTGATTGGTTTTTACCTGGAGGGAAGTCCCGCCAGAGGAACCACGGCAACCGACCTGGTTCTGACGATTACACAGTTGCTGCGGGAAAAAGGCGTGGTGGGAAAATTCGTTGAGTTTTTCGGCCCCGGCATCCTTGAACTTAGCATTGAGGACCGAGCTACCATTGCCAACATGGCGCCTGAATATGGCGCAACCATGGGCTTTTTCCCCGTAGATGAAAAAACCCTTCACTACCTTCGCTTGACCGGAAGACTTGAAACTACACTCCGCCTTGTCGAAGATTACTGCAAAACCCAGGGCCTTTTTCGGACTGAAACCTCGCCGGTTCCGGTTTACAGCGATACCCTAAGCCTGAATCTGGACAGCATTGAGCCATGTCTGGCCGGTCCTAAACGCCCCCAAGATCGGGTGCTTCTCAAAGAAATGAAATCAGTTTTCGATAAATTTCTTCTGGAGTCATGTGGTGCGAAGCCAGGACATCCTGGGATGGCGGCATCATGGGAACATGAAGGCGGCAGTCCGTCCACAGAAGAACCCGATGAAACAAGCGATGCAGCCTGTACAATTGTGCAGAAAAAAGGCATTGAAATCATCATTGACGGCATCCCTGTTGAAATCAATAATGGGGCGGTGGTGATCGCCGCCATAACGAGCTGCACCAACACATCCAACCCGTCCGTCCTGATGGCGGCAGGACTTCTGGCAAAACGGGCGGTGGAACTTGGGCTGTCTGTCAAGCCATGGGTCAAAACCAGTCTGGCGCCTGGCTCTAAAGTCGCCGTGGATTACCTGGCATCCGCCGGACTGCTGCCGTACCTTGAACGCCTTAATTTTCACCCGGTCGCCTTCGGATGCACGACATGTATTGGCAACAGCGGGCCGCTTGGCGATTCCATTTCACAGGCAATCAAGGATCATGATCTGATCGTGGCCTCGGTGCTGAGCGGAAACCGCAATTTCGAGGGCAGAATCAATCCCCTTACCCTGATCAATTACCTGGCATCACCTCCACTTGTCGTTGCATACTCCATTGCCGGAACTATAAATATCCAATTTGAAACCGAACCCCTGGGTTGGACCAGCGATGGAAGCCCTGTCTATCTCAAGGATATCTGGCCTTCACCCGAAGAAGTTCAAGAAATGGTTACAGCCTTCAACACCCCGGACCGCTATCGAAACGCCTATACCGCAGTTTTTGACGGAGACGCAAAATGGCAGTCTCTGCCCACTCCGGAACATTCCCTTTATCCCTGGGATGAGATATCAACCTATATCAAGGAGCCGCCATTTTTCAGCCACACCACTCGCGAAATTGAACCCATCGCTGACATCAAGGGTGCAAGAGTTTTGGCTCTGCTGGCAGACAGCGTCACGACAGATCACATTTCTCCGGCAGGCGCCATTCCAATCAACAGCCCTGCTGGAAAATATCTGATTCAGCAGAACGTATCGCCGCCGGATTTTAATTCCTACGGCGCCAGGCGCGGCAACCACGAGGTTATGATGCGGGGAACATTTGCCAATATCAGGCTGAAAAACAGGCTGGTTCCGGGAGTGGACGGCGGATGGACGTTGTGGCTGCCAAATGGTGAAAAAATGACAATTTACGATGCAGCCATGAAATACCGGGAAATGGGTACTCCGCTGATCGTTCTGGCTGGGAAAGAATACGGCACTGGTAGTTCAAGGGACTGGGCAGCCAAGGGAACCCTGCTTCTGGGAATCAGGGCCGTTGTTGCGGAAAGTTTTGAGCGTATTCACCGAAGCAATCTGGTCTGCATGGGGGTTCTACCACTTCAGTTCAAACCCGGCGAGAGCCACGAATCCCTTGGCCTGGATGGAACCGAAACCTACCAGATCACGGGAATTGCATCGGATATTTCCCCAGGCAAAGAGTTGCCGGTCACTGCAGAACACCCTGATGGCGCCCAAATCCGGTTCCATGTCATTGCCCGGCTGGATTCTCCGGTTGAAGTCACCTACTTTCAGCATGGCGGCATTCTTAATTATGTACTTCGCAGCATGGCATGATAGACCCTGTTAACCCCATTCACGGTCAACAGCCATAACTTTCTTGCCAGTACCTCATAAAAAGAGCTGGCTGTGAATGGAATAACCTTATGCGATCATGTTGATCAGGGTGCCACGCATTTCAAGACTGGTTTCAATCATCCTCAGATTTGCATTGTAAGCATGCTGTGTAGGGATCAATTGAGTCATATCTTTCACCATATCCACATTCGACATTTCTTCTACACCATTCTCAGCCGATTCGCTCGGAATCATGGGGCCTTGTGAATTGTTCTTTACAACATTGACTTTTACGGTTTGCCCCTGGCCGCTTTCGATTACAGCACTGCTGCTTTTATATCCATTGGTATTGACATTGGCCAAGTTGTTAGCCGTGACATTCATCTGGGAAGTAAACGCATTGAGTGCAGAAAGATTGTTTCCTATATTCATATTACCTCCTGGTACATTGACTGTTTCCACCGTTTGCGCATCTGCCTATGAATAAAACTAATCAAAACTCGAGCCCCGGAAGTGATTTCCAGGAAACGGTTAAAACCATAATCTGATTAAACCGTAACAAAAAATGCCAAATATTTAATATATTTTGTCAATTATCGATCATAATGTTCGATTGACACCTGATCATATTAACTGGCTTTGACATCAAGTTCAATATATCCGATTCGATATCTGCTTTTTCTTCATAGCCGGCGTATATGCCCCAAAGTTCAGACTCCAACCTTGGTATCTTGGCTTCTGCCTTGTTTCTTATGCCGTAACTTCCGCCGAAGATATACAGTGAACGTGCATAATCTTGCGTTCGTAGAGCCGGCATCCTGCCTGCGCTTTCCTGTCTTTTGAAACCCACCAAATGCGATAAGTCACCATTCCTCTTATCGTGTGTTCTGATAGAATGCAGGATTTGTGCCACTGATCATATACTGCAAACGGGCATAATTTTTTCATTTTTGGACCCCCACCCAACCATCCCCCGCTGGGAGAGGGAGCATAAGGAAAGTGCAGATTATGCCCGTTCGCAGTATAGATTAGCTCGGGATAGCCGATTTATCATCGGCGATTACGATCTTGTGGCCTGAAAACTCTCTGCAACACAATTAAAAGCAAACTCAGTTGGATGCCATGAAAAAAGAGTTTGTACTTGTTGAAGCAACGAAAAATGTCTGTAACAATGAAATATTATATTGATTTATTAATTTAACTCTTATAATACAGCGATCAATATGCTTTCATTAGAGAGTTTGCAACTACAAAAAAACAAAGGAGGATATTTTACCATGTCAATCACACTCGACAATAAGGCCGTAAATGTTTTTAAGTCATACGATGAGATGGCCATAGCCTGCTCTAAAGACATTGAAGATCATAAGACACTTCTCAAGGCTATTGAGGCTATGATAGCTCAGAAACAAAGACAACTCCAGGACATTAAGGATAAAACCGTTGATTTGGTAAAAGCATCTCTTGATGTTATACCATCCCTGGATATCCCTGTGAATCAACAGTCTGAGAATTTAAATTATGCAGGGATAGTTGAGGAAGCTTTAGTTCCAGAAAAGGAAGTTGAAGAAGAAGCAGCAGTGGCAGTAGCAGTGGAGGAGCCATCTCAAGCGACAACTCCACCCATTCAAGTTCAAAAGCCCAGACCCGCTAACCGCAGGAAACCTGCTGGAAAAGGCAAAGTGAAGAGGACGGACAAATCTAAAAAGCCTGCCGTTCAATCCAAAAATATTACTCAAGATAAATATACCGACGACATCACGGAACTCAGATGCCTGCACCACCCTGAATCCCCCGTAATGGATGTAGGCAGGCAATTGTGTTCTTCTTGCAAATGGAAACTTATAAACAATGGTCTGAAAAATTATGACAAAGAACCTGAAGTGATTTCATATCTAAGGGGAGAGATCACAGCGGCCCCTGATATGGGTCAGGCAATGTGTCCAATTCACCAGTCGGTTCCATCATACAACCAGAAAACTGGTTTATGTAAAGCCTGCCAAAAGAAAGCTAAAGAACTTGGGGTTGAGAATCGCCATCTTACGGAAAAAGAGCTGAAGGCAATCAGGTGAACATAATGAACCTTTTGGAACCGGTTTATGTGAACAGGCTTCTGCCGGAATAACGGAAAAGTCGGTTTTATGATGAACCTTTTGGAACCGGTTTATGTGAATAGGCTTCTGCCGGAATAACGGAAAAGCTCGTTTTATCCGGCAGTTTCCAGTACATCGCAATGGCGGATGTGCCTATGCGCTGGAAATACTTAATCATGAGGGGGTACCAACCCGGTTTTTGAATATCCAGGATAACATCGTTTGAAAAATGATCAGTATGGATACCCGGATGATAGACAATTCTTTTGTCACAAATCCAGACACAGATTCCGTCATTTGATTTAGTCTTCAGGGTATATTTTCCGGGTTCGGAAAATTTCAAAAAACCATTCATTTGAATTCCGATGCCCTGGCTGACACCGCTGTCGAAGACCATATCCTTTTTGCCAAATTCATGATCAAGAAAAAGGATGGGTTCGCCCACTTTTTCCGTCGTCGTTTTAATATCCAATTTTGGCATTTCATCTACAGATTTGAAGAGTTTATAGATGTAAATTGGCAAAAGACCCGGTTTGAGTGCTGAATCATCAGACAGCTCTTTTTCCGGGGCAAGACCTGTTACCTCAACCGGTTTAGCTATCGCCTGTCCCGTTCCTAATGAAAGCAAGATCAACAAGCTTATCCATTTAATTTTTCCCTGAAGTTTCATGAATTCTCCTTATGATAAATTGCTATTTTTGGCATGAACAATGAAATTATACCGCCGAAAAATCGGAAGCCTCCTCATCATTATCTCGTTTAATATGGACCATTTTTCCTCAAAAGTCACTTGAAAAATGATACATTTAAGGAATTTTCCATGGAATTCAGCATTCTGCAAACAGGGACATTGATTTTTTTTGCCAGGGTTTGTGATGTTTCCCTGCAATGCCGGATGATCTCTGTTTAAGAAGTGAACCCGGTTTTTTCCAAATCGGTTAATGACAGATGTTCGGTTGTATGCTATGGAAGATAAGCCTTTCACTGTTAGATAGGGGGCAGGTCAGGTAGGGGCGAATCTTGTATTCGTCCTTTCGATAGGCGAATACAAGATTCGCCCCTACCGATACCTCCCCTGATACCTTAGGTGATTCGCGACAAAGAATATACCATCAATAAAGCAAAAATTTAGGGCTGGAAGGCCAACTGCCTGATCCATGATAGCCCAGAGCATCGCCCTGGGTACATGGTATTATTTTTTAATTTTCAGCCCTGAAGGGACGGGCCTAAATCCCACTCATACCGTTTGTTGTATCTGTTCCAGTGACCCAGTTAGGTTGCCCCTTCAGGGCTCAATATATGGTTGTATGCCAACCCAGGGCGATGCCCTGGGCTGACATAATACGCCCCTTTGGAGCTAAACGAGCCAAATATATCGGGGTATTCTTTGTTGGAAATCACCTTTCTTACGAGACCTGTATTCATGAAAATCGCATATTTTGACTGCTTTGCCGGCGCCAGCGGCGACATGATTCTGGGGGCGCTGGTGGATGCCGGACTTGATCCTGATCTGCTAAACTTCGAATTGGCAAAGCTTCATCTGTACCACTGGAGCCTCAGCTTCAAACCGGTGATCAAAAGAGGACTTGGCGGATGCCAGGCTGTCGTTAACATCGACACACAAATTCATCATAAGCACAGGAGCCTCCACGATATCTGTAGTCTGATTGAGGCCAGTGAGCTCTCTCAGAACATCCGGCAAAAAAGCGTGGCGATATTCACCCGGCTGGCCCTGGCGGAAGCCAGGGTTCACCGGACTGCTGTTGAAGCAGTACATTTTCACGAAGTCGGGGCAGTTGATGCCATCATTGATGTGGTGGGAGCGGTTTCAGGGTTGTCGCTGCTGGGGATTGATGCCGTCTATTGCTCCGCCCTTCATCTGGGTTCGGGAACCGTTACTTGCGCACATGGCATTTTACCGGTACCTGCACCGGCCACGCTTGAGCTCGTCAAAGGTATCCCCGTCTATGCCACGGGAATTCAGGGAGAGCTGCTAACTCCGACCGGAGCCGCCATCCTGACGACTCTGACCAAAGGAGTCGGACCCATGCCGGCGCTGACGGTCGAGAAATCCGGATACGGTTCCGGCATGGCTGATCCCGAAATTCCCAATCTGCTTCGGATTGTTATCGGCCATACAGCTTCGGACATTAATGACTGCGATATGGATCAGGTAGCGGTCCTTGAAACCGCCATAGATGATATGAATCCGCAGATATATGATTATGTGATGCAGCAAGCCTTGGGCCTGGGAGCCCTGGATATCTTCCTAAAACCTGTTCAGATGAAAAAAAATCGGCCAGGCATCCTGTTGACCCTGATGTGCAGGCCCGGTGATCTCCACCGGTTTTCCCGGTTTCTCCTGAAAGAAACCACATCCATTGGACTGCGATGGCGTTTTGAAAACCGGATCATAACTAAAAGGGAAATCCGGGAAATATCGACTTCCCTTGGAACTGTCCGGGTAAAGACAGCAAGGATTCAGGATGACATCATCCATCAATCACCGGAATTCGAGGACTGTAAAAAAATTGCTTTATTGCAGAACATCCCTTTAAAAAAGGTCATTGCCAGGGTTTGTCGAGAGATTTCCCCACACTACAAAATTGATTCCAGCACACCAGACGACGCGCATGAAGCAATTTTATTATAAGCCGGCATTTCCTCCGAAACCCGCGTTCACCATCGGCGATGGACTGATTCTGCTGGGGCTTGCAGCGATTCTTTATGGCGGCATCCGGCTTGCGTTTGACGCTCCTTCAGTTGTTTCCGGCCCGGAGATTTCCCTGTCTCCGAGCGCACTTCCCTGGTACGCCCTGCTTTCGGTGGGCCGGATGGCGATCGCCTATTTTCTGTCGCTTCTCTTCAGCCTGTTTTACGGATACGCGGCCGCACGAAACCCTGCAGCACGAAAAGTCCTGATGCCAGTTCTGGACGTTTTGCAAAGCGTCCCGATTCTCTCGTTTTTACCTGTGGTGCTGCTCAGCTTGAGCGCCATTTTCCCTGAACATATCGCCACGGAGATATCGGCTATTGTGCTGATATTTACCTCTCAGGCATGGAACATCACCTTCAGCTTTTACCAGTCCATCACCACCATTCCCAGCGAACTGCAGGAGGCTTCCGCCATTTTTCGTTTTTCTTCCTGGCTTCGCTTCAGGGCGCTGGAGCTTCCCTTTGCCGCCATTGGTCTGATATGGAACAGCATGATGAGCTGGTCTGGCGGCTGGTTTTTTTTAATGGCGGCTGAAATTTTTCATGTCGGGTCACACGACTTTCGTTTACCGGGGCTGGGGTCGTATCTAAAAACCGCTGCTGCTCAGGGAAATCTCATGGCGGTTCTGGCAGGCACAGGGGTTCTTATTCTGGTTGTCGTTCTTCTGGATCAATTTATCTGGCGGCCGCTGCTGGCCTGGGCGGACAAATTCAAGATTGAAATGGTGGAAGGCGATGAAGAACCATCCTCATGGTTTCTTGATATTCTTTCCCGGTCGTGGCTGATGGACTTTTTCCAGCGCCGAATCAGTCCCCTGAATGAGTGGCTGGATATGTCCTTCCAAGGAAAAGATGCAACCAACATCGCACCTGGCGCATCCCTGGACAGCAAACGGCCGGCCTGGCAGATTGCTCTGGCTGTCACTGGCCTGGCAGCGATAATTTACGGCAGCTTCATGGCCATTGCCCTGATGACGACTTTGTCGCTCAAGGATTGGATAGAGCTTGGCGTTGGACTTTTGGCCACGCTGGCCCGTGTTTTCTCTTCCCTTGTAATTGCTATGCTGTGGACCATCCCGGTCGGGGTTGCCATCGGCACCAATCGCCGGCTGGCCTCGCTTCTTCAGCCATTGGTCCAGGTGGTTGCGGCCATACCTGCGACCGCGCTCTTTCCTATGTTGCTGCTGGCGCTTCTGCGCGTTTACGGCGGCCTTAATATTGCCGCAATCGCACTGATGCTTATGGGTACACAGTGGTATCTGCTGTTCAATGTCATTGCAGGCGCCGCCGCTATTCCACAGGATCTTCGATTTACAACCGATCTGTTGGGGCTGTCTGTGCTGGACCGGTGGCGAACCTTGATTATTCCGGGCATTTTTCCCTATATCATTACTGGATCGATTACAGCCAGCGGCGGCGCATGGAATGCCAGTATCGTTGCGGAGTATGTTGAATTCGGCGGCAAGACTTATGCCACGACCGGCATCGGAGCAACGATCGCACGCGCGACAGGTAACGGCAATTATGCGCTTTTGCTGGCTGGAACACTTGTGCTGGTCATCAGTGTTATTTTGATCAACCGACTTTTCTGGCAGCGGCTTTATCGTCTGGCTGAAGAACGGTATCGCATGGAATAAAAACAAGTATTAACATGGGATAAACAGGAGAAGTTTCATATCGGTTTTTTTGTCTTTTATCCTGTTCATCCTGTCTATCCATGTTAATTTTTTTAATTTTTACGAGTTCGAGGGAAAGCTAATGTCAACAATAGCCGGGATCAAAACTGCCGAGACTCTGTTGAATCTTGATCATATCTGTAAGGGCTACGGAAGCGGCCCCAAACAACTCATGGCGGTAAAAGATATTTGTCTTAGCCTGAAAGCCGGTGAGTTTGTATCGCTTCTTGGCCCATCCGGTTGTGGAAAATCGACGCTGCTTCGAATCGTTACCGGTTTAAATACCGCCACTTCAGGAACCGTACAATATCGGGGCCAGACGCTGAAAGGCGTTAATCCGTATGCCACCATCGTATTTCAGACATTTGCGCTATATCCATGGTTGACGGTTGAAGAAAATGTTGAAATTGCGTTGAAGGCAAGGGGCGTTCCTTCAACGATACGGCAGGACAGGGCCCGAAAACTGATTGATACTATTGGTCTGGACGGATTTGAATCCGCTTATCCCCGTGAACTTTCCGGTGGAATGCGCCAGAAGGTCGGCTTTGCCAGAGCCTTGGCGGTTGAGCCAGAATTGCTCTGTCTGGACGAGCCTTTCTCTGCATTGGATGTTCTGTCGGCGGAATCGCTGCGCGGGGAGTTGATGGAGTTGTGGCTGAACAAATCCATACCCACTCAGGCGATTTTGATGGTCACCCACAATATTGAAGAGGCGGTTCTGATGGCGGATCGGATCGTTGTCATGGGAAAAGATCCTGGCCGGATCGTATCAGAAATTCAGGTACATCTTCGCCACCCGCGGCACCGAAAGGATACGTCGTTTCAGCACCTGGTGGATAGCGTATATGCTGCTGTTGCTGGTCAGACCCGTCCGGAAACCGAATCTCTGGGTACGGCGCCGGGTCAGCCGGGCGCAACCCAGAGACTTCCCCGCGCGCTGTTGAATCAGTTGGCGGGCCTCGTTGAAAAACTCTCTGATGAAGGTGGCAGAGCAGATCTCTACCGGATCGGCGGTGAGCTTTCACTGGAGCTGGATGATTTATTGCCCATTGTTGAGGCCGGGGATCTGCTGGGATTTCTTTCGGTTCAGGAAGGGGATTTGCTTCTGGCTCTGTTAGGACAAACTTATGCCGAGGCCAGCATTCTTGCCAGAAAGGAAATGCTGGCGGGCCGGGTCTTAAGAATGCCGGTAATCGCCTGGATTTATGAATCCCTGCGAAGGGATGATAACCACAGGCTGGCCTGGGAGTATTTTCTGAACAAACTTCAGGCTGATTTCGGGAACAGGGCGGAAGATCAGCTTGATATTGCCATTAGTTGGGGACGTCATGCGGAGCTGTTTGCTTATGATGACGACACCGGAGAATTATATCTGGAATAAGAAGATCGGATATTGGAATTACGAATTTGTAATTATTTAATATCTTCCAAAACTCCTTGAAATAGCGGATCATCTTTGCTACAAGTGAGGAAGTCAGGAGGCAGGTGGAGAATATGAACATGATTCGAGTGGGTATCGTTGGGGCGACTGGGTATGCTGGCGCTGAGCTGGTCCGGCTGCTGGCTGGTCATCCGGCCGTCGAATTAACACTGTTAACTTCCCGCCAGTATGCGGGCATGAGGTTTGATGCGGTTTTTCCGTCCATGACAGGTGCTGTCGATCTGGTATGCCAGGAATATTCGCTTGATGTGGCATGCAACCAGACCGATATTATTTTTATGGCGCTTCCGCATCAACTGCCCATGTCGTTCATCCCGCCACTTCTGGACAACGGCAAACGGGTGATAGACCTTTCTGCTGATTTCAGGTTTCGCAATGTCGCTGTTTATGAACAGTATTATCAGCCTCACCAAGCCGCGCATCTTGTTGACGAATCGGTTTACGGCCTGAGCGAGATATATGGAGAGCGGATCAAAAAGGCGCATCTTATCGGAAATCCGGGTTGTTATCCCACCAGCGTTCTGTTGCCGCTGATTCCATTGCTGAAAAAAGGGCTTATCACGTCGAACGGGATTATCGCCGATTCCAAATCCGGTGTCAGCGGCGCAGGCCGTTCACTTTCCCTGACCGCTCACTACTGTGAAGTTCAGGAATCATTTAAAGCCTACAAAGTCGGTCAGCACCGTCACAACCCGGAAATGGATGAGGTTTTAAGCATTGAGGTCCAAACGCCGATCACGATCACCTTTGTTCCTCACCTAGTTCCCTTGAGCAGAGGGATGCTGACCACCCTTTATACCACGCCGGAAAAATCCGTCAGTTCGGATGACATCCGGGGCTGCCTGGAATCCTTTTATGCCGAACGCCATTTTGTCCGATTGTGTCCGGATAATAAGCTGCCGGACACCCGCAATGTCCGCGGTACTAATTTTTGTGATATCGGATTCAAGCTGAATGTTCCCCAAAACCGACTGATCCTGATTTCAGCGATCGACAATCTGGTTAAAGGCGCAGCCGGACAGGCTGTTCAAAACATGAATCTCATGCTGGGACTGGATGAAACGACAGGACTTCGGCAAATTCCTTATCCGGTTTAATTTTAAAAAAAACCGCTATGACCGACGTGGTCAAACTGTACGCTCTAAATGGCAGACTCCAAGTGGTGAGCTAACCACTTTTTTGATACTGACAACACCTTATCCATCAACAGGAAGCACCCTACATTTACCAAAAAAGGAGATTGAACATGACAGCAAAGTTAATTCTGGGAACTGAAATCCGCGAGCAAATCCTGGAAGAAATTACGGCCGAAGTCAAGGAAATCAAGGAAAAACATGGCGTGGTACCGGGGCTGGTGACCATCTTGGTCGGCGCCAATCCGGCTTCGATGTCTTATGTCACCTTGAAGATTCAAACCGCGCACCGAGTCGGTTTTAACGAGGTTCAGGATTCTCAGCCGATAGATATTCCGGAAGCTGATCTTCTGGCGCTTATTGACAAATACAACAAGGACGACTCCATCAACGGTATTCTGGTCCAATTGCCGCTCCCCAAGCACATCAATGAAAAGAAAGTGCTGAACGCCATTGATCCGGACAAGGATGTTGACGGGTTCCATCCGGTGAATGTGGGACGCCTCATGATTGGCGGCTCTGAAATCAAATTTCCGCCCTGCACCCCGGCTGGTATTCAGGAGATGATCGTTCGGGCCGGCGTGGAAACCAAGGGCGCTGAAGTTGTGGTTGTCGGTCGTTCCAACATTGTAGGCAAACCCATTGCCAATATGATGCTTCAGAAAGGTGTCGGCGCCAATTCAACGGTTACGATTGTTCATACCGGCACCAAAAATATGGATGCCCACTGCAAACGAGCGGATATTCTAATCGTTGCTGCTGGCGTTCCCGGCTTGGTCAAACCCGAATGGATTAAACCCGGCGCCTGTGTTATTGATGTGGGCGTTAACCGGGTTGGTGAGAAAATCAGCGAAAAGACCGGTAAAACTGTCGCCATTCTCAAAGGAGATGTGGATTTTGATGCTGCCAAGGAAATCGCTGGTTCCATCACGCCCGTGCCCGGTGGTGTCGGCCCCATGACCATAACCATGCTGATGAAAAACACTCTCAAATCCCTGAAATTTAAACTGGGAATCGCATAGTCCCGGAAAACAGCTTTTTCATTAATCCATGGATGGCCAGTTGAATCAAAGACTTCTGGCCATCCTCATCGTACTCAAAATGGTGTGCAAAAACCGTTCACCGTTGACAGTGAACGGTGAACGGCTGTTATAAAGATTCATCCCGATTTGTCGGCATCCTTCATGTTCCGGTTTACACTTTCCAAGGATTCACAGTTCTTATTGAATCCCAACGGGATTTCGTCTCATAGCCCAGGGTTGCGACAATGTCGCTA
>Ga0194044_10000923_pt1 | contig 14905 bp, 13 predicted proteins | sample JunL4417m_MetaG_FD_155460 | JGI IMG/M metagenome (GOLD analysis project Ga0194044, IMG submission 155460) | Anoxic zone freshwater microbial communities from boreal shield lake in IISD Experimental Lakes Area, Ontario, Canada - Jun2016-L442-17m | ecosystem: Environmental > Aquatic > Freshwater...
GATGTGAAGGGGCGAGCCACGATGTAGCCCAGCAACGTGAATCCGCCGCATAGCAACATCGAAGCGGTCGAGTTCAGCAGCGGAGCAATTTCCTGGTCGATTTGAATCCGCCGCACCAGTCGATTCAAGAGCCACGGCAGGAAGAACACCTTGCCAATCAGCGTCAGGCCCGCCACCCAATACACATGGATGGCGTTGTCATGGAAGAAGGCCACGATGGCCGCAATGCCGGCGAGCATGAGCGATTGCAGGGCGAACAGCCGGATGCTGGTGAGCAACATGCGCTGCACCACCATCAAGAGTTGAATAACAAGCATCCCGGCGGCCAACAACGTGATCAACTGCGATGCGAGTTCAGATTCCGAAGAATTCATTGAGTCTCAGGTTACTGGAACAGGAACGTCGAGAGCAGCGCCAGCGTGGCCAGGATGAAGGCGGCGCTTAACAAATCCGGCACCCGGAACAGGCGCAGCTTGGCGTTGGTTGTCTCCACCAACACCACGGCGCCGGCGAGCGCGAGCAGCTTGGCCAAAAACCAGCCCAGCGACAGCCCGAGCGAAGCCGCGCTCGAGTCCGTGGCAATGCCAATCGGGAAGAAGATGTTCGCCAGCAAGGCCATCAGAACAAGCTGTTTGACCGATGCGCTCCATTCGACCAGCGCCAGGTAGCGGCCCGAGTATTCAAGAATCATCGCCTCGTGAATCATCGTCAACTCGAGGTGCGTGGCCGGGTTATCAATGGGGATGCGACCCGTCTCGGCCAGCAGAACAATGAAGAGGGCGGCAAATGCCAGGACATGGGCTGGATTCAGCAGCTTCCAGGTCGGACCCTGCGCGGCGATCAGCATTTGGCTGAGGTTGGTGGACTTGTGGGCCGCGATGGCCACCGTGAAGATGGCGAGCATCAGCGCTGGTTCAGCCACGGCTGCGATCGTCATTTCTCGGCTGCTGCCCATGCCGCCAAAGGCGCTGGCCGGATCCAGCCCGCCCAGGGCCAGGAAAAAACGGCCCAACGCCAGCAACCCGACGAAAGCCAGCGCGCCGCCAAACAGACTCAAAGGTGCGGACACACTCACCATCGGCACCATCAGACCCGCGAGCAGGGTCGAGATGAACAGCACATAAGGCACTACCCGGAAAATCCATGACGCATGTTCGGAGATCACCATGTCCTTGCGCAGGAATTTGGCCAGGTCGAAGTATGGCTGCCACACGCGAGGTCCCCGGCGGTTTTGCAGCTTGGCCTTCCAGTTCTTGATACAGCCGCTGACCAGCGGGGCCAGAGCCAGCAAGAGAGCCGTCTGAAGCAAGATGGCGAGGACCGAAAACATCATAACGCAAACATCAACAGCAGAAGCAGGGTGATGAAGATATAGATGAGGTAGGCTTGGATGCTCCCAGCCTGCAGGCCCCGCATTCGGCGCGAGAAACGCAAGATGCCACGGTTCAAGGGCCGGTAGAGGCGCGTGACGAATGCCTCTTCGATATGGCTCTCGAAGTGCAGGTTCTTGGCGAAATAGGGCGAGTAGTCGTATTCCCGCTGCACCTCGCGCCGCGGGAGGAACAATGCCTTAAAGATCATCCGGATCGGCTTGGAAAAACCGGTGGCGGTGTATTCCATCTGCGGGGTTAACCCTTTCAGACCGCAATCCCACGTCGGCCCGATGCGCACCTTCGTTCGGCGGCCAAAGAACAGCCACAACACCAGGGGCACCGGCAGCAGGCATATCCCCATTAACGCGATTCCCAGCGTCGAGACCGTGCCGCCCATCTCTTGCGTGTTCCCCAGCACCCATCCATCGGCCTCGCTGAGAAAGCCGGGAAGCGGCTGGCCAAGAAGCTGCACGGTCAGAGGATTAAACAGTTTAAGAAACAGGGTTGGGAAAAGCCCCAGGAATATGCAGGCTGCTGTCAGCAGCCCCATGCCAGCGAGCATGGTTGGCGCGACCTCGTGGGCCTGCGCGGCGTGGTCGCTGCGCGGCTGGGCCAGGAACGTAATCCCGAACGCCTTTACGAAACATGCCGCCGCCAGCGCGCCGGTGAGAGCCAGCATCGCGCCGCTCAGCGGAAACATTAACCGCACCAGGCTGTCTGTTGTGCCGAATCCCTGCAGCAAGGCCTGATAAGTGAGCCACTCACTGACAAACCCGTTGAGCGGCGGCAGAGCCGAGATGGCCACCGCACCGACGAGGAAACAGAAGGCGGTGGTTGGCATCCGCTTGATGAGGCCGCCCATCTCTTCCATGTTCCGCGTGTGCGTGGCGTGCAGGACAGCCCCCGCGCCCAGGAAGAGTAGCGCTTTGAAGATCGCGTGGTTCATGGTGTGATAGAGTCCCGCAATGAGCGCCAACGTCGCGAGCACCGGGTGGTGGGTGTGCAAAAACATCAGGGCGGCCCCCAATCCCATCAGAATGATTCCGATATTCTCGATGCTGTGATAGGCCAGCAGGCGCTTGAGATCATGCTCCATCAGCGCGTAAAGCACGCCCAGAACGGCGGAAATGGTCCCGATGGTCAATACCGTAACGCCCCACCAGTTCGGCGGCGTGCCCATAAAGTCGAACAGAACGCGGGTCAATCCGTAAATGCCGGTCTTGATCAACACCCCGGACAGCAACGCCGAGATGTTGCTCGGAGCCACCGGATGCGCCACCGGCAGCCAGATGTGCAGCGGCACAATACCGGCCTTGATGCCAAAGCCGAACAGGAACAGCAGAAAAGCCGCGTCGCGCCGGCCCGGCGACAGCTTGTCGCCAAGGGTGCGGAAGGTTTCAAATCCGTAATCGCCCGGGGCCTGGCCGCCCGCGGCCTGAAACAGCAGCAGGAAGCCGAGAATGAGGCAACCGGTGCCGACGTGCGACATGATGAAATACAACACACCCGCGTTGCGCGCTTCCGGCTTTTCGTGCTCGAAGCTGACCAGGCAATAGGCGGTCAGCGCCATGATTTCCCACGCGATGAGAAAGAAGAATGCGTTCGAGGCGGTGAAGACCAGCGTGGTGGCCAGCAACAGCGCATTGTAAAAGGCGGCGAGCACGCCAACATTCTTCCGTCCGTAGAAACCGCGCACATACCCAAAGGAATAAATCGACAACGCCAGCGCCAGGACGGAAACGATCAGCACGAAGAAAGCCCCCAGGGGATCGAGCTTGACGGTGAGCTGAAGGTAAGGAATCAGCGAAGGCCATAACGCAAAGCTTTCCCCGCCATTTCCCGGCCCGGAAGTAAGCCCCGTCAGCGCCGCTCCAATCCCAAACACGGCAGCCACTGTCGCGCTGCCAAACCCGATCCCGTTGGCGAACTTTTCCCACCGCATGGCCAGCAGGCTCGCGACCACTCCGAAACCATAGGCGCACAGAGCAAGTTGCAGGAACAAGGTGGGCGACGGCAGGTTCATCCCTGACGCATCCTGACTTGATCGAGCACGGCCAGGATGGCCTCGGGGGTCTCCGCGACGCGGAGTTCGGCCAACAGCCCGGTTTGCTGCCCCAACTTGGCGAGGCTGGCAAGCAAATGCAAATAACTGGCCGCATCCGTAGCGGGGACAGCCAGGAGAAAGATGAATTGCACCGGCCAGGAACCTCTTGCGCCCCAAAGGACCGGTTCGGGGGTGCGCCCAAACGCAAATTGCAGTTGTTTGACCCCGCTCAGACGCGCGTGCGGAAAGGCCAGCCCGCATTCGAGCGCCGTGTTGGCCAGCAACTCCTGGTTCATCGCCGCATGATAGAACGGCAAGAGGTCCGACACAAACCCCTGGCGCTGCAAGACCCGACTCAATTCGCTAATAATCCCGGCCGTGTCCCGCTCGCGCAGCCGCGGCACGACCAACGACGGCTGGGTATAATCCGCCAGTGTGACCGGGGCAGCGATGGGGATTGTCGCTTCAGACGGCATGTGCGTAAGCTGGTATCCAAACGTCAGCTTGGGCCGAGAAAAACCGGCAAAAATCGGGTGGTCAGGCGGCTGGCACCAGTGCCCGGCGCTTGCGCGGCTTGGCCACCGGTTTTGGCGCCTCCACAGGTTTCGGCACCTCATTCTCCGCCGGGTCCGGCAAATACAAGTAGCGGCCGCAGATCTCGCAGAGCTGAATATCCTCCCCGCGCATGAGCACCGTGATCTGGCCGATCGGCACGCGCATGTGGCAGCCGGCGCATACCTGGTTGCGCACGATAGCGACTCCCTTCTTGCCCCGAACCCGCAGGCGGTCATAGTGGTCGAGAACAGGTTGCGGCAGTTTGCTGCGCAATTCGGCAGCTTGCGCATCAACATTCTTGCCGGTAACGTCGCCAAACTCCAACGTCTGGAGTTTTAACAGATTCGGTAATACATCGTTCATAGGGAACTATTCATTGGGTTGAGGAGTGCTAATTTCATGCCACGGAAACGCGAACAAACATAACTTCTTATAGCACAAGCCGATGCATTATTCAAGTATTATTACAAAGTAATTTGCCCGTGGCGCCGCAGCAGCAAATGTGCAGACTTTGCACTGTTTGGCTCCGCCTGCGTGCAGCCCTCTCGGAATAAATCACATAAGTAAGATAAGGTTCATCAACACACCGCCTTCGCCAAAGCAGTAATCATCGTTTCGGCGCAACTCCTGCACAGCCCAGCCCTCCCGTGTGCAACAAGGCAGCTTTGTTGCCAACTCAATAGTTCCATTCTCGATACCCCGCGCAGGCACCCCGCCCCGCTTGCCAATCCTTCACTCCGCTGCTCTCTCAGTGGCGCGCTCCCCCTCCAGCAAACCATACTGCTTCAGCTTATATTGCAACGCCCGCCGGCTGATCCCCAGCGCTCGGGCCGCTTCCTCGCGATTGCTGGTCACTTGTGTCAAAGTTTGGCGGATGAGGAGCTTTTCCACTTCCGCCAGCGGCGTGCCAGGGCGCACCGTAAACGTCGTGACGCTGCGATCATAATCACGCAAGAAATCGGGCAAATGATGGACATCCACCACCCCCTCGCGACAGGTGATGACCACACGTTCAATCGCATTGCGCAGTTGCCGGACATTGCCCGGCCAAGAGAACCGCTGACAAAGCTGCAGCGCCTCGGCGGACATCCGCTTGCGCCGCCGTTTGTGCTTGGCAATGAACTGCTCGAAGAAGCGCTCGACCAAAAGCGGTATGTCCTCCGCCCGCTCACGCAACGGGGGCATGACGATAGGCACAATCTGGAGCCGATAAAAAAGATCGTCGCGGAATTTGCCTGCCGCCACCGCCTCGTGGAGCTTCTTGTTCGTGGCTGCAATCACCCGCACATCAACCCGAATGAGTTGCGACCCGCCGACCATCCGAAATGCGCCATCCTCCAGGACGCGCAGCAGGTCCCCCTGCCCTTTTGGCGAAAGGTCCCCGATCTCGTCCAGGAACAAAGTGCCGCCGTCCGCCAGTTGAAACCGCCCCGGCTTGTTGGCGATGGCGCCGGTGAACGCGCCTTTGACATGACCGAACAATTCGGCCTCCAACAACTGCTCGGCCAGGGCGGCGCAGTTTACAGAAATGAACGGACGGTCGCGCCGCGCGCTCTGCTGGTGGATTGAGCGGGCGACGATTTCCTTGCCCGTTCCGCTCTCGCCTTCAATCAGGGCCGTCACATCGCTGTTGGCCACCTCCTCGACCAGCCGCGCGACGGCGCGCATTGCTTCCGAATCTCCCACGAGCAAGCCGGGCTCGGCGCGGGTCTGCAATCGCAATCGAAGTTCGTTGTTTTCCGCCACCACGGCCTGAAACTCGAGCGCCTTCTGCACCAGCGCCCGCAGCCGTTTCATGTCGATCGGCTTGGAGAGGTAATCATAAGCGCCCTCCTTCATTGCCTCGACGGCGCTCTCCACCGTGCCATAAGCCGTCATGAGAATGAAAAGGGTGTCGCGACTGCGCGCCCGCACCCGGCTCAGCAATTCCAGCCCACTGAGGCCTGGCATTTTGATGTCGGAAATGACGAGGTTGTAGAGGCGCTCCTCAGTTCGTTTCAAGGCCGCCAGCGCATCCGTCATGGCATCGACGACATAGCCCTCGCGCCGCAAGGCTTCCTGCACGCCCGCGCAGAGCCCCTGCTCGTCATCCACCACCAAAATCGTAACTTTCGCTTTGTCCATTGCCCCTTTGGCTCCTTGGTCCATCTGAGTCATATAGCTGATTCAACCCATTTAGCGGATGCAACGATGCCACTCACGCAGCTTCTTTGAGCGGCAGCAACATGGTAAAAACCGCGCCGCGGGCGGGCGCATTCTGCGCCTGGAGAGTGCCGCCGTGCGCACTGACGATTTGCTGCGCGATCCAAAGACCAAGTCCGCTCCCTTCGCTTTTCGTCGTGAAATACGGATCGAAGATCAGCGCCAGTTTTTCGGGCTGGATTCCGGGACCATCGTCACAGACCGCGACCGAAATCTTCCCGTCCACCACCTCGGCGATCACTTCGATTCGGCCTTTTCGCTCGACGGCTTGCATGGCGTTGATGACCAAGTTGAGCAGAGCCTGGGTCATGCGGACGGGATCGGCCATCACTCGAGGCAGGGAATCCTCCAGGCGGGTGGAGATTTCGATTTCGCGCGCCGCCGCTTCCGGCCGCAGCAACTCGCACACATGCATGGCGATTTTGGAGATGCCGACCGGCTCCAAGTCCAAACCCGATGGACCGGCAAGCCGGAGAAAACGTTCGACGATGCCTTCGAGCCGGTGCAGTTCGCCATGAATGATCTCCAGACGGGGGTTCAACTGCCCTCGCAATTGTGGCGCCAGCGCGCCGAGGTCTTCTTCCAACAATTGGACGTGTATGTCGAGCGAGCTGAGCGGGTTGCGGATTTCATGTGCCAGCCGGCCCAGCAGCCGCGCCAGCAGATCCCGCTTTTCCGCCGCGGCCAACTGCGTCGCATCCTGGCCGAGGGCTTTTGCTAAAATGCTTTCCACTGCGCCACAGCATAGTTAACCTGCGGCCTTTCGTCCAGCCGCCGAGTTTAACGACTGGTCGAGTGGAGCGGAGGCGCGAACGTGATTAGGCCAATGGCTTCCAATGCTTCTGCCCTGTCGAACATCGTGGCAAACGGTCATCAGGCAATCCACTTCGTTTGTTCCGCCCTATCTATTCATTCATTCATTCCGTACGGCGGGTTTTCCCTCAATACGGCTGGAAGTCAGCCTTGTCCTCCTGCGCCCTTCCGAAACCTTTCGGGGCTTCGTTTGACGCAGGAGTTGCCGTTCACCCGTTTCTGGCCATTTGCTAGCCAACCATCCATTGCCGAGAGAAGAACCGATCCTTTCCCATTTTTCTGTCTATAATGTTTCTGTCTTAATTTATTAGACAGAACAATTGAAGACGGGAATATTAGACAGAAACATTAGAGACAGAAAAATGGAAACGACACATGGAAACGAAATCATTTGCGGATTACCGGGCGAATTCCTTCGGAAGCCCTTACGATACGTCGAATGAATACCTTCGACGCTTCCCCGAAGATACAGACCCCAAAGGGGGAAGGAGGAATCGCCCGCTGAAGTCCAAGTCCCCGCTTGCCAGTCGATTTTGGGCTGTCTTATCTTAAGGCCATGCGCGCGGATCATTTGATTACGGTTGACCCGGATATTCTGGGTGGCACACCCGTGTTCAAAGGGACCCGCGTGCCCGTCAAAACACTCTTCGACTATCTCGAAGACAATTATACCCTGGACGAATTCCTGGAGTGCTTCCCATCCGTGACGCGCCCGATGGCCTGCCAGATTCTGGAAACCTCCGAGTCGGCGCTGCTCGAGCCGGTCGCGGCGTGAATATCTTGCTCGATGAGTGCGTGCCGTGGCCGATGCACCGGCTGCTTATCGGCCACTCGAGCATCGTGGCAAATGGTCATCAGGCCATCCACTTCGTTTCCTCCGCCCCCTCTATTCATTCATTCATTCCGTATGGCGGGTTTTCCCTCACTACGGCTGGAAGTCAGCCTTGTTGTCCTGCGTCCTTCCGAAACCTTTCGGGGCTTCGTTTGACGCAGGAGTTGCCGTTCACCCGTTTCTGGCCATTTCCTACCCAACCATCCATTGCCGAGAGAAGAACCGATCCTTTCCCATTTTTCTGTCTATAATGTTTCTGTCTTAATTTATTAGACAGAACAATTGAAGACGGGAATATTAGACAGAAACATTAGAGACAGAAAAATGGAAACGGCACATGGAAACGAAATCATTTGCGGATTACCGGGCGAATTCCTTTGGAAGCCCTCACGATACGTCGAATGAATACCTTCGACGCTTCTCTGAAGATACAGACCCCAAAGGGGGGATGGAGGAATCGCCCGCTGAAGTCCAAGTCCCCGCTAGACGCTCTCGCGACCATCACGCGTGTCCGCACTTTCGCCAGGTTTTGGAGTGCATCCGCCCCTGCGGCGCTCTTGAGTTGGTAGTTGCGCACCGGCACTGCCCGGAGCGTCTGAATTCTACCATTGTTAATCTGACGCTCTGAGACTACATTGGTGGCTGTGAACCGCTTGACCAAGAAGGAACAGTTGGTTCTCTGTATCGTTTTGGGCCTGCTGTTGACCGGTTGGGCTGTTAAAGCCTATCGCGCCGCGCATCCGCCAAGGCAGGCCATCGAACAGGCACAACCGTAATATGCACGAAATCAGTTTTGAAGAAGCACTCGCACGAATCCAGGGCAAGGATCCGCGCTACCACCCTGACGCCTATTTTTTTGTCCGCGAGGCGCTGGACCACACCCAAAAGACTGTCGGCAAGGATACCCGTGGCCGCATTCGCCACGTGTCCGGCCAGGAACTCCTCGGAGGCATTCGCGACTTCGCCTTGCAGCAGTTCGGACCTATGGCGAAGACGGTTCTTGATGAGTGGGGCATCCGTTGTTGCGCTGACTTCGGTGAGATCGTCTTCAACATGGTGGAGGTTGATTGGCTGGCGAAGACGGACAAGGACAGCCGCGCCGACTTTGCGACCAGTTACGACTTTGACGAGGCGTTCCGCAAGCCGTTCCTGCCGAAGAGCCGGCAGGCGAAGGCTGAAAACACCCCCGCCGAGCCGGTGGAGATCAAACATTAGAATTAGAGAGCGCTGCGTATCCACGATTTTCAGTGCCGTTACAGTGCGGGAGCATCGTGGTAGGATTTGAATATTGATGATTATGACCCACGATCAATCCAACCCGGACCCCATACCTGCGATGCCGCCCGGCGTTAAGATCACGACGCTCGATAACGGACTGACCATTATCGTGCGCGAAGATCACAGCGCGCCGGTGGTCTCGGCTCAGGCATGGTGCATGGCAGGAAGCATCCACGAGGGCAAGTGGCTCGGGGCTGGCATGTCGCACGTGCTCGAGCACATGCTTTTCAAGGGCACAACCACCCGCCCCGGCAGCCGCATCGACCAGGAAGTTCAGGAGGCGGGCGGTTACATGAACGCCTACACATCGTTCGACCGGACGGTCTTTCATATCGACGTGCCGAATACGGGCGCGAAGGTCGCCATCGACATTCTTTGCGACATCATGCAGAACGCGACCTTGCCAGCCGAGGAGATGGCAAAGGAGAAGCAGGTCATCCTTCGCGAGATGGACATGAACGTTGATGACCCTGGCCGCCGCGCGAGCCGCCGTCTGTTTGAAACTGCCTATACTAAAAGTCCCTATCGCTTCACGGTCATTGGCTACCCGGACATCTTCAATGAACTCCAATCGGAAGACATCCGCGCATACTACCGCGAGAAGTACGCTCCGAACAATATCTTCTACGTGGTGGCGGGCGATGTAAAGAATGAGCAAGTTCTCGCGCAAATCCGGGAGCTTTACGTGAAAACCAAAGCCCGGGCGATGCCGTCAGTGGTGTTGCCCGAGGAGCCGAGGCAGACCGCGCCGCGGGAGGTGATAGAAGAAGCGCCGATTGAGCTGGGTTATTTCTACGTTGTCTGGCACATCCCGGAGTTGCGGCATCCAGATGTGCCGGTCCTTGATGTTCTTGCCGCCTTGCTCGGGCATGGTCGCAGTTCACGTCTCTACCAGGCCGTGCGCGAGGAAAAGGGCTTGGTGCATTCGGTCGATGCCTGGACCTACAGTCCGGGCGAACCCGGCTTGTTCGGCCTGAGCGCGACGGTTGATGCCGACAAATTCGGCTCCGCCCGCGACGCGCTGCTGATCGAAGTTGAAAAGATGAAGGCGGCCCCCGTTTTGGCGGATGAACTGAGCAAAGCCGTCAAGCAGTTCGTCTCCGGCACACTCTCGGTGCGCAAGACAATGCAAGGCCAGGCGCAGGACCTCGGGGCCAACTGGTTGACTGCCAACGACCTGAGTTTTTCCGAGCGCTACCTGGCATCGGTCAAGCGTGTCACCCCCGCCGATCTGCAGCGCGTCGCCCGCGAATATCTCACGCCAGAAAACCGCACGCTCTATTCGCTTTTACCCGTCGGCACTGCGCCCAAGCCGGCCGCTGAAGATGAAGCATTGCAGGAACTTCCGGTTCAGAAATTTGAACTCTCCAACGGTCTGCGTTTGCTGGTCAAAGAAGACCACCGCCTGCCGTTCGTCGAGTTTCGGGCTGTCTTCAAAGGCGGTTTGCTGGCGGAGACCCCGGACAACAACGGCATCACTCAGATGACCGGCAAGATGCTGTTGAAAGGGACCACCAGGCGTTCTGCCGAAGACATCGCCAAAGAAATTGAATCCGTCGGCGGCCGCATCGACAGCTACGGCGGCAACAATAGCTTTGGCGTGAATGCCGAGGTTCTGAGCGGCGATTTCGCCATCGGCTTGGATTTGCTGTGCGACGTGTTGGTGAATCCGACCTTCCCCGCCTTTGCCCTGGAGCGCGAGCGCCAGTCGCAGTTGGCTGGCATCCGCGCCCAGAAAGATCACCTGCTCCAGAGCGCCGCCCAGGCGATGCGGCGCGCCCTATTCGGCCCCGCTGGCTACGGCCTCGACGCGCTCGGCATCGAATCCAGCGTCCAGAAAATCCAGGGCGCCGATCTGAAAGCATTCCATGAGCGGCTTGCCCGGCCGAACAATTGCGTGCTGGCCATTTATGGCGACATTGAACCGGCCACCGTCCGCAGCGCCGTCGAGAAGGCGTTCAGCAACTGGACTCCTGCCTCAAGCGCGGTCGTCCCGACGCTGGGCTCTGGATTTGCGACATTAGACTCAATCAAGCGCGTCACCGAAACCCGCGATAAAAAGCAAGCCGTCCTGATCGTCGGCTTCCGTGGGACGACGGTGCATGATGCGGACCGTTACCCGCTTGAATTGGTGCAGGAGGCTTGCAGCGATCTCGGGTCGCGCCTCTTTCTGCGCATCCGCGACGAACTGGGTTTGGCGTACTACGTCGGCGCCCAGAACTTCGTTGGTTTGGCGCCTGGCTACTTCGCCTTTTACGTCGGCACCAGCCCGGAGCAGGCCGCCCTTGTGGAAACCGAACTGCTCAACCAGGCAGAATTGCTTCGACGCGATGGTCTTACGCCAGAAGAGCTCAAACGCGCTCAGGTCAAGGTCGTTGGCCAAAGGAAGATCGCCCGCCAGGATCTGGGCGGTTTTGCCATGGCGACCGCGCTCGATGAACTTTACGGCCTTGGCTACACTCACACTGACACGGAGGACGCGCTCTACGAAGCGGTCACGTTGGAACAGGTCAAGGCCGTGACGCAGAAGTACCTCAAGCCTGACGCCTTGGTGATTGCGGTTGTCAAACCCGGCTGATGGGCGCATGGAGCGCCGCATTGATCCGGCAGCTTGTTCTGAGAGGCATTCCCGTGATTCTGTGTGCTGACGACTACGGACTGAGGGACGACATTGACGAGGCGATTCTGGACTTGTGCGCGGCTGGCAAGCTTACGGCCGTGTCCTGCATGGCGGCGTTGGAACGTTGCGAGGCCGATACCCTGCGGAGATTGCTGCGGCATGAGGCAGTGGTGGATGTTGGCCTGCATCTTTGCCTGACGGATGAAGGTCTTGCCTGGTCCACGGGTGCCCACAGCCAAACCCATGGGAACCGCGCACCATCCTATGGTGGATTGCTCAAAGCGTCCTTGACAGGTCGGGTGAGACCCGACAAATGCCGGCAGGAGATCGCCGCGCAGTATGGACTTTTCGTCAACAAGTGCGGCAGGAGTCCCGACCATATCGACGGCCACCTGCACGCGCACCAACTCCCCGGCGTGCGGCAAGGGCTGTTGGAGTTTGTGCTGAGCCTGCCCCCCGAAAGGCGGCCCTACATTCGCAACACCGCCATGCCAATGCGCAGCCTGTGGAAGGGCGGACTACCATGGGCGAAGGCGTCTTTGATCGGAGCGTTCGGGACGGTTATGAAAGAGAGGCTGCGCAAGGCCGGCGTGGGAACGAACCACGGGTTCGCCGGAGTATATGATTTCCGCAACTGGCGGTGTTATCCGGGGTATTTGCCAAGATTTACCGCATGCCTGACCAAACCCACGGGAATATTGGTCGTTCACCCCGGACGAGAGGAGGATTGGCGCAGGCAGGAATACGCCACCCTGAAGGAATTCGCTTTCACTTCCGGGAGTCTGAACCGATTCGAGGAAAGGCGGTCGCGGAATGGGCCCAATCACGGCACCGAAGGAACGGCCACGAGGGCGATGCCATTGCCGCGATAGGCGAGCCTGGGGTCATCCGGTCTTACCTGAACCTCCGAACAGAGACGGTAATCAATGCGTTGGGGCGCGCTGAATGCGAGTCCGCTCTCCTTCTCACGTATCGCAACAAAAAAAGAAAGGAAAAGCGCATCGTGACGCACCGCCTCAGGAATAGCTTGGTCGCGACGGAAAGCCGCAACATCGACCTGCACGAGGGATTTGGAGCCTGCATGGGTCTTGATGGATTGATAGATCGTCTCCAGTTTGCGAAAGCTCGGGACAAAGTCCGGCCCCTGTTCAATCTGCCTGCCCTGGAAGTGGTACATTGCCAGCATCAACCACACATTGGCGCAGCAGGTGAGAAATAAACCGAATCGGAAAGCGGGGCCGATGCGTGGAGCAGCGAGCCAGCGCAAGGCCGACGCAGCAACCAGGGGCAGCATGACCGGCAGCAGTACAATGGCATACCGGGTATGAAAGGATTTGCGGCTTGCAAGCGAAACAAGCAGGGGCACGAGGAAAAGGATGGCCAGAAAGAGGATGCCCGGCGAGCGCGCGAAAGCGCTGCGCGGGGAAGCCCAAAAACCGCGCATGGCGGTCCTGATCGCCAGAAAGGCGCCGACGATTAGAAAGCCGGCGACAACCGCCGAGAGCAGGTTAACCGCCAGCAACAATTCAAACCACGCGAAACAGGCTCGCCCCAATTCGCGATAGTCGCCTGCGTTGCGGGTCCACTCCGGCGCCCAATTCACGAGGAAACTCAGCGGGGCCGACAAAGCTTTCAAAGCATTCCAGTGGGATGAGACGCCTTGACCAAACATCCCGCCCGTGTTCTGCCAACCGTTGGCCATCTCACCCCGGACATAAGGGAAATAAAGAGCCAACCCGGCCGCCACACCGCCAAGCAGCCAGGGAACATGAAGACGCGTCGGGCAGAGCAAAACGACCAGCAGAACCGCCGGGAACAACGTAAGCCCAGACATGTGAAACTGGGGCATTGCCAGAAGCAGGAAAGGCACCCAAAAGATCGAACTCGCGCGGTCGCTCCGGGTAACCTGCCAGAGGGCCAGGAAGAGAAGCGCGCTCAGGAAGGACATCACCTCTGGATTGAAAATTCCGACGGAGTAATAGACCACCCAGGGTAACGTTGCTGTAAAGAACGCGGCCCAGAGTGCGCCGGCAGACCCAATTGTCCGATGCGCCAGAACGTAGGTAAGACCGATAACCGCTGTATTAAGAAGTATGATGCCGATAGGGATTCCTTCGACCGACCCCCAGATGCGGCAGCAGATAAAACAGAACATGGTCCAGAGCGGCCCGGGGAGCTTCGAGTGTTGATTGAAGTTCGGCTGGCCGAGATACAGCGCTCGAGGGGTGCCCAACCCGTAATCTACAGAGACCGAGTAGGCTTCGATTCCGTCCCCCTGACCGAAATGACAATACGCCTGGCCCCAAATCAGTCCGGTCAGGCGGAGGCCGAAGCCCAGGAGGATAATCAACGAGAGCCACACTCCAGCGCGCCCGTTTGGACGTTCCCCCCCCTGAGGTGGACCAGTCATACCCGGGCCCGTTCAGCAGTCAGAGGATTTTGTTTGAGCCGTTTGGCGCCAGCCTTGTCTGGGCAGAATGCGGCAATCGCCTGGGCGGCTTCCCTGGCCCCGTCGATTTCCAAACGGGCAGGCAGAGGTTTGAGTTCAACCCAGCGATCCTGCCGATGCATCTCGAGGAGTTGATCCAGGACGTTCGTCTCGGTGGCGATGAATCCCAACCCGAGGTCGCGCGCGAGGCAGGCGTTGACGAATTGTTCGGCGTGGCCGACCACTGGGATTACAAAGGTTCGCTTGCGGAGGGCAAAAGCTTCCGAGAGAGCGGAATATCCGCCGTTGATGACCAAAGCATCGGCGCCAGCCAGCAGATCTACATTGTTCATCTGTCGGCCGTGGAAAGTCAGGTTGCGGCGGGCTTCACCGGACCGGCCGACAACGTCGATTTTGAAGGGGAGATCATAGCGGTCGAACGGAATCTGGGACGCATGAACCGAACCGCTCAGCATGAAAACAACCCTGTGAAGCTGGCGGGGCGAAGGGGATTCTTTGCGGCCAGTCTGAAGCGCGATTTCTTGAACCGCCCGGCGCACGATCAGGCCAATCCGCTGGAACTTGCGATGCCGCGTCGGAGTGCGCAAAGGAAACGGACTTAGCACCCGGTCGCAGAAACAGCGGTGGAACAAGTAATCGAGGTATTCAACAAACCAGAAATGGGTCCGTGTTCCATCGGCTCGCTGTCGGTTCCTGAGATATTCGCTGACGACGATTTCCGATGTATTGAGTGAATTGC
>Ga0194044_10000925_pt1 | contig 14892 bp, 10 predicted proteins | sample JunL4417m_MetaG_FD_155460 | JGI IMG/M metagenome (GOLD analysis project Ga0194044, IMG submission 155460) | Anoxic zone freshwater microbial communities from boreal shield lake in IISD Experimental Lakes Area, Ontario, Canada - Jun2016-L442-17m | ecosystem: Environmental > Aquatic > Freshwater...
GCTGCCGCTGGCCATGAGGATCACGTCTGGGGCGCCGCCCTCGGAGGCGTCGGCCAGCACGTAGGCGCCCTGGGCGATGTTGCTCGCCGCCGCGTACTTGCCGCGATCGATGGTGGGTAGGTTCTGGCGCGTCAGCATGAGCCCCACGGGGGCGTCGTCGGTTTGCAGAGCGATCTTCCAGGCCTCGACGGTCTCGTTGGCGTCGGCGGGGCGCAGATCGATGAAATTCGGCGTGGCGCGCAGCATGGCGAGGTGCTCGACCGGCTGGTGCGTGGGGCCGTCTTCGCCGACGCCGATGCTGTCGTGCGTGAGCACGTAGGTCACGGGGAGACCCATGAGTGCCGCGAGGCGCATGGCGGGGCGCATGTAGTCGACGAACACGAAGAACGTGGCCACGTAGGGCCGCACGCCGCCATGCACCGCGAAGCCGTTGCCCATGGCCGCCATGGCGAGCTCGCGCACGCCGAAGTGGAAGTTGCGGCCCTCGGGCGTGTCCGCCTGCTGGGCCGGTGCGTCCTTGATCCAGGTGTTGTTGGACGGCGCCAGGTCGGCGGAGCCGCCGATGAGCGTGGGCAGGTGCGGCGCCAGGGCGTTGATGGCCTTGCCCGAGGCGGAGCGCGTCGCCACGGCGCCGTCCTCCGGCTTGAACACCGGCAGGTCGGCGTCCCAGCCGGCGGGCAGCTCGCGGCTCCAGGCGGCGTCCCAGGACGCGGCGCGGGCGGCGTCGGCCGCGCTCCACGCGGAGAAGCGTCCGCTCCACGCTGCATGCGCGGCCGCGCCGCGCTTCCCGGCCTCCTCGTAGAACGACTTCACGTCGTCGGCCACGAAGAAGGCCGGCTCGAGCGGCCAGTCGCAGGCCTCCTTGGTCAGCTTGACCTCGTCGACGCCCAGCGGCGCGCCGTGCGCCCCCGAGGTGTCCTGCTTGTTCGGCGATCCGCAGCCGATGTGCGTGCGCACGGCGATCAGCGACGGCCGGCCGGTCTCGGCCCTGGCCGCGGCGATAGCCGCGTCGATGGCCTCGACATCGTTGCCGTCGGCGACCTTCTGCACGTGCCACTCGTAGGCCTCGAAGCGCGCGCAGACGTCTTCGGTGAAGGCGAGGTCGGTGGGGCCGTCGATGGTGATGTGGTTGTCGTCGTAGAGGACGACGAGCTTGCCGAGCTTCTGGTGACCGGCGAACGAGGCGGCCTCGCCGCTGATGCCCTCCATCATGTCGCCGTCGCCGGCGAGGGCGTAGGTGAAGTGGTCCATCACCGCCGGGCCGGCGCCGTTGAAGGTGGCGCCGAGGAAGCGCTCGGCGACGGCCATGCCGACGGCGTTGGCGAAGCCCTGGCCGAGGGGGCCGGTGGTGGTCTCGACGCCCGCGGTGTGCCCGTACTCGGGATGACCGGGCGTCTTGCTGCCCCACTGGCGGAAGGCCTTCAGGTCGTCGAGGGTCAGGTCGTAGCCGGTGAGATGAAGCAGCGAATAGAGCAGCATGCTCGCATGGCCCGCCGAAAGTACAAAACGGTCGCGATCGGGCCAGGCTGGATCGGCCGGGTCGAAGCGCAGGTGGCGCGTGAACAACGTGTGCGCCACGGCCGCCGCGCCCATGGGCATGCCGGGGTGACCGGACCTGGCCTTCTGCACGCCATCGACGGCGAGAAAGCGGATGGTGTCGATGCAGCGCTCTTCGAGAGTCTGTGCGCTTGCCTCTGGGCTCACGGGCGTCCTTTCGTTCGGGGCGGAAGCCCGTCAGCCTCCGCCCTCCGATGACGACGGGAGGGCGGAGGCTGACGGGCGAAGGGTGTGCGACGAGGGCTTACGCGTTGCCGAAGTAGTCCCGTACGAACTTGACGAAGCGCTCGTTCTCTTCGGGGGTGCCCGGCGTGACGCGGAAGTAGCCGTCCCTGCCGTGGATGGGCTTGATGCTCTTCAGGATGATCATCTGCATATCGAGGCCCGCCTGCAGGATCTCGGCGGTGCTCCTGCCCGTCGCGCCGGCGTCGATGAGCATGTAGTTGCCGTGGGCCGGGTAGGGCTTGAGGCCGACGGCCACGAGCTCCGTGGTGAAGACGTCCATCCAGTCGTTGTTGTACTTGACCTTGTCCTTGACTTCCTGGGGATTGTCGAGGATCGCCTCGGCGGCGGCCATGGCCATCAGGCTCACGTTCCAGGGCAGGTACATCTTGGTGAAGGCCTCGACCAGCTCGGGCACGGCGACGATGTAGCCGAAGCGGATGCCGGCCAGGCCGAAGGCCTTGGAAAAGGTGTGCGACATGAACACGTGCGGGTACTTCTTGATGAGGTCGGTCTTGGCCTCGACCGCCGGATGGTAGTCGAGGTAGGCCTCGTCGACGCACAGCGGGATGCCGAGCTCGCAGAACCTGATGAGGTCGGCGTCGTCGATGAAGATGCCCGTCGGGTTGTTGGGGTTGATGATGAGGATCAGCTTGGTCTTGTCGTTGACCGCCGCGAGCATGGCGTCGACGTCGTACTGCAGATCCTCCTCGCGCAGCGGGATCTGGACGTTGGTGGCGCCGCACAGGCCGCAGCGCGAAAGGAACATCTCGAAGGTCGGGTCGGAGAGCAGGAACTCATCGCCCGGCTGCAGGAAGATGCGCATCATCGCGTCGATGGTCTCGGACGACCCATTGGCCAGGGCGATGTTCTCGGGGCCTACGCCGTGGAGCTCGGCCAGCTTGGTGCGCAGGCGCAGCATGCTGTCTGGGTAGCGGTTGCCCTTCCGGACGATCTCGGTGACCGCGTCGAGCACCTTGTCGGATGGCGGCGTGGGGTTCTCGTTGAGCATCAGGCGGCCGAGCTCGGGGTGCGCCCACGCCTTGTCGAGGATGCTGGTGTTGTACTCAGGCGCGGGCAGCAGCCACGGTACGAACTTGTCCTGGATGTTCGCCATTCTCTGGAGTCCTTTCGTCAGCGGGGCGCGCCGTCCGCGAGGCAGCTGCCCGCGAACGCGACCATTTCGTTGGTGGCCTTGGAGAAGGCCTCGGCGGTCTTCACCAGCGCCGGATGCGTGTTGTACTCGGCGCGGGTGTAGCCATCCTCGTCGTAGGCGCGCGCGAAGTACGGGATCTGCATCAGCTTGTCCATGACTTCCTGGGGCGGATCGACGGCGATGCGGTTCTCTTCGAACCTGATGTCTTCAGGATTCGGGAAGTTGATGCACTCGTCGATGAGGGACGGCGGGCAGGTGACGACGATGTCGGCGCCGGCCTTCTCCTCGAGGTGCCAGATCCGCTGCTTGCCATCGACCATCGGGCCCAGGCGCAGGGAGCAGGAGAGCATCTTGCTCTGGTAGTCGCGCTCTTTGAGGGTGCGGTAGGCCTTCTTGAAGATCGCCAGCTCGGCGAGGCGCACGTCGCCCTCGCTGATCTCGAGGCCCTTCTCGGCGCCTGCCTCGCGCAGACCGCCGAGGTCGCCGTAGCGGGCTTCCATGTGGGTGATCACCGAGCGCCACTTCGAGAGGTCCACGCCGTTGGCCCTGGCCTTGTCCAGCCCGCGCATGACCGACTTCGCGCAGTCCAGAAGCTGCGAGAGGACAAACGTGAGCGTGTTGTTGGTGGCGATGCCGCGGGAGGTGAGCTCCTCGATGACCCCGTAGCCCTCGGCGGTGCCGGGCACCTTGATCATCACGTTGGGGTTGATGGTGTGGATCTCGAGGGCCTGCGTGAGCATGGCGTCCGCGTCGAAGGCGCTGCGCGGGTCGACCTGACCAGACAGGAAGCCCTCCTTGTGCCCAGACGCCTCGAAGAGCGGCAGGAACATGTCGGAGCCCTGCCTGACGACCTCTTTGTACATCAGCCAGAAGAGACCCTCGGTGTCGAGGCCGTCGTTCTCGGCGAGGATCTGCGCCGCGACTTTCTGCCAGCGCGCCGGATCGTCCTTGATCGCCGCCAGCGAGAGGGGCGGGTTGGTGGTGACGCCGCGGAACAGCTGCCCCATCGGGTCGTCAGTGTCGTACATGCGCTTGAACTGGCGCTTGAGGTTGTCCTGATCGCCGGCGTCGGCCTTGGCGAGCATCTTCGCGCACCAGTTGCCGAAGATGACCGGCGAGGAATCCCACCAGATCTCCATTCCCGGGCTGACCGCGACAAGGTCTTCCAAGAGATTGCGTTCCTGCATGTCTCCCCCTAGCTGATGGATGGCGTGAACGTGGCGTTGCGGGCATAGAGCCGAGCCGAGCCGATGGACGAGCCTCGGCAGGCTGTCTTCCTGGAGAAAAGCTCACAGGCGAGCACTGAAACGAACAGTTTCGCTCCTTTGATACCTGCTGCGCATGTTAGTTCACGTTCGCCTACGTGTCTAGCGCTCATCTTGGGCGGCGTGTCCGTCAGCGGCCGTGCGCTTTGGCCGAGGCGCGCATACGGGCCTGCCGGCGTGCGCGAACGCCGCGCGAGATCGCAGCGCCGGGCGCGGCCGGGCAACAGAAAAGGCGCGGCGGGCAAGTGCCCGCCGCGCCTTTCGACGCTGGACTATGCGTTGCGCTCAGATGCTGAGGTCGCGCTCGATCTCGGCGAGCTCTTCCGGCGTGCCCTGGATCTTCGGGCCTTTGAACCACTTGCGCGCTGAAACCAGATACCAAAGGCCGGGGATGCCGACGACGGCGGCCACCGCTATGGGCGCGTAGTTGAAGGTCTTGACCGTGATCGGGCTGGCTTGCGGCAGCATCAGCAGGATGACGATGAAGACCACCCAGATGACCGCGATCCAGCCGATGAGCGCCCCGTACTTGCCCAGCACCCAGGGACCGGGTTTGAAGGCCTTCGGGTTGATGCGGCGCAGGAACACGGGCGTGAGGTAGGCGATGTAGAGGCCGATGACCGCGATGGATGTCACGGCGTAGTAGGCGGTGGCGTTCCAGAGGTAGGGGACGGCCAGAATGAAGGCCCCGACGGCGCCGAACCAGGCGGAACGGATGGGCACACGGACGCGCTTGCTGACGTGGTGCCAGAAGTCCGAGAAGGGCACGGCCCCGTCGCGCGAGAACGCGTAGAGCATGCGCGAGTTCGCCGTGACCGACGACATGCCGCAGAAGAACTGCGCCACGATCACGACCAGGACGAGCAGCAGGCCGACGGTATGGCCGGCGGAAAACTCGAAGACGGTCGCCCACGGCACGACGGCGGTGGCGATGCCCGCGTAGTCCGCGTACTCCACGCCCCCGATGGTCACGGGGAAGACGTGCGGGATAGCGTAGCTCACGGCGAAGAGCAGAATGAAGCCGGCGATCATGGAGATCCAGATGGAGTTGACGATGCCCTTCGCCCCATTGATGTTCGCCTGAACAGTCTCCTCGGTGACGTGCGCCGAGGCGTCGTACCCGGTGAACGTGTACTGCGCGTTCAGGAGGCCGATGAGGAACACGTAGAACGGGATCGAGAATCCCGAGAGCCCCTTGAACGCGTTCCACCCCTCGCTGCCGAAGAGGAACCCGAGGGTCTGGTGACTCCCCGATGAGGGCGCCCAGAAGAGGACGATGAAGATGATCGCCACACCGACGAGGTGCCAGTACACCGAGACGTCGTTGAGGAGGGCCACCAGGCGGATGCCGAAGGTGTTCAGCAGGCCCTGAGCGAAGAGGATGACCGCCAGGATGGCGATCGTGTGCCCAGGCGACAGCCAGTAGTCCTTGCCGGTGTACATCCAGAGGAAGGCCGAGCACGAGAAGGCGCAGCCGAACGAGATGCCGGCCGTGACCGCGACCTGCCCCAGCAGGTTGAACCAGCCGGTGAACCACGACCAGATGGGGGCGCTCTTGCCGGGCGCCAGCTTGGCCGCCCAGTAGTACAGGCCGCCGGCGGTCGGGAAGGCCGAGCAGATCTCCGCCATCGACAGGCCGGCGAAGATGACCAGCGTGCCGACGATGAGCCAGCCCCAGAGCATGACCGGCGGGCCGCCGTGCAGCAGGCCGTAGCCGTAGAGGGTCAAGCATCCGGACAGGATCGAGATGATGGTGAAGGAGATGGCGAAGTTGGAGAACTTGCTCATGCTCCGGTCGAGCTCCTGGGCGTAGCCCATCTCGTGGAGCCTCTTGGTATCCTCGTCAATCTGCTGCACTGGCGGTGAAGCGGAAACTCGTTCTGCCACGGTAACCCCCCCTGTTCGACGACGCGTCCTTCGGACGCATGACTTGAGCGTCATTTAGTACGAGCGCGGCGCCGAAGTCAAGGGTCCGGGGTTCGCAGGGCGGCGGGCGGCGCAAGTGCGCCGCCCGCACGGAGGCTTCGGGGAGGCGGGCTCGCCCGCGGCCCGCGCCCTACTTACCCAGCAGCGCGTCGATCTTCTTGACCCCGTCGCTGGCGTCCTCGGCGTAGGCGTCGGCGCCGATCTGGTCGGCCCAGCGCTGCGTGCAGGGGGCGCCGCCGACCACGGTCTTGTAGGAGAGGCCCTCGGCCTTGATCGTCTTGATGACCTTGCGCTGCTCCTCCATGGTGGTGGTGAGCAGGGCGCTCATGCCGATCACGTCGGCGTTCTCCGCCTTGGCGCGCTCGATGAAGCTCGCCGCGGGCACGTCGCGGCCGAGGTCGCTGACCTCGTAGCCGTTGGCCTTGAGGTAGGCGATCACGATCGCCTTGCCGATGTCGTGGACGTCGCCCTGCACGGTGCCGAGGACGATGCGCCCCTTGACCGCGGCGGCCTCGCCCTCGAGGGCGGCGTTGGTCACTTCGGTGGCCCCGGCCATGGCGTCGGCGCTCATCATCAGCTCGGGGAGGAAGAGCTCGCCGGATTCGAAGAGCTCGCCGACCTCCTGGATGCCTTTGACGAAACCGTTGGCCATGATGTCGCCGGGGGCGATGCCCTGCGCCAGGGCGCGGGTCGCCACCTCTTCGGCGGCGGCGCGGTCACTCGTGACGATCGCCTGGGCTGCTTCTTCGTAGATGTCGGCCATGCCTTGGACTCCTCTCCCTGTTGTGCGGGCCGTAGGCCCACGTATCCTTCGTCGATTCGTCGCGGACGCGCGGGCGGACCGCGGTTCGCGCGCGCCGGCATCTATCCATTGCCGGCGGTTGGTCGTATAGTTCGAGATGCGCTTCTCCAGGAGCGGCTCAGCCGGTTCGCGGAGGCGCGCGGCTTGTCGGGCGTTGCGGCGTGCGGCTGTGAAACTAGCACGTTCGCGCACGTTATCAAACAGAGTCGCACTTGACGCCGCGCCAGTCGAGCCTATGATGGGTTTTGATTTTGTTCGATTCTGCCGATTCGGGAAGCGAATGGGGGGCAGTGCTCGAACCACTCTCAGCGTTGGAGGCTCGTCGCGGCGAAGCACGCGCGTGTCGCGGACGCCGCGTCCTCCCGCGTCCCGGCCGCCAGCTACGCCTTTTTGTCGTCTCGCGGCGCCGGCGCCCGGTGGGCGCGCCGTCCGCGACGTTGCCGCGACATGCGCGTCTTGTCTGCCGGCGCCCGCCCCGACGGCCCGTGCAGCCGTGGGGCCTCATGGAGCACACCTCACTGCCGAAAGGAGCGAGACCACAGATGGATGGACACATGCGCGCGACCCAGGGGAGGCCGACGTGACCGTGCGGCTCTTCTTCGCCACGGACGTACACGGCTCGGAGGCTTGCTGGCGTAAGTTCATCAACTCCGGCAAGCACTACGAAGCGGACGTCCTCATCCTCGGCGGCGACATGACCGGCAAGGCGGTCGTCCCGATCATCGACAACGGCGGCGGCAAGTACACTTTTCACCTGCAGGACGTGAAGCGCGACATCGACGGCGCCGACGCCCTGGCTGCGGACCAGCGCGCCATCCGCGACCACGGCTACTACCCCGTGGTCATGACGGCGGACGAGCGCAACGAGTTCACCAGCGACCCCGACAAGCTCGACGAGCTGTTTCACTCGCAGATGCGCCGCGGCGTCGAAGAGTGGGTCGCCTGGGCCGACGAGCGCCTCGTCGGCGCCGGGATGCGCTGCATCGTGTGCCCGGGCAACGACGACCGTGCCGACATCGACGAGATCCTCGCGACCTCGTCGCAGCTCGAGCTCGGCGAGGGCAACGTCATCGACCTGCCCGAGGGCTACCAGCTGGCTTCCAGCGGCTGGACCAACCTCACCCCGTGGGACACGGCGCGCGAGGAGGACGAGCCGCTGCTCAAGGCGCGCATCGAGGGCATCGTCGCACAGGCCACCGCGAGTCCAGACCGTCTGGTCTTCGGCCTGCACGCCCCGCCTTACGACACGCAGCTCGATGTGGCGCCGAAGATCGACTGGGACACGCTCACGGTGAAGGGCCAGGACGAGGCACATGTGGGTTCCACCGCCGTCAAGGAGGTGATCGAAGAGGTCCAGCCGATTCTCTCGCTGCACGGGCACATCCACGAGAGCCGCGCCGCCGTACGCATCGGGCGCACGCTCGCGATCAACCCCGGGAGCTCGTACGTCGAGGGCACGCTGTCCGGCTGCGTCGTCGAGCTCGACGGCAAGAAGAAGCTGAAGCGCTACAGGCTCACGATGGGGTGAGGGTGACTTCGAGCCTGCTGTAAGTGGGGGGACGGCGCTCCTGTTGTCGTCCACAACCGTCTTGCGTTAGGAGGTAGTGTCTATGGCGACGAAAGCGCCCGAGCAAACGCTCTTCGTGCGAAAAGCAAGTGGTCTCGTCAAGGGCTGGTCAAGCGGGGACGGCTTCCGCTACTCGTTCTTCTCGGTGAACCTGTTCCTCGCCTTCTGGTCGATGGCGTACGCGTGCTTCATCACCGATGGTAGCCTCTTCTGGTCTATCGTCATCACCGCCGCCTTCATGGTGGTGGAGATCGTTGTGTATGCCGGGCTCATCTCGGCGATGCCGCGCGCCGGCGGCGACTACGTATGGTTGACGCGCATCTTCCACTCCTCGATCGGCTTCATCGTCGCGGCCGTAGGCTGGTGGTTCATCCTCTGGCTCTGGACGCCGATCTACGCCGACATGGGCGTGCAGACCACGATCAAGCCCATCTTCCGCATTCTCGGCCTCAACGGCGCGGCCGACTTCCTGAGCAAGCCGGCCGGCATCTTCGTCGCCTCCATGGTCGTCATCGCCATCGCCTCGGTCCTCGTCGCGATCGGCATGAAGACCTACGCGAAGCTGCAGAAGTACTTCATGTACATCGGCCTTGCGGCCATCGTGGTGCTCGGCATCCTGCTCGTGATCAGCTCGTCGCAGAACTTCAAGGAGAAGTTCAACGGCGCGGCGGTCAAGTATTACGGGGACACCGCGCAGGGCGGCAGCCTCAAGGAGAGCAAGCTCGACCTGACCAAGTACAAGACCGACGAGAACGGCCTCTTCGCCACCGACGCCGACGGCAATTACGTCGCGGACGGCACGCATGCCACCGCGTGGGAGTCCATCCAGGCCATCGGCTCCGGCACCGGCATGCCGTCGTCGGCGTTCACTGGCACCCTCAAGGGCACCTTGTGGCTCATCCCGCTCATGCTCTTCTGGATGGCCTGGCCGAACTGGGGCGCGACTCTCTACGGCGAGGTCCGCGGCGCCAAGGACTTCCGCAAGAACATCTACCAGATGGCGGGCGGCCTCTTCCTGCCGACGGCCGTCGTCCTCATCTTCCTGTTCCTGATGAACTGGAAGGTGGGCTACCAATCGTGGCTGGGCACGTACGCGGCCTACTGGTGGGGCATCTCGCCCCTGGGCGGCGACTCCATCTCGCCGACGGCCATGGTGTCGTTCCTGCTACCCAACTCCGCGCTCCAGATCGTCCTCATCGGGGCGGCAAGCCTGATCCTCTTCGGCTGGTTCGGCACCTTGTTCCTGTCGTCCACCCGTATGATCTTCGCTGCAGCGTTCGACCGCATCCTGCCGGAGTGGGCGGCCAGGGTCAGCTCTGGCGGCGTGCCGTATAACGCGCTGATCCTCCTGATGACGATCCCGTCGATCATCATCGCGTCGCTGTACGCGGGCTGGCCGATCAGTTGGACCAACGCCACCTCCGGCGTGACCTGGATCAAGGAGATCAGCTACGACGCCACCTTGGGCATCGTCATCATGTTCTTCTTCTGCGGCCTCGCCTTCATGGTCATGAAGTGGCGCGCCCGCAGCGTGTGGGAGAGCAGCTCCCTGCCGAAGACCGGTATCGCGGGGATCCCCTGGATGTCGATTCTGGCGGCGATCTATGCGGTCTTCATGGGCTGGAACATCTACATGTTCATCTGGGATCCGCTCGGAGCCTACGCAGTCGGCTACAAGAACAAGGCGTCCTTCATCTTCATGCTCTCCCTGTACGGCACAGCCGCTGTCATCTGGGTGATCTCGTACTTCGTGCGCAAGCATCAGGGCATGGCCCTCGAGGCGGTCGCCAAGGAGATCCCGGTCGAGTAACGGCAGATCCGAGGCGCCGGCCGACCGGCTGCTTCGACGCTCCAGCGGCTGCGGCTCGGGCTTGCCCGAGCCGCAGCCGGGTAGAGCGTGACACAGACAGACCAATGTCCGGCAGGACCACGGTCAACGCCTGACCGCCGCCCCGCCCGGCCAACGACGCGAGCAAAGGAGGCCGCGCGTTCATGAAGATCCTGACGAGAATGGGCGACAGCTCCAACGTGGAGCTCACGCTGGACGAACTGCGCAGAGAGTTTGAGGAGGGTTCAGAGGTCGCCGCCAAGAAGGCCAAGGTCCCCGTCCTCACGGAGAACGAGGTCGACTACCTCGTCGACATGTTCGCCGCCCCCACGCGCATCTGGGGTTGCCAACGAGGCAACGAAGTCGTGATGACCAAGGACGGCTGCGTCAACGCGCTGAACTCCTCGCGGATGTCGAGCGGCGTGGTCGCGCCGGTCAACCGCGAGGTGGGCGTGCGCCTCTTCGAGTCGATGCTCGGCTTCGACTCGATGGAGATTTCGCACAACGACTACTCGGTGAAGCCCCAGCGCTTCCTGAAGGCGCTCGAGATGCTCCACGTCGAGCTGCTCATGGAGACGACGATCTTCCCGCTCCTTTACGGCTTCATGCCGAACCTGGGGCTCTACTACCGCCCGGACGGATCGTACGAGAACCCCAGCGACCTTATGCCGTACGGCAAGATCGACGAGGCCCGCGCGACGCAGGTGGAAGCGGGCAAGGCGTGTCTTGCGGACTGCATCGAGATGAGCGACTGCATGCTCGAGATGGGCGCCGACGGCATAGACTTCGACACCGTCGCGTCCACCGGCGACGCCGAGTTCCACGCCGTCCTCCAGGCCTGCGATCACGTGGCCAACGAGACCGGCCTGCCGGTCGAGATCGGCATGTCGGCCGAGATGGTGCTCGGCTTCCACGGTCAGCTCGAGTACAACGGCAAGCGCCTCGCCGGCATGTGGCCGCACGAGCAGCTGCAGATCTGCGAGGAGGCAGGCTGCGCCATCTTTGGCCCGGTCTCCAACACGAACACCAGGAAGACCGTGCCGTGGAACCTCGGCAAGGCGCTGACCTTTGTCAAGGCCTGCACCGAGATCGCCAGGATCCCCGTGCACCCCAACGTGGGCATGGGCGTCGGCGGGGTGCCGATGTTCGAGACCCCGGCTGTCGACGTGGTGACGCGCTGCAGCGCCGCGATGATCGAGATCGGCCACGCGGACGGGTTGTAGGTGGGCACTGGTGACCCCGCCGGCATGCACATCGCGCATCTGCTGGCCTCGTCAATGGGTGGGATCCGGGCCGCCGGAGATCTGGTGGCAAGGATGCAGCTCAGCAGGAAGATGAGGATCACGGAAGCCAAGCAGTATGTGGCCGACAAGCTCCACGTGACGCCGCTCGACCTGTCCGACCCGACGATGATGCGCCAGCTCCGGGAGGATCTGGACATCGGCGTGATCACCGGCGTGCCGGGCATCGCCAAGGGCCTCGCGGCCAAGGCGCGCATCGCCGAGCTGCTCGACATCGAGATCAACTGCGTCGAGCAGTTCAAGAAGAAGACCGGGCTGCACTACTGAGCCCGCGCGGGCGGCCCTGGCGCCCTGCAGCGCGTCAGGGCCGCGCGGACAAGAACGGACAGCGGGCGCCTCTGGCGCCCGCTGTCCGTTCTGCGTGAGGGGTGGCGAAGCGTCGTCGGCGGCGATGGGCCGCCTCAGGCGCGAGCCGTGCTCACACCGCCGCGAGCCACGCCTCGTAGTCGGCGTTGGCGGCGTTGCTCTGGAAGCGCAGCATACGGTTCATCCCGTACTCGTAGAAGTCGAAATCGAGCTTGGACACGGTCGCCTGGATCATCGCCCAGATGCTCCACCACAGGTCGGCGACCAGCTTGTGGAGCATCATGCGCGCGTAGCGGTGCTCGTCCCAGCCGCCGCAGTACTGCTCGAGGATGGCCTTCTCTTCGGCCTGGGTGAGCGGCGTCTCCACGCAGAAGTCGCCGAGGTCGAAGTACGGGTCGGTCATGCCGCCGTACTCCCAGTCGATGATCCACATCGTGCCGTCGGGCGCGAGGAGGAAGTTCTCGCTGAGCAGGTCGTTGTGACAGGCGGTGAAGGCGGGCTGGTCGCGCTCCAGGGCCGGCTCTATGCGGCGTCCTTGTTCGAGCATCCAGGCGAGCTCCTCGGGTTGCGCCGCGTGCACGTCGCTCGCCATGCGCAGGTAATCGCGGATCATGTCGAAGAGGCGGATCTCGTTGGCGAACACCGCCTTGTCGTGGTACGTGCGCATCGCCGCGACGATCTTCTCGAGACGGTCGGGGTGACCGGCGATCGACTCTGGGTGCATGGTCTCGCTGGGGATGAAAGGGACCACCGTGCAGTCCCCGGGCTGGATCACGTGCAGGAGTGGAGGGGTGACCCCCGTGGCCGCCGCGGCGGCGTGGTTGTGCAGCTCGCGGGTGCGATCGATGAAGGTCTCGGTGCCCTCGCCGGGGATGCGCAGGACGAACCTGCCGACGCCCGGCGCCCCCGGGTCGCCGCCGACGGTGACCAGGTAGTTGCGGTTGGTGATGCCGCCGCCGAGCACCTCGCAGCGGACCTCCTTGCCCCGCCAGTCGGCGATCCTTGCGATGACGTCGTCGGCGCTGATCGGCTCTGTCATGTGCGTTCCTTCGTTGGCTCGTTGCGACACGAAACGGCCGGGGTCCCTCGCGCATCCGTGGGAGCATATGCGAGGGACCCCGGCCGTGTCAGCTGCGTGGTGCGGTCAGGAGACCGACACCTCGAGGCCCATGCCGGCGAGGTCGCTGCGCACGTCGTCCATCGCCTTCTGATACTCGCTGTTCACGATCCGCTTGGTCCTGGCGTCGTAGACCTCCTGGAAGGTCATGCCCTTGTCGGGATCCTTGAGCTTGTCGCCGAAGAGCGGGAACAGCTTCTGCGCGATAGGCTCGGCTTCGGCGCGCGTCAGCTTCGCGGCTGCCAGACCCATCTCGGCGTGGAACTTGTGGTCGTCCGGCACCAGCGAGTCGGACTGCACTGCCATGGCGGGATGGCCGGAGAACACGTTGCCGCCGGAGGTCACGATGGCGAGCATGTAGCAGGCCATCTCGTAGTGGTACTGCCTGGTGCCCGAGCCGCCGCCCAGGTACGGGAGGTTGACCATCGGGTAGCCCATGTTGCGGCCGATAGCGGCGTTGGACATGGCGATCGCCCAGATGAGCGGCTTGGTGGAGGAGAGGTGCAGCTTGCTGTGCAGCGGCGCGTTGTAGTGGTACGTGCCGCGGAAGATCAGGTTGCCCATGATCATGTAGCACGTGGCCGTGACGGCGACGCCTTCGGCGCCGCCGGCGTAGCCGCCGAACAGCGGCGTCGATGTGGAGCCGATGTTGGCGCTGATGCTGTTGTAGAAGGCCACCTTCTGCAGCGCCTCGTAACCGACCACCATCTCGGAGAGGAAGTCGATGAGGAAGCCGTCGCTGACGCGCAGGCCGAAGTCGGGGTAGCTGGCCGCGAACATCGAGGCCGGCTGGGAGGCCGCGGAGATGCCGTTGATGATCGGCAGGCCCGAGCGGCCGGAGCGGCGGATGCCCTCACGCGCGAGGCGCACGGTCTTGCAGGCCGCGAGGATCTCCTGCGGCGAGCGCACGCGGCAGTCCTTGCCGCGCAGGTGCAGGATCGACGGCACGCTGACCGAGTCGACGATGTTGAACGAGGCCATCTTCTCGACGGTGTCCACGAAGATCTGCTCGTCGGTGGTGTAGATGCCGCCGCCGACGTGTACCCAGGGGCGATCATCGGTGGTGTCGGGGCGCCGGCCGTACATGGTCTTGCGCTCGCGGTCCTCGCCGAAGGTCGCGCTCCTGGGCGCCTGCGAACAGGCGAGGAGGATCTCCTCGCGCGTGAACTGCATCACGCGGTTGGTCTCGGGGCAGTAGGCGCCGGCCTCGGCGAGGAGGTCGACGGCCGCCTGAAAGACGCGGTCGGTGAGATCGTCGTCGGTGTTGATGATGGTCTGCTTGTCCCACTTGACCTTGTAGCGCGCGATCACCTCGGCGAGCTTGGGCACGTAGCGCTTCATGTAGTAGTCGGTCTCGGAGATCAGCGGCCCTACTTCGGCGCGGTCGAATACTTCGATAAGGTCGATCATGTCGTTCTCCTCAGGATGCGGGTTCGGCGGTGAGCTGCGAGGCTGCGGTCACGACACCAGCCTGGTCGCGAGGACGACGGCGTCGTAGGCGCTGCCGCTCCAGCCGTCGGCGCCGATCGTCTCGGCCCACTCCTCGGTGGTCGCGCCGCCGCCCACGATGACCTTGTATCTGTCGCGCGTGCCCTGGTCCTTGAGCGCGTCGATGACGTCCCTCTGGCCGATGAGCGTCGTGGTGAGCAGCGCCGAGATGGCGATGATGTCGGCGTTCACCTCGTTGGCCTTGTCGATGAACTTGAAGAGGTCGACGTCGATGCCGAGGTCGTGGACCTCGAACCCGGAGGTCTCGAAGAGGAGCTTGAGGATGTTCTTGCCGATCGAGTGAAGGTCGCCCTTCACGGTGCCGATGACGATCGTGCCCTTCTTCTCGTCGGCGCC
>Ga0194044_10000929_pt1 | contig 14868 bp, 14 predicted proteins | sample JunL4417m_MetaG_FD_155460 | JGI IMG/M metagenome (GOLD analysis project Ga0194044, IMG submission 155460) | Anoxic zone freshwater microbial communities from boreal shield lake in IISD Experimental Lakes Area, Ontario, Canada - Jun2016-L442-17m | ecosystem: Environmental > Aquatic > Freshwater...
GTATAGTACAATAGATTATAATAAGACAAAACCTTCATCCATCATCCATCATCCATTTATCCTCGCAGGGGAAAATCTAAAATCAATTATAGTCTATCATCCATCATCCATTTATCCTCGCAGGGGAAAATCCAAAATTAATTAAGGTCTATCATCCATCATCTATTTATCCTCGCAGGGGAAAATCTAAAATCAATTATAGTCCAACTATCATCTACATTTAATTTTAGTCATTTACTTTTAAAGTTTGTCCTATAATCAAAAACATATTCTTATCCATGATGCTAAGACCGGCTATAATACCATTGCTGATCAATATCATGCCTACCACAAACACCTTGATAGCTTTGAAAAAGGTGTTTTTGTTAAATTTTTACCAAGAGATAAAGAACATCTTTCAATTATTGATCTCGGTGCTGGAGATGGGAGATTACATAAATTCCTTGCTCCTCTGAAACCTGCAAGATATGTCGCTTGCGATATCGCTGAACAGCTTTTAAAAAAACACCCCGCTGGAAAAAATATAGAGAAAGTAGTATGTGATTTGGAAGATACCCTCCCCTTCGATGACGAATCTTTTGATCTTGCAACAAGCTTTTTTGTCCTCGAACATATCGAAAATATAGATAATCTCTTTGGTGAACTCTATAGAATATTGAAATCGTGATGAGTATTGATTATCGGACATTTCATCCAGAGACGTGAATTCATCCGAAAAAAAGATAAAGATCAGTTTAGAATCAAATTTTTTAATCATAGAATACAGGACCTTGAAAAACTTCTGCAAAAGAATTTTTTTGATCTCCATGTGGTACCCATCCGTGAAGAAGGAAATACTCTAGGGCATATCATTGTTTGCAACAAATCATAGTCTTGAAAAAATAATCGCTTTGTATACAGTATTGAGCAATCAATGCTGTTTTATTTTTTCTAGATACACGTGATGAAAAAATTTCTTATCACAACTCCAATCTATTATCCCAATGGATATCCACATATCGGTCATGCATATAGCTCTTTTATTGCTGATTTCTATGCCAGGTACAAAAGATTGCTCGGCTATGAAGTAAAATTTTCCACTTGAAATGATGAAAATAGCCAAAAGATAGTCCAACAAGCAGAAGCTGAAGGTACAGATATTATGGTTTATCTGGATCATATGGCGAAGAAATGGGAAGATGTCCGACAACATCTCCAGATTTCCTATACGGATTTTATCAGGACGACGCAATGACAGCATAAGGCCCTTGTCCAAGAAATGCTCCAAAAATCTTATGATACCTGAGATATCTATGAAGGCGAATATAAATGATATTATTGTATTGGCTGTGAAGGGTTCAAGACAGAAAAAGATCTGATTCAAAAAGATGGTGAACTCGTTTGTCCTGATCATCTCAAAAAACCTGATATCATCATAGAAAAAAATCGATTCTTCAAACTCAAAAATTACCAGAACAAGATAGAAGATCTTTATAGGAATCATCCTGATTTCGTTCTCCCTGAATATAGGTTCAACGAAATGAAATCATTCGTAAAATGAGGTTTGGAGGACTTCTCTGTCTCTAGAGAGACCAATAAATTTGGAATCCCGCTCCCCTTTGATCCTCAACAAGTGAGTTATGTCCGATATGATGCCTTATTTAATTATGTCACGGTCTCTAGAGATGCAGGTTTTCGAGCTCCTGATACTCAAATAGTCCATATCCTAGGAAAAGATATCGTCAGGTTCCATTCTGTTTTTTGGCCTGCAATGCTTATGAGTGTAAACTATAGACTTCCTGATACAGAATTTGTAACAGGTTTCTTTACGGTAGATGGTCAGAAGATGAGCAAATCACTAGGAAATGTAATAGATCCTGTGAAAATTGTCGACGATTATGATAGAGATGCTGTTATATTCAATCTCCTTTATGATGTCCCTATCGGTGCAGATGGTGATTTCTCTGTGGAAAGATTAGCTAATCTGTATGAAAGTATGCTGATAGGATGACGAGGAAATTTGGTCAATAGAGTAACAAGTTTATGTAAGAAATATAGCATAACTAGCTGAAAATTTAATAAGCAGAAACGAGAGATATTCAAAGAGAATAATAATAGCAGATTTGTTCAATATTTTGAGGATTGATGGGATGGTGCTAAGATAGATGATCACTATCTCAAAAAAGCTGATATTAAATGATATCTTGATGATTGGTATCAACTGGTACAAAGATCCAATGAATATATCACTAGCGCTGAACCATGGATCAAATATAAAAATGAAGAGACCAAAGCTGAAGCACTCGCTGACTTACAATTTCTCCTCTATATTGTAAAAAATATTGCACTCTTTTCAGCTCCCATCTTGATCAATGGATTTAAAAAAATCCAAGCAATATTTGGTAATGAAGAATTTAGCAGTATAGATTCTACCATAAATAATGCAGATACTACCTTTAAAGTTATCTTTGATATGGAAGAATTTCCGGTAAATTTAAATCCAGTAATAATTTATAGTCCAACAATCAAATAATATTTGTATAACAATATTTGTATAAATACATGAAAGGTAGCTACGCTTGTAGCTATTTTTTGTTGTCGCGTAGCATTTGGTAAGGTTTCGTCTATTTTACAACACAGCATTAAAAAAATATCCTAATATCATCATACATAGCCCCACTACTCCAAAAAATATTAGCAGCAGCTTCGTCTTCATAATTTTTTTGAGTATCAGAAATTCTGGTAAAGATAATCCGACTACAGCCATCATAAATGCTAATCATGTTCCTAATGGTATTCACTTAGCAATCAATGCTTGGACGATAGGGATTACACTTGTGGCATTAGCATAGAAAGGAATCCCTACTATCACGGCAATAGGTACGGCAAAAGGATTGTTTTTGCTAATATATTGCTGGAAAAATCCTGTAGGTATAAATCCATGGATTGCTGCACCTACTCCTACTCATAGCAAAACATATGGGATAATTTTTACTGTAATATTTCGTGCTTCTTTGCTTATTTCTTTGATCCTTTGTGAAAAGATTATATTCTTCTGTATTATTTCTATGGATTGACTTGCTCTTTTGACTTGAATAAAATCAGCGAGATATTTTTCCAATCTCATTTTCCCTAATACCCATCATCCGAACATTCCCATCACTATACCGCTTATCATATAGATTGCGGTGACTTTGAGCCCAAAAATTCCCAGAAACATTGCTATAGCTACTTCATTTACTAGCGGTGAGGTAATAAGAAAAGCAAAAGTCACCCCTAGAGGTATGCCTGCTTTGAGAAATCCTACGAATAAGGGAATCGATGAACAGGTACAAAAAGGAGTCACTGCGCCGAAAAGTGAGGCAAAAAGATATTCCAATCAGAATAATCTATTTCTTACAAGAAAATCTCTAATTTTTTCTATCGGTAGATATGAATTGAGTAAGGTCATAAGATTGGTGATTACCAGCAAGAGCAGAATAATCTTGATACTATCATATAGGAAAAAATTAAGCGCCTGCGCCATATGACTTGTAGTATCTAGATGTAAGACGCTTGAGATGAATCGGTTACTTATATATGCTATCCGCAGAAACATGAGTCCATGCTATATAAAATATTATTTACTATCGCATCAACATCCTCAAGAACAGCATTCGTCTCCATCACCACATGATCATCATCCACAACATTCATGCGATGAAGATTGCTTGGTCAAAATATCTACCATTTCTTTGGCTTCTGGTACTCTTCCTGTGAAAATCACCTGTTCGTCTATCACTAACCCTGGCAAGGTCAAAATATTGTATTCCATTATCTCTTTCATCTCTTTAACTTTGATAATTTCACAGTCTAGTTCCATTTTTTTTGCTGCCTTCTCAACGGTTTTTTCTAAGAGTTTGCATTTGGGACATCATGTTCCGAGAATTTTGATAATCATTATATGTATCTTAAAATTTAAAAATAGAAAAGTAGCTTCCCTATACTTAGGCATTTCTTATCAGTAGAAATATTTATTTATTTTTTTTTGCTTTTTACTTTGCAGGTATTGATTTTGAGCAAAGTATAGAGTCCACAAAATCCTGTTATACTCGTAATCAAAGCGAGTACTCCAACCACATAGGCAATAATCTGTACTGTTCATTGCAACCAAAGATATCATCCTACTAATACTACAACAGCAATCACTAATCTAATCAAACGATCGTTCATTCATTCATTTGTTTTCATGTTCATAAAGAAAAAAGAATAAAAGGTATTATCTTTGTATAGTATACATAAGTATACCACCATCAATATTAATAATAGTATACTGAGGAAGTTGTGGTTTAAGCTGCATTTGCACGTATCCAGACGATCACCCAGAATGGCAGTATAGGCAAAAAACAGTACCTTCTGGATATATATTTCCTGTAAAAATTTCATTGGAAGCAGGAATAGCATCCTCTACGGGATGATTAATCATATCTACAAGTACCACCTTAATCCCTTGAGATTCTAAATGTTTTTTATTGGTAAAATACTGTGTCCGCGTCCATTTGTCGGTAGATTGTTTGCCACGTATATCACATGCGTCTGGCGAGTAAAGTGAAGAAATATCCATTACTATCAAAAAATAAGATACTAAAAACAATATATACTATCTCCCATTTCTATTTCCCATTCAAGTAGATCCCCTCTCTTGTTGGGATGATATGATTGCTGTATATTCTGATGGAGAAATATATTGTGGTGTATATGCTCCGCCATTATTATTTATGTTTTTTATATATGCACGGAGATGATTACGGGATCATTTATTGAGGTTATTATATACATTTATAATGTTTGTATTACTCGTTTCCTTTATAAACACATTGAGATCTTTTATATCTAAATCTTCAATAGTAGCGCCTACTATCAATGCATCTAGGAGTGATGTACTTCATTGAGCTACGAGATCAGTATAAAGTTTCTGCATAGTAGAAGATGCAAATATACCTATAGTGTCATCTATAACTGGATCTGCTATCCCATACATAGTCAAAAGTCATTTTACTGCATCTGTATGTGTCTGCTCGGATGCTACAATATTTGTGAATAGTTTATTTCCCCATAATGCTCCAAGCGTGGTATACACATCTCTTGCTAGTTTTTCTTCTTCACGCATTTGGATGAGTCCAACTTTTTCTTGATCAGATATACCTCATGTAGATGCTGTATCTATTAATGTATTTACATCTAAGATATCGCTTGTATCTACCGTATATTCCGTAGTGGTGTCTTGCGTAACAACACTTTCGCTTTCCTTTGGTTGTGTGTTGGCACATCATCAGAGGAACACTAATCATATACTCAATACAGCAAACATAATAGTTTTTTTGTTGATAGATTTCATAGTAATGATGATAATGGAATAAAAATTATTGTATAAGATAACGTTGGATAGTATTTCTAAAATCTTCGGTCTCCAAAATTTCTCAACTTATATTTTTGATATCATACGTAGTACCTATATCTTTTAGCTTCATTGTCTTTTTGATATCCCCAGGAAGACCTAGCTCTTTTTGGAAGTATTCGAAAGGCACTTTGGTAGTGTTAATGACATATTGTAATGTATTGCTTCCTTTGATATTGGTCACCTCAACTGCTCATTGTTCATTTACTATATTGGAGATAGGTTTTGTTTGCCATATAGGAGTCGATACTATGACTCAAAGTACTACAAAGAATATACCAACAACTAGCCATAGAAAGGTTTGTTTTCTTATTTTCTTCCCCAATATATATATGTCTAAACTATTCTGGGGACAATCATTTACACATTCCATACAACTAATACAATCGGGATGAGTAATTTGATCAGCAGTTTTTATTTTGAGATTTGCTGGACATGATTTCCTACATATATCACAAGATATACATGTCGCATTATCTCTTTTTAGCGTAAAGAAATTAAGTTTTTTTATTATCCCAAAGAACGCTCCCAATGGACACAGATATCTACACCATCGTCCCTTACTAAAAAATGCTGTAATCACTACAAATGCTAATATAGCGTAAGCAAACATTAGCCCTTCAAATTCATTACCTAGATGAGAAAATGCTGAGAATGGATCGTAGGCATCAAATACCAAAGCAGTTTCTCTAAATGAGAAATATATTATGACCAATAATACTATATATTTTAGATATCTAAGATATTTGTCTACAATCTCAGGTAATTCTATATCTCTTTTGATTCATAATTTTCTCCCCAATGATCTTATCCACTCACCTATAGCCCCAAATGGACAGAAAAACCCACAGAATACCCTTCCAAAGAATATCGTCAACAGGGTGAATATACCTAGTAGGATAAAATTGCTTCGATATAGTTTATTTATAAATTGTCCGCTAAATATATAGGTAAATATCCCTTCTAAAGCGCCAAATGGACAATATGCATGAATCGGCGATGCTTGCTCTATCCCAAATTTTTGATGAATAAATGCAAGAAAAAGGATTATCCCCAACACAATAATCTGTGAAATTGTACGAATCTTTGGCTTATTCATATTTTTCTTTACATATTAAAAATATATTTTATATCAGATTGCAGGGAGCGATATCTTTTTTCCTCTAAAGCATAGAAAATTTTCTTTCATTCCCTTCTTGTCGTCAGTAATCATATATTTTTTAAAATATTGAGATGATGAGAAACCAGATTTTGTTTCAATGCTAAATTTTCAGTAATTGTACATACACAAAGTTCTCATTCTTTATCAAGCACACATATTATTTGTAACCTATGTATTTGTGAAATTATACTGAGTATATGAGCAGATGATTCTATAGTATTATTTTTGCAATTTTCCATGACTACTAATAAAATAAACATATCAATATGTATTGATGTGTTTACAAAAATCAAGCACTATATATTTTCATTATCTATGAGATCTTTTTTTTCTCTTTATAAAAGAAATGTATATTTGGTGTTGTCTACAATTATTTCTTTAATTTCATCAACATTTATTTCCCAGGAAGTATCATCTTCTGGTGGTTGAATGTGTCATGCGGAATTGAGAATAAATTCTGGATGAATAAATACACAAGGACACTCATCATCGTCTTCTTCATCATATCAAAGATCAACTCATCAAATCACTACTCACAAACAAGTTAGTGGAAGATCATGTTCGCCTAGAAATTTCAGTTTATCGATAACTAATCCTCTCTGCGCGAAATATCTCAATATATTTATTTTGTCTTCTTCTCTTACCAAAGAAACTTCATCTTTCCATTTTCCATTCTCTCATGCATTTTTAAATTTGCTTAAATTGTTTTCCTCATCATTTCTTCTACCCATTGAATCATAAGAATAATTTAGCTCTTGTTCAAGCTTTTCAAGTCTATTCTTTTTTATTTCTAGAATACTATCCATCTCATTATTAATTTCTTTTATTTTAAATATGGTTATAAGGTCCTCCATTATATATGGATTTACTTCAATTTTTTGTGTATATAATGTTTCAGGAATATCATCCTGTCCGTCAAAAATATCTTTATATTGTATAAATTTATTTTTCATATACTCTACCTATACTCAGAGAAATAAATTTTTATTACTATTTTTGTTTGCTATGCTTTTTGTACGTTTTCACTTATAAGTTCTTCTTTTTTCGTATTTACGCAGTAGAACATAATCATAATAATCACACCAATAGCGAATGCAAAGAGAAATGTTGCTTGCGGAGATATCTTGTCCCAGAGTACTCAGAGTATATATCAACCGGGCAATGAGACTATTCCTATAGCGGTATGAAATACCCCCAAAGCCGTCCCCTTCTGTTTACCTGCCAAATCTACTACTAATGCCCTCTCCGTTCAATCTACGATAGCAAACACTACTCCAAACAGAATAAAGAAAACAATCACCCGTCCAATCTGTGTCATAAATGCTAATCATAAGGTCACTACCAAGAACAGGCTATATGCAATCCAAAGCATTTTTTTTCTTCCTATACGATCAGAGATAATTCCCGCAGGCGCTGAAATCAATGTATATACTCCATAAAACAAGACATAATATAAGATAGCCCTATGATCGCTTGCACCTACGCTTTTTGCTTTCAATAATAAGAATGCATATCCAAAATTCACTAATCCGAAAAGCGCTGAGATGAAAATGAAGGTCTTGAGATTTTTGGGAAGCATCTGGACTGATGCACGTAATGATGGTATCTCTATTTTCGGCTCTCTATGGTAATGTTCTCGATGCATCTCTTTTTTCATCTCTTTAGCCTCTTTTACGAAGAATATCGCTGCTACTGCAATCACTCCTGGTACGAAAGCAAAGAGGAAGAGATTCTGATATCCAAGATAGGGGAATAATGCCAATGCCAGAATCGCTCATAATACTGATCCTGTCCCATCCATTGCTCTCTGGATACCATATGCTTTGCCCATATACTCTGCTTGTGTACCATCAGCTACCAATGCGTCTCTCGGTGCATCCCTGAGTCATTTCCCTATCCTTTCTATCACTCTGAATACCAATACGGCCGGCCATGTCTTTGCCAAAGCAAATAAGGGTTTGGTAATAGTAGAAAAACTATATCCGATAATAACGAATATTTTCCTTTTTTTGAATTTATCCGATAGATATCATGAAAATACCTTCAATAATGATGCCGTCGTATCCGCCGCCCCTTCTACAATTCCTATTACCGTCGCTCCTGCACCCAAGCTTGTAAGGAATAATGGTATCAAAGGGAATACCATCTGAGAACTAAGATCTGTAAGTAGACTTACCAGGCCTAGCAGCAATACATTCCTAGAGATTCATTTGAAAAAATATTTGAGATTTTTCATATCACATGTCCTTACTATATAAATCCTTTTTGTTCAAGGTAATCGAATCCTGCTTGTCTTAAATTGAAATCATTCAGAACATGCAAATCACTATTTACGTACACTCATGCTTCCACCAAATCCATCAGTTTATTGAATTTTTCAATATCAATTCAATTCATATTCAGATATGAGCAATTCAATTCTATTGGTATTTGATATCTATTCAAAATTTTTGCAAATTCTACAACATCAAAATCATCCGGAGTACCAGATAAACAAGGATGTCAGATGAATTTTATTTTTTCATGATATTTCTCAATGGCATTACTATATGCCTTAATCAAATTTTCTTTTGAGCCAGTATATACCTTATAATGTAATGATAGAATACAAAAATCAGATTCTCTTCAATCAATAGTAAAACAACAATTTCATTCTTCATCCAATAAATCTCATTCCACACCAAAAGATACCTCTACATCATTATGTACGTTTTTCCACCTCTTGATAGTACTTCTCCAATTCTTAAAAGCAAACTTATTTATATCCAAACTTGCCTGACTATGGTCCGTTATTACGATCTTCTTCAATCCGATTTTGCCGGCATACTGGACTATTTCATCGATAGTATTTAGTCCATCTGAATAATTGAGGCTATGTATATGATAATCCTCGTGGATCGTATTGAGCACTTTCACCATACTAATTATATACGAATAAAAACTATGCTTTAGTTATTTCATATCAGTCTTTGGTATCTTTGAGCTGGAATCATGATGCTAGGATTGCATTCCTGAGCTCATCGGCCAATGCAAAATCCTTGTTTTTTTTGGCTTGCACTCTCTGGTCTGCGAGTTCCTTTACATCACGTGGAATAGTAATTTTTTCTTCTCCTGCATCTTCAAATATTCATATCTTCAAAAGATTATCTTCTAGCCATGTTATGATTGGATAAATATGTTCTCATCATAAAGTTATTGCTGATTGAAGTATTGCGAGTAATTTTGGCGTATTCATATCATCACAAATCGCTTCTATAATTTGTTGAAAAAATGGATCAGATTCAAAATCTTTTGTATCTTTCACTATTCTTTTTCATTGAAGTTTTCTGATAAGCGAATGCCTTGTGTTCTTGGCAGCTTCCAATTGGTCTCGTGTGAAGTTTTGGAAGTTTCCATATTGTGCCATGAAGTAGAAATATCTTAGATCAAGTACTGAAAATCCTTTGGCTTGAATATCTACTAAATTATATACATTTCATAACGACTTACTCATTTTTCCTCCATCAACTTGAAGGAATTCATTGTGTATCCAATATTTTACTCGTGGATGAACGGCGAAAGCACATTCAGATTGTGCTATTTCATTGGGATGATGGATGGTGATATGATCCGCTCCTCCATGATGGATATCAAATTGATTACCAAGATATTTGCTGGACATTGCACTACATTCTATATGCCAACCAGGAAATCATTTCCCCCATGGCGAGTCTCGCTCCATCTGTCTGTGTTCATTTTCGGGAGCAAATTTCCGTAAAGCAAAATCAGTTGGATGTTTTTTTCATTTCATATCTACTCTTTCTCCTGCATTCAAATCCGCCAAACGTTTTTTGTAGTTTGGTCACATAAGTTCTCCGTAATTTTCTACCTTACTCGTATCCATATATATTCCATCACCTGCAACGGCATAGGTATATCATTTTTCTGCCAAGGTTGTAATCAAATCTATCTGTTCTTGAATATGATCGGTTGCTCTTGGCATCTCATCGAATTCATCGATATGCAAAAGTTTCATTCCATCTTTGAAAATCTGTTCATATTTTTTTGCAACATCCCAAGCTGAGATACCCTCACGCTTAGATCATTTTTCTAATTTATCTTCTCCATCATCTGCATCAGACACCAAATGTCCTACGTCAGTGATATTCATGACTGCTTTCACTTTGTACCCAAGTAGTTTTAGCGTATTTCTAATAAGATCGGCCGTGAAAGTTGCTCTATAATTTCCAATACTAGGATCTCGATACACCGTAGGTCCGCAACTATACATCCCCACGAAATCTTTCTTAGGTCACGTATACTCAGGATCTTCCATCAACGGGACAAACAGTTCTTTTTTACGGGTCAGCGTATTATATACAGATAATTGCATCGCTCCTACGGAAAAAATAAAGTCGAGTCCAGTCTACTAAAGCATGCTAAAAATTCAATCTGATTATTGAAATCATTGCATTTTCTATGATTTTCCTTATAGGATTAGCGTTTTTTTACTGGTATCCTCCTTATGTTTGATTTTTGAATCCTCGGTAATAATGCCAGGAATCTCCTCTATATCAAAAAATTCAACGATAAGAAATGAATCCGTCTAGCAAACAATAAGCTTCAGACGAAAGATTTTCTCGTAGAAAGAGGGATACCCTTTGCCAAAACCTATGGTATCATCTCTAATCGCAAAGAGTTATATGAATTTGACTTTGCCTATCTGCCCAAAAAGAATTTTGTCGTCAAACCTAATCAATGAAGCAAAGGACAAGGTGTGTATATTGTTAAATATATCGAAGAACCTAAACCTGAATATATAGTTACTGAACAACTCTCTCCTAAAAAGAATGCTTTCCAGAATTTTTGATCCCGTATGAAGCATATTTTTTTCCAGGAATTTGACACCCGTCAGCATTATGGTAAATATCAGATAGGCGATGAACTACTTACAGACGAAGAATTTAGAAGACGTCTCTTGGATATTCTTGATGGAAAATATTCCATGACACTTGGAGGAGATAAAATCATCATCGAGGAGAAACTTATCGCTGGCGAACTCTTTAAAGATTTCTGTGAATATGGATTGGCCGACATTAGAGTCATTGTCTTTAATCTCGTGCCTGTAGCTACTATGATAAGGGTGCCGACCAAGGGTTCCGGTGGCAAAGCTAATCTCGCCCAATGAGGTATAGGACTCGGTATCGAAGTAGGAAGTGGCAAGATTACTTCCCTGCTCTGGAAAAATAAAATCCGCACTTCCAAATTTCCCAAAAGATTCGCCCATTTTCAGAATAAGAAAATCCCCTATCGGAATGATATCCTTTTCCTTTCCTCAAAGGTCCAGTATTTTGTAAATCTCTGATATCTTGCACTCGATTGGGTCATCACCAATGAAGGTCCTAAACTTCTGGAAATCAATGCGAGAGCAGGTCTGGAAGTCCAGAAAGTGACAGATACGAAGCTAAAGAATGTCCTAGATAAGATAGGCGACCTCAAAATAGTTGATCCAGAAAAATGAGTCGAAATCGCAAAAAGCCTTTTTACTCCAGAAAAGTCCGACCTTATATGACATAGTAAACTCCTCTATCTTTCGCAATATGGGAAATTTATTATCAAAGAAAAAGAAGAGGAAGAAAGGCTCGATGTCATCGTGGAAGTCGATCTCAATAAATCTGGGAATTTTATGTCGCAGAAACTTTTTGATAAGATTAAGGAGAATAAAAGAGAACGATATCTGGATCTCTATGAGAATGAGATTGTCCTCAAAAAAGCCAAATTCTCTATTTTAGAAAGTCTTGCTGATAATAAGATTATCCTTGGAAACAAGACTGCTAGCTACTATCTCGTAAAGCCTATCCATAAGACATTCGCTACCGTCGATATCATCGATCCAAAATATATCCAGCCATTGGAAATTGCGGAACTCCATATCATCGATCAAAAGGTAGAGAAGCTCAATAAAAGGCTCAATCTCTCTTCCAGGCTCAGACCTCTTAATTATTTCAGCGAACTCGATAAATTCATCACACTTCATGGAAAATATAACCCTATCTTCAAATATAAACGACCTGAAGAGAGCAAACTTCTCCAGACGAAAGATGAAATCTTCAAACTTCAAGAACAACTGAGTAAGCTCACTAGTCCTTTCATTAAACTCTTTCTTGAAAAACTAGAAGAACTGGAACTTAGAAGAAATCTTATCCTCGCCTATAGCAGACAAGATTTTGAGCTTATCGCTTTGTATAATGATAAAATATTCTGAGCATTTGATGATGGTCTTTTGAAACTTGCCAAAGAGAAAGTCTTGGATAGAAATGAAACTGGATATGATAAGAATATCCTAGGTAAATCACTCAAACTCTCCGAGATAGAAAAAATCATCGAGAAATATCTCCTTGAAAAGAAAATCTATGGTGTGGATATCGTATTTTCCTATGACACCCTTTCTAGGATATCGATTATCATGGGGAAGGATATCAAAATCAGTATCTCGAAATCGGCGATATTCAGAGAAGAATGATTGCGTGCTACCTTGGCTCATGAGATAGATACTCATCTTATTAGATATCTCAATGGAATAAAATCCTGATGGCATATATTCAAATCCTGAACAGCGTATTATCAAAAAGATGAAGAATGATTGGCAATATGGAATGGTAATAAGGTCTTGCCTGACGACTATGAGAAGATCTCTCTGTATAAAAAATATGTAGTCACCCATGAATTGCAAAAATTCACTTTCAGCAAAGCGGTTGAATTTGTAAAATTCATTTATCCTGAAAGATCGCTTGAATGAATATTTAAAACTGTAATCAGATCCAAAAAAGGGATTATCCATACCGAGAATACGGGGATAGGCTACTTGAAGGATAAAATCTATCTGGATGGATTCACCAAAATAGATAAACGAATACAAACAGGTAACACACCAACGAAGCTCTATGCCTGAAAAGTCAAAATAGAAGATTTAGATTATATTATATAATATGCTTAAAGTCGCTATCGAAACATGATACACTACGAGATTCGCATGAAAAGATCTCTATGGAGCTAGAATATTTATGCAAAAATTTTTTGCTGCGCATGCTATCGAGCTCGTAAGAGTAAGTATCAATACCTTTGACGATAAGAAACAGTGTTTTGTAGAATATAATACGCTTGATGCCGATGGAAAAAATATACCTATCCACAAGAAATATGTGCCTGATATTATACGAAGCAGAAGATGAACAGCTATCACTCATAAATATGATGTATTCAAAAATTTTCTTGTCGTCCCTTCCAAGAAGATAGCCATCATTGGCAATGATAAATTCGAGAATTACAAATTCACCAAACACTATCAGCCGTTTACTGCATTATTATCTAATTTTTTTTGTAACGAGACACTACAAAAGACCTTTACCAAAAATATCGTCATCAAACCGATAAGAGCTAATGGAGGAAAAGGAATACTTCTCACTACTATCCCCGAATTGCTTAAGAAAAGAAAAAAATATCACTGACTGGAGGAGCTCTATATTGTACAGCAATTTAAGGATTTCACCAAATGATATCCATGAATATGTACAGGCAACCATGATGTAAGATTTATGTTTGCATGAAATAAAATAATAGAGATAACCTTGAGGATACCAAAAAAATGAGATTTTAGGAGTAATCTTTGATCAGGATGAACACAAAAAAATATTCAGAAAAAACAGATACCAAAAGATCTCTTACTCCTTTCTAAAAAAATCTATAAGACGCTCAATCTTGATGGTAAAGATATTTTCTCTATGGATTTCGCCTATTGCAAAAAAGATACCCAGCGATATCTTTTGGAAACCAATGCATCCCCATGAACTTGGTATTATCAGACAGATAAAAAGATACTCAGTAGCATCTGTCGTGGCTTAGTTACATTCTTCCAGGGTATACATCCCACAAAGACATAGATTTATACGATAGCATATATCATCATGCACATCATACAGGCAAATCTCGACGACATAGAGGAAATAAAAAACATCATTGATGTTATCTATACATCATTCGTTTTTTCCAATCTCCATGATTCTACGAAACGCCTCATCCAGAGAATGGAACAGCTCTATGGTCCGAATTATAATTATTCGTATACATCAGCCCATCTCAAAACATCAACTATATTCTTTGTTGCCAAAGAGCATGATCATATTATAGGAATGGTAAGATGAACTCCCGAAAAAATCTCTAATCTCTATATATCCCCTCCATGGCACTGACAATGAGTCGGGAAGCAATTATTGGAAAGATTCGAACAAGAGGCGAAAGATAGGTGATAGTG
>Ga0194044_10000931_pt1 | contig 14853 bp, 14 predicted proteins | sample JunL4417m_MetaG_FD_155460 | JGI IMG/M metagenome (GOLD analysis project Ga0194044, IMG submission 155460) | Anoxic zone freshwater microbial communities from boreal shield lake in IISD Experimental Lakes Area, Ontario, Canada - Jun2016-L442-17m | ecosystem: Environmental > Aquatic > Freshwater...
TATAGCCAAACGTCTCGATGTAAAAACGTTGCTGCACAGTAAAACAGCCTACCTGTCTGCACTGTTTAGTAGTTGAGTTTCAATCCCTTGTACGGCCACGGCATAGATACCAATCGACCCGTACCCGACAGCGTGATGTATGCAGTCTTGAAATCTGGGCCGCCGAAACAAATATTTGTGGTCAGCGGATCACCTGTGATTATTTGCTCAAGCACTTCACCCTTTGGCGAAATGACGGTGATTCCAGCAGTCTGTAGCCCGATCGTTGCTACGCACACGTTGCCGTCGCCATCAACTGCGAGCGAATCAAACAACTGCACACCGGGCAGTCCGCACAGGCATACCGAGGGATCAATCGCGCTGAATGGTGCTGTCTCGCCTGGCGCAGTGATAGCTAACTGAAATACACGACCCGTGTGAGTTTCTGCCCAGTACAGCGTGTTGCCATCTGGCGATAGGCCAATTCCGTTTGGCGAATCGGTTGGAAACACCACTTCCTTAATCATGGAGCCATCAATCTTTGCGTAGTAGATGCCGCTCAGGTCGGCATGACGGCCGTGACGAATACCATGATCGGTAAACCACATTCCGCCATGCGCGTCAAACACAATGTCGTTTGGTCCGCGTAATTTGTTGCCGTTGCACTCGGTGTACAGGTCTTTCAGTTCACCTGTTTTCATGTCAAGGCGCTGAATGCGTCCGCCGATGTAGTCGGCTTCAACCATCGGTCCCGGAAATGTGAGGCCAAGAAAATCAACTTCGCTAAATGATCCACCGTTATTGCACACGTACAACCCACCATCTGGTCCGATTGCAATTCCGTTCGGGCCACCTGGCACTTCCGCAATTGTTTCTTTCGTGCCATCTGGCTTCACTCGCGTAATTTTTTTGCCAAACATTTCCACCACGATCACGCTGCCATCAGGCATCGCAATCGGACCTTCAGGAAAACGGAGACCAGATGCAACTTCGGTAAATTCAGCCATGGCCAAACATTACGCCCTTTCCGCAGGGCTCAAAAAATGCTGTCAGCTGGCTTGCTGGAGTTGTTCAAGTTCTTCAACAGTCATCAGCACTTCGCGAGGGCGTGAGCCTTCACTTGGTCCTACGATGCCGCGAGATTCGAGCAAGTCCATAATGCGTCCTGCTCGAGCGAAGCCTATTTTCAGCTTGCGCTGCAACATGGAAGTGGAGCCCTGTGCACTGCGCACCACCAAGTCCATGGCCTGACGCAACAATTCGTCGTCATCGGCATCTCCAGTGGTTCCACCAAACAAACTGTCACTTGCGTTGCCGTTCGCACCTTCACCGTCTACGCCCGAGACGTACACCACTTCAGGCGCCTGCCTGCGCCAGTGGGCCACTACTTTGCGAACTTCGCCTTCTTCGACCCACGCTGACTGCACGCGTTGAGCAACAGAGGTGTTTCCTGGCAACAACAACATGTCGCCCTTACCAATCAGTTTTTCTGCACCTGGCTGATCAAGAATGACTCGGCTGTCGGTAAGGCTAGAAACCGCGAACGCCATACGCGCAGGAATGTTTGCCTTAATCACACCGGTGATGACATTGACGCTTGGGCGCTGCGTAGCAACGATGAGGTGAATGCCAACAGCACGCGCCTTCTGCGCAATGCGTGTTATACAATCTTCAACGTCGCGTGCTGCAACCATCATGAGGTCGTTCAACTCGTCAACCACGATCAAAATAAATGGCATGCGCTCGAAGGACTTCTCTGCGCCTTCCTCGCCCTCTAGTTCACCACGGTCATATGCCGCATTGAAACCCGTGATGTCACGGAAGCCAGCTTCAACCAACAGGTCGTAGCGACGTTCCATTTCCTTTACTGCCCAACCAAGCGCATTCGCAGCTTTCTTCGGGTTCGTTACTGGGGGCGTAAGCAAGTGTGGAAGGCGTGCGTATTGCGCCATTTCCACTTGCTTCGGGTCAATCAAGATCATGCGCACTTGTTCTGGTGTCGAACGCATGAGCACCGACGTGATGATGCAGTTAATGGCACTGGATTTACCAGCGCCAGTGGTACCAGCAACAAGCATGTGCGGCGTAGTGGAAATATTCAAGAACACCGAACGGCCTGCGATGTCTTTACCGACACCAACGTCGAGTGGGTGCATTGCCGTGCGTGCTTCTGGAGACACCATCAGGTCGCCAAGTGAAACCAATTCGCGTTGTGCGTTTGGTACTTCGATACCAATTGCCGATTTGCCAGGAATAGGCGCAAGAATTCGCACGTCGGTTGCGGCCATTGTGTACGCAATGTCTTTAGATAGTGACGTTACTTTTGCAACCTTCACACCGCCACCGAGTGACAACTCGTAACGCGTAACGGTCGGACCGCGTGTGTAGTCCACTAATTCGGTCTCTACGTTGTGTTCCTTCAGCGCGTTCACAAGAATTTCGCCGCGCTCTTCTGTGGCTTTCACATCGGCTTTTTCGTGACGCGTAATGGTCAACAAGTCAAGGTTTGGCAGTGTCCAATTGCTTGCTTTCGCTCCTGGCCCAAGCGGCATTTGCTGCGGAGCAGCTTTTTCAATTTTTGCTGCAGACGGGTTGGACGCAGCGGTAACCACTGGCTTGTCCTTTAACAGCGGCTTACGAACACGACGTGGCTTTTCTTCCTCTTCCTCTTCTTCTTCGTCGTCCTCTTCAACTTCTTCTTGCACTACCGCTTTGCGCTTGCGGCGCTTTGGTGATTCGTCTAGTTCAATGTCGTAAAAAATTGGCTCGCCATATTCGTCGAACTCTTCTGCTTCTTCGTCACCATCATCTGACGATCGGAAACTGTCGAGCGACACACCATTGGCCCACGCCTTAATGCGGCGATACAACTGCGCTGGAGAATTACCGGTAATCAGCAATACTGCACAGAACATGACGGCAATCAACACGATGACCGCGGCGAAACTTCCCATCAAACTCTGTAGTGGCTCACCAACAATCCAACCGAACCATCCACCAGTGCGCGAAACTGATGCGTTATCGAGTTCGCCGAACGAGGTTCCCCAAATAATGTGCACAACGGCCAGAATTCCAACGCACAACACCGTCCAACCAAATGCGAGACGAATGCGATGCTGCAGTGACTTCCTGTTAATAGACGCGAAACCCGCAGCGATGATGACGATTGGCAATACGAAGCGTCCAACGCCAAGCAGCGACGAGAACGTGGTGTCAAGCAATCGCCCAAGTGGCCCAGCAAATTCAACGTAGATCGACATCGACAACAAAATGCCGAAACATATGAGCGCAACCCCGCCAAATTCGTGGCCTCGACCTGCAAGCACGGTCTTCAATACCGATTCACGACGCTCTCGGCGACGCGGCATGCGGAATGACTCGATCTCGTCTTCGTCTACGGGCGCGTGGCTACGCACGATCTTTTTGCGCACGCCGGAGCCCGATTTTGAGGCTTGGCGCATGCGGGAAGACCCCTTCCGGGGCTGAGCGGCCATAGGTCAACAGTAGTGAGGGGGTACTGCCCCATTGAGGCATACCCCATATATCCCCGAGGAAAACCCTGTAGCACCTAGTGCTACAATTGGCACATGTCAACAGTCATCACCCAACGCGAACTACGCAACGACAATGCCGACATCATGCGACGACTCGATGAGGGCGAATCTTTCATCGTCACCAGCAACGGTCGACCAGTAGGTGAACTCAACCCTCTCCATCGCCCTCGATTCGCTTCTTCAATAGCCGCCGCCGCAATGTTCGCATCTGCGCCTCCTATTGATGCAAAGAAATTCCGTAAAGACATCGACTCCGTGATCGATCAAGGTATTTCACCTCGTGCCTAAATCCAAAGCTGTTCGAGGATTACTCGATACATCGGTTGTCATTGATCTTGAAAAAATAGAACGTGCTCAGCTTCCTGCAGAATTTGCGATTAGTGCAATCACCATGGCCGAGTTAGCTGCCGGACCTCACGCAACGAATGACCCAGACGAACGTGCCCGACGTCAGGAACGTTTACAGCGGGCAGAAGCATTGGTAGACCCGATTCCATTCGATACTGCTTCATTTCGTGCATACGGCAGAATTTATGCTGCAGTTCATTCTGCTGGACGCAAACCTCGCGGAGCACGACTCGCAGACTTACTCATTGCTGCAACAGCTAGTGCACACGATCTTGCTTTATACACGCGAAACCCTGATGACTTCAAAGGGCTCACTCACATCATCAACGTGGTGACAATTTAGATTCGCTAGATCTCCGTCACGATTGGCACGATCATCGGACGGCGCTTGGTGCGCTCCGACACAAACTTGCCTGCAGCACGACGAACTTCTTTTTCCAGCGCATCAATATCGCGCATTCCGCCTTTCAGGGCTTTTTCCACAGCTCGTGCAACTGTTTCACATGCCTCTTCAATGAGGTCTTCGGCTTCTGGCGCATACACCCAACCGCGCGTAATAATTTCTGGGCCAACCAGCACCTTGCCCGCTTCAATGTCAACAGTAACTACTGCCACAACAACGCCCTCCTCTGCCAACACTCTGCGGTCGCGCAATACACCTTGACCAACATCGCCAACAATTCCGTCTACATACAACATGCCCGCAGGCACGCGCTCTTTACGCACAATTCCGTTGTCGGTAATTTCAATCACGTCGCCGTCTTCGCACAACACAATGTTCGATTCTGGAATACCCATGGTGCGGCCGTGGCGCGCGTTCGCAACCATGTGGTGATACTCACCATGAATTGGCACGAACCATTCAGGTTCGGTAATCGACAAATACATCTTCAAGTCTTCGGCTTGTGCGTGACCAGTTGCGTGCACGTCGGCAATTCCTGAGTGCACAACATCGGCGCCAAGTCGAAGCAGTCCATCAATAACGCGGTTCACGTTTCCTTCATTGCCAGGAATTGCATGGCTCGAGAAAATAACTGTGTCGTCATGCCCAATGGTGACGAATTTGTTGTCACCACGCGCCAGCAAGCTGAGTGCTGCCATTGGCTCGCCTTGCGAACCGGTCGAAATAACACACACGCGTTCTGGCGGATAGTCGTCGATGTCTTCAACGTTGATGTACGACTTGTCTGGCAGTTTGATAATGCCCAAGTCGCGCGCCATTCGAATGTTGTTGATCATGGAGCGACCAAGCGGGGCGACTACTCGCCCACTTTCAATTGCCGCATCAGCAATTTGCTGCACGCGGTGAATGTGGCTGGCAAAGCTTGCGGTAATGATGCGTCGTGTTTTGTGTTCAGCAAACAACTGTCGAAGCACAACACCGACCGACTTTTCCGACGGCGCTGAACCACGTTCTTCTGCGTTCGTGCTGTCAAGCATGAGCAAGCGAACTCCGTCGCCAGCAGCAAGTGCACCTAAACGCGCCAAGTCGGTGCGGCGATCATCCACTGGTGTGAGGTCAATTTTGAAGTCGCCCGAGTGGATGATGACGCCCTGCGGAGTGTGCAATGCAATTGCGTGTGCATACGGAACCGAGTGCGTTACGGGAATAAACTCAACATCGAACGGCCCAATGCGACGACGCTCGTTGTCTTTCACCGCAATCATTTCGGTTTTGCCAAGCAACCCTGCTTCTTCAATGCGGTTGCGCGCGAGGCCAAGCGTTACCTGCGAGCCATAAATGGGGAATGACATTTCGCGCAGCAAGAACTGCAAGCCACCTACGTGGTCTTCGTGGCCGTGCGTCGCTACGCACGCTTCAATGCGGTCTGCGTTTTCACGCAACCACGTGAAGTCGGGCAACACCAAATCGATGCCATGCATATCGGCATCCGGAAACATGAGCCCACAGTCAATAAGCAACAAACGATTGTCTTGCTCGATCACCATGCAGTTTCTGCCGATCTCGCCGAGACCGCCCAGGAAAATTACACGAACTGGCGCTGCCATTAGTTGCTTGCTGCGCGAGCGGCGCGAAGGTTTTCGAGCACCTTCTTCGCACGATCTTCAAGACCAGCAGGCGGCGGACCCATTGGCAATCGCGCTTCACCAACTTCTAGACCAAGCAGGTTCATCATTACTTTGCTTGGCAATGGGTTTGGGTTGTCGTCCCCTGTTTCATACATAAAGCTTTCGAGCAAGCGTGCATTCACACGACGTGCACCTGCGGTATCGCCCTCTTCCCACAGGTTGAACATTTCTTGATGATCTTGCGCACACCAGTGTGTTGCAACACCAATAACACCAGTTGCACCAATGGACATGAACGGCAACGTGAGAATGTCGTCGCCGCTGTACAACTCGAAGCCTGCAGGCGCCTGACTCATGAGTACTGCAGATTCCGAAGGGCTTCCGGCAGCGTCTTTCACTGCAACTACGTTCTTCACTTCGCGCGCAAGCTTCAGCAACAACGCCGTTGAAATTTTGCGGCCCGTACGCGCTGGAATGTCGTACAACACAACCGGCAAGTCCGTACTTTCGCATACTGCGCGCATGTGGGCTTCAATACCCGCCTGCGAAGGGCGGTTGTAATACGGAGTGACTGCCAAAATTCCGGCAACGCCAAGCTTGCTGGCTTCCTTTGTCATATGAATGGAATGCGCAGTGTCGTTCGAGCCCGTTCCAGCAATGACCGGAATGGTGACGGCGCCAACAACGGCCTCAAACAAATTCAGTTTTTCGGAGTCGGTAAGTACTGGCGATTCACCTGTGGTTCCGGCAACAACGAGTCCGTCATTGCCATTGTCTTGTAGCCATTTGGCCAGGCGACGAGCACCATCCAAATTCAATGAGCCGTCCTTGTGGAACGGCGTAACCATTGCTGTAACTACACGCCCAAACCTTGCCATTGAAGAAAGACTAGTTGCCAGCGACCAGTTCGGACCCAAGTTCAAACTTGGTGAATTCTTCACCAGTGTCTTCATGATCCTCAAACTGAATAACGCCCATTTCTTCAAAGCGATGGCGCAGCCACTTGTCATTACGGTCAAGCAGCCCAAGCTTCTTACAGTTCGGCACAATCTTGGCGAACAGCAACTGCTGGAAGAACGCACGAGTTGGGTCTTGTAATACCAAAGGAACAACATCGCGAGGACGAACGCCCATGCGCTCCCATACTTCTTGTTGCAAGAAGCGGTCACGCATACGAATGCTGGCTTCAAATGCAAACTCTTGACGATCCTTCATTTCGGCATCCGACATTCCGTCGTATACCTCTTTTAGGCTGAGTACGCCGAAAGCTACGTGTCGCGCTTCGTCGCTCATCACGTAGCGAAGCAACTTCTTCAACAACGGTTCACCGGTCAGTTCGTGCATGTAACCAAACGCAGCAAGTGCTAGTCCTTCGACCATGATCTGCATTCCGAGATACGTCATGTCCCAACGGCTGTCGGTAATGATGTCATCGAGCAACAATCCCAAGTGAGCATTCACTGGGTACATGCCGCCAAGTTTTTCGTTCAAGTACTTTGCAAACACTTCTACGTGACGGGCCTCGTCCATTACCTGAGTTGATGCGTATAACTTTGCGTCGTACCAAGGAACCGTCTCCACAATTTTTGCTGTGCATACAAGTGCGCCTTGTTCGCCGTGCAAAAACTGCGACAACATCCAACGACGTCCTTCAATGCCAAACTCCAACCATTCCTTGTCGCCCCACTTCGCAATTGGAGTGTCGGCGTAAAACGCCGGATCAATTCCTGCGCCAATCGCTGCTTGATCTGCGGCAATCGTGCGCTCAATATCAACTTCGGTTTCCCACGGAAGATCTGTTTCACCGTTCCACTGACCAGTCTTTGCTTTTTCGTACAGCTTGCGAAGTGGCGGACGTGTCAACGTGTAGTCCCATGTGAAAATGGTTTCGCCACCACTCTTCACAGCATGCTCCACCGCATTTGGGTCGGTATTGGTCACACTCAGAATGGCCTCAATGTCATTAATTTGATCGCGGCCAATGATCTGTTCGTTGCTGTTGTGCGTAACGGTCATAAGTGTCAGCGTATAACGCCATTTCACCTCAACTAGTGTTGGGGCGCTGGCCAGGGCACCCGCCCGATAGCCCCAACCGTAAGAAAGGCATATTTCATGCGCAAATCCCTAATCGGCCTGCTCGCAGTAGCAGGTCTCACCCTCTCGGCATGTGGCGGAAGCAGTACTTCTTCTGACACCACTGCAGCAGCTGGCACCTCAGGCAATGAATGCACCGCAGGAAAAATGCTTGCTGAAGGCAAACTCACCATCGGAACCGGCAACCCGGCATTCAGCCCATGGGTAGAAAACGACGCTCCTGAAAGCGGAGAAGGTTTCGAAGCAGCCGTTGCATATGCAGTAGCTACTCAGCTCGGATTCTCGAAAGAAAATGTTTCGTGGGTGCGCACAAGTTTCGACGAAGCAATTCAGCCAGGTGCGAAGAGCTTTGACTTCAACTTGCAGCAGTACTCCATCACCGACGAGCGCAAGCAAACTGTTTCGTTTAGTGATCCGTACTACACCACTAACCAAGCAATTGTTGGTTACGCAGACTCAGCAGCAGCAAGTGCAACTACCGTTGCCGAATTGCAAGGCCTGAAGTTTGGTGTGCAGTCAGGAACCACCAGCTTGGAGTTCTTGAATACCGTGGTGAAGCCAACGAAGGAGCCTTACGTATACGACGACAACGCAGCGGCAAAGGCTGCGCTTGAGGCGAAGCAGATTGACGCAATTGTTGTTGACTTGCCAACCGCGTTCTATATTTCGGCAGTTGAAATTGAAGGCACCAAAGTCATCGGTCAGTTCCCTGCAGGCGGAGGCACTGCAGCAGATAAATTCGGCATGGTGTTCGACTTGAACAACCCGCTTGTCGACTGTGTCAACGTTGCACTTGCAGCATTGAAAGATTCTGGCGAGCTCGCAACCATTGAGAAGACTTGGTTGTCAGACAAGACCAGCGCACCAGTTATTAGCCTCGGCTGATTTCGCGTTAGGTAAAACGTACGCAACTACAAACTGAACGAAAAGAGTTTGAACGACGGCAGCGCCGGCGTAGCAATACCATTGCTGCGTTGAGCACTGCCGTCGTTGTTGCGATCGTGGTGTTTTTGGTTCCGCGCATGCCGCGCTGGGACCGCGTAAAGAAATCGTTCTTTAACTGGGACCGACTTACCGATTCGTTTCCGCACTTGCTGAAAGCATTTGTTCTTGACATCAAAATTTTTGCGTGGACTACCCCAGCAATTTTGATCGTCGCAATCCTCATTGCCATCGCGCGAAGTACGCGCAACCCCGCCCTGTTTCCAGTTCGCATTTTTGTAATTGCCTACACCGATGTCATGCGCGGTGTGCCCGTTATTCTGTGGATCTACTTAGTTGGTTTTGGTGTTCCAGGCATTGGTATGGATCGCCCGTGGAACTCGCCGCTTATTTGGGGTTCGGTAGCGCTTGGCATGACCTACAGCGCATACGTTGCCGAAGTGTTTCGCGCAGGCATTGAAAGCGTGCACGAAAGCCAACGCGCTGCTGCTCGTTCGCTTGGACTTTCCAGTTCGCAAACCATGCGCCACGTCATTTTGCCTCAGGCTATTCGTCGGGTGGTTCCGCCACTGATGAACGACATGGTGTCATTGCAAAAAGACGTCGCCCTCGTCAGCCTTATTGGGCCCATTGAAATCTTGCGCCAGGCCGGCATTGATAAAGCCAAGTTCGCTAACTTCACGCCGTTCATTGGCGCTGCACTCATTTTCCTTGCCATCACCATTCCGCTCACCCGCTTTACCGACTACTTACTCATTCGCGAACGCGACCGCACGGGAGCATCAAAAGTTCGATGAGCAACAAACTCGTACTCAATGGAGTTTCCAAGGCATTCGGCACCAACCAAGTGATCAATGAAGTTTCGCTTTCAATCAATGCGGGCGAAGTCATTTCCTTTATCGGTGCCAGCGGTTCTGGAAAAACTACGCTTCTGCGCTGCATCAACTTGCTCGAACAAATTGATAACGGCTCGATTTACTTAGACGATGTTGAAATCACCAAGCTCGGCGTTGATGCCAACCCAATCCGTCGCCGCATTGGCATTGTGTTTCAGAGTTTCAACCTGTTCCCGCACATGAGTGTGCGCAAGAACATCACGCTCGCTCTCACTGAAGTGCTTGGCAAAAGCTCAGACGAGGCTTCGTCAATTGCATCCACTTTGCTCACTCGTTTTGGCTTAAGCGACAAAATTGACTCATACCCCGACCGATTGTCTGGTGGTCAACAACAACGTGTAGCAATTGCACGTGCGCTCGCTTTAAACCCTGAAGTGTTATTGCTTGACGAAATCACCTCGGCACTCGACCCTGAATTGGTTGGCGAAGTACTCGACGTGGTTCGCGAACTAAAAGGCAGCGGAATCACGCTGTTGCTTGCCACTCACGAAATGGGATTCGCTAAAGAAATCAGCGACCGCGTGTGCTTCCTTGCAGACGGCACTGTTGCCGAACTCGGTTCAGCAGAACAAATATTTTCTGCGCCAACCGATGCGCGGACGCAACAGTTTTTGCAACGCGTAATTAGTGCCGGCCGCTTACGCGGTTAAGCGTCTGGCAATACGTAATCGGCGAACTGGTCGCGCAACGTCTTCTTCGAGAACTTGCCAACACTGGTCTTTGGCACTTCAGGAATAAACACCACATCATCAGGAATCTGCCACTTCGCAAGCGTTGGCCTGATGTGGTCAAGCACTTCTTCTTTCGTCAACGTGAGGCCATCGGCAACTACTACGCAAGCGAGCGGGCGCTCTGACCACTTTGGGTGCGGAACACCAATGACTGCGGCTTCCTTAATTTTTGGATGCGACATCAGCTCATTCTCAATTTCAACTGAACTGATCCATTCGCCACCCGACTTAATGAGATCTTTTGTGCGGTCCACCAAACGAATGCGGCCGTGTGAATCCACTGTTGCCACGTCGCCCGTACGCAACCAACCGTCTTGCGTGAAGCTTTCGCCCGCACGCTCATCGTTGTAATAGGTAGACGCAATCCAGTTTCCGCTGCACTGCAGTTCACCACTGGTTTCGCCGTCCCATGCAACTGGCGTGGTGGTTCCTGGTTCAACAACTCGAGCATCAACGCCGAATGCAATTTGCCCAACTGTGGTGCGCAATTCTGCTTGTTGATCCATTGGCAATTTTTGGTCTGCTGCCGACAATGTGCACACTGCAGCAATCGGACTGGTCTCCGTCATTCCCCATGCTTGCAAAATTGGCAAGCCGGTTTGTTCGCGGTAACCCTCGCTCAATGCTTTAGGAACAGCAGAACCGCCACACGGAATTGCACGAAGCGACGACGTGTCGCGACCCTTCAATTCGGGAAGCACCGCCATCCAAATTGTTGGCACACCCGCAGCAACCGTCACCTTTTCATCAACAATCAAATTGGCAACTGCTTTGCCCGACAAGTCTGGGCCGGGCATCACTAAGTTTGCGCCGCATGCAACTGCTGCATGAGCAAGACCCCATGCGTTGGCATGGAACATTGGCACCACAGGAAGAATGGTGTCGCTCTCGCGCGCACCAAGGGAATCCACTGTCATTGCACCGAACGTGTGCAAGTACGTAGAGCGATGCGAATACAACACGCCTTTCGGGTTGCCTGTTGTTCCGCTGGTGTAACACATGCTCGAAGCCAAGTTTTCGTCCGTGATGTTGAATTCAACACCCGGTGTTCCCTTTAACAATTCCTCGTAGTCATGCATCTGGTAACCGTCAACCGACTTCGGAACATCGCCCTTGCCGTCATCCATGATGACCAAGTGCTTTACCGTCGTAAATGTTGGCAAGAGTGGAGCAATCAGTGCGAAGAGTGAGCGGTCAATAAAAATCACTTCATCTTCTGCGTGATTCACGATGTAGGTGAGTTGCTCAGGGAACAAACGAATGTTCAACGTGTGCGTAACGCGACCTGTGCACGGTGGCGCAAAGTACAGCTCAAGGTGTCGCGCGGTGTTCCATGCAAATGTGGCAACACGACCATTCTTTGAAATACCCAACTTGTCCAGTACGCCACCAAGTTGACGTGTTCGCGCAGCCCATTCGCCATAGGTAGTGCGCTCAATACCTGTGGCAGTCGCAGTAGTAATAGTTTTTTCGCTGTGATATTTCTCGGCGCGTTCAAACATATGCACCATGGTTAACGGTGTCTGCTGCATCAAACCCTGCATTGCACTCCCCTTTTTGCGCTCGTGACGAGTCCCAAGTTACCCAAGTCGGCTACCGTGCTCTAAATGCGCAAGGCGGTTCTCACGTTCACCACCATGCTGTTTGTCATTGGCACCATTGGCAGCAACATCGGCCCAGCCCTTGTTGACAACCGACCAGCTTTAGTTCTTGCCCTCAGTTCACGCAACCGGAACCTCTTTGGCTCTGTTCCTTACATCGATGTAATCCCCTATGCCGCAATTGGTTTCGTGCGTATTTTGATTGCAGGCATTGCACTGTTCCTCGTGGGCCGGTGGTATGGAGCAAAGGCGCTCGGCTGGGTAGAAGGCAACCTGGGCGAACTGCCTGCCATTTACCGTTGGACCGAAAAGGCCGTGGACAAGGCCGGTTCAATTGCGTTGGTACTCATGCCCGGTAGCAACATCGTCTGCCTCTTGCTTGGCCACAAGCGCATGAGCGCGAAACGATTCATTCCGCTTCTGTGCATCGGCATCGCCATCAAGTTGACGGTCTTGCGTCTGGGCGGCGACCAATTTAAGGATCAGATTCGATCCTTCCTTTCGGCGACTGACAAATACCAGTGGTACGTCGTTGCAGCTTTATTTGGTCTCAGTTTCTTCCAGTCCATGAGGAAAGGCCGCCCCGCTTCCAACTAGATTCGGGGCGTATTCACCTCGCTACCAAGGAGTGCCACTATGGCCGCAAAAAAGAAGACTACTAAAAAGAAAACCGTAAAGAAAGTTGCAAAAAAGAAAGCTGTCAAAAAGACCGCTAAAAAAGCAACGAAGAAATCAACCAAAAAGCCAGCAAAGAAAGTCGTGAAGAAGACTGCTAGCAAGGGCGGCTCAAAAGTAACGCTCGGCGGCAACCCGGTGTCAACAAGTGGCAAGTTGCCAAAGAAAGGCGCTGCTGCTCCATCATTCACACTGACTACTGGAACACTGCAAGAAATTTCGAACAAAGACTTGCGTGGCAAGCGTGTGATCTTGAACATCTTCCCTAGCATTGACACGCCAACATGTGCAACCAGCACACGTACGTTTAACTCGCTTGCATCATCGTTGAACAACACCGAGGTGTATTGCGTGTCGGCAGACTTGCCATTTGCTCAGGGTCGCTTCTGCGGTACCGAAGGTTTGGCAAACGTGAAGACTGCTTCATCGTTCCGTTCAAACTTCGGCAAAGCATTCGGCGTTAACTTGACCGATGGTGTGCTCAAGGGAATTCTTGCTCGCGCAGTAGTTGTGCTCGATGAAAAAGGCAAAGTGCTTCACAGTGAATTGGTGAGCGAAATTGCTAACGAGCCAAATTACGAAGCAGCGATTAACTCGCTGAAGTAATTAGATTCCAAGAAAACTGTCGAGTCCAAGGGTGAAGCCCTTGTGCTCGGCAATTTTTTTGCATGCCAACACCACACCAGGCATAAACGATGCGCGGTCTGTGGTGTCATGGCGAATGGTGAGGGTTTGTCCCTGTGCACCGAAAATGACCTCTTGGTTTGCTACTGCCCCGCGCATGCGCACTGCATGAATTGGAATGTCGCCAGAGCCCTTTGCTCCGCGTGCACCCTTAATGGCTTCGTGCTTCGTAGGGTCTTGTGCCCACTCGTTGCTTGCCGCTGCCATGCGTTGCGCAGTAGCGACTGCTGTTCCACTTGGTGAATCGGCTTTGCCGTCGTGGTGAATTTCAATAATTTCTGCGGTGTCAAAAAAAGGCGACGCCATTTCTGCAAAGCGCATCATGAGCACTGCACCAATGGCGAAGTTTGCGGCAATTAAACAATTGCTATTCGTAAACGACTTCTTGAAGTTGTCGAGATCTTCTTGTGAAAAACCAGTGGTGCCAACAACAGCATGAATGCTGTGCATTGCAAGCCACGGAAGGTTCACACGTGACGCTTCGGCAACCGTGAAATCGATTGCGACATCTACTTTTGCATCGGCGAGTGCGCGCAATTCACCCGAGATGGTGAGCCCGTGAATGGTTGATCCTGGAGCTCCAGAATCAACCACTGCTACGAGTTCTAAACCAGGATCAGCAACAACGGCATTGCATACCGTTGCACCCATGCGCCCTGCGGCACCGATGACACCGACCCTGATCATGGTTAATTAGTTACCGTTAAATTCGCTGTCGAATTCGTCTTCGAAGCTGACCGACACTGCATTGTCTGCAGCAGGCTCAGATGGTGCTGATCCGCGGTTTGGTTCACGACGGTTGCTGTTTTCACTGCGACCTCCGCGATCGTTTCCACGACCACCACGATCATTGCCACGTCCGCCACGGTCTCCGCCGCGTCCACCGCGATCTCCACCGCGTTCTGGACGAGGACCACGTTCTGGACGTGGGCCACGGTCGCCACCTTCTGACGGTGCGCTTCCTGAACCCTTCATTGGCTCTCCGTCTGGTCCGATGAGCGAGAGGCTCACTTTGCCACGGTCGTCAATGTCGTCTACACGAACTTGAACTTCGTCACCGATGTTCAACACGTCTTCAACTTTGGATACACGTTGACCGTTACCCAACTTCGAAATGTGCACGAGGCCGTCACGTCCAGGAAGGATGTTGACGAATGCACCGAACTGAGCAATGTTCACTACGCGACCTGTGTAGGTAGCGCCCAACTCTGCAGTTGGAGGATCGACGATGGCAAGAATGCGTGCCTTCGCGTCTTCAACCTTTGAGTTGTCTGGTGAACCAATGGTGATGATGCCAGTTGCACCGTCATCGCTGACG
>Ga0194044_10000932_pt1 | contig 14849 bp, 11 predicted proteins | sample JunL4417m_MetaG_FD_155460 | JGI IMG/M metagenome (GOLD analysis project Ga0194044, IMG submission 155460) | Anoxic zone freshwater microbial communities from boreal shield lake in IISD Experimental Lakes Area, Ontario, Canada - Jun2016-L442-17m | ecosystem: Environmental > Aquatic > Freshwater...
GACTCGCGCGGCGGAGGGCCGCGCGCGGGAGGCGCGGGCGACTCGCGCGGCGGAGGGCCGCGCGCGGGAGGATCTGACTGACCGACTGCCCAACCCCCCCCCACCCCCCTATGGGGGGCGACCCGTCTTCACCGGCCGCGGATCGCGAAGGCCGCGAGGGGGACTTACCGAAAGAGCCGCGGCAGCCGCTGCTTCCAGTCGGCGGGCAGCACCGCGTCGAGCGCGTCATCGAGCGTGACGATGCCCTCGAGCCGCCCCTCCTCGTCGATGACCGGGATGGCGAGGAGGTCGTACCTGGTCATGATGCGGCCGACCTCCTCCTCGTCCACGTCGGCGGCGATGTCGACGACGTCGTCCTCCATGAGCTCGGCGACGGGCCGGTCGGGCTCGGCGAGCACCAGGTCTCTGAGGCTGGCGACGCCCGCCAGCCGGCCGTCCTCGCCGGTGAAGTACAGGTAGGTCATGGCGTGCTGCTCGGGCCGCTCGGTGCGGATCCAGGCGAGCGCCGCCCCCGCGGTCAAGCCCACCGGCAGGGCGACGAAGTCGGTCGTCATGAGCGCCCCGGCCGTGTGCTCGGGGTGGCTGGCGAGCTCACGCAGGTCGTCTTCGCGCTCGTCGGGGAGGCGCGCGAGGATCTGCTGCGAGAGCTCGTCGGGGAGGTCGCTGAGGATGTCGGCGGCCTCGTCGGCCTCGATCTGCTCGAGCACCGCCACGGCGCGCTCGAGCGGCATGTCCTGCAGCGCCGCCGTGCGCAGCTCCTCCTCCATCTCCTGGAGGGTGTCGGCGGCGAGGCCCGTGTTGAGCGCGGCCAGCACGGCCGCGCGCTCCCGCGGGCCCACCTGGCTGATCACGTCGGCGATATCGGGCGGGTGCAGCTCGGCGAGCTCGGCGAACGCCTCGAAGAAGTTGAGCTGCGAGAGCCGCAAGGCGATGAGATTGACGTCCGCCCACGGCACGAAATCGCCGCTGCGCCGCGGCAGGCGGCGCGTGAGGAAGCCGAGACCGAAGCGTCGCGCCAGGGCGCCGGAGCTGGCATCGACGCCGCCCACGACGAGCCCGCCGTCGCGGGCCTCGAGCAGCACGTCCTGCACGCGCACAAAGACGCGGCGGCGCATGTCGAGCACCTGGTTGTCGAGCACGGCATCGACGAGGGCCAGCTCGTCGCCGCGGATCGAGGCGGGCTCGAGATCGGCGGCAAGGCACGAGAGGTGGAGCTTCTCGGCATCGACGTCGACCACCGCGACCTGCGCCCAGGAGGCGCGGTACTTGTCGTCGTCGCGCTCGACGAAGAAGCCGGTGACCACGGCGGTGTCGGAGGCGCAGAGCACGACCACGTCGAGCAGCTCGCCGATCTGCGCGCCGGCGGCGTCGACCACGGTCATGTCTTCGAGCTCGGAGAGGGCCAGCGAGCCTGGGGCTTCGTCCACGGAAACGCGTCACATCCTTTCACCGGCGGACCCCCGCCGGACGCGGCGAGGATACCCGGGCCGGGCGCCATGCGTCAATGCCCGCTGGGTTCACGTTCGCCGCGCGGCCGACGAGCGGCCGATGAGCGGCCTGCCGGCCCTGATCGGCGGCACGGTCTTCCCCCTCGCCCCGCGCATCGGGACAGCCTCATCTGGTGGTCGCCGGGCGGCGCCGGTTCGGTGTACTTCGCCTGCCTGGGGTCGCCGGGCGGCGCCGGGTCGGTGTACTTCGCCTGCCTGGGGTCGCCGGGCGGCGCCGGGTCGGTGTACTTCGCCTGCCTGGCGTACGTGTTCGGCTTCGCCAGGTAGGCGGGCGCGCGAACCCGTCTACTCGGCGATGACGAGGGTCACGGTCGACCCGCTGGGCACCTCGGTACCGGCGTCCGGCACCATGCGAACCACGGCGCCCGTGGCCCCCCTCGGCCTCAGCTTCACGCCGAATCCGGCCGCCGTGAGCGTTTCCGTCGCACTCGCCGCGTCCATGCCGTACACGTCGGGGATGGTCACCATCGATGTCGTCGGGCTCGCCGAAGGCGACGGGGATGGGGATGGCGACGGGGATGGCGACGGCGACGGCGAGCCGCTCGACACGACGATGCTCACGGCGGACCCTTTCGCCGCCTGGACGCCAGCGGCCGGATCCTGACGGATGACCTTGCCGGAGGGCACGGTGCCGCTCAGCTCGGGCGTGACCGCGCCGAGCAGCAGACCGACGTCGGTCAGGGCCGTCTGCGCCTCGGCCTGTGTGAGGTCGGTGAGATCGGGCACGGTGGCCTGCGGCTTGCCGCTGCTCACCCAGTAGGTGATCGTCGCTCCGCGCTTGACCTGCCCGTCGGCCGCCGGATCCTGCTTGAACACCTTGCCCGACGGGATAGTGGCGGACTTGCCCGACTTCTCGAGGCCGCTGAGCCCGTTCTGGCTGAGCCAGTCCCGCACCTCCGCGGGCGTCCAGCCCTTGAAGTCATCCAGCGTGACGGTCTCGCTGCCCTTGCTCACCCAGATGTCGACGGTGTCGCCTTTGCGCAGCTTGGCGCCGCCTGGGGGCTCCTGACGGCTGACGAAGCCCTCGTCGACCGTATCGGAGTACTCCTCCTGGACGCCGGCCTTGAAGCCCGCCTCTTCGAGCTTGGTGAGCGCCGCCGCCTTGCTCTTGCCCACGACCGTGGGCACTACGACGTTGCCCGTACCCATGGCCCGCACCAGCCCGTAGGCGGCGGCGGCGATCACGAGCAGGAGCAGGACGATCACCAGCACCCACGGCCAGCGGCGCCGACGGCGACCACGATCGCCGGTGGTCTCGGTGAGGGGGCCGCCCGTCATCACCGAGGTGGCGCCGGCGCCGGCGCTCATGAGCCTGGTGGCCTCGGCGCCGGGGTCGAAGGCGGCGGCGGCCACAGGCCCGCCCACCTGCGCGGAGCGCAGGTCACGGGCGAACTGCTCGGCCGTCTGGTAGCGCTGAGCGGGATCCTTGGCGATCGCCTTGAGGACGATCTGGTTGAGCGCATAGGGCAGGCCCGGCACGAGCTGCGCCGGCTCGGCGGCCATCTCGTTGACGTGCTTGAGCGCGACGGTGACCGCGCTGTCGCCCTTGAACGGCACCGTGCCGGTGAGCATCTCGTAGAGGACGATGCCGACGGAGTAAAGGTCGGAACGCTCGTCGACCGGCTGTCCCCGGGCCTGTTCGGGGGCCAGATACTGGGCCGTGCCGAGGATGGAGCCGACCTCGGTCATGCCCGAGTCGCCGGCGCGAGCGATGCCGAAGTCCGTGACCTTGACGTTGCCGTCGCGGTCGATCATCACGTTCTGCGGCTTGACGTCGCGATGCACGATGCCCGTGCGGTGGGCGAACTCGAGGGCCGCCAGAAGCTGCAGCGAGATCCTCACGGCCTCGTTGCCGCTGAGGCGGCCCTGACGGCGCACCAGCTCCTTGAGGGTCTCGCCCTCCACGTATTCCATGACGATGAAGTACGTGCCGTCCGCCTCGCCCCAGTCGTAGATGCTGACGAGGTTGGCCTGGTTCAGGCCGGCGGCGGCCTTGGCCTCGCGGCGGAAGCGCTCGACGAAGTTGGGGTCGCTGAGAAACCGCTGCAGCAGCACCTTGAGCGCCACGCGGCGGCCCAGAGTGAGGTCCTCGCAGAGATAGACGTCGGCCATGCCGCCGCCGCCGATCTTGCGCAGCACGCGGTAGCGTCCGCTCAGTATCTGATCTGGTTGAAACACGTCACTCACGTGTGGCTACCTCGCTCCATTGCTGACAGATACGAGCCCGGGGGCCGGCTCCCTGCCCCGTCAGGGCAGGGACGGCTGCGCCAGAGCCGTCTTGATCACGGCGGCGGCCAGCGGCGCCGCCGCCTCGCCGCCGGTCGACTGCGTGTCTTCGATGACGACGGCGATGGCGATCCGCGGGTCCGCGGCGGGCGCGAAGGCGATGAACCACGCCAGGTTGCTGCCGTCGCCGCGCTCGGCAGTGCCGGTCTTGCCGGCGACCTGGATGCCCTCGAGCGCCGCCGCCGTGCCGGTGCCGGCGTTGACGACGCGCTGCATCATGGTGTTGAGCTGCGCGGCCGTGGCGGGCTTCATGGCCACCAGCCACTGTTGCGGCTGCGCTTTCCGCACCACGCCGCCCGACGCCGCCACGACCTCCTGGGTGTAGTACGGCTTCATGACGCTGCCGCCATTGGCGACGCCCGCGGCGACGAGAGCCATCTGCAGCGGCGTCGACAGGACCTGCTCCTGGCCGCAGGCCGCCCAGGCTACGGCCAGCGGGTCCATGAAGGCGTCGGGCGAGAGCAGGCCCTTCTTGCCGTAGCGGCCGCTGGGCACGACCATGCCCGCCGGCAGCGGCAGCGGCGGCGTCTGGTAGAAGCCGAAACGTTGCATCGACGAGACCAGCCGCTTGCGCCCCAGCAGGTTGCCGACCTTGCCGAAGGTCGTGTTGATGGAGTACGTCAGCGCCCTCGCGAAATCGTTGGCCCCGAACACGGCGCCGCCATAGTTGGTGACCTTGCCGCCGAACACCACGTAGGTGCCGGTGTCGATGAACTCGCTGGTGGGCGTGACCTTGCCGTAGTCGAGGCCGGAGGCGGCCGTGACGACCTTGAAGGCCGAGCCCGGCGCGTAAAGACCCTGCGTCGGCCTGCTCAGCAGCGGCGCCCCCGGATCCTTGCTCAGCCGCGCCCAGTCGTCCTCGAGGTTGGCGGGGTCGTAGGTCGGCGCCGAGGCCGCGGCGATGAGCGCGCCCGTCTTGGGATCGAGCACGACGATCGCGCCCGTCTGACCGCTGAGCGCCTTCTGGGCCTCCCTCTGCACGGCCGGGACGAGCGTGAGCTGGACGCTGGCGCCCTTCGGCTTGCGCCCCAGGAGGCGGTCGATCCAGCTCTGCACGCCGAGATCGGTGGACTGCCCGGTCAGGTCGTCGTTGAGCTCCTGCTCGATGCCGCTGCGCCCGTAGCGCACGCTGTCGTAGCCGATGAGCTGCGGCGCCAGCGTGCCCTGCGGGTAGTCGCGGTAGTAGTAGCCGGAGCGGCGCCGCGAGCCGGCGATGATGGAGCCGTCGTAGCCCAGGATATCGCCGCGCTTGATCTTCATCTCCTTGGCGATGCCGCGCTTGTTCTCAGGGCGGTCGGCGAACCACTGGGCGCGGCCGGCCATGATCCACGTGAGGTTGACGATCAGCGCGACGAAGAGGATGACGCCGACGATGAAGATCCGCGCGATGGCCCTGTTCATCCCGCCCCCTACCCGCGTTCCGCCAGGCGGCGGCGCTCGAGGTCGGTGCCTTCGCGCACCACATTGGTGCGGTGCGAGACCATGAGGAGAAGCGCCACCAGCATGAGATTGGCGGTGATGGAGCTGCCGCCGTAGCTCACGAACGGCAGCGTGATACCGGTCAGAGGTATGAGCCGCGTGACGCCGCCGAGGATGATGAAGGTCTGCAGGCCGAAGGCAAACGCGAGGCCGGCGGCCAGCAGCTTGGAGAAGCCGTCCGGCGCCCAGACGGCGATGCGAAAGCCGCGCCACATGAAGAGCACGTAGAGGAGGATCACGCCGGCCGCGCCGAGGAGGCCGATCTCGTTGGCCACGGCGGCGAAGATGAAGTCGGTCTGCAGATCGGGGACCACCGGCTGGCGATTGGCGTACAGCAGGAAGCCGCGGCCGAAACCGGCACCCAGGACGCCGCCGTCGGCGATGGTGAACAGGGACTGTAGAAGCTGGTAGCCGGTCGTACTGGCGTAAGGCCAGGGATTGAGCCAGGTGGTGAAGCGGTCCTGGACGTGCGGCACGACCGTGACCGCGATGGCAGCGGCGGCGGCAAAGAGGCCGCCGCCGAGCACCACGTACACGATCCGCGTGGTGGCCATGTACATGAGCGCCACAAAGATCGACATGAAGAGCAGCGCCATGCCGAAGTCCTTCATGAAGACGAGCATGGCCAGCGACATCACCCACATGACGAGCAGCGGGCCGAAGTACTTGGCCGCCGGCAGGGGCACGCCGAGGACGTGGTGCGTGGGCACCGAGAGCAGCGCCTTCTTGTCGTTGAGGTAGCCGGCCAGAAAGATCACGATGGCCAGCTTGGCGAATTCCGACGGCTGGATCGAGAAGCCGAAGGCGTGAATCCAGAGCTTGGCGCCGTTGACGGTCGTGCCCAGCACGATGGTCACGATCAGCAGCGCCAGGCCGATGGCCCCGATGATGTAGCGGTAGTGATCGAGCTTCATGTGATCGCGCACGATGAGCACCGTGAGGATGAAGAGGCCGGCCCCGACCAGCAGCCACTGCCCCTGGGTGAGCGCGAGCGCCGGGCGGATACGGAAGATCTCGGTGAGCCCGATGGCGGCCAGCAGGGCGGTGACGGGCAGCAGAAACGGGTCGGCCTGCGGGAGCGCGAAGCGCACCAGCAGGTGCAGCAGAAAGAAGATGCCCACAAAGATGAGGCCGTAGATGATGGAGACGCGGTTGATCTCGCGGAAGCGGGCCGCGTACACGGACACGTAGGCCATGGTGCTCACGGCGCCGGCGATCACGAGGAAGAGTAGCTCGATGTTACGTCGGCTCAGGGCCACATCCCCAGAGTCTCGGCGAACGCCATGACGCTGCTCCTGGTGTGCAGGCCCTGCTCGTCGATGAGGCGGCGCTCGGCCGGGCCGAGAGACTCATAGGGGAGTGAGCTGCGCCGGTAGACGGCGTGCAGCTGGACCGGGCCGAGCGTCGCCGGCAGGCCGCTGTAGATGGCCAGACGGCCGTCGTCGACGCCCAGGTAGAAGACGGTGCTGACCGTGAGGGCGCCGGCGCCCGCGACCACGGCGAGCAGCGTGAGCAGGACGACGAGGCAGCCGAGGCGGCGCCTGGGCGCGCGCGGCGGCTCCGGCGGAGGAGCGTCGGCGGCGCCTTCCGGGCCAGGCGACGCGGCGGCAGGCTCGTCGGCGACGCCGGGATCCTCCGGGGAGCCCGGCGCTTCCGCCGCGGCCTCGCCGGCGGCGGTCGGCGCCGCGTCAGCGCCCGCGGGCTGTCCGACCGGGACCACCAGCGTGACCTCCTCGTCGGCGGCCGCGGGCGGTCCGGCGGGCGCCGTCGGCGGCGCGAGCACCAGCGTCGCGGACTGGTAGGCCGGGACCACGAGCGTGACCTCCTCGTCGGCGGCTGCGGGCGGTCCGGCGGGCGCGGCCAGAGGCGCGAGCACCACCGTCGCGGACTGGTCGGCCAGGACCACGAGCGTGACCTCCTCGTCGGCGGCGCACGGCTCGTCGAGGCGCAGGACCACGGCGGTGATGTTGTCGGGGCCGCCGTTCTTGCGGGCCTCGGCGACGAGCGCGGCGGCCGCGTCGTCTGGGTCGGCGCGGCCGAGCGTCGCCTTGATGGCCTCGGCCGCCACCACTCCGCTGAGGCCGTCGCTGCACAGCAGCAGCACGTCGCCGGCGCACAGGTCGACAACGAACTCGTCGATGCGCGCCAGCGGCTCGGTGCCGAGGGCGCGGCTGAGGATGCTGCGGTGCGGGTGCGAGGCCGCGTCGCTCTCGCTGAGGCGCCCCTCGCGCACCATCTCGCCGACCAGCGAATGATCGTCGCTGAGCTGTTCCAGCGCGCCGCCGCGCAGCAGGTAGGCGCGGCTGTCGCCGATGTGCACGAAGTGGCCCATGTCGCCCTCGAGCACCATGGCCGTGAGCGTGGTGCCCATGCCCGAGTGGTCGGAGTCTTCGTGGGCGCGCTGATAAACGGCGGCGTTGGCCTGCTCGGCGGCCGCCAGAAGCGGCCGGCCGGCGGCGACGGCGGCGGCCAGCGTCTCGGCGGCGAGCTCGCTGGCGACCTCACCGGCCTGGGCGCCGCCCATGCCGTCGCAGACCGCGAACAGGGGCGGGGCCATGACGAAGGCGTCTTCGTTGGTCTTGCGGTGCAGGCCGATGTCGGTGAGGGCGCCGTAATGAGCGACGAGAGTCACAGGGGGATCACTCCTCGTAACGGAAGACGGTCTCGCCGACGCGCACCCGGCTGTCGAGCTTGAGCTGCGCCTCGCCGCTCACCTGCTTCTCGTTGACAAACGTGCCGTTGGTGCTGCCGAGGTCTTCCACGTAGTAGAAGGAGCCGCGCGGCACGAAGCGCGCGTGCGTGCTCGAGACGAAGTCCTCGTCGAGCACGATGTCGCTCGACGAGGCGCGGCCCACGGTGATCCAGCCGCTCAGAGGAAACACGACGCCGGCCGGGACGATGGGGCTCTGTTCGACGACGAGGCGCGGATCGATGTGACCGGTGAAGTCGAGCTTCTCGCCGGACATCGTGCGCTCCGTGAGGCGTTCGTCGCGGCGGGCCTCCCGCTCCGCCGGCGAAAACACGGCCACGGGCCGGGCGCCCGCGGGCAGCGCGACGTCCGGAGCCGCCGCCGCGCCGGCGGGGGCGCGCACCGTGGCGACGGCCGTCCTCACGACCTGCCAGATGAACAGGTAGAGCAGCACGAGGATGCCGATCTTGAGGACAAGCAGGACGATGTCGATCATGGGCGTCTCCCGCTGTTCGCGCGGCCGCGAAGCACGGTGACCGCCTTCACCTGGGAGCCGGCATCACGGCAGCCTCTCGAACACGAGCTCCGCGGTGCCCAGTTCGATGCGGTCGCCGTGCTGCAGCACGGCCTGTTTGACGTCGCGGCGGTTGATGCGCATGCCGTTGGTGGACCCGAGGTCGAGCGCCATGAAGCCGTCGTCCTGGCGGCGGATCTCGGCGTGCTGCCGCGAGACGTTGGGGTCGGTGAGCACGATGTCGCAGCGCCGGCTGCGGCCGATCACGGTCACGGCCTCGCGCAGCTCCCACTCGCCCTGACGGCCACGCAGGGTCGCGCGCGGGCCGGCGGCCCGCGCCACAGGCGGCGCCGCCGCGGGCGCGGGGGCCTGCTCCTGATAGAGCACGGTCTGGTCGAGCAGCGGACCCGGCGCGGCGGCCGCCGGCGGCACGTAGGCCGGCGGCGCGTAGGCCGGCGGCGCGTAGGCCGGCGGCGCGTAGGCCGGCTGCGCAGCCGGCGGCGGCGCGTACGACGGCGGCGCGTACGCCGCGGCCGGCGCCTCGAGCGGGGCGCTGACGGCGCCCGTGGCGATGCCGAACTCGCCGACGCGCAGATCGTCGTCGCGATGCAGGTCGAGGCGCGGCGGCGCGACGAGCGTCCAGCCCTCGCGCCGCGCGAAGGCGGTGACGTAGTTGGCGAGCTCGGCCTTGAGAGAGTCCGACAGCGAGGAGAGATGCCCGTAGTCGGCCTCGCCCAGATAGATGTCGAACTCGTTGGGCACGTACACGTTGGAGACGCCGACGGTCTTGTGGTCGCCCATCTCTTTGGCGAGCTTGTGCGCCAGCTCGACCGGCTGCACGCCGGCCTTGAAGGCGCGCCCGAAGCCGCCCTCGACAAAGCCTTCGAGTTTCTTCTCAGCTTTCTTGAAGATGCCCATCGTCGCGTTCCTCCGGCCCGTCACCGGTCGTCAAAACCAAGAGCAAGAGTATCACGCCGGCCGCCAGCGCCACATTCAAGAGCAGAGGGGCGAGCTCCACGGGGTACCCCCAGACGGCGACAGGCACGACGAGATAGACCGCGAAGGTCGCCGCGAAGGCCGTCGCCCAGACCCACAGGCGAAGCTCGAGACGGCGGCTCGAGAGGGCGCCGCCGAGAGCCACGGCGAGGCCCGCCCAGACGAGCATCTGGAGCGCGCCGGCGGGCGCCAGGGCCGCGCCGAGGACGCGCGTCGCCACGGTGAACGGGTCGCCGGCGGCGGCGGCCTGGTCGGCGAGGCGCCAGGGCGGCTGGAAGAGCGTGAACGGACCCCGCGAGTCGTAGAGGAGCAGCAGGTAGATGAGCGTGCCGGCGGCCGCCCAGGCGGCGGCCAACGGGCCGCGCACGCGGCCCAGAAGGGCCGCCCCCGCCGGCGCCAGAAGCGTGAGGTACAGCGGCGTGAGCACCAGCGCCAGCGTGGGCCAGAGAGCCACGATCGGCCTGGTGCGGGTCAGAAGGAACAGGGCGACGGCGAAGACCAGATAGGCGGCCCCGAGGCTCAGCGACACGTTGAAGACGGGGAACGCCAGCGCGCCCAGCAGAAAGGCGAGCCCGCCCTGCGGAACCACGGCCCACACCGCCGTGCAGACCGCGACCAGCGGCAGCGTCCAGCTCTGGGGATACGCCGGCAGCGCGCCGAGCACGATGCCGCTGGTGAGCGCCGCGAGGCCGGCGCCGGCGGCGCGCTCGGCGACAAAGCCGGCGCGCTTCAGCGGTCGCACCAGGCGCCGGGCGCGCAGCAGCCGCCGCGGGCGCAGGCGCCCGCTGTGGAGCAGCTCGTCGAGGGCCGCGCTGACCGCGGCGGCCGTGGGCCGCTCGCCGGGCCGCGGCGCGCAGGCGTCGTCGATCAGCCCGACCAGATCCCGCGCCAGGTCGGGCCGCAACGTACCCAGCGACGGCAGCCGGCCGGCGGCCACGTTGGACAGCGTCTCGGCCGGCGTGCGCCCGCGCAGCGGATGCTCGCCGGCGAGCAGCTCGTAGAGCACCATGCCGGCGGAGTACACATCGCTGGGCGGCCCCACGCGGCGCCCGGCGGCCTGCTCCGGCGACATGTAGGCGACCGTGCCGATGACGTCGCCCTCCCCGGTGAGCGTGTCGGCGTCGATGAGGCGGGCGATGCCGAAGTCCATCACCTTGACGTGGCCGGCGAGGTTGAGCATCACGTTCTGCGGCTTGACGTCGCGGTGGATGATGCCCTGGCTGTGGGCGCAGGCGAGGGCGTCGAGCAGCTCGACGCCGAGCGCCGCGACGTCCCCGTCGCCGAGCTCGCCGGCCAGCTTGTTCAGCGACTCGCCGTCGACGAGCTCCCACACGAGGATGCTGCGCTCGCCGTCGCCGAACCAGTCGTAGAGCGCCACGATGTTGGGGTGGTCGAGAGCCGCGGCGGCCTCGACCTCACGCACGACGCGGGCGGACATGCCGCGCCCGTCGGCGACGATCTTGAGCGCGACGGGCTGGTCGAGGGTGACGTCGAGCGCCTCATACACATCGGCGGAGCCGCCGCTGCCGATCTTGCCGACCAGCTTGTAGCGGTCACGCCAATCGGCGTAGAGGGGTGTCATGCTGTGCGCCGCGACGGACATGGGGATAGGTGATCCTTCGTTTGGCACGGTATTCGGTATGGTACAATCCGAACCTTGTACGAGCTGCTGGGCGAGTGGCGGAATTGGCAGACGCGCTAGGTTCAGGGTCTAGTGCACTTACGTGCGTGCGGGTTCAAGTCCCGCCTCGCCCACCAACCGCCTGACGAACGGGGGCCGCGGAGTGGATTTCTTCGACGACGACGCGGCCGGCCAGGCGGCCAAACGCGAGCAGCCCGAGTCGCCGTCGCCGGCGCGCCGCCATGCCAACCCTCGCCGCACCCGCATCCAGCGCATCGTCATCCTCGCGGCGATCGTCTTCGTGATCGTCTTCGCCATGGCCTGGTGGGCGCGCAGCTGCCAGCACAACCGCAAGGTCTCGTCCTACCGCACCTACTTCGAGGGCGTCTCGCTCGCCATCAGCGACTCCGCCACGCTCGGCAAGCAGCTCGACCAGCTCGTCGCCGACCCCACCAGGTTCTCGCGCAAGGAGCTCACGGCCAAGCTCGCCGAGCTCGGCGCGAAGCAGAACGAGATCGCCGTGCGCGCCGACCGCCTCGAGCCGCCCGAGACCCTCGCCTCCGAGCAGGCCGTCTTCGCCGAAGGCATGAAGGTGCGCGCCGACGGCTTCAAGCTCTTCGAGACCACCCTGCTCGGCATGCTCGGCAAGAAGAAGGTCGACCCCGCCAAGCTCGCCGCGCTGGCCGGCTACTTCAGCGGCCCCGACGCGTACTACACAAGCCGCGTGTACATCCCGGCGCGCAACACCCTGAGCGCGCAGGGCGTCAGCGACGTGCCCGTGCCCACATCCACCTACTTCCTCACCGCGAAGACCTTCGACGCGGCGCGCCTCGAAGAGATGCTGAACAGCGTGGGCAGCTCCACCAAGCTGGCCGGCGTCCACGGCGTGGGCCTCGTGAGCGTGATCGCCCAGCCCGGCGACATCACGCTCACCAGGGCGAGCACAGCCGATATCCCCGCCTCGGCCGCTCTGGCGTTCGCCGTCAAGGTCCAGAACCAGGGCGACGTCACGGAGCAGAACGTCGCCGTCACAGCGGATCTCAAGCTGCCCGACGGGAGCGTGCTCAAACAGTCCGGCACGATCGCCACGATCGCCGCCGGCCAGACGCAGAGCGTCACCATCCAGGGCTTCGCCATCCCGCCCGAGGCGCTGAGCAAGGTCTCCACGCTCACGATCACGGCCGGCCCGGTGCCCGGCGAGCGGGTGAAGACCAACAACACCGGGCAGTTCAAGATCCTCCTGCAGCTCCAGTAGCCCGCATGCAGACGGCACGCGATATCGCACCCTACGTGGCGGCGGCGGCCGTCGCCCTCTCTGTGGCGCTGCTCGTTTTGGTCCTCGTCCTGTGGATCTCCGTGCGCCGCCTGCGGCGCGCACAGCTTGTGGTCATGGGCCACCACGACCAGCGCGATATCGTCGCGCACGTCCACAACCTCGATTCGCAGGTCCGCAATCTACGCGAGGCCGTGGAGATGCTCACCGACCAGCTCGACGAGCAGAAGCGTCACCTGGACCGCGCCCTGACCAACCGCGCGATCGTGCGCTACGACGCCTTCCGCGACGCCGGCGGCGAACAGAGCGCCTCGTTCGCCCTGCTCGACAACCACCGCTCGGGAGTCGTGTTCAGCGCCATCGCGGCGCGCGACTTCGCGCGCATCTACGTCAAGCACCTGCGCGACGGCGTCCCCGACCGCGACCTCTCGCCGGAGGAGCAGCGCGCGGTAGCGGCGGCCGTGCCGCGGCCGCTGGCCCCCGGCGAGGACGGCCCGCGTGCGGCGCGCGCGGCGCGCCTCGCCGACGAGCCGCGGCCGCCCGCCGGCGGCCCGCCCCCGGGCGCCGACGAGCGCAGGGCCTTCGACGCGCTCGCCGCGCTCGGCGACCCGGCGCCCGCCGACGCGGCGCCCGCCGGTCCCAGCTCGCCTTCAGGCGCCTGACCCGCGAGCGCCGCGCCACGTCACGCGGGCGCAGCCTCGTCTGATAGCCTTGCGCGCACACGGAGCGGCACACCACGCGAGGAGACGAGAGTGGCCAACGAGAGCAGCCGGGTCGCGTTTCTCGGGCCGGAGGGTACGTTCACCGAAGAGGCGCTGCTGGCCGACCCGCCGGCGGGCGCGCTCGCCCCGTTCCCCTATCCGTCCATCCATGAAGTGCTGCAGGCGGTGGCGGGCGGCGAGGCCGGGCTCGGCATCGTGCCCATCGAGAACTCGCTCGAAGGCTCCGTGACCTGGACGCTCGACCTGCTGGGCTTCGGCTTCGACGAGCTGACGATCGTCCGCGAGGTCACCCACGCGATCCGTCATCAGCTCATCGCCCGCGCCGGCCTGAGCCTGGACGAGGTCACCAAGGTGATCAGCATCCCCATCGCCTACGGGCAGTGCCGCCGGTTCATCCAGGAGCACCTCGCCGACGTGGAGCACGAGGCCACCGATTCCACCGCCGAGGCCGTGCGCCGCGTGAGCCGCGTCGAGCGCCCCTGGGTGGCCATCGGCACGCGTCTCTCGGCCGACCTCTACGAGTGCGCCGTGGTCCGCGACGACATCGAGGACTCGCGGGACAACCGCACACGCTTCGTCTACCTCGCGCGCACCCCGGCGCCGCAGGATCTTGAGGCCAGGTACAAGACCAGCATCGTCTGCGGCATCGGCGCCGACCAGCCCGGCATCCTGCTGCTCATCCTCAGCGAGTTCGCGCACCGCTACGTGAACCTCACGAAGATCGAATCCCGGCCCTCCAAAAAAGGTCTCGGCGACTACGTCTTCTACATCGACGTGGAGGGCCGCCGCGGCGACCCGCCCATCGAGCAGGCGCTCAAGTGCCTCGCCTGCAAGCTGCCCTGGGTCAAAGTGCTGGGCTCCTACCCCACTTGAGACGATGACGGAGCAGCCAGAGGCGCCGGCGGCCGCCGCTTTCAAGCGCTCGTTCTTCGTGCGTCGCGTCGATGCCACGCTCCACTTCGAGGTCTTCTTCGTGTCGGCGATCGCGACGATCATCCTCGTGCGCTCGATCCTCGCGGCCACCGGCTGGCCGCAGCTCGGCGGCGGCAGGATCCACTTCGCCCACCTGCTCTGGGGCGGCCTCGGCATGCTCATCGCCATCATCCTGTTCATCGCCCTGGAGGGCAGGCTGTGGAACGCCTTGGGAGCGCTGGCCGCGGGTATCGGCTTCGGCCTCTTCATCGACGAGCTGGGCAAGTTCGTCACCTCCGACAACGACTACTTCTTCCAGCCGGTCATCGCCATCATCTACGTCATCTTCGTGGCGCTCTTCTTCCTCTTCCGCTGGCTGGGCAACGTCAAGCACCTCTCCCCGCAGACCGCCCTGGTCAACGCCTTCGACCTCGCCAAGGAAGCGGTGCTGCGCAACATGGACGAGGGTGAACGCACGGATGCCCTCGTGCTGCTGGGCCAGGCCGACCAGGCGGATCCCGTGGTCATCGCCCTGGCCGACATGCTGCGCTCGCTGGAGATGCCGGAGAAGCCCAATCCGTCGCCGCTGCAAACGGCGAAGCGTTGGCTCGCGGGCCTCTACGCGCGCCTCGTCAAGCGCCTCTGGTTCCGCGTCATCGTGGTCGGCTGGTTTCTGTTCATCAGTCTCGCCGGCCTCGTGGGCGGCGTGGGCCTGGACCTCGACCCCTCGAACATGAGCTTCGCCGAGGTCGGGCTCAGCATCACCGGCTTCGTCGCGGGCGTCTTCGTGGTGATCGGCATCGTCCGCGGCAGGCGCTCGCGCCTGGTGGCGTACACCTGGTTCGAGCG
>Ga0194044_10000934_pt1 | contig 14845 bp, 10 predicted proteins | sample JunL4417m_MetaG_FD_155460 | JGI IMG/M metagenome (GOLD analysis project Ga0194044, IMG submission 155460) | Anoxic zone freshwater microbial communities from boreal shield lake in IISD Experimental Lakes Area, Ontario, Canada - Jun2016-L442-17m | ecosystem: Environmental > Aquatic > Freshwater...
GATAAGTGCAACGGCCCAAGTTGGCGAGATGAGCGTTATTGGCCGGCGCGCGATGATTGGCGATGGGGCAGAAGTGCAGGGATCGATCATCGGCGATGGCGCCCAAGTTGGGTCTAGGGCCAAACTCAAAAACTGTTTTGTGGCCGAAGGCTTCCAAGTACCAGAAGCTGTAATTGCCGAAGGTAATTTCTTCGGTTTCTAGAATTTTTACATTTGCCCGTAAATATTTTCAAAAATCTTCTGAAAAATTGGTTTTTTGACCAATTTCCGCACCTTTTCGCTACTTTATTGCCACTTTCTTCTCAAATTTGCCTGATCTGGACTTGACTAAGAGGGATTACAAGCGTGTAATTACCCCATAAGCACCACTTGTTCGAAGTGGTCTATGGCTTTTGGGAGTTTTACTTATGAGCGATCCGCGCCCGGTTTCAATTGAAGGCGGCCTTTCAGCGCTAGCAAGTAATGAAGGTGTTGAACTATCTTGGCAAGAACGGGCACTCTGCGCCCAGACTGATCCAGAAGCATTCTTTCCTGAGAAGGGTGGCTCAACCCGCGAAGCAAAGCGCGTCTGCCTATCCTGCGATGTTCGTGGTGAATGTTTGGAATACGCCCTGGCAAATGATGAGCGCTTTGGAATCTGGGGCGGCCTATCTGAGCGTGAGCGTCGTCGCTTAAAGCGTCGCTCGGCCTAAGCCAACTACTTATTCCGATATTTCTCTATCTAGTCAATTAAAATTAATTAAAACTAGTCAATCTAGTAGAGGATTAGCCTGTGGCTGAAAACTTCTTTGTTACAGCAATCTTGGTTTCACACGATGGTGCAACTTGGTTGCCCGAAACAATCGCGGCGATATTTTCGCAAACTAGACCTGTTGATCGAATTGTTGCAGTTGATAATGGATCGCTTGATAATTCAGTAAAACTAATTGATGGTGCTGGAATAACGGTAATTAAGAGCGAGCGTGAAGCTGGATTTGGCGATGCCATTGACTTAGCCCTCGACCGAACCAAACCAATTCTGGACGGGGAACAAGAAGAGTTAATCTGGATTCTGCATGATGACTGCGCACCAAGTAGAACAGCTCTCAAATTTTTAATTGAAGGTTTGGAAAATAATCCACAAATTGCATATGTTGGTCCCAAACTGCGCGGATGGTATGACCGAAACCATTTGCTAGAAGTGGGAATTAGCATCGCAGTAAATGGTGCTAGGTGGACCGGGTTAGAGCCACGCGAAAAAGATCAAGGACAACATGATCAGCCCAAAGATGTTTTAGCTGTTAGTACGGCCGCGATGTTGGCAAGGCGGAAAATTTTTGAAGATCTGGGCGGCTTGGATCCAAACTTGGCGCTCTTTCGCGATGATGTCGATTTGGGATGGCGTACTCGTGTTGCTGGTTTTGCAGTCGCAACCGCGCCCGAAGCTTTGGTATTTCACGCAGAAGCATCGGCATCGGAGCGACGCAGCGTCGATGTGGAAGAAGCTTTTCTTGGGCGACCACGACTGCTCGATCGCAGAAATGCCGCATTCGTTCTCTTAGCAAATGTTTCATGGTGGCTCATGCCTTGGGTTGCAATCCAATTACTTGGTACGGCAATGATCAGAGCAATTGGTTATTTAGTCGCAAAACTTCCTGGTTATGCTGGAGATGAGTTAGCTGCCCTCGCATTGATCGTGTTGAAGCCGGCCGACTTAATCAAGGCGCGGCGATCGCGCCGAGCGAAACGTTTGCTTTCGGTCCAAGTTGTTCGTCAATTTATTCCACCGCGTGGAAGTCAGGCGCGCCTAGCATTTGAAAAAGCATCTGATGCAATCTCTAAATATTTGCACTTCAATCGGGAGGATGATTTAGCGAGCGAACCGGCCTCCTACGCCGACATCGGTGTAATCGATGAAACTTTTGATGATCAAGATTCTCAGCGCGCAGTAAAAACAAATCGCTTCAAAACTCTGCACAACCGGCCATTACTTATTGGCTTAGGAATTATTACCCTTGTAACTTTGCTGGCAGCACGAAATCGTTACGGCGCGCTAAGTGGTGGCGCACTTCCAGTCTCACCAGAAGGTGCGAGTGATCTATTTAGAAAATTTGGCGAATCTTGGCACCAAGTAGGTCTGGGTTCAGCAGCCCCAACCCCGCCTTGGGTAGGGATACTTGGTTTGGCATCACTTGTAACTTTTGGAAAGTTAAAATTCTTTATCGCCGCACTTTTTTGGGTGACTCCACCACTCGCTTTCTTCGTTATGTATCGCTCAATTAAGCGGACAGGTTTAACAATTCGATTTGCAGTACTTGGTGGTTTGATCTACGCGATGTCACCTGTGGTTTGGAATAGCATCGCCGAAGGTAGGTTAGGAACGCTGGTACTGGCTCTAGTTGCACCAACGTTTATTAGTTTGGCTCCATTACAAGCAGCGACGAAGGTTGGATCTTGGCGTCGCATCTACTTCTTAGCGCTCTTCGCAAGTTTCATCTCGGCATTCTCCGCGCTCTTTATGACAATCTGGTGCGCAGTTTCGCTGTACTTCATCGTTACCGAACTCGTTAATCGCCTGGGCGAAATCAAGGAGTTATCAGCAGTTAAATTCCTGATGACCGCTGATCTCGCTAGAATAAAGCGGTTCTTTGCCTTCTTAATAATTCCCGTTTTGCTAAATTTTCCTTGGTCGGCATCTTTACTAGTTCACCCCACTCAAATCTTGCTTGATCCTGGGCTGCCAGTATCGGGCGGCTCGCTATCGCAAGTGCTTCTCTTAAACCCAGGTGGTACATCCGGAGTGCCAACTTGGTTGGTTGCACCATTCATAATCTTTTTGTTGATCGTCGTTTTCAGTAACCGCAATGTTGGTGAGTCGGTCACAGCTTTGGGACTTTTAGCCATCGCAGTGTCGGTTACGCAATTACATATCTCAGGCCACGGCAGCCTCGGTACCGTTTGGACTGGAACACTTTTATTGTTTATCGAAATAATAATCCTGCAGCCTGCCTTGAAAATTTCTTCAACCCTAATTCCAAATTTGCGCGGTTCCGCTCTGGGATTCGGCCACTTTGCATCAGCAATCACAGCAGTAGTTGCAGTTTTCGCCTTGGTTGGAACGAGCGCATGGTCAATCACAATTGGTGCAAATTCCCAGGTGACCAGCCAGAAGCGAGCAGTTATTCCAGCGTTTGTCTCCTCTTTAAGTGAATCACCAGCCAGACCAAAGACTTTGGTATTGGGCATGGAAGGCAGCGTGCTGAAATATTTCATTACACGTGGTGGAGACCTTGAAATTGGCGATCCTGATGTAACTGTTGCAACGCCACCAGAGATCGAACTTGCAGTTGCAGATTTAATTAGTGGCATCGGCATCTCATCTAGCAAAGTTATTGGTGCCTATGGAATTCAATATATTTTTATGAAGACGCCAGTTGATCCAGGTGTTGTGCGAACGATCGATGGAATCGGTGGATTCACGAGAAGCTCTGCAACTGCCGATGGAGTTATCTGGAAGGTTGTCGGTAGTCGCTCCAGGCTTTCTCTTTTTGATCCAGCAAGCGCCGTTACACCAATCGCATCAAATGATATTGGGGCGATGGCTGAAGTGCAGTCCCCGGGTGTAATTACCTTGGCGGAAAAATATGATTCTGGATGGCACGCGTTATTTAATGGTGTTCCACTACAGTTAGAAAAATCAGATATCGGACTTCCAACTTTTGTGGTTTCTGATGCGGGAACTCTCACTATTTTGCACGATGGAACTAAACGTCGAGCGTTGGTCTCACTCGAACTTATCTCACTATTAACAGTAATTGTCTTAGCGCTGCCAGCCGGTCGCCGTCGCCGTGAGATAGATGTTGAGGAGTTGGCATGAAGCTGAAACTCAATAAATTTACGCTAATTGCACTTGCCTTAGTTTTAGCATCCATTCTGGCGACAACTCTTACGCCAAAAATAGGCACTGCCATAAAGCTTGTGCAAAATTTCCCGGCAACCGCTTGTCCCGGAAACTTAAGTGATGGAAGTGCAACCGCAGTTTTAGCGAACGCTAAAGTCAAAGTTCGTTCCATACCTAGTAAATCCAACGCTTTGACTAAAGCCGGGTCATCAAACATTTTGGTGAAAAATCCATTGCTAGTTGATGGAGATCCATTAAGCGCAATTTCAGTACTTCGCGGGAAAAGCCCTTGGCTTGCTACTGCGGTTTGTGCAATAAGTAATGGCGATGCCTGGTTCGTGGGTGGATCCGGATCCCTCACTAGCAAAGGCGCGTTCGATATTGTTAATAGTGGATTGAGCGTTTCGGTAGTAGACCTCTTAGTTTTCACTTCAAAAGGTCCGGCGCCGCTAGCTTCGGTAACAGTTGCGCCAAATTCGCAAAAACGGATATTTCTAGATGCGCTAGCGCCCGGAGAAGACAGTGTGGCCATTCATGCGATCACTCGCTCTGGTCGAGTCAGCACATTTTTCTTTGATGAGCGGCGAAAAGGTCTGCGTTCTTTAGGTGCAGATTTTGTAAGTCCTGGGGCGAGGCCGCAGAACCACGTAGTGATTCCGGCGATCTCAAATATCGTCGTAGGAAAAGGCAAGCACGCGACCCAGACGCTGCGAATTTTGGCTCCCGGAAATATCGATGCCACGGTTAAGGCAACGGTAATTTCAAGTGATGGTTCCTTTGCGCCAGTCGGCTTGGATGGCTTTTCAGTAACGCGTGGTCAAGTTACCGACATTAACTTTTCGCCAGTAATTTCTGCTGGAATTTATTCACTAGTACTTGATTCTGATCAACCAATTGTTGCCGCTGTTCAAAGCACCACAGGTGCGTTTGGCACGAAAGATTTTTCTTGGTCAAGTTCAGCAAATCCGTTAACTTCAGTATCAATGAATTTCGGTGGCTTAACACCAAGTGTGCAGTTCACTGGAGGCAATATTGCCGTCCAAATTTCATGGATTGCAGTGGGCGGTAAGAGTGGAACTCAAACAGTTACCGGGAGCGACTCGGCTACCTGGATTCCTAAAACGGGATTGATTCGCGCATCTTTCACAAATTTGGCTAATTCAACTAAGGCGACTTACGGATCGGTGATATTCCAAGGATCGGGTGGGCTAAGTCATTTACTTCTTGCACCGGGCGCCGTTTTGGAAAGTGCCAGCGTTCCAGTTCCCGACGCTGGAGTAATCGCCCGACGTTAAATGCCGTGTTTTTCACAACGCAGGGGCTAATCTCTAACTTATGACATCCCAGCAATCAGGTACGGCCGGTGCGGCACGCTCTGGTCGCTTCTGTTCACGTGCTGGCTGTCGCCACCTTGCAACTAAAACTCTTACCTATATTTATGCAGATTCGACTGCAGTGCTTGGCCCACTTGCAACATTTGCCGAGCCGCATGCATATGATCTTTGCGATCAACATAGCCAACGCATGAGTGCGCCAGTTGGTTGGACTGTTTTGAAAGAGGCGACACCTACTGAAGTTGCCGGACCAAGCAGTGATGATTTGATGGCTATCGCAGATGCGGTTCGTGAGGCTGGTTCAAAAGGCCAAGGGGAATCTCACTCAGGCCCAGATTCGCAGGGAAATCCACTCGGAGTTGCGCAGGAAATCGGCCGTCGGGGACATCTGCGCGCAATTCCAAATTAGAGTTACTAGACTTCTTTAGGTGTTCAAGCCTGAGTTTTTAAATTCAATTATCAAGGCCTATGACGTTCGTGGCTTAGTAGATAGCCAGATCACACCAGACTTCACATTTGCTCTCGGTGGCGCTTTTGCAAAATTCCTTCAAGAGGAACGTGAACCTTCATCGATAGTTATTGGTGAAGATATGCGCCCATCATCCGCACTTCTTGCTACCGCATTTAGTGATGGTGCAACTTCGCAAGGTATGGATGTGGTTCGAATTGGCCTGGCCTCAACCGACATGCTCTACTTTGCATCTGGCAAGTTAAATATGCCTGGTGCAATGTTTACCGCAAGCCATAATCCAGCGGCATATAACGGTGTAAAGCTCTGCAAGAGTGGCGCTCGCCCGATTGGCGAAGAATCTGGCTTACTTAGAATTAAAGATTTGTTGGTAACTGGTATTCCTATTGCAAATCGTCCAGTCGGCCACCAAGTGGAAGAAAATTTGCTGGACGATTATGTTGAATTTTTACTCTCACTCTTTCCAGAAATAAGTGACCCGGCCAAGAAATTTAGAAAGTTAAAGGTAGTAATCGATGCTGGTAATGGCATGGCGGGCCATACCGCCCCAGCCGTGATGGCGCGGCTAAATGTTGAAGTCACCGAAATGTTTTTCGAGTTGGATGGCAATTTTCCAAATCATGAGGCCAATCCAATCGATCCAAAGAATTTAGTGGACCTACAGAAGAAGGTTAAGAAAGTGGGTGCCGATATCGGCTTGGCTTTTGATGGTGATGCCGACCGCTGTTTCCTGATCGATGAAAAAGGTGATTTAGTTAATCCATCGGCCCTAACTTCACTTATCGCCGTTCGCGAACTTGCACGCAAGCCAGGGTCAACAATTATTTACAACCTAATCTCCTCCAAAGCTGTTCCAGAAATAATTACCGAGAATGGCGGAAAGCCACTTAGATCACGAGTGGGCCATTCATATATTAAGAAGATGATGGCGGATTCTGATGCGGTATTTGGCGGCGAACACTCCGGGCATTTCTATTTCTCTGATTTCTGGCGCGCAGATTCCGGAATGCTGGCGGCGCTCTTTGCACTTACTGAACTTGCTGCAACCAAAAAAAGTTTGTCCTCCCTCTTGAAACCATTCAACCGATATTTTGCGAGCGGTGAAATAAATTCAGAAGTCAAAGATGTTCCTGCGGCCCAAAAAGCCATCCTCGAAAAATATGGGCCAGAGCACACCATTGATGAACTAGATGGCATAACCATCACTGGGCCTAAGTACTGGTTTAACGTGCGGGCTTCAAATACCGAGCCCTTGCTCAGATTAAATGTTGAAGGCGACACCGAGGCGATTATGGCTTCGGTAAGGGACTCTGTACTCGCAATCATCCGCGCGAAGCGATAACCTACGCTCATAGCCAGAACGAATGTCATTTAATCACCGTGTTAGATCATCAAATAAATAGGAGCCGTTTGTGACTGTAGAGACCGCCGTTAAACACGATATTGCTAATCCAGCTCTCGCCGCCGAAGGCAAGAAAAAGATTGAATGGGCCGAACGAAATATGCCTGTACTCGCACAAATTCGCGCGCGCTTTGAAAAAGAGAAGCCATTTACCGGAATTCGAATTTCCGCATGCATGCACGTGACTACCGAAACTGCGAACTTGATGCGCGCACTTAAAGCGGGCGGTGCTGAATTAGCACTCTGTGCTTCAAATCCACTTTCAACACAAGACGATACGGCAGCTGCGCTAGTTCATGAATATGGAATTAGTGTTTTTGCTCGCAACTCAGTGGACCGCGATGGTTATTACTCACACATCAACGCTTCACTAGATATAAAGCCACACTTGGTTTTTGATGATGGTTGCGATTTAGTTAACACGCTCCACACAACTCGTACCGAATTAATCGATGGCATTGTGGGCGGTTGCGAAGAGACAACAACTGGCGTAATTCGCTTGAGCCAGATGGCAAAAGATGGCGCACTTAAATTCCCAATGATCGCCGTTAACGACACTGATACCAAGCATATGTTTGATAACCGTTTCGGTACTGGTCAGTCAACTATGGATGCGATTTTCCGTTCAACCAACTCACTTGTTGCTGGAAAAGTTATGGTTGTTGCTGGATTTGGTTATTGCGGTAAAGGCGTTGCAGAACGTGCCAAGGGAATGGGCGCAGATGTAATTGTTACTGAAATTGATCCAACTAAGGCACTTGATGCTTTGATGCAGGGTTACCGCGTCATGCCAATGACCGAAGCGGCAAAGTACGGGGATTTCTTTGTAACTGTTACCGGAAACCGCGATGTGCTTCGTGAAGAACACTTCAAGGTAATGAAGGATGGCGCGATTCTTTCCAATGCTGGCCACTTTGATATTGAAATTGACGTTGCTTGGCTCGAGCAGAAGGCTGCTAAGAAGAACGCCAAGATGCGCCACCAGACAGATGAATATGTAATGGCAGATGGCCGACGTATTTTGCTTCTCGCTGAAGGACGTTTGGTTAACCTCGGTGCCGCTGAAGGACATCCAGCATCTGTAATGGATATGTCATTCTCGGATCAAGCGCTGACTGCTGAATATCTTTTGAAAGCTGCAGCAGGACTTGGTGCCGGACTTCATAACGTTCCAACACAAATTGATAAAGAAGTTGCACGTTTGAAGTTGGAGAGCATGGGATCAACCATTGACAAGCTAACTCCAGCACAAGAGCTGTACTTGAACTCTTGGGAGCACGGTAGCTAATGACCCTGATCATGGTTGTCGATGACGACCAAGATCTTGCCGAGATGCTCGGTATTGTTTTAACGGGCGATGGCTATCAAGTAGACCTAGTAAACCGCGGAGATGAAGTCATGTCCGCATTCGCTTTGCAAAATCCGGATTTAGTGCTGCTCGATGTCATGTTGCCAGGTATGGATGGCGTAGAAGTTTGTAAATTAATTCGAACAGTTTCTATGGTTCCAATTGTCATGCTCACCGCGAAGGGCGATACCCAAGATGTAGTTGCCGGACTTGAAGCTGGTGCAGATGACTACATGGTTAAACCATTTAATTCATCTGAACTTTTAGCCAGGCTCAAAGTTCGCCTGCGCAGGACAGGTGTTGAAACAACCACTGGTCTTAGCATTGGAAATATCAAGATTGATCAGATTGCGCATTCAATAATTCGAGATGGCCAAAATATTCCATTGACTCGCTTGGAATTCGATTTATTAGTGGCACTTGCTAAAGAGCCAGGTCGCGTATTTAGTCGCGAGGCGCTACTCAGCGAAGTTTGGGGATATCGACCAGCAACTGACACAAGATTGGTTAACGTTCACATTCAACGCTTACGTTCCAAAGTGGAACGCGATGCCGAAAATCCTGAAATTATTCTAACCGTGCGCGGCGTTGGATATAAGGCTGGTGTTCTAGGCAGTTCAGAGTGAGCCCAATATTCTCGCGCTGGCGTAGTTCGCTGGTAGTTCGAGTAACTGGAACCATCGTAATAATTTCAATCCTGATTATTTCACTTCTTGGAACGATTCTTTATAACCGAATATCAACTGGAATTTTTGACGAAAAGCTCCACATTGCCATAGCTGATGCGCAATCCACAGCCAGATCAATTCAACTCCAACTTCAATTCGCAAAATATCAAGATAAAGCCACGGTAAAAATGGTTGCCAATGAAATTTTGGCAGTGCCAGGTGCAACGGAAAATAATCCGGCTCGCGAAGTGGCACTTTTCGCATTTCCCGGAGTTAAATCAACTCTAATTGCCAGTGGAACTTCAAACCTGATGTTGGACACGAGTATTCCGAAATCCTTGCGCTTAGAAACTAGAAAATCGCCAAGTACAAAGTGGGAGCGCACAACAATTCTTTATGCTGATGGACGAACCCAAGAGGCAATCGCTGTTGGCCATCAGATAACTGTAAGTAATTTCGGTAGGTATGAGTTTTATGTTGTTTATGGCCTATCGCAGCAATCTTCTACGGTCGCACTCTTCGCTCGTTCACTCTCACTTGCCGGCGGACTGCTTATTATTTTGATCGGCTTAGTTACTTGGTTTGTTCTTCGCAGACTTATTGGGCCGGTGCGCGATGCCGCGCGAATTGCGGAAGAATTAACTGCGGGTGACCTGGATCAGCGGATGGATGTTCGAGGAAGTGATGAAGTGGCGCGCCTTGGTTACGCGTTTAATGAAATGGCAGTTGCGCTAAAGCAACAGATCTCCAGACTCGAGAATTTATCCATGCTTCAGCAGCGATTCGTATCCGATGTTTCCCATGAACTGCGAACACCACTCACAACAATTCGAATGGCCTCTCAAGTTATCTATGGTTCAAAAGATGACTTTGATCCTTCGACAGCCAGAAGTGCAGAACTGCTTATTTCGCAGATTGATCGCTTCGAATCATTACTTGTAGACCTGCTTGAAGTGAGCCGATTCGATGCCGCAGCCGCAGTTATGGAGACTGATTCGATCGACCTAGTCGGTTTGGTTCGCGAATCGATCGATTACGTTCACCCAAGCCAAGAGCGAATTATCAATCTGATCGCACCGGCTGATGAAATTATGGTTGACGTTGATAAACGCCGGATTCAGCGCATCTTGCGCAACTTGATCACAAACGCCATCGACCACCGCGAAGGTCAAGCAATTGACGTAACAATCCGTGAAAATGAAACTGTGGTTGCGATTGGCGTTAGAGATTATGGAATTGGCTTCTCAAGCAAAGATCGCGCCTCACTATTTGATCGTTTCTGGCGCGCAGATCCAGCACGCGCCCGCACAAGAGGTGGCACAGGTCTTGGCTTATCTATCGCGATGGAGGATGCAAAACTCCACCAAGGAACTCTTGAAGCTTGGGGACAACCAAAGCGTGGTGCACATTTTGTTTTAACGCTACCAAAATTCGCCGGAGGCGTTGTTGATTCTCATCCGATTTCAGTAGTCCCCAGAGGCGAGCAATTAACAGAGAAAGAAATCGGCGAGCTTTAGTAAGTAAATCTTTACAATAATTAGCCGGTGTTAAAATTTCTTTCACCGCTAACTTCACTTATTTACTCTCAAAGATGCATATATTGCGGCCGAATAAGAACCTACATTTGTGAATCCTGTAGCTCAATTATGAGTTCAGATCCCATAAAATTTCAAAACTTGGGGACTCCTATATTTGCCGGAGCGCGCTATTCGCCAGAAATGACCCGGATAGTTCTTGCCGCGAAAGAAGATAATGATAAAAATGCTAGGAAGGTGCTAGTTGGATTTTTAATGAGCGCTCTGCAATTAGCGCTAACTTCCCAGATCCAAAATAGCGGGATCACAGAATCTAGTGAATCTAGTGAATCAAGTGATTCTAGTGAATTAAAGAATTCAAAAAAGAATATCAGCGATACGAGTTCTACGATTTATGTAATCCCCATTCCCTCTCGAGCGTCGGCAAACCGAGTCCGTGGCTTTAAACATAGTTTGGTTTTAGCGCAAGTTCTGGCGACCACCTTCACCTCTCGAAAAATTATTATCATTGATTGCTTAATTTTGTCGAGGAGGGTACGTGATCAAGCAGGCCTCAATTTGTCGGCACGAAATAAAAATATGGCCGGTGCCTATAAATTGCAATTTTCCAACACTCAAAGAATCTATGAACACATTCTCAGCCGAGGAAATCATGAGATTTATATCTTGGATGATTTAGTTACAACAGGGGCCACAATTGCTGCAGCAAAACTGGCATTGGCGAGCGGGAAAATACCTGTTTCAGGCGCACTCGCTTCGTGTGCAACTCCTGGGTTTTACGCATTAAGATAGAGCCCTGTCCCACCCCAAGTAGGCCAAACCAAGGTCGTGCTCCTTTACCGGAATTGGCATTTCGAGAATTAAGCGAAAGAGGAACTGTGTCACCGCTACTAGACAAGATATTGCGAGCCGGCGAAGGTCGTCATATTCGCCAACTCGAAAAAATTGCGGAAAGCGTGAACAGTTTTGAAGGCAAGATTTCCGAACTTTCGGATGCCGATCTACGTGCCCAAACTCAAAAATTTCGGGAGCGCTTAGCGGCTGGCCAAACCTTAGATGATTTACTTCCAGAGGCTTTTGCAACAGTTCGTGAGGCTGCAAAGCGAACTTTAGGGCAACGTCACTACGACGTTCAAATAATGGGTGGCACCGCGCTTCACCAAGGCAATATTGCCGAAATGCGTACGGGTGAAGGTAAAACTTTAGTTTCAACGCTTCCTGCTTATTTAAATGCTCTATCTGGAAAAGGTGTGCACGTTGTAACGGTTAATGATTACCTAGCCGAGCGCGATAGCGAGTGGATGGGAAGAATTCACCGTTTCTTAGGTTTGAAAGTTGGCGTAATTCTCTCCAGTATGTCTCCCGCTGAACGTCGCGAGGCATATGCATCTGATATCACTTATGGCACTAATAATGAATTTGGTTTTGATTACCTACGCGACAACATGTCTTGGACTTTAGAAGATTGCGTCCAGCGTGAACATAATTTCGCAATTATCGATGAAGCAGACTCTATTTTGATCGATGAGGCCAGAACGCCGTTGATCATCAGCGGCCCGGCTGATAAGGCAACGAAGTGGTACCAAGAATTTGCAACTATTTCTGGAAAATTAGATCGCGACCTTCACTACGAAGTTGATGAAAAGAAGCGCACCGTGGGCATCCTAGAAGCTGGTGTTACCCGCGTTGAAGAACTCCTTGGCATTGAAAACCTTTATGAGTCAGTAAATACTCCGATGATTGGTTACTTAAACAACGCGGTTCGTGCGAAAGAGTTATTCAAGAGAGATAAAGACTATGTTGTGATGTCAGGTGAGCTATTGATCGTCGATGAGCACACTGGACGCATGCTTGCTGGCCGGCGCTATAACGAGGGCTTACACCAGGCTCTTGAAGCGAAGGAACGGCTTGAAATTCAAGATGAGAACCAGACCCTTGCAACAATTACTCTTCAAAATTACTTCCGTTTGTATAAGAAGTTGTCAGGAATGACAGGTACAGCGATGACCGAGGCCGCAGAATTGATGCAGATTTACAGCCTTGGAGTAACTCCAATTCCGACCAACAAGCCAATGCAGCGCGTAGATGCCGCAGATCTAATTTATAAGACAGAACGCGCGAAGTTCATGGCCTCTGCCGATGATATTGCCGCGCGTCACAAGAAGGGCCAACCAGTTCTTGTTGGAACTGTTAGCGTTGAAAAATCTGAAGAGCTTGCAACGCTATTGAAACAACGTGGTATTCCGCATGAAGTTTTGAACGCTAAACAACACGAGCGCGAAGCCGCAATCATTGCGCGAGCAGGAACAGTTGGCGCAGTTACTGTCGCAACTAATATGGCAGGTCGCGGTACCGACATCATGCTTGGTGGTAACCCAGAATTTATGGCGGACTTTGAATTACAACGTCGTGGTCTAAACCCAGTAGAAACTCCAGAAGAGTATGAAGCAGCATGGGGCGCAGAACTAGCGAAACAAAAAGCTGCGGTTTCTAAGGAACATGAAGTTGTTGTAGAACTAGGTGGCTTGTACGTTCTTGGAACAGAACGTCACGAATCTCGACGTATCGATAATCAGTTGCGTGGTCGATCTGGCCGTCAAGGTGATCCAGGTGAATCCCGTTTCTACCTATCTTTAGAAGATGACTTAATGCGCCGCTTTAATTCTGGCTTAGTAGAGCGTTTCTTGGGGGCAGCCGGAATTGCGGATGAGGTTCCAATCGAATCTAAGATGGTTTCGAATGCTATTCGTTCGGCGCAAACTCAAGTCGAATCTCTTAACTTTGAAATGCGTAAGAATGTTCTTAAATATGACGATGTAATGAATCGCCAGCGCGAAGTTGTATATCGCGAGCGTCGTGAAGTTCTAGAGGGCGCTGATATCCAAGTCCAGGTACAAACCTTTATTCAAGATACCGTCTCGGCATACGTCATCGCCGCGACAAGTGATGGCTATAGCGAAGAATGGGATCTGCCTAAGTTATTTACCGCCCTCGGTTCACTTTATCCAATGTCATTCACTGTTGAATCTATTATTCAAGAAGTTGGTGGCCAGGCTGCCCTTGATCAAGATTTCTTACTTGATCGAGTTCTAACGGATGTAGAAAAGGCTTATACGTCCCGCGAAGAAACTCTTACGCCAACAGTTACCCGCGAGCTCGAGCGCAAAATCTTGCTCTCTGTTCTTGATCGCAAGTGGCGCGAGCACCTATATGAAATGGATTATCTGCAAGAAGGTATTGGTCTTCGCGCGATGGCGCAACGTGACCCACTAGTTGAATACCAAAAAGAAGGCTATGACTTATTCTCCGCGATGATGGATGCCATCAAAGAAGAGATGGTTGGCTTCCTATTTAATGTTGAGGTTCAAGTTGAAGAAGGTTCGGGCGATGTTGAAGCCAAGGGTTTAACACCTGAAGTTCAACAACCAGCCCAACTTCGCTATAGCGCAGCCGACGAGGATGGAACGCCAGTTGCTTCTGGTGGAACTTCGCGCAACTCACCTTGTCCTTGTGGTTCTGGAAAGAAATACAAGCGTTGCCACGGTGCGGCTTAATTCAAAACTAAGTACAAACTTTAGTACTTACTTTAGTAGAAACTAGAGCAGAACCAGTTCGGTACAGAGCCAACGCTTATCGACTCCTTCGAATCGCAAAATGAGCGAACGCACTCGCTCACCAATTCGTAGCGTCACAGTAGTTTCAGCAACTCCTTCAATCGGTTGACTGATATAAATTTTTCGTATCTTTGGTGCCACGGTGATCGCGGCCGATCTATTTACAAGTTGTTTGTGGACTTGCCGGTGGCACCACCTAGATAGCTGCATTGCAGAGCGTCTATCACTCCATATCTCAACAACGCTAACAACAAACTTTCCAACCCACTCTTCAATATCTGGCAATTCGGATTTAGGTGTTGGTTGTGGTAAAAATTCTCGATCACTTTTCTCGTCAAAACCGAGTCCAACAAAATCAAGCGTCGGGACTAAGTAAAGTTTGGTTGGAATTTCTTTATGTAATTCACGCTCCTCGGCTTGGTAAAAGGCAAGCAGGGGATGTTTAGAGTTATGAAATTCATCAAGTGCCAGATATTCCACTGGGCTAACTTCACCTGGTGCTTGGAAGGTCAAGTATTTGAAGCTTGTAACAAGTGATTCTGGGTTATTCGTATCTAATTCTATTTCGCTTTTCATGGGGCTACCTTGCCCATTT
>Ga0194044_10000942_pt1 | contig 14772 bp, 13 predicted proteins | sample JunL4417m_MetaG_FD_155460 | JGI IMG/M metagenome (GOLD analysis project Ga0194044, IMG submission 155460) | Anoxic zone freshwater microbial communities from boreal shield lake in IISD Experimental Lakes Area, Ontario, Canada - Jun2016-L442-17m | ecosystem: Environmental > Aquatic > Freshwater...
TTTTAAAATATGTTTATGTTTTTAGTAACGTGCATATTTTAGAGATATTTTTCAATTCGATAATATTTGCATAGGGAGGCAATCGTTAAATAATAAACCGTTGAAACGGTTTTAATTTATGTTCTGTTTTATACCCACGGATAAATCCGTGGGCTGAATTTAATTTCACAAAGAGTTTTGGAAAGAGGATTAAATGCGAATATCCTCCGAGTTGGTGGAGGATATTCGCGATGTTTTAAGATTATTTATGATTAATTGATGATTACATACGGAGGACTTTATAAGAGCCGGTTTCGGTGGAGCCGTTTTTTACGTTCAGGTATTTATTTCCTGATGGACCGAGATTGATTACTGTGACTTTTTTGGTGATACCTGCCGGGATTGAGACGGGGGCACCGCCCATATCGCCGGAGTTGGCACCTCTTCCGAAGTCGAGAGATACTGAGCCATCGTTTGTGATTTCGAGAGTTTCGTTATCGTCTGATGCTGTGTCGAAGATGTTTTTTGATGTGGACGGCGGGACTTTTCCAGAATAAGTGTTTATGTGTCCGCCGAGGTCGACGATGATGCGGAAAGAAACTTTTGTTTCCAATCTGCATATAGAATAGTCACAATACCATAATTTTGTCTGAAAAATGAATAGTCGAGCCACTTTGAATTTGTTTAATAGGAATGAAGAATCACCCTTGAATAGTATCGTCTGTATACCTAAAGTACATGTAGAGTACATCTAACCTAAGTTCCAATACGTTACGAATACGTTACCAATACGTCACTAATACGTTATTTTGTTGTTTCTTTTTTTGAAAGGCTGTTTTTCGGACTTTCTGGAGGGGGTGACTGCTTCTGCGTGCTCGTCAAGGATTTCCCTCTCCGGATTTCTATGAGTACAAAGATAATGAATCATCTTTGCATTGTCAAGTCATTTCTGAAAAATAATTTTCGCCAGTCTTTATTTTTATCATTCATTCGGAAATACTAATTCGCTATTTTCACTGAAATAAACAATTTGCTATGGCACGTTTCGACAGCGGCGTTCTCGGATTTCTAAAAGGCAGAATTGGCTCTATTGTTGCCCGTATGAGGTATGACGAAGTTTATATCTCGCCAAAAGCCCTTAAATACAACATTAAGAGTGAAAAACTTAAATTTGCTCAGAAGGTCTTCGGCAGAAGGGCAAGTTTCAATAAACAACTCCACAAAGATAAAAAGATTCAGGAGTTCTGGAAGTCTATTGAGGTTGATGGTAAGAATGGTAATATGAAACTTATGAAAAGAAATCAACCTTTCGTTACTTATGAACGCATCCTGCCCGGCTGCGGTTTCACTCCCCAAAGCGAAAATAAAATCATCGTTAAGGATTTGCATTTCGATGTACATGATATTGTCTTTGATTTTAAACTCGAACGTGCCAATCCCAAAAAACTCGAGCCGCCATATGAAGTCTTCAGCATTCTGATGCTCGATAGACATTTAGATAATACAGGAATGGGTCTTAGAAGGTATAGTACTTTTTATGGCGAGACCGTTTCCCTTACATTTGAAAATGAACAACATGATTCATTTCAGACTTTCAGACATCTCTACATTGACTCTGTGCACAACAGAATGTACCATGCAGAAAGAGCATACATTCTCATTGCTGCAATCAAATTCAATGAACTGAAGAATAAATACGAATGGACTGACACTTACTTCCAGGAGCTCCAAAACCACATCCCAGAAAACAAAATAATCAAATGGGACACCCGCATATACAAATTCTACGATTGAAAAGAGAAGGGGAGTATGCGGGACTGGAAATTATTTCCTCCTTCTCTCTTTCATTTATTTAAAATATGGTTTATATTTATTCAAATTTAATTATAGTTTATAGATTCTTTTTCTTCCGATTTAATTGTTTTTGGGGTTTGTGAAATCACAGGTTTGTGAGTGCTGCAAGAACAGTTGTCTTTATTGTAAATAGCGAATTGCGGGGTTTTAATTAGCGGCTATTTCAACGTTTTATTTTAATGTTTATTTTAATAACTTGAACGAGTTTTATTTAACTCGGTTTATTAATTGTTTAATAATATATGTATAAGAGTATTAATTTTGCTGTGGTTTTGCTGGTTGCGCTGATTGCTTTTTCGTGCGAGAAGAAGAGCGATACGGTGATTGACCCGTCTTACGATTCGCCCGTGATTCTGAGCGTGACGAAGTCGGTGGATACGGTTTCGACTACTTCGGCGAATCCTGTGATTAGTTTTGATTTGAACGCGGTGGTGAGTGAGAATGGCGGCTCGGCGATTTCGAGTGTGAACTGTACTTTGATTGACCCGCTTAGCAATAATCTGGGGACGTTTTCGCTGAATTACGTTCAGGATTTAGGGAACGGTAAAAAGTACGCGAAGACTATCACTGCGGGAAGTGTTTCGTGTTTGCTGGTTGGGAATTACACTGTGCAGGTGGTTGCGAAGAATGAAGCGGGGCTGTTTAGTGCGCAGGTGAATTCGCCGCTGTACGTGAAGAATACTGCGAACGTGGCGCCTGTGGTGATTAGTACGACTTTGCCGGACAGCGTGGTGAGACCTGTTTCGGGTTCGCTTGATTTGACTATTTCGATAAACGTTACGGATGCAGACGGGAACTGTGATTTGAAAGAAGTTTATTTTAACGCATACAGACCTTCGGGGTTTATAATACCCGGTCTTCCGATTCCAATGACATACATCAGCAATAACGAGTGGAGATTTACGAACCCAGTGGGGGCTTCGACTGCTGATTCTTCTTACGGATACTTCAAATATCATTTCTTTGCAACTGACCGTTCGAATGTAACAAGTGTAGGAGTCTGGGACAGTATTAAATTTGTGAGACCTTAATTTTAAAGAGAGAAAATTTATTATATGATAAAAAGAATTTTATTGTTGACGCTTCTGGTTCTGACGCTTGACGCTTACGGTCAGTCGATTCCGGAAAGTTTTAAACTGGGCAGTTTCAAAAATACTGAGGTGAAGAAACAGTCGGACAGGTTTGTGAGCAGTACTGTGGTAACACCGAATAACAGAAGATGCCCGATTAGTAATTTTATTACTGACATTTACAGGAGCGGTGATACGGTGTGGTTTGCAACGGGCAGCGGAATAATGCGGACGAGGGATAAGTTTAATTCCTTCGATAACTACGTAGGGCTGGCACCGTTTGGCGAAGATGACATCGCGGGGTTTTACTTAAAGGATAATGTTGTTGCGGTTTCGACTGCAATAAGCGAGCAGATTAGCAGTGAGAGTGTTGCAACGGGCACGGGAATTAAAGTATCAACGGATTTTGGCAGAAGCTGGAATTCATATCCTCAGCCGATGGACGGGCAGTACGATACAAATATAGTTTATGGAAACGATACACTGTATTCATTGCCTGTGGTTGTGAGGCAGCAGAATCTTTCTTACGATATTGCAATCACAAGAACGAAGAATGATTTAACCAACTATACAATCTGGATAACTTCTTTTGCAGGTGGTCTGAGAAAAACAACCGACTACGGTGTAACGTGGATGCGTGTACTTCTTCCGCCTGATGATTTAGACAGTATTTCTCCTGGAAGCGGCTATACTTTTGCTTTGAACCCGAGGAATAATCTTAACCACAGAGCATTCACGGTAAAGCCTGTGAATGATTCTACACTCGTTGTGGGAACGGCAAACGGAATAAACATTTCTACTAACTGGGGAATCAGCTGGAGGAAATATAATTTTCAGAACAGCGGTACCGGAACTAACAGAGTGGGAGGAAACTTTGTAGTAAACCTTCACGTGCAGAGATACGGCACTAAAGAAATCATCTGGGCTGCAACACGCAAGGCAGAAGATTACAACGAAGTGAATGCATTAAGCTTTTCAACCAATAAAGGTTTAACGTGGGCTTATACACTGGACGGGTATTCACCTAACGGGATTTTCTCGAAGGACTCAACCGTATACGGACTTACGGATGCGGGAATCTGGAGAGCAAGGTTCGGAACGTTTGACTGGTCGAAGCCGTCGCTGATTGCAGACCCTGTCAGTAAAGATATCTGCAGGTCAAGCAGTTTTTATGCGGGCAATTACGTCGGCGATACTTTGTACATCGGAAGTAACGACGGACTACTAAGAACACGCGAAACAGGTGTGGCATGGGCTTCGCCATGGAAGATATACCGTGCGAGTGCGTGTCTTGATGCAGGTTCGGATTTAAAAACTTACTCAGCGCCGAATCCTTTCTCGCCTGCTACTGAAGTGACGCGCATTTACTATGTTACAGGCAAGGCAAGTGCGAAGGTGACAATAAAGATATTTGATTTCGGGATGAATCCCGTGAGAACAGTAATTCAGAATGCAACGCGTACGGGTGCAAATGAATCGTTCTCGATATGGGACGGAAAGAATGATGCAGGATATATAATCGCGAACGGAGTTTATTTCTACAGGGTTCAGATAGATGATGATACACCGCTCTGGGGAAAAATTATTTTGATGCAATAATAATAAAATCTGATTATGAGAAAATACTTAATTATAATAATAGTTTTAGTTTTTGCGGCAACGGCAAACGCACAGCTTGGGTCTTATGCGGGAGCGTTTGCGAGAATAGGTTTTGGTGCAAGAGGGCTTTCGATGGGTAATGCGATGGTATCGGATGCATTCGGAGATGTGTCAGGATATTATAACCCGTCTCTGAGTGTTTTTCAGGAGCAGGGATTAGTGAATGTGGGTTATACGTTTATGTCATTCGACAGGAAACTGAACTTCGTTTCCTTCGCAAAGCAGTTTAAACTTTCAAACGGCAAGCAGACGGCAGGCATCAGTCTTTCGTGGCTGAATGCAGGAGTAAGTGACATCGACGGCAGGGATAATGACGGCAGGTCTCTGGGAATGCTTTCTACTTACGAGAATCAGATGATGCTGGGAATGGGATTTCAGTTATCCCCGCAGGTTTCGGCAGGTGTAGGGTTTAAGCTTTATATGGCAAAACTATACGAAGAAGTTACAACTACACAGGCAGCTCTCGATTTCGGTCTTACGTATCTTGCAACCAAAGATATAAGTATCGGCCTTGCAGTAAGGGATTTAGGCGCAAAGTACAAATGGGAAACTTCCAGTGTTTACGGAAACAACGGAACGGTAACGGAGAATAAATTCCCGACGGTAGTAGATGCAGGTGCATCTTACAACCTTCCGAAAAGCCTTGGAGTTGTGTCAATCGGAGTGGGTACCTTTATAAATCCGAAGTTTGAAACCAAGGATGAATTCGGCGTAATAACCAAAAGCGAGCAAAAGTATAATTTCACGTTAAGGTTCGGCGGTGAAGTAAACCTTAACGAATACGTAAAAGTAAGGGCGGGTGTCGACAGGATGGATTTAAGTTCGGATGACTTCTTCGGGAACATAAAACCCGGAGCAGGTATAGGAATATCCAAGGCATTCTCGAAAGGTGTAACGCTTGGAGTTGATTACAGCTTCCAGCTTGAGCCGTATTCACAAAAGCCGATGCAAAATATAGGAATTGCATTTAAGTTCAGATAATCATTTTATATTTTAATACATGAGAAAAATAAGTTTATTGTTATTAATGTTTGTCCTCTTTACAGGCATTTCTTACTCTCAGAATGACGGGGCAGCGAATACAGGTCTGTCATTCCTGAAACTGGGAATCGGAGCCAGGTCTATTGCGATGGGTGAAGCATTCAGTTCGCTTGTTGACGACGGGACGGCATTCATATACAATCCTGCTAGGATGAATGCATCAGAAAACGGAAACGTTACTGCGATGTTTAACAAAACAATGCTTGATATGACTACGAATTACGTCGGTGCAAAGTTCAGGATTAAGAAATTTGGTATAGGTCTCGGGCTATTAAAGACAACGATAAGTGATATCGAAGTAAGAAACACTCCGGGTGTACCGATAGATAAATTCAATGCGGATAACTTTTCAGGCGGCATAAGTTTGAGTTATGAAGCATACCAGAATCTTTCACTTGGCGTTACTGGAAAATTAATATACGAAAAGTTGTACATAGACGAAGCATCGGGCTTTGGAATGGATTTCGGAGCAAACTACATATATAAAAATTTATCGATAGCAGCTGTGGTATCGAACGTTGGTTCGATGAATCAGCTTAAGACAGAAGAAACTAAAATGCCTGCATCATTAAGGTTCGGTGCAAGTTATTTATACAAGAAAGACAATTTAAGCATTACGGGTGCAGTGGATGCATTTAAAGTTATTGACGGCGGAAGTTTTCACGGACACTTTGGTGCAGAGGGTGGTTACAAGGATTTTATATTCCTTCGTGCAGGTTATCAGACTGGTTATGACAATAAAGGGTTTACAGCGGGACTGGGTCTGAAGTACAGGACATTAACCCTGGATTATGCCTTACAGCCTTATTCAACAGGATTCGGCTCCGGTAACTCACTATCACTTGGTTTTAATTTTTAGTTTCAATATATATGTTGAATGTCTTTCCTGAAGAATAAGACTGAATGATAAATATATTAAAATATTTTGACGAGAAAAAGAATATGAAGAAAATCTATCTTTTTCTCGTTGTCTTTTTAATACTGATTAAAGTCCATTCTATAGTCACAACCGATATACAGCCCTGGGACGAGGGAATGTACACAACGCGTGTGCTTTCTATTAAAGAGTCAGGGGACATCATTGACCAGAGCCAGCATTCAGTTGGGAAGTTCTATTCAGGCTCGCATCCTCCTCTGTTAATATGGATGGGTTATTTAGCAACTTCGGTTTTCGGAATGAATAACGTAGTCCTGAAAGGTCTGATATTTATATTCAGTCTTGCAGTGTTATGGCTGCTGATGAAGATAGGAGCAAATGTTTATTCGCCGAGGGCGGGGATTATTGCCGCTATAATATTCTGCAGTAATCTGATATTCAATATATTCGGGAAGAGATTCCAGTTCGACATTCCATACACATTCCTTATACTTCTTTCGTTCTTATTTTTCCTGAAATATCTTGATACGGAAGAGAAGAAATACAACTATTACAGCGGGATTGTATTCGGGTTTTGCCTGATGATTAAAATCCTTGTGGGATTCTTTATTCCGATGGCAATCTTTATATGGTATATACTTTTCAGGAATAAGACTAAGTACACATTAAAAGACCTTGTTGTGCTAAGCGTTATTGGTATTGCGATTGCAGCGCCGTGGCACGCGTATATGTTCATAAAGTACGGCTGGGAATTCTTTAATTGGTTCTTCTTCTATCACATATACGAAAGAGCGTTGATAGGTGTTGAACACAACACTAAGGGCTCGGGGTATATTTACCATATAAATTATTTGCTTACAATACTTCCGTTTGGTGCGATAATACTGTTCGGTGCATTTAAGAAGTTGATGAATGTTAAGTCTTTAAAAGCCAAAGAAGCGTTTATACTTGTCTGGTTTCTGATTGGGTTTATAATCATAACTCTGTTCAAGACAAAGCTTGAAGTATACATACTTCTGATTCTGACACCGGGAGTATTCATTGCAGGAGCATATCTGGAATTGATGGATACATTATCAAAGAGAGAGAAACTGATGCTGCTTGCGATAACTTCCTTCAACATATTCTGGGCGGTGTTGAATTACTTCAGGATTGAGATGTCGTATCCTGTAAATTCAGAGACGCTGCCGAAAGTAATAATAGTATCATCTATCTGGTTTGTTATTTCGGGTGTAACAGTTTTCTTTTACATAAGGAAAGACTATTCAGTATCAAAGTTCTTTTATTCGTTTATTCTGATATTTCTGTTCTTCATCAACATTCTTTATGCAGTCAGGATTCCGTACTGGGAGAATTCATTCAGGATAACCGATGTACAGCACGAGATTGAAAACAGCGGGTACAGGAAACTGATATATGTCGGTTCAAACTACAGGCACAATCCGCAGTTCAGTTTCTACTTTGACGGGCTTGACCTTGGATGGACGAACACAAAATACGACTTCACATTTCTCGATACAAAAAACGGGATTGATTCTGTCAGGAAAATACTTGATAATGCAGGTGATAAAGTTAACGTAATAATAGAAAAGGATAAAATAAACCGCAGTGACTACTTTGAATCTAAACTTGTGGTTGATGATAAGTATAAATTAATCCTTAAATGCACAGGATATGAACTTTACAGAAAGTAAGTTTTTAGATTCCCCTCCTTGGAGGGGTACGGCGGAGCCGGGGGTGGGTTTTTACAAATGCTAATAGAATATTATAAATCACATTGGAAATAATTAAAACTGACATATTTAAATCAACAGAGTGGAATGATTTCCTGAATGCAAACTATAATCTGTTTTACGACAGGAAGTTTCTTGACTACAATAATGTCTTTAATAAAGATATTAAGTGGCATCATTTAATGTTCAAGGATAAAAATAAGATTCATGCGATTCTGAACGGCAATGAAAGAACAGATAAGGACGGCAAAATTTATGTATCCTGTGATGGTGTCAGCTTTGGCGGGTTTATATTCAGCGAAAAGGTTAAAATCTCTGAGATGATTGAAATCCTTAAAGAATTCAAAAAGTATCTGAAGGAAAACGGATTTGTTAAATGTATTTTGAGAAATCCTCCTAATCTTTATCAGTCAAAGTTTAATGAAGAGTATGAATATGCGATGCTGCTTGAAGGTTTTCAGGTTAACAAGTATGCGATTACAAACATAATAGATTTAAACCTCTTTGAGTTTGAAAAACTTAAGAATCCAAAGAAGCGCTCAATACAGAAATCGGCAAGGAATATTGAAGTTGAATTAATCGATAATGCCGTTACCGAAAGCAGCCTGAAAGAATTTTATGACATACTGTTTAATAACCGTGAACTGAAGAATGTTACACCAACACATTCATTACAGGAACTGGTCTTTCTGAAGAATAATCTTCCTGAGAGGATAATATTATTCTCTGCGAAAATTGACCACAAAATAGTGGGTGTATGCACATTATTCCTTGTGAAGAAAGATGTGGTTCTGAACTTCTACCTTGCGGCAGATGAAGAACATAAGAAAGACAGGGTGTCGGATTATTTGCTTTATAATTCAATAGAGTGGTCGAAGAAGAATAAATACCGTTTGTACGATATCGGAACTTCAAACATAGGCAATGTACTGCTTCAGGGGTTGTTCGATTTCAAGAAGAAGTTTATGGCAGACGGTTTCCTGAGAAAAAGTTATTCAATTAATCTTTAATTATATAATATGAGTATTAAAAACAAAAGAATCTTACTGACAGGCGGAGGTGGTTTTATAGGCAGCAGGCTGGCGGAACTGCTTAGCAAGGATAACGAACTTTTAATCTATGATATTTTTAAACGTGATTCATTGAAGTATAAGAAAATCACAAAAGGTAATGTAAAGATTATAAACGGTGACGTAACCGACTTTGAACCTTTCAAAAAGGCAACAGAAGACTTTAAGCCGCAGGTGGCGCTTCACCTTGCCGCTATTGCGGGTGTTGATACTGTTATAAACAACCCCGTAAAGACACTTGAAGTAAACATACTCGGTACGTTTAACTTTGTAAGAGCACTCGAGAAATACAGCAGTAAGCTGGAAAGAGTTGTTAACTTTTCAACGAGTGAAGTACTCGGCGCTTATTCTTATAAGTCATCGGAGAAATCATCAACTAACCTTGCACCGGTTGGTGAAGGGCGCTGGACTTATTCAATCAGCAAGGTAACGGGCGAGCATTTACTCTACAGTTATTTTAAGACAAGAGGATATCCTGCGTTGTCGATAAGACCGTTTAATATATACGGACCCGGGCAGATTGGTGAAGGAGCAATACAGATATTCATTAAGAATGCAGTTCTGAACAAGAACATAGAAATACACGGAGTAGGAGACCAGATTCGTTCGTGGTGTTACATTGATGATATGATTAACGGAACGATGCTTTGTCTGACTAATAAGAAAGCAATCGGAGAGATATTCAACATTGGTAATCCGAGAGGAACGGTAACAATCACATCACTTGCTGAAAAGATACTTTCGCTCTGCAAGACAAAATCGAAGTTGAAATATGTACCAAAGAACTATGTAGATGTTGAGCTCAGAATACCGAGCATTGAGAAAGCAGAAAAATTACTGGGATTTGTACCGAAGGTAAGTCTTGACGAAGGAATAATAGAAACTTTCAAATGGTATAAAAAACATTTTAACAAATGAAATACTTTGTACTGGCATTCGGCGAAATGAGTTTAAGGTCTGTGGGTGATTTAATCAGCATGGGCAGTGTACCTGCTTTTGTGATTACTCATAAAAGTTATTTGTATGATGAGTATAAAGAAAAGTTCTACGATAAACTTGAAGAACTATGCAGTGCAAACAACGTTGAGTTACTGAAGACCGATAAGGTAACAGAGTTAAAGGACAGAATAAAAGAAACAGAAGTAGGGATATGTGCAGGATTTATGGAAATAATAAAGAATGATGTGTTTGATGCACCGAAGTTCGGAATACTGAACCTGCATTGCGGTGAATTGCCAGAATACAGGGGACGTGCGCCGATATCGCGGACTATAATTGACGGAAGAGATTCGCTGTTTATGACGCTGCATAAAGTTGATGAGGGAGTTGACTCGGGAGATGTATTGCTCGAGAAAGCTCTGTTCATAGAAGAAGATGACGATGTTAACACATTGTATTATAAATGTTCAATCAACAGCGCATCGATAATACGTGACGGACTTGAAATGCTCAGGACAAACAAAGCAGATTCATTCAGGAAACAGGAAATATCAGAAAAGAATAAACCGCATAAGAAGATAACAGATGAAGAGAGGAAGATCGACTGGCAGGTAAGCGTAAAGCATATATTCAATAAAATCAGGGCATTGACAATTCCGTACCCTGCGGCATTTACTCATTTAAACGGAGTGCAGTACAATTTCTTAAAAGCAAAGCCTGTGTATTCGAGTAACATATCCGATAAGTTTGGTATTATTTATGAGGTTCATACTGATTTTATACTTATAAACTGTAAGAACGGAATACTTATGGTTTATGACATAAGAGACAAGGATATGGAAATAGCAGAAATCAAATCAACATTCAAAGAAGGAGACATTTTTAATTGAAAATAACAGACGGACATATACATATCGGACAATGGAGTGATGTATTTTTAAATTACAACTCAACCATTGAAGAAGCAGTAACAGTGATGAAGGAATCGGGAGTGAGTTCTGCTATAGCGCTTCCCTGTGATACGTTTGAGAATGAGAAGTTGCTTAAGGATATATTATCTGTAAAGGATTTTGTGTTTCACTTTGCTGCATGGATTAATCCGGGAGATAAAACACTCGATAAGTTTTTGGGAGAAAATTCAAAGCATATAAAGTGTCTTAAGTTCCATCCGTCTTTTCAGAGAAAGAATGTACTTGACGAAAGTTTCCAGAAGTACTTTGATTATGCAGAAGAACTGAAGATACCCGTAATAATTCATTGCGGAAGGTGGAAAGAGATTGCGAGTTTTGATTTCCCGATAGCACTGGCAAAGCAAAGACCCGGATTAAACATAATACTTGCGCACTTAGGCGGTGACCAGCCATCGCTATGTACTTCCTGTGCGACGAGTGTAAAGGAAAGCGGAGCTGATAATCTGTACCTCGGAACGGAATCAGTAAGAGAGTTTTACTTTGTTAATGAAGTAGTCAAGACAGTCGGTGCGGAGAAGGTTATATTCGGAAGCGATTATAATCTTGGCTTGCCTAAAATGTACATACCTATCGTAGAAAGTCTGAAGATATCCCAGGAAGAAAAGGAATTAATATTCTCCGGAAATGTATCGAGACTGCTGAACATTGAGTAAGAACATATTACATATTGCACCACAGAACTTTGCAGGAATGCCTTTCGACTTTATGAAGATGCAGACAGAGGCAGGTTATAAATCACGTCTGGTTACAATGTTTCAGAACACATTAAACTTCGAAGAAGACTTATCGCTTGGTTTTAAACTTCCAGTAAGCAATGCCGCGAAGAAATGGCGTGATTCAAAGATGACAGGTTTGAAATACTATGAACCTAAGAACATACTTGAGAGTACGTACTTTAAACTTCGTGATTTTAAGAACAGTCCGAAGATAAACAGTTTTATAGACGAGCATAAGTTATACGATTACGATGTTTATCACTTTGACGGTGGGATGGACTTCTATCGTGACCTGCGGTTTGCGAAAGAACTAAAACGCAGAGGCAAAAAGATTGTGTGTTGTTATTTCGGAAGTGATTTAAGGAGCAGGGGAGTGTTTAAGGAACTTGACGAAATGAGTGACCTGAACCTTACTGTAGAATATGACCATTTACAGCTTCACAAGAAGGTACATTATCTTTTCTTCCCGTTCGATGTGAAGAAGGTGGAGTATAAGTATGCTCAGTCGGACAGAGTAAAGATAATACACTCACCTACGAACCGCTTGTACAAAGGAACGGACAAGATACTTGCAGTTATAGATGAACTGAAGAAGTCTTATGATTTCGATTTCATACTTGCAGAACATATACCGAGAGAGAAGTTACTTGAGATGAAAAGGGAGTGCAATCTGTCCATTGACCAGGTAGGCGGTGAGTTAGGCGGTTCAGGGTACGGTAGAAACTCAATAGAGAACCTTGCAATGGGATTGCCGACGATAACCGAGTTCTTTGGTGAGTATCTGGATTTTCTTCCCGAGAATCCTTTTATAACGTGTGATATACATAATCTTAAGGATACAATAATAAGGTTTGTGAAGAATGCTGATATGTTAAAAGAGTTTTCGGAGAATGGAAGGAAATGGGTTGAGAAATATCATTCATATGAGGCAGTGAACAAAAGAGTTGAAGAACTTTATACGGAGTACGGCATTTGAGTAACATGCACATAAAGGATTTATTCTCTCAGACAACTATATATGGTGTAGGATTGCTTGCAAACAAAGCAATATCCTTTGTGCTGCTGCCTTTGTACACTTATTATTTCTCGCCTGCTGAATTAGGAGCGTATAATATTGTGCAGTCAATCTGGCTGTTCGTAATACTGTTCTATCTTTACGGGCAGGAGACATCTTTCATAAAGATATTCATTGACGGAAAGAATGACGAAGAGAAGGCAGAAGTTTATTCAACAACACTGATAATGCTGTCTGTTACTTCTTTGTTGTTCTCAGGTCTGTTTTACTTTCTTGCAGGACCGATTACAAATTTATTACACTTTGAAGACCCGGTGAAGGGTGTGAAGTACCTTAAAATACTTTCACTGTTATTGTTCACTGATACAATGTTCCGTTTTCCTTTACTGCTGCTGCGTGCAGAGCTGAAAGCCAATAAGTATTTACTGCTTACTATATTATCTTTGTGTGTAAACGTAGTACTGAACTTTGTACTTATTATAAATTATCATTATGGTGTAGAAGCAATATTCTACAGTTATATAGCATCAGTCGTAGTTACTTTTATCGCAGGACTGCTGATGACCAGGAAGTACTTTGGTTTAAAGTTTTCGTTTGAAAGAGCAAAGCAGATGGTACAGTACGGCAACAAGTTTATATTCGTCGGTGCATTTATTTTACTGATTGATGTATCGGACAGATTCTTCCTGAAATATTTCTTTAACGAGGAGGTAGTCGGAATATATAGTGCCAATTACAGACTTGCGTCTGTAATGTCACTGCTGATAGCTGCTTTCAGGTTTTCGTGGACACCATATTTTTTAAACCTTGAGAAGAATCCAGAGAACAAGAAAATCATTTCGCAGATATTTACGTATTTAGTCTTCATAGGATTATTCTTATTCCTTGCGTTTGCATTGTTTACTGAGCCGATAGTAAAGTTATCGTTCGGAAAGTTCTCATTGCTTGACCCAAGGTATCAGTCAGGACTGATAATCATACCTTATGTACTGCTTGCTTATTTATTTTCAGGGTTGTACTCGGCATTAAGCGTTGCTTCATTCTACGCGAATAAAACAAAAGAACTTTTTTATGTATCGGCATTAGGATTATTAATCAACACTGTTTGCAATTTTGTATTAATAACAAAATACGGAATCCTTGGAGCTTCAGTATCTACAATGGTTACGTACTTCTTCATGATGATATACATTTATTCGCGGTCACAAAAGATTTATAAAATAGATTTTGAATTACGAAAAATATTTTCACTCTTCATATTTACGCTTATCATTTATGTACTTTCAGTCATTGTAAAACAAACAGTGAATGAAGTGTATTTTATCATAATTTCCATCATCATCCTAACATTTTTTCTTATATTCTCAAAAATAATTAAGATCTATAATATAAGTACAGTAAAATCAATACTTACAAGGCAGACCTAAAGTATAACTTTATTCATTTTTCTCTTGACATTTAATTATAACATAGTTATGTTTGTAATAGATGGATGAGATAAAATAAGAATTACCCTTTCTTATTTAAAACCAATCCGGTTGCCGCCAAAAGCCAACCGGATTTTTTTATTCCCTAACCTAACTACATACTTAAACAATTTTGTTTAGATGTACATACCTTTTAAAAAGACATAATGCAGCGACGAAAATCCACAGCAAATTTGAAATATCTAGTTGATGAAATCCAAAGATTAATATTTATCGATTGCAGCAAACGTAAAAATAGTTTATTATGAATATGTATGATAAACCTTCTGATAAGGCAGTATTATTCTAATAATGCACAGAGCAGTCAATCTAGGCAGCTTAATCAGGTATCCAGGTCGTTTGTAAGTGGTAATAATGCTTT
>Ga0194044_10000943_pt1 | contig 14767 bp, 9 predicted proteins | sample JunL4417m_MetaG_FD_155460 | JGI IMG/M metagenome (GOLD analysis project Ga0194044, IMG submission 155460) | Anoxic zone freshwater microbial communities from boreal shield lake in IISD Experimental Lakes Area, Ontario, Canada - Jun2016-L442-17m | ecosystem: Environmental > Aquatic > Freshwater >...
TTCGACCCTTCACAATTCCACAACACCAGTACCAATGCCACAACTGCAACAACCGTCCATGCCATTCCGCGCACAATGCTCATTTCATGTCCTCCCGTCTGTTGGGTATATTGACAAGAAATAGTTTACTGCTGATCAGAATGAATGCCCAGAATTATTTTGAGTATGTCTTCAGAATTTTATCGTGCATCCAAATCCTCTGTCGAAATTCCTGAAACTGCATCGCTGATTGGGCGAACAATAAGCTATTAGTAAAGAGGACGCATATATAAAATTTTTTATATCGCTCAGAAATGCACTCTTTACTCTCATCCCACAAATACCGCCACTCTGTCGATCAACAACAAGTTCATTGGCAGGGCGTTAGCTCTGTCCAGTGCAACGCATTGTTAGAATTTTCATTTTCTGAACTCTCATGCCAGATACATTTCGCAGAACTATTTCTTAATACGGGGAATCCCAATATCTTTGCATATTTTTTGGGCAAGGTTATCATCAATCTCTTTATGTCTCGGCACGGCAGACCGCTTGTTCAATTGCGGATTATGCCACCAAGAATGACTTCCGCCTTCTCTCAGAAGGCTACAACCGTAATTGCGAAGGTGTCGGAGTAATTCTTCCCGTTTCATACGGCTACAGATACCTCTTCAAAGCTATCCCCGACAGCCTCAATTGCTTCATGACGATTGAATTCCAATGCTTCACGCAAAGTAATTCTCAAACTTTCAAGTAACTCACCCTTTGAGGATTCCTGACAATTCACTCCGGAGACTTCTTCAATCCATCCAATCCACCAATCCCCGGACTGTTTGATAACGGCGGTATACGATTCATTCATAACAACCTCTATTAAAGATTCTCAAATATTGTTTTCAACGCACCGATATCAACCTGCCTCTTGGATGCGGAATAGGTCTGCCAATTTATGTGGCTGTATCTATCCACTGATGAACAACCAATTCTGCATTGGAAACCGCTTCGCAATATGTTTTCCCGTCAGCCATACATCCGGGAAGTTCAGGGACTTCGACAATGAACGATTTGTCTTCATCACTCCAGTAAATCACCATTTCATATTTTGATTCCATAACTGCGATGAACCTAAAAAACATGCAGCCTTCACCATTAGATTTTGCTTTCATTCATAACTCATAATTAATTCTTAAAAGCCTTTGTCAACGAGGTATCCATTACAGCTTCGTAGCCGGTTAACCGTGCGATAACCGCGCTATGGATATCCAAAAAGGTGAAGTCGCCCAGCATCTTGTTCGGGCCTGCGTGTCGAATCTCAAGTACCGCAGTGACACCTTCTTCCGGAAATCGGCTGCAATACTGGCGGTAACTGGCTCCGAAGCTGGGCAGGGAAACCATTCCCTTTTGTTCGAAGCACCAAACAATGGCCATTTGAAAAGCTGCGTCCAGAACCAGTGGATCGCCGATCCAACGGCTGCGAAGAGGCTCTGTCGTCCACTGATCTGGTGGTGGGGCCGATGCCAGTTCCGCGACCATGGCATTAGGCGAGAGGGTTAGAATGCGTAGAAGTCCCTTTAGCGCCTTGCCGTGAAAAAGGATTTTGTCATACACATCCTCCATGGTGCGAGAGTAAGAATGAGACTTGTCCAGGTATCGGGCAATGTCAAATTCCGGGGCAATGGAGAGTTCGTTCGACAAGATGGCCCTGGCACGGGTATGAATGATCTCTTTTCCGTCCTTGAATCCATCCCGGATTTCAATATCCATCTCAAAATCAGGGCCGTTTTTCCGGGTTTTTCCGGTCATCAGGCGGATGGTCTTTTTTCCGTCGTCCAACCGGATTCCCTTGAGGAGCCGGATGTCATCCAGGCCGGAAAACTGAAGCCCCGGATTTTCATGAAGCGCGCCATGTCCCAGCCATTCCGTGATTAGCGCAAAGGGCACCACCGGTTTGCCGTTTAATATGTGTGCGCTGAGGATGGGATACCGATCAATGTCAATTTCACGTTTGATGCTTAAGGAAAGAGTTTCGGGAGCCAGCGACTGACGCATTGCCGATTTCGGATGTGAAAAGCCGGAGCCGATCACCACCTCGACCGGATCGCTGGGGCCAGCCTGGAGTTCCTGCATCATGCTTTGGGCGCCGGCCTTGAGTGGAATCAGACTAATACAATTTCGCTCAAATTCGCGCCTGAGTGAATCGCCGACCATCCCGCCATCCCAGGGTCCCCAGTTGATTGAAACCACTCGGCATTCTTTTCGAAGAAAAGATTCCTGCTGCGCCATTTTGTTAAGAACCTCATTAGCCATGGCATAATCCACCTGGCCCCGGTTGCCGATTCTGGCGGTAATGGAGGAAAAACAGACGATATGCTTGATGGGATCTTTCCGGGTGGCACTTAGAAGGGACTTGAATCCCGCAACCTTTGTATCGAACACCGTATCGAACTGCTCTGGTGTTTTATCCAGAATGAGTCGATCCTCCAGCACGCCAGCACCGTGAATGAGGGCAGTGATAGGGCCGAGGGACGTTCGGGCGGTTTCCAGGGCAAGAGAGAGCTGCTGCGCCTGCCTCACATCCACTGCATGATATTCGACATGAGCGCCGGTGGAGCGAACGGCATTAAGGGTTGAAAGAATTTCGCGGTTTGCCTGATGCCTTCGATATGCGGATTCAAGTTCCTTTGGCGAGGCATTGGGAGGCAGTTCATGGCGGAGGATGGCCTGCTTCATTTCTGATGGCTCATGAGTTAGAGTCAGCCATTCAGGCTCTGGAACCGGCGCTGGAGAGCGCCCCAGAAGAATGATCGTCGGGTGGCAAGCTTCGGCAATGGCAATAGCGGCCTGAGCTGTCACGCCTCTGGCGCCGCCGGTAATTACCACTACGTCCTGTGAATCAAGATTGGTTAATCCTTCGGGACGGGGAGCTGGTTCAAGGTCCAACTTGTAAACGGTATTGGTGGGCAGATCCGGACTGAGTCCGATTTCAATTCCGCCATTGGTATCTTCGGAACGCAAGACATTGCCGATTGTTGTTGCCAGAAGGTCAAAGTCCCGCCAGTCGGGTGAAATGTCGATGGCGCGGCAAACCACTTCCGGCCATTCGATGGCGGCTGTTTTAACCAGTCCTGCCAATCCACCCGGAACCGGGCGCTCAATGCCTTTTCTTAGAAGGCCAAATGCTCCGTCCAGGCTGGTGACTGACGCAAATAAAGCGCCGCCGTTTGTTGCCGCATCAATCATATCCTTTCCAAATCGTCTGGAAAGAAGAAATGCTTTTTTCAGGAAAAGAACATCTGTTTCATCCTGATCAAGGTTTGATCTGTCCACAGCAGGCGCTAATATAATCATGCCGGAAGGACGAATGATAAATGCCTCTGAAAGCAGCTCATCCACGGATGCTACAACTGCTTCAATTCCCCAGGAAACGATTTCATCGGCGATTTTCCGGGAGAGCACGGAGCCGTCATCCGTGATTATGACCGGTCGATCCTTGGCAAGCAACAACTGGGCAGCCGGGGTGAATCTGGTTTGAACTGCAGAAAGGACTCGTCGTTCCGGATAAACGTTGTCGGCTAACGAAATGGGCGTTGTCTCCGCCTGCTGCGGGCAATCCAGGCTGCCCGCTGTCATTCCGGGATTTTTTTTTTTGAGAAAGGCCGTGATTTGTCCCAAGGTTTTCAGGGTTCCAAGTATATCTGGAGGAATGGCGGGAATTCCTGGCATTTTTTCTTCGAGGGTGGCCAGAATTTCAACCCGCTTGATGGAGTCAATTCCCAGGTCTGCTTCAATGTCCATGTCCAGGGCCAGCATCTCCATCGGATATCCGGTCAACTGGCTGACAACTTCAAGCAGACATGTCTCAATTGCCTGGTCCAGTTGAGGCGCCGGCTGGGAAGGAGGAAATGGGATCGTACTAACAGGCTTGTTGGCGCTTTCACTTTGTTCGCAGAGAAAGGCTGTAATCTGCCCCAAAGTTTTTAGAGTTCCCAAGGTATCGGGAGGAATGGTGGGGAGTCCTGGCATTTTTTCTTCGAGGGTGGCCAGAATTTCAACGCGCTTGATGGAATCAATTCCCAGATCCGCCTCAATGTCCATGTCCAAAGCCAGCATTTCCACAGGATATCCGGTCAACTGGCTGACGACCTCCAGCAGGCAGGCTTCAATACCCGAATTCTTTGCGGTTGGCGCTGAAGTTTGAGCAGGTGACTCCATCGGGCGAAGATCAATATCGGCAGTTTGTTGGGGAATGTCGGACGATGGATGACTAACTACAGATGACGGATGACGGGGGACGGATGATGGAGAGAAATCCATGTCCTCTGTCGTCCGACCATAGTTGCCGCACTGGGGTGCGGCGATCCCAGAGATGGATGACGGAGAGAAATATCTGTCCTCTGTCGTTTGCCCCATGCCGTTTTCTTTCGTCTGTCGTCTGTCGTCTGCCCTCTGTTGTCTGTTTTCTGTCGTCTGTCCTATGTCGTCCGGAGAAATACCCAGGCAAGCCTCGGTAATCCGTCGGGTATGGTCCATCATTTTCTGAAGGGTTTTGCTGGCTTCGGTTTGAGTTTGAAGGAAAAGCTTGTGAGTTTCGGCGGTCTGAAACTGAAGCGACTGCATGGACTTAAGGCCTTCCTGAACGGTCTGTAACGCATTGGAAATGATAATAGAAGACGGTTCGGTCATGACAGTCAATTGATCTGCAAACGCTCTTGTGTCGGCCGCTCTTGTGTCGGCTGCTCTTGTGTCGGCTGCTCTTGTGTCGGCTGCTCTTGTGTCGGCCGCTCTTGTGTCGGCTGCTCTTGTATCGGCTACTCTTGTGTTGGCTAAAGTTCCGGGTTTCGGGCTCATGGAGATTTCCACTGTATCCACCCATTTTGAGGGTGTGCTTAAAGGTTGAGGATTCGGAGGTTCAGGTATGTTCGTTATGCTGTCCGGAGTTTGGGAATTCACCCGGTCTGCAGAAAGTCTGGAGTCGGGATTCTGATAGTTGGCGCCAGATATGGAAACTTTCATCAGGGGTTTTCTGATGGGAACTGCTGATTCTCCCGCTTCCCAGCAAGGCAGTCGGACTGGATATCCAGTCGCCGCAAGCCGACATAGGACTTTCGCCAGATCCAAAAGAGCGGATTCCTTTCCGGATGAGGCATCAACAGCAATCGCTGTCGCCGGACGATTCTTCAGGATAGACCGGACAAGTCCGGTGAGAATCGGCCTGGGTCCGACTTCGATAAATGTGCGAACGCCCATTTCATAAAGATTTTCAATGGCGGCAAGAAACTGAACAGGATGCGTGATCTGTTGACCCAGCAGTGTTTTGATAGCTTGCGGATCATCCGGATAAGGCTTTCCGGTTACGTTGGCGATCACGGGTATTTTTGAAGGCAGGATGTCGATGGATTCCAAATAATCGCTGAACGGTCCGGCTGCATCCTGAACCAGGGGGCTGTGAAATGCCGCCGCAACTGGCAGACGGACAGATGAAAACCCTTTTTCAAGGCACAAGGTTTCAGCCTGGGTAATTGCATCGCGTGACCCGGACAGTACGCCCTGAAACGGGCTATTCAGATTGGCCAGGGTAATCGGAAAGGATGCATCCCGGGTTAATGCCGCCAGCTCTTCAATCGGCGCTTTGACGGCAATCATGAGTCCGGTTGTGTCCCCGTTTCCAACTGATTCCATTAAATGGCCTCTAACTGTGGACAGTTTCAGAAAGACTTCCGGAGATATACACCCGGCGGACGCAAGAGCCGTCAATTCTCCGAAACTGTGGCCGCAGGTTGCATCCGGCATGATGCCAAAGTACTCAAGAATTTTTATCATTCCCAGGCTGACAGCGCCGATGGCCGGCTGAGCAATGCGGGTGGATTGCAGCGCTTTTTTCAGGGATTGTTTTTTCGTTGAATCGGAAGAGGAAGTCTGATCGATATTGACAATCGGATAAATCCGGTCGCTGAGCTGAGCATAATCCGGTTCAGGGGTTTTCAGGTCCGCCGAAAATGAGAAAAAAGCTTCATTGGCTGCATCAATTGCATCAATTGCCTGCGGAAACATGCAGGCCAGCTCTCTTGCCATTCCCACATATTGACTTCCCTGTCCGGGAAATAAAAAACCGATTTTCCCGTCCTGAGCAGCATTTCCAAAAAAAATTCGCGAAGTGTTCCAGAATGGCCGATCCTTGTGATTTTCCAGAGCGGTTAGGGCCTCGGAGCAGGCCGCGTGCAGGTCGTCCGCCCATAAATCGTCCGGGTTTAACTGCTGCAAGATGATCAGAAGACGGCAGGGGTGTTGGGCGGAAAACAGGACGCGCGATTTTGCTGCTTTAACAGAAAAACCGCCATTTGAGATACCCTTGGCAGCCAAGTCTTTCCATACAGTCAGGTCTTTTTTGAGGACTTCGGGCGATGGGGCGGACAGAGAGAGAATTTCGATTGACCCATCCCAGGTGATTTCGGATTTTTGCGGGCTGTATTCTTCAAGAACTGCATGAAAATTGCTGCCGCCAAATCCAAAGGCGCTGACCCCGGCTCGTCGGGGATGAATCTTGCCGGAAAGCCATGGCATTGCAGTGGAATTCAGATAAAAGTGGCTGTCTTCGATATTCAGGTTCGGATCTGGCTCCCCAGCTTTCAGGGTTGGCGGAATCACCTTGTGATACAGGGACAGGGCGGCTTTGATCAGGCCTGCAGATCCTGCCGCTGCCTTGGTGTGACCGATCATGGATTTAATGGACCCAACAGCGCATTTACGCGCTGCGCTGGATGCAGTTGGAGGAAACTCGCTGAAAACCTGCTTTAAAGCTGTGAATTCCACCATATCTCCCACACGGGTGCCGGTGCCATGCGCCTCAACCAATTCGATCGTACCTGGATCGATACCTGCATGCTGGTATGCGTTGCGAAGCGCCCTTGCCTGACCATCGGCGCGAGGCGCATAAATGCTCTGGGATTTGGCATCGCTTGAGGTGCCCATTCCCTTGATGATCGCATAAATCCGGTCGTTGTCTCTTTCGGCGTCAGTTAGACGCTTTAACACCACCATGCCAAGGCCTTCTCCCAGCAGAGTGCCATCCGCATGTCTTGAAAATGGACGGACATCACCTGAGGGTGAAAGTATCTGAGTCCGGGAAAAGCATACGTGCATGAAAATATCGTTTAAGGTATCCACGCCGCCGGTGATAACCATGTCTGACCGGGATGTGATCAGTTCCATCATGGCCAGGTGAACGGCGCTGAGGGAGCTGGCGCAGGCCGCATCCACCACGCAGTTGGTGCCGCCCAGGTCCAGCCGGTTGCAGATGCGTCCGGCAACGACATTGCCCAGAAGTCCAGGAAAAGAATTTTCCTGCCAGGGAACAAAGCCGCTGGATATTCGTTCCATGACCTCAATGATTTTGTCCGGCGCCAGTCTGGAGTCCTTCAGGGCTTTTCGCCATACCGGGTGACCCAGGCGGGCGCCAAGCGGAATCACGAGTTCCTGAGTTCCAGTAACGCCCAGAATCACGCTTGTCCGATTGCGGTCAAAGGATGTTTCTTGTCCATAACCAGCATCAATCATGGCCATTTTGGCCGTAACCAGCCCCAGCATCTGAGAGCTGTCCGTGGCTTCCAGAATCGAAGGCGGAATTCCGAATTCCGAAGGATCGAAATCGACGGGTGATAAAAAACCGCCTCTTTTGCTGTAAACATGATCAGGTGTTTTGGGGTCCGGGTCGAAATAATCATCCGGCGACCAGTGGGTTGAAGGAACTTCAGTGATGGCATCAATGCCGTGAACGATCAACCGCCAGAACCCTTTTGCGGTAGGCGATTTGGGAAAGATGCATCCAATTCCGATGATGGCTATTGGGGGGGTACCGGCCGTTTCTGGCCCCATTAAATCAATCTGTGTTTTTGTTTTTGGCATTAATCGTCTTTTTATAAACCGGTAGGGGCGAATCTTGTATTCGCCTTATCAAAAGGGCGAATACAAGATTCGCCCCTACATAAATTGGGCAGGGTGCAGGCCAAAATATCTTATAACTGGTTGGCCGCCCATGTTTCCAGCCACCTGTACCCCATTATTGTAAATACCACGGTTATCCAATAATTATCAATGGATAAGAAACTTATTGCATATATTTTACAATGGTATTCAGCGGCAGTGGCGAATATGTGTCGATATGCGAAGGGAGAGCGACTCCCTGGCATCTAACCCAGTTGGCCCTTGTCAGTACACATGCACCAAACAAAAGGTTCATGGCAACGGTTACGGTATCCCGGTTTTCAGGCTTTTCCAGAAAAGATCCACGGACCCAGGCATTGAATGCTCCCATCGTCGGGCCGCACCATATCTGATAATCCATTTTCCGGTCGGGATGTCCGGTTGTCGCCCATCTGGAAGACTGCCCCAGATAGGAACGAAAAACAAGCGCCATTTTATGCCGGGGATCTATTTCCGCACGGTCAACCTGACGGGGATCAAGTTGTAAAAAATAAGCCTTTGTCTGTCGCCACTCGTCATCCAGGCTGCGTTTGAAAACATCACGCTCCAGTTGAATCCGAAGTTTTTCGGGAATGTCCTCCAACTGGTTATATGACGTATAAAGCTCATAGAGCTTTGTGGCGCGCTGAGCAAACATGGTTCCGCGCTTTAAAACCTGTACCTTTACCCCCATCTCGAACATATCGGCTGCCGGCGCCATGGCGACATCCGCCTGCCTGGCTTCCGCCAGAAGGCGGCGGACAGCTTCGGACGTTCCGGCCTCCACACATGCCTGATTGACGGACCCGGTCAGGATATATGCTGCGCCCATTGAAAAAGCCGCTGCTGCGGCGTGCGGGGTTCCAATACCTCCGCCCAGTCCGACGGGAATGGACTGCGGATACCGGTGTGTCTTGACCATCTCGTTTCGAAGTGCAATCAGTGTCGGCAGAAGAGAAATCGCAGGGCGATTATCGGTATGGCCGCCGGAGTCGGCTTCGGCGGTAAGGCTGTCCGCCATTGGAACATGTCGGGCAAGCTCGGCCTGCTGCTGAGTTAAGGTGTTATCCTTTATCAGTTGCATCAGAAATTTTTCCGGAGGGGGAGAAAAAAATCTCTGGGCGACTTCTTCACGCGAAACCTTGGCGACCACCTGATTGGGGCATAAGATATTTCCCTGATTGTCCTGATAAATCCCGGAAACCCGATAGCGAACCAGAGCAGGAGTCAGGTTCAGATATGCGGAGGCGCAGACCTTACGAATGCCCTGTTTGATGTAAAGATCGACCAGAGCATCTTCCAGATCAGGGTCGCCGGGGCTGTGAATCAGGTTGAACCCATAAGGAGAATCTCCCAGCTTCTGCTGCACTTCGTAAATGGCTTTTTCGACTTCAGTCAGGGTAAGGCCGGCGGCGCCATAAAATCCCATCATGCCGGCTTTTCCCAGAGCCTCGACCATGGCCGTTGATGTTATTCCATTGGCCATGGCGCCGCCAACGTAGGCATACCGAAGATTATAGCGCTTTTTAAATTCGGTATCTCCGAGATTTTCCGGGGGCAGGGGAGGGGTGAAAGCCAAAACCGGTGAACGGTCAACGGCCAACGATCTTGTAGCCGGCACAAGAGCGTCGGCTGGTGAACGATTTGCTCCGATCCCGGTCAGTTCAATCGTCATGGAACCGCCCGTGGCTGCGGCAGGTTGCCCGTTTTGATCCACCAGAATCAAGGGTTGGTTCAGTGAGTAGAGGGCGTTTTGAAGACCTTCTACATCTGTTTGCGGCGGTGAATTTCCCTGGGTCCAGAAGCTGTTATGCCAGATATTCTGCAAGGAATCAGTCATGATGAACTCGTACCGGCGTAAACCGCCTGGCAAAATTGTAGATTTTTCATGGGGTAATTTTTAATCAAAATGTTGACTTGTGTCAAGAAAGATAACCTTGGGAAACAAAGGCTCAGAAGTTTAAGCGGAATACTGAAGGCGGAATACTGATGGTTTTCATGAACATAAATGGTGAGAGTGATCTCGATAATTGATGGACTTATTTTTACGGTATTTGAGGGAAACTACCTTTCGCTGACCTTTCGCAAGTGATTTGGATAAAAGATGTACTGGTTCAAAGAAAAAATAAGCGAAAATAGTGCTCCCTCAATTAGCAAAACCCTTATCCCTGTGACATGCTGCTATCATTAAGCTGAAGCGTGATTTGCAACAGAAAAATACAGCATAAGTTTAACATACCCCATCAATTATGTTGATCAAATCACCCATCAATTATGTTGATCAAAATTAGATATAAAATAAATTAGGTATGTTATAAAAATCTCCCTCATTTAGCTTGATCAAAAATGCGGGTTTTTCCATCAATTATTGTGACCATTCTCAAGGCCAAAACTGTTCTCGAAAGATTTAGAGAACAATCGAGGTCTGGGATGAGTGTTTTTGGTTGAGCTCTGATTATAACTTTGTCCTATTGAGTTGTCGGTTAGCTGTCAAACGGTAACCGATAACCATTTTTTATGAACGAAGAGGTAATCTGCCTTTTTTGCTTTTTGTCCGACATGGTATCAAAACGTATTTTCCGGATGATAGCGAAAAGGATGAAACGCTCATCACATGAAATTTAATAAGGATACAGCAGAAAGAGCAAAAGCTTGAACCACCAACAGTTATCGGAATCGTTAAAATGGCTGCAATCGCTGTCACGGCAAAAATCAGTTCTATTAAAAAAATGACGATTGGAAGAGTTCAGGAACGTCTGCAACTGTTGAAGGGAAAAAAGTATATCGGCCCGTTAAAGAAGCAAATCATTAACGCTATCGGTTCACTGAGGAATTTGGATTTAAATCAGCAGGAACAGGTCTGGAACATGATTCAATCCATTCTGGACCCAAAATCAATGACAGAAAGTGTTACCTTGTTTTCATGATTTTTTTTGGATTTTTATTGACCTATTACAAGTAACTCATTGTATTTATAATAAAAATACTTGAATATATTTCAAATTATTTTTCCAAACAGCGTGTTAAAATCCCCCAAATCCGTTATAATCGGGAAAAATGTTGTAAGTTATATGAGGCTTAATTTATTGTAGCAATAGATGGTTAATTTATCTGATCGCTATAGCTTCACACCGACGGAACCGTGGAAAGATGGCCTTTTTGACCCAGATATGCTCGCTGCACATCCTTATGTTCGAGGAGCATTGCACCCTCCCCTTCGAGAGCCACCCTTCCGGTTTCAAGAACATATCCCCTGTCGGCAATCTGGAGTGCAGCCCTGGCGTTCTGTTCGATTAGCAGGATCGTTTTACCTTTCTCTTTCAGATCCAGGATAATGCGAAATATTTCTTTTATCACCAGCGGAGCAAGACCCATGGATGGTTCATCAAGGATGAGAAGCTGTGGCCTGGACATCAGCGCCCGGCTGATGGCCAGCATCTGCTGCTCTCCGCCGCTGAGGGTTCCAGCCAGTTGAAGCCGTCTTTGGCGCAAAATGGGAAAGGTGTCAAACATCCAATGAATGTCTTCCTGAATCTGGATGCTGTTTCTTCTATGGACAAAGCCCCCCATCTGCAGGTTCACTTCCACGGACAGGGTCGAAAAAACATGCCTGCCTTCCGGCACAACTGCGATTCCGCGTTCAACAATAGATTCGGGCAACAGCCCCTGAATGGCGGCTCCCTGAAACATGATGGCGCCTTTTTCCGGCCGTATAAGGCCGCAGATGGTATGGACAAGCGTACTTTTTCCGGCGCCGTTGGCGCCGATCAGAGCAACCATCTCCCCGCTTCGTACCTGAAGCGATATCCCCTTGAGAGCATGGATATTCCCGTAATAGGTGTGGATATCAGAGACCGTCAGCATTCAAAAAATTCCAATTATCCACCTCCCAGATAGGCTTCGATCACAGCGGGATGATCCATAATCTCCATCGGTGTCCCCGAAGCTAATTGTGACCCATAGTGCAGCACCAGAATCCTGTCCGCAATCTCCATGACCAGATTCATATCATGCTCTACCAGGATTACCGTCACTCCACAGGCTCTGATACGCTGAATCAGATCTCCCAGAACTTCAGTCTCCCGGATGTTGAGCCCTCCGGCAGGCTCATCCAGAAGCAGTAGTCTGGGATCAGTAGCCAAGGCCCTTGCAATTTCAAGTATCCTCTGTTTGCCCAGCGGAAGCGTTCCGGCAGGAAGATTCGCCAAATCCCCCAACCCTACAAAGTCCAGATGATATCTGGCCATTTCCAGGATTTTGCGTTCTTCCCGGCGCATGGCAGGCAGCCTCAAACCGGTTGCCCAGAAGCCGCTTTTTGTTTTCGGGTGCCGTCCCAGCATGATGTTTTCCAGTACTGTCATGGATTTAAAAAGAGCCACATGCTGAAAGGTGCGTGAGATGCCAAGCCGAGCAATCTTGTGGGGGAGCATACCGTCGATCTGTCTGCCTTCGAACAGAACATGACCGAATGTGGGCTGGATCAATCCGCTGATACAGTGAAAAAGGGTTGTTTTTCCAGCACCGTTTGGGCCGATCAGCGCCTGAATGATGCCAGGTGGCACAGCATACCGAATACCTTTCAGCGCAACAATACCGCCAAAATGCATCTGGACATCACTAATTTCAAGAATGGAAGATGAATCGGTACAGCAGGCTTCTTGCATGGTGCTTTATCGTTTGCAAAGATAGGTCAGAGAGTTCCGGAAAACTCCGATGACCTTTGGAACCAGGGAAGCCAGGCCTCCGGGTAAGAAAAGTGCTGCACACAGCAACATCGCGCCATACACAAGAATTTCAAAGTCAGAAAAAATCTGAAGCCATTCATTACCCGCAAAGGTAAGCAGAACCGCACCAAGAATCGCTCCCCAGAGACTTTGCATTCCCCCCACCATGACCATCAGCACAAAACGGATGGACCACATAAGATTGAAAGACCCCGGATTCAGACACGTAACGTAATGGGTATAAAAACTTCCGGCAATGGCTGATAGAATAGCGCTGAATACAAATATCTGAACCTTGTAACAAGCTGTGGGAACGCCCATGGATTCCGCCGCCATTTCCTCTTCATGGATGGCTCTGAGTCCACGGCCAACCCTGGAGTAGATCACATGAAGACAGAACAGCAGAGCTATAAACACAACTGACCAGATCATGTAATACCATGCCACTTCACTTGTCAGCTTCCAGCCTGCAATTTGAAGCCCCGGAATATCGACCATACCTGAAGGTCCGCCTGTCCATTTCACTTCCTCACCCAGGATAATATGAACAATCACGCCAAATCCCAATGTAGCCATGGCCAAATAGTGTCCTTTGAGACGAAGGGCGGGAACGCCGATGACCCATGCGACCAGGGCGGCCACACCTGCGCCCGCGGGCATGGCCATCCATGGATTCCATCCCAGACGGCTGGTCAGGATTCCGGAACTGTAAGCCCCGATTCCGAAAAAAGCCGCCTGAGCCATGGAAACCTGGCCCGCATAGCCCATGAGCATGCAAAGTCCGAGACTGACCAGACTAAAAATACCGGCAAAGATCATTACATCGACGTAGTGGGATATACACTTCACATTCAGGGCGACCCCTGGAAAAACTGCAATTAACAGTCCCATTCCCACAAATGCCCATCGGTCTTTTTTATTCATAATAGCCCCTGGATGAAAACCCCGATAATTTTAAAACTTTTTCAGACTGGCGGCTTCGGCGCCGAAAAGACCTTCTGGCTTGAAAAAGAGCGCCATGAGCAGAAAAATCAGGGCCACGGCATCTTTATAACCTGAAGAAAGATAGCCGGCGCAATATGATTCAGCAAGGCCAAGAACACAGCCCGCCAATAGCGCGCCGTAAAAATTTCCCAATCCGCCAAGCACGGCTGCGCCAAAGCCCTTCAGCCCCAGCATGGCGCCCCTGTCGTAGTCCATCAGGGAAATCGGCGTGATAATGACACCGGCGGCAGCGCCAATAGAGGCGCTCAGGATGAAGGCCAGAAGCACCATTTGCCGCACGGGAATACCCACCATTCGGGCTGCGATGGGATTGTCCGCACAGGCCAGCATGGCCTTGCCGTAGAAAGATCGGTGGAAAAAAACCGACAGTGCAATGACAACCAGGGCGCTTACCCCGAATATCCAGAGAACCTGCGGCTGTAAGACAGCCCCGGCTATCATGATTGGACCTCCCGTGCTGAAAGCGGGCAGACAATGCGGATCTTTTCCATATCCGAGCATTGCGGAACCCTTCAGGAGAATAGATACAGCAATTGTGATAATAATCAGGGAAAGTACGCCGGCGTTTCTGGCTCTGCGGATGACAAACCGTTCCATGGCAAAACCCACACAGCCGGTGGTCAGAACCGCTGCAAAAAAAGCCAGGAATACCGGCAAGTGAAGTGTTCCAACAAAGAAGGCTGCAAACAGCCCGCCCAGCATCACAAACTCTCCCTGAGCGAAGTTGATGATTTCAGTGACATTGTAAATTATATTATATCCGATGGCCACCATCGCATAAATGACACCAACAGTAAGACCAGTGATTGTATATTGCAAAAAGTCTGTTCCCAATGAAGTCCCCCGGAACCATGATTTCGACTTGCGCTTCGGTTGACACACGGGAAACGCCGAAATTGGGTTATTGGTCGGATACTTTGGCACCACAGCCAATAATATCCTCTACAAACGCCCCTTATACCTTAATCGCGATATAAATTTCAACACGCATATTCGAAAAAATGAGAAATGGCGATCAATCATGGTGCAAGCGACCAATCCCCATTTTTAACCATGACCATTTCCAGATCATCCTTGCTGAGGCCATTGTGATCTTGAGGTGT
>Ga0194044_10000944_pt1 | contig 14764 bp, 10 predicted proteins | sample JunL4417m_MetaG_FD_155460 | JGI IMG/M metagenome (GOLD analysis project Ga0194044, IMG submission 155460) | Anoxic zone freshwater microbial communities from boreal shield lake in IISD Experimental Lakes Area, Ontario, Canada - Jun2016-L442-17m | ecosystem: Environmental > Aquatic > Freshwater...
AGCGTCCGGGCCTCGACACCGAGCCGGGCGGCAGCGTCGAACCCGAACAACAGCTTGTTGGGCGAGAAGTAGCTGGCCAAAGACTCCGCGCGCTCAAGCTCTTCATCCATGGGATTCATCTCCCTCGTCACTAGCGCTTCGCCATCCAAGCGATCGCGGATTCGGGCGCGCAGGTATCAGACAGCCGACGGGGCGGGCGCGACGACCGAACGTCGCGCCCGCCCCGTGCACCCGGCCAAACCGGCCCGCCGGAGCACGTATGTCGGCGACTACTGCTCGTAGACTTCCGCGGGCACGGTCGTCTCACCGACCTCGATGGTGCGCACGATAGCCTCGTAGGTGTCGCTCCTGGCCGATCGCAGCCAAAGCGCGTACAGCACGCCGACCACACCGATGCCGATGGTGATCCATGGCAAGCTGTTGATCCACGCGACCTGCGAGCCCGTGAGCATCGAGAAGTTCCTCATGATGAAGTAGCTTGCGATGAACAGGCCGGTCGCCCCCAGTCCGGGCAGGATCACGGTCCGGGCCCAGGATCGATCCGGGCGGCGCCAGAAGAACCCGATCACCGATACGGCTGCGAACGCCTGGAGAAGTACGATGCCGAACGCCGTCACCGCCCCGGTGACCGCCCCAAGCTGGATGAACGGGTCGAGGCCAGCGAGCGCACTGAGACTCACGACCAGGATCTCGATGCCGGTCACGGTGAGGCTGGCCACGAACGGCGAGCCGTAGCGACGGTGCACGCGCCCAAGCTGGCCCGGCAGCAGATGGCTGCGCCCCAGCGCGAACAGGTAGCGCGAGGTACTGTTGTGCAAGCCGAGAAGGGCGGCGAACAGGCCAACGAGGATGCCCCACTGCATGACGTCCGACGCCCACTGACCCACGTACACGGCGGCCGTGGTGAAGGCGAAGTTGCCCGGATCAGCGGCGGCGATCTCCTGGACGTCCGACGCCCCATAGCCCGCCACCAGCGTCCACGTGATGAACACGTAGAAGATGGAGATCGTGGCCAGTGAGATGTAGGTCGCCCGGCCAATGGTCCGCTTCGGGTCGCGGGACTCCTCACTGTAGATGGCCGTCGCCTCGAAGCCGATGAACAGGTTGAAGGCGAACACGATGGCCACACCTGGTGCGCCCTTGGCCATCATGGCGGGCGAGAAGGAGGAGAGCGTGTAGCCGCTAAGGCCGGTCTTGGCGATGATGGCGATGGCCACGATCATGACGATCGCGAACTCGAAGATGCAGACGACCATGAGGATCTTGGCGCTCAGGTCGATGCCGCGCACCGCCAGCGCGCCGACTGCCGCCAGGATGAACAGCGAGAACACCCACCAGGAGATGTCGATCCCGAGCTGTGCGGAGAACGTGTTCTGTGCGAAGAAGCCGAATACACCTGCGATCGAGATGACCACGCACAGGTAGGAGAAGATCGCTACGAGGGATGCGCCGACGCCGAACGGCCGGCCGATACCCCTCGAGATGTAGGCGTAGAACGCACCCGCGTTCGTGATGTGGTGGCTCATAGCGACGTAACCGACGGCAAAGCAGAGCAGCGTGATCGCCGCCATCAGGAGGATTCCTGGGAACGCGGCGCCGTTGCCGAAGCCCATGCCCAGCGGAAGCATGCCCGTGAACGCGCCCAGAGGCGTGATTCCCGCGAGGACCAGGAACACGACCCCAGAGGTGCCCATGGCGTTCTGTTTCAGCTCGCTGTGCCCGACAAGTTCGGGAGCGGCCACCGTTTCATTAGATGTTGCCACTGTTGTCCTCTCTGTTGAGTCCCGGTGTGACCGATCTCCGGGCCCGCACCTAGACCACCTCGAGAATCGTGACTTCGGCCGCGCCGCTCAGCACGCGGTGCGGACCCCGCAGCATCTCGTCGACATCGACGTCCCCAGTGTCCACGCGGATCTGATGGCTGGGGAGCGATCCAACCTTGGCCGGCGTCGCGATGACCGTGACGTGGTCCGGGCCCACCTTCCTGAGGACGTCGGGACTCAGCTGCTGATTGCCCCGCCCAAGGATGTAGCCCTGCCCCCCGATGGGAGTCACGATGACCTCGGCAGGCTGACCGTCGATCAGCTCAAGAAGCCGGCGTTCGGTGCAGTCAGCCGCCACCAGCTGCCGATCTTTGACGACATCGATGCCCAGCAGCGTGTTCGGCAGCCCCAGCTTCTCCATGATCGCTCGCGTGGTGCTTCCTGACCCAACCAGGTACATGACTCCGGGCTTCATGTCGTGGACTATCCGCTCCGCTATCCCGAGCATGCTGAACCCGTCGTCGCTGCTGTGACCCCCACCCTTGGCGCCCTGCGTGAAGCGCGGCTCGTCCGGGACCCTCATGTAGCCGTACAGCTTCGCCCTTACTTCGCCCTCTCGAAAGGCATCTTCGTCGATGTCCATGACTTCGAGCTCTTTGGTGCGCTTGACCCGGCCTTCGATGAACAGGCCGGCCAGCTTCCCCGCCGCCGCCGGATTCTGCGCGTAGACGGCTGAGTGGATCTTCACCCCGGCGGGGATGCCCAAGACGGGGGTCTTCTGGCCGACAACGTCATAGATGTCCCTTGCAGTGCCATCCCCTCCTGCAAACAGCAGGAGATCTACCTTCTCGCGCGAGAGAGCGTCGGCCGCCCTGCGCGTGTCGTCTGCAGTCGTGCGGGCCGCCCCCTCGGTCCTGCCGACGACGGTCGGCGCGAATCCGCACTGCTCTGCCTCATCCGCCCCCATCGATCCCGAATACGTCATAAGCTCGAAGTCGTCCCTCAGCGGCAGCAACTTCTTGAGAGCATCAACGGCCCTGGACGGCGCCAAGGGAACAGCGCCAAGCGCCAATGCCCTCTCGACTATGTCCGCCCCGTCACTCCCCTTGAACGCCACTCGCCCCCCAATGCCCGCGAGGGGATTCACTATCAACCCGAGTCTCTTCACCGGTATCTCCTTGAGACGACTGCCAATGCGATCACGACACGCCGATCGTCCAGACGCCGTCCGTTCTCCAAGAGAAGGCGGCAGCGCCAGGATGCTCCTGGCGCTGCCCGCACCTCATCCCGCGTCACTCAGCCGGGATGTCCTCGTAACGGGTCAACATGGCTCTACGCGACGTGGCAAGCCCGCTGAAGTCCGCCGGAACCCCGTAGTCCATGAGCCCCCACGCAGATTTGTGCGGGGCCGATTTCACCAGATCGGGGTCAGAATAGGCCTCCTCGCAGACGCGATTCACTACCGCAGCGAATTCCTCCACTTCGGCCTTGGAGTACGTTTCCGTCGGCTCCGGAGTCATGGGCTCGGGAACGATCCACGGATGATGACTGAAGAACGGCGCTCCGATGCCATAGTCAGACAGTCGGGATCCGACCTCCACCACTCCGACGCCCGTCTCCTTCTGCAGTTGCTCGAAGCTCCACCGGATCTCGTGCATCCGCCTGGGCTCCGTGTACCACATCGCCACGCCGCGAATCTCTGCAAACAGCTTGCGCAAGTAGTTGTTGTTCAGCACCGCGATGTCGCTCACGGTGCGAAGCCCATCCGGCCCTAGGCTCATCAACCATGCATACGAGCGCAGGATCACTCCGATGTTCCCGTAGAACGACCGCACCTTCCCGATCGAGTCCGGCCTATCCCAGTCAAGGTAGTACCGATCGCTCTTAGCGTCGTAGGCGGGGATCGGAACCGGCAGGTACTTCTCCAGCGCCTTGCTGACGGCGACCGGCCCACCGCCAGGTCCACCAGTCCCGTGGGGGGATGAGAAGCTCTTGTGGAGGTTCCAATGGACCATGTCGAAGCCGGCATCGGCCGCCTTGTACCACCCGAAGAAGCCGTTGGCGTTCGCTGCATCCAAGACAGCCAGCCCGCCGACATCGTGCACTAGCTCACAGATCTTGTCGATTTGCGGATGCAGGATGCCGGTATCGTCAGGGCAGCAGATCTGTAGCGCGGCAGTGCGCTCGTTGATCGCAGCCTTGAACTTGTCGAGACTGCCGTACCCGGTGTCGTCGGGATAGACGGTGATCACGTTGTACCCTGCCATATGCGGGATAGCTGGGCAGCAAGGGTGAGAGAAGATCGTTGTGACGACTTCGTCCTTCTCGGCCAATCCGTGCCCGGCGTCCTCGTGGTACTGGCGAATGGTCCGTGCGTTCGAGAACACGCCTTGCGATCCCGATGCCGGTTGCAGTGATACGCCATCCAGGCCTGATATGGCCTTCAGACACTCACTGAACTGGTACAACACCTCCAGGATGCCTTGGACCGTGTCCTCATCCTGCCTGGGATGCAGCTCAAGGTGCTCTTCCATGTTCACAAGTCGCTCGTTGACCTTCGAGCTGTATTTCATGCTGCACGTGCCCTGGCTGAGCAGGATGGCTGAGTCCTCGGCCAGAAGCTCCTGGGAGAGCCTGGTGTAGTGCCTCATGATCTGCGGCTGCGCCACCTGCGGAAGCGCCGGCGGGTCGGTGCGCAACATACCCGCGGGTACGAGTGCGACAGGGTCGCCAACCTCTGCCCTGACGGTCGAGTCGATGACCGGCGGCAGTATCCCTCTCTCCCCCGGGCTGCCGAGGTCGTAGATGAGGGGCTCTTCCCAGGTCTGCTGGTGGTACCGTTCTCTGACCCGGCCTTTCCAGCCCTGGTCGGCGTGTTCGGCCTGCTTGCCCCCCAGAGACACTTGGCGCTCGACGTGAGCGCCTGGCTCCTTGGGCCGTATCGCGCGCTGCCGGGACTCAAAATGGGCCGGGCACCAGTCGCTGTTCGTCATCTGAGCACCTCCTCGAGCGCGCCTGCGAGATGGTCGATGTCCTGCTTGCTGATCATCTCTGTGAAGCAATACAGCGCGCTCTGTCCGAGACTCGGGTATTCCTTGGATATGTCGTGGCCGCCGAAGATGCCGTGGTCGAGAAGCGCCTTGTTCACTTGCTTGACCTGCTTGCCGCTGTCGTCAAAGCAAACGACGAACTCCATGAAGGGAGTCGATGAGAACAGGACGCGTATGCCTTTCACCGCCGCCAGACGCTGCTTTGCGTAGTGTGTGTTGGCGATGATGGTTTCCCCTATCTCACGCATGCCACGTGGACCCATCTGGGCAAGATACGCCCCTGCTGCCACGGTCCACAGCATGGCATTGGTGCTGGTGATGTCACCGGCCTTCTCGCGCAGGGAGTAGGAGGAAGTCTCGAAGTTGGGCACTGCGTACCCCTGTTCCCCGGGGTTCGTGGTGGTGGTGGCGCTGACCAACATGAAGGGATACGCGTTCGCGTAGCGCTCATGGTCCGGGCATGCCACGAAGCCCAGATTGCCTCCGCCATACTGGAGGTGGATGCCGCAGGGCTGCATGTCGCCACAGGCGATGTCCGCACCATACTTGCGGGGCGTCTCGAGCAAGCCGAGGGAGATCGGATTGACCGACACCGCGACGAGCGCTCCGCAGTCGTGCGCAAGCTTGCAGAGCTCGCCGGCGCGATGCTCGATGCCCCCGAGGTAGGTCGGGTTCTCGAGGTACACGACGGCCGTGCGGTCCGAGAGCTTGGCCTTGTAGTCGTCCATGTCCAGCAGGCCGGTCTCTGGGTCCATCGCAACGTACTTGATGTCGAGCACTGCTCGACAGACCTCGTGGATCACGCTTCTGCGATCCGGGCTGAGGTTCCCGGGGAGCAGTGCTTCCGGCCTGCCGGCATTGAGACGTCCGGCCATGAGGATCGCGCTCGACGCCGCAGTAGCCCCGCAATGCGATCCCCAGCCGGTGATCTCCATTTCGAGGAGATCACACAACATCGATTGATACTCCCACCAGACTTGATGCTTGCCTGGGTCAGACGTCTCGTATCCCAGGAAGGCGCTGTAGAACTCCGGCTTCTTGACCAACTCGTCGCAGACCGCGGGAACGTAGTGCTTCGCCGCGCCGCCGCCCAAGAAGCAGACATAGTCATCAGTGTGTTTGTTCTTCTTCAGGACACTGCTCAGATGCCTCCACAGATCGGCTTCCGCGAGGTAGGGGCCGGCCATGGCGAGACGCTCGTGTCCGCTCCGCAGATGCTCGGGAACCGCCTCGAAGAGCTCATCGATCTCCTTGACGCCGACTGCATCGAGCATGGCATCGAAGACTTCGGGAGCGGAATTCGGGATGTACGGGTGGACGAATGGTGGTCTGTATCTGGACACTCTCTGCTACCTCCCTACGCGCTGATGGACTGCCGCAGCTTGCGGACCGCTGGACTCGGAAGAGCTCAGAACCCTGGTTGGATCAGGGAAACGTAGATGCCGTCCGGCTCGGCAAAGTAGACGTAGCTCCACCGGACGCCGTCCGCGATGATGGTCTGTGGCGAACAGAGCAGCTCGATGCCGCGATCTCGCAGCCCGGCGCACGCGGCATCCATGTCGCGGACTTCGATGGCGAACTCCATGGGGCCAAGATGACCCCAGCTGCCGCGGCAGTCTTTGGTCTGGTTGATCTGCTGGACCGCCTCGATACCCGCCCCTTCCGGGCTGTCAAGGAGCACAAGCCGCTGCTCTTGGCCCTTGGGATCCGGGAACCAGTGGCTCATGGTGTCGAGGACGCCCTGGAAGTCGGCGACTAGATCGGTGAACCCGAGCCCGCGGTAGAAGGCGCTTGAGCGGTCTGCGTCCGAGACCCCGAACGCAACGTGCGTGAGACCCTCGATGGCCGGCTCGGCGCGGAACCCAGGCGACGGCCGGAACTCGATCAGTTCGATCTTGCCGCCGTTGGGCTCTTCGATGTAGGCATAAGCGACTTCACCCTCCCGGGGCGGGAGCGCTGGACCGACGTCGATGGCCATCAGCTGACGGCACCCGTGCGCGTTGACCAGTCGTTCGAGGACGGCATCAGCGCCCTGGACGTGGACACATACTTCGGCCACGCCCACCTCTCCCCAACAGGTGCCATCCGGGATGGGGTCGGGTCCGTCGGGGGGGAGCAGCTGGACTAGCTTGATCATGCCCGGACCCAGGCGGCTCGCCCGCGGGTTGCGCAGGAACGCGACGCGGGCGACCGTCTGCGGCCTGCCCGTGACACGTTCCATGCCGGGCAGGTCTCCGGAGTAGTCCGCAATCAGCTCACTGAAGCCGAGGACCTCGCGGTAGAACTCCAGTGACCTCTCCATGTCCGACACGCCGATGCCGCCGTGATGAACCCCCCGGAATGTGTCCACGTCCCCTCCTCGACGGTGCGCCAACTCAGCCCGCCCGTTTGTCGTCGATGCACGTTGACAGTAGTCCCAGCACGCAGCCGCGGCATCGGGCGCGTGGTCAGGAATGGAGGGGCAGACGGGGAGTCTTGGGTACAGACGGGTGGCTCAGGGGCGAGGGTGGCCAGATGGCCACCCTCGCGGCATCACTCCACCATGTGCTCGCGGTGCGCTACGGAGACGGCCTCGGTACGACTCGACACCTCGAGCTTCCTGAGGATGCGGCTCACGTGGGCCTTCACGGTCGATCGGCTGACGTACAACTCCTGGGCGATCTCCGCATTGTTGAGCCCCTCCGCCATCATCGCCAGAACCTGCATCTCGCGAGGGGTGAGGCCTCGTTCTGGCTCCACCGGCTGCAGAGCGCAGGTGATCAGCACCTTCGCGGCCTCCGCGGCGAGCGGCGGCTGACCTGCCCGCGCCGCTTTGATAGCCTCGACGAGGTCGGCGCCCGAGATGTCCTTAAGCAGGTAGCCGATAGCGCCAGCTTCGAAGGCCGCCTTGACGCTCCTGCGGTCATAGAAGCTCGTCAGAGCGATGACCTGAGTGGCAGGATTGGCGCGAACGATCTCTCGCGTGGCGGACATCCCGTCCATGCCTGGCATCACCATGTCCATGAGGACAATGTCCGGCTGAAGCCGTCCACAGAGGCTGACAGCCTCTTCCCCGCCGGCCGCCTCGCCGACCAGCTCGATATCGGTGCGCGAGTGCAGATACGCCCCAAGCCCCTGGCGTACCAGCGGGTGGTCGTCCACGATGACCAAACGGACGGGAGTCTCCCTGTCTGTCGACGCGCTCATTCCTGCCTGCCCTTCGAGAATCGTGACCAGCGCACACGCACCCGGGTGCCGCTCCCCGGCGCAGTGTCGATGTCCAAGGTAGCATCGATTGCGGCCGCCCGCTCGCGCATGATCGCCAGTCCCATGTGGCCCGGCGGTGCTTGCCCGGGATTGAATCCCTTGCCGTCGTCGACGACCTGCACCCACACGCCTCGGAGATCGCAACGGAGGGTCACCTCGGCGGAGAGGGCGCCGGAGTGGCGGATCACGTTGTTCAACGCCTCCTGGACGATGTGGTAGATACCCTCCTGTACCTCTTCTGGAAGATCCGGCTCCCCTTCCACCGTCAGCCGGATCGGCAACTTGCCACGGCCGCTGCCGGCGGCGACCAGTGACTGCAACGCTTGCCCTAACCCCGATTCCTCGAGAGCGACAGGGCGCAGCTCCAACAAGAGGGCGCGCATCTCCGTCAGCGCCTGGGTCGTCAGCGATCGGAGCTGATCGAGGCTCCTCTTGCACCCCGAGGGATCGGACCGCAGCAGGTTCGGCAGGGCCTCTGCCGTGAGGTTCGCCGAGAACATCAGCTGCGTCACAGAGTCGTGGAGATCCGCCGCGATCCGGGCGCGCTCGTGCGCGGCCGCGTCCTCCTCGGCGTGACGACGCAACAGCGCGTTCCCGACGGCGAGTGTCGCCTGATTGCCGAGCATACGTGCCAGCTCGACGTCTTCGAGCGAGAAATCCCGCGGCGCGGGATAGAAGTGCACCATCGCGCCATAGACCGCATCGGCGAGAACGATCGGGACGAAGAGCAGCGCCCGGCACGGGCCCGACATCGACCTGCGGTGGATGGCCTCCAGTTCCCCGATCAGCTCGTCGTCGGCCGCCGCCGTTTCGATCTCACCGACAGCCAGCACGCGGCGCTCGCTGGCGATTCTCGTCGCCGTTCGGCGGCGCACGCGGTGTTCGCCGCCCACGACGTGGTCCGCGCGTAGACCACGAGCGGCCTGCAGAATCAGCGTCCTGTCGCCCGGCCGCAGCCGGTACACGGCAACTGCAGGGGTCGCGAGCAGCTGAGAAGCCTGCCCCACCACCTTATCGAGCACTTCCCGCAGAGGACGATTCTCGTTCAGCACCTCAACGACGACGCGCAGGCCCTCGGCAACGGCACGTCGGCGCTCGATCTCCCTCGTGCGCTCCTCGACCCTCAACTCCAGCCCCTGGTAGGCGAGCACCCGGTCGGTGGTGTCGATCGAGAAGCCGTCCAGCACTGGCGTGCGATGCCGCGGATACAGCAGCCCGCGCCCTCGCTCCATCACCCACTTCACCTCACCGTCGGCCGTCACGATCCTGTGGGTGCTGTGATAGGAGGCCTGCTTCTGCAACGCTTGACGCACGGCCCGGCGCACGGCCGAGCGATCGGAGCCATAGACCAGACGCAAGTGCGCCAGTTCGGGGTTCTGGACGAGGTCGCTGGACTTGTGCCCCGTGAGTTCGAGACACCCCTCGCTGACCAACTCGTACACTCCATCGCGATCGTCGCTCAAGCGGAACGCCATGCCGGGCAGATTGCCCAGCAAGGTCGAGAGAGCCTGCCGGCTCTCCTCCAGCTCCTCTTCCACCCGTTTGCGTTCGAGCGCGTTGACGAACATCTCGCCGACGGCGCGCAGCAGGACGATGGTCTCCTCCGACCAGGTTCGCTCTCTGCGCACGGAGTCGAAGCCTACCGAACCGATGGTCGTGCCCCGATAGATCATGGGGACGATGATGGTCGACCTGGTGCCGAGGCTCTGGAAGAGCCCCTTGTCGATGCTCGCCTCGCGGGGGAGATCTTCCGTCTGAGGGATATGGACGACCTCACCGCGCAGCAGCCTCTCGTTGCACCACGGTGAGGTCGCTATGGGCACCCCGTTCAACACGGGCTTGCACGACGCCACCCCGCTGCTACACCACTCGTGCGTGTTGTCCATGGAGTTTCCGTCGCGGTAAAGGACCACCCAGCTGCGGTCGTCGCCGGTGAATTCAGCGATCCTCCCCAGCGCGCGCTCCACCCCCCGATCGACCTCCTCCGGCTTGAGGCCGATGAAGTCGGTCGAGAGCGTCGTGACCAGGTTCTCGAAGGCGACGCGATACTGGAGCTCGGCGCCAGCTGTCCGCTGATCGCGGAACTGTCGCTCCAGCCGTTCCTCGGCGCCGTGCAGTTCGGCCTCCGCGGCTTCGGCACGCAGCGTAGCTCGGTCGAGCGAATCAAGCAGTTCCTGCTGCCCGCGCTCCTCATCCGTGACGTCGACGCCGACAAGGACCGCCCTGCGGGCAGTGCCCGACACCATCGTGACACCCAAGCATGACCAGTCGACGACACGCGGAGGTCCGCCGATCACAGCCATTCGGCTGCGCACTCGCCCAGCATGACTGCCGTCCGATGTCCGAGCGCAACCCGCGAGAAGGGCTTTGGCATCCGCCGGTTCGGCGAACGTCTGCGAGAAGTGGCGACCGCTGGCCTCTCCCAAGCGGCGACCGCTGGCCTCTTCGACGGCGTGGTTCACCCAGATGATGCGGCCCTCGGGATCGCAGATCACGACGAAGGCGTTCAGCGAACCGAGCATCCCACGGAAGGCCTGCTCAACGTCGGTTGCGACCGAATCGACCGTCCAGGCGACAGGAGGACCGGGAGAGCTGGCCATGGCTGTTTCTCCCGTCTGACAGGAGGTATGCGACTCACCCAGTATCAACGCAGGAGCGACCGATATGCAAGTGGCTGCGCGGCCAACAGTGGTGATGGCCACGTGGCCATGCTCCCCTCTTGCGCACGAGCGCTGCGGTAGTTCGGGAGAAGGGGGTCGGCGACTCCGGCCATGTGACCAACCGGCAGACTCGCCATCTGTACTGCGAATCTTGCCCCGGTGCCCGATGGACTGCGTCCTGGCGGGTGAGAGCATACCCCCATCACCGCTCGACGGGGTCGGGAGCGACCGCTCTCCGCACGGGGCGCGTGGACTGAAGTACATCCGATCCGGGAGTCGCCGCATGCCGAACGAAGACACACGGACCGCAGAGGTTCTCAGGGCCGATCTCATGCCACCCGGTCAGATCACCACCATGGGAATGCCCCTCTTCACCATGTCCGCCGGTCCCATCGAGGTCAGCGATCGAGTGCTGCATGCCATCTCCACGCAAACACTCGATCAGTACGACCCGCTCTTCCTCGAGATCTACCACGAGACGACCGCGAAGATCGCGGCGGTCTTCCAGACGAAGAACGACGTCATCATCCAGCACGGTGAAGCGGTTCTGGCGCTGGAATCCGCGGCAGCCGGAACGGTGGAGCCGGGAGACAAGTGCCTTGTCCTGGCCAGCGGTCCGTTCGGCAAGGGATACGGCCGGCACATCACATCCCGAGGCGGAGAGTTGCTTGAGATCGCCGTGCCGTTCAACGAATCGATCGATCCCGGCGCCGTCAGAGACATGTTCGAGCGCCACCCCGACATCAGAGTGATGTCGGTCGTGCACTGCGAGACGCCGGCCGGGACGCTCAATCCGATCGCCGAGATCTGCCCGATCGCAAAGGAGTACGGGGCGATCACGATCGTGGACGGCGTTTCGTCTGTCGGCGGTCATCAGATGCTGCCCGACGAATGGGGCGTCGACATCCTCATTGCCGGCCCCCAGAAGAGCCTGGGAGGCATCACAGGGGCCGGACTGGTGGCCGTCAGCGAAGACGCTTGGGAGAAGATGCGCAGCAGGAGCAAGCCGGTTCGCGGCTCAGTGCTGAGCATGCTGGACTGGAAGGAGCGCTGGCTCGAGGGTGGCCGCTTCCCCTACACGCCGATGGTCCACCAAGTCTACGCCCTCAATGCGGCAATGACGCAGCTGCTGGAGGAGGGCCTGGAGAACGCCTTCGCCAGGCATCACAGCGCGGCGAAAGCCTGCCGCGCCGGCATCAAGGCCATGGGCCTGGAACTCTGGGCTGCATCAGAGGCTATCGCCGCCGACTGCGTCACCGCTGTCACGGTACCCGACGGCCTCACCGAGCAGCAGATTGTCGGCACGATGAGAAGAGACCAGCGGGTCACGATCTCAGGCGGCCTGGGGGAGTTGATCGGCAAGCTCTTCCGCATCGGCCACATGGGGAAGATGGGGCAGGTGCTCGACGTCGTTGTAGCGCTGGCGGCGCTGGAGAAGACGCTGGTCGGCCTCGGCGTGCGGATCCCACCCGGGGCTGGCGTGTCGGCGGCCTTGGCGACTTGGGTCGGCACTTGACGTGTGGCTCTCGTCGGCCGGGATCCCGACCATCCGCAGCGCCTTGCCGGAGTGTCTCCCGATCGTGCCAGCCTCATCCAACGGAATCATGTGTGACAGTGGACTTGATGAAGTCGTAGCCGCCACGGGCCGGCCGAGCCTGACGCTCCATCCGGCACCGTGCCGCGGCTGCGGCTTGTGCGCGAGCAGCAGCCCGAGTCAGGCAATCGCGATGGTAGGGGCACGACGGCCGCTGCCGGGATCGCCTGCCCCGCGCACGCGGGCGCGCACTCGTCCGAGCGGTTCCTTGCCCAGCGCGTCGGCGCACTCGAAAACCGCAACAGGACCAAGCCTTGGCGCGCGGAGAGCGAGCAGTCAAGCTGCAGTCAATGCAGAAGGAAAGAGAAGGAGTACGCATGATCGTCGGTTGTCCAAAGGAGATCAAGAACGAGGAGTACCGCGTCGGCATGACGCCGAACGGCGTCAAGGACTTCGTGAGCGCCGGCCATACGGTGTTCGTCTAAGCCGGCGGCGGCGTGGGCTCCGGCTTCAGCGACAAGGAGTACAAGGCCGCGGGCGCGACCCTCGCGCCGGTGAAGGACGTCTTCGCCAAGGCCGACATGATCTAAAAGGTCAAGGAGCCGCTCCCGGAAGAGTGGACGATGTTCAAGCCGGGCCAGATCCTCTACACGTACCTGCACCTCGCCGCGGCGTATGCCAAGGATCTCACCAAGGGCATGCTCAAGGCCGACATCCGCGGCATCGCCTTCGAGACGGTCGAGCTCACGAACGGCGCGCATCCGCTCCTCTTCCCGATGAGTGAGGTCGCCGGCAAGCTGGCCATCCAGGCCGGCGCCACGCACCTGCAGAAGAACAACGGCGGCCGCGGCGTCCTGCTGGGCGGCGTGACCGGCGTACCGAAGGCCAAGGTCGTCATCATCGGCGGCGGCACCGTGGGCACCAACGCCGCCAAGGTCGCCGTCGGCATGGGCGCGCGCACGGTCATCATGGACAGCTACGCTCCTCGCCTCACCTACCTCGATGACGTCTTCGGCGGCGCCGTCGAGACAGTCCTCTCCACCTCCGCCGCGATCGCAGAGCAGATCCTCGACGCCGACATCGTCGTCGGTGGCGTGCTCCTCCCCGGCGGCGCGCAGGCTCCGCACCTCATCAAGAAGAGCATGCTCAAGACCATGATGCCGGGTTCGGTCATCGTCGACGTCGCCATCGACCAGGGTGGCTGCTTCGAGACGTCCAAGCCCACCACGCACACCGATCCCACCTACGTCGTCGACGGCGTGATCCACTACTGCGTCGCCAACATGCCCGCCGCCGTGGCCCGCACCTCCACGATGGCGCTGGCCGGCGCGACCCTGCCCTACGGCCTCGCGATCGCCAACAAGGGCTTTGAGCAGGCCGTCAAGGACGACGCCGCCCTCGCTCTCGGCGTCAACGTCTACCGTGGCAAGCTCACCATCCCGTCGGTGGCTGAGGCTCACGCGGTGCCCTACACGCCGCTCTTCGTAGCAACTGGCAGCCCGGTAGACGCGTAGCTACCAATGCGGGCGGACGAGTGCTACCGGCGCAGCTACAGGCTAGCGTGTCGCTCCTGACCCGCTTGGACGACACGCAGCGGAGGATTGTCGCTTGGGCCCCGGACGACGATCCTCGCCAGAGGGGGCCATCGGCCGACAACTCAGGCCATGGCCCCCTCGCCTCAGGTGCAATGGCCGCACCGACGTGCCGAGGCAGGACGACCGCCCTCGATTCCGGACAGCTTTTCCACCCGTGGGTGAGAGGCGCAGATGGGCTGGAGGACAAAAGATTTGCAGGCGCAGATTGGGCTCTCGGCAGGCCTCGAGCGGCATCGCCGGGGGGCGCGGCTCCATGACCGGACGCCACTCCTCGGTCCACTTTCGAGCCGGAATGCTAACTTGCTGCGGCCGTCAAGCCAGGAGTGACACATGCTTCGGTTCCGGTCTGGCAACGCGTGCCGCCGCCGACTCAGGCCCTATCAGCTCAGAGGCCGCCCATCATCCCTGGACCGGATTCGGGCCAATACGGAAGGTGGGCCGTGGAGGGGGAGCGATCGGGGAGGCTACCGGGTAGGCTGAAGGTGGCTGTTTGCAGGGAGAACCGTTGTCATTGTGACAACGTTGGTGGGCCCAGCAAGACTCGAACCAGCGACCGGCCGGCGCTCAAGCCGGGCCCACCCGAAGTCACAGGCCTTCGTGGAGTAAGCCCGTTGAGTTTCGCGAGTCGCGGGCGTGAGGTCCGTGAGCTCCACGGCGATGCGGACGGGGAGCTTCACCTCGAGTTCGGGACGGCTTGGCGCCGGGTCACTCAGGCCCGATCCCGACTCGACCGCGGCGCTGCGATCCGTGCCGCCGGCCCAGATCGAGGCGTGCGTTTTGTTGCGCTTGGATGAAACAAACTGTACCGTTACGGCATGATACAGGGTCTGACCGACGCACAGATCATCGAGCTCTTCCACCTAGCCTTTCTCCAGGTCGCGCAGGCACGCCTCGACCAGGCTCGCTACGTGGTGAA